>Ga0172373_10000262_pt1 | contig 84452 bp, 74 predicted proteins | sample Lak10m_2_FD_114546 | JGI IMG/M metagenome (GOLD analysis project Ga0172373, IMG submission 114546) | Freshwater microbial communities from Kabuno Bay, South-Kivu, Congo - kab_092012_10m | ecosystem: Environmental > Aquatic > Freshwater > Lake | place: Democratic Republic of the Congo...
AACCCGAAGGCCTTCTTCACTCACGCGGCATGGCTGGATCAGGCTTGCGCCCATTGTCCAAAATTCCCCACTGCTGCCTCCCGTAGGAGTCTGGACCGTGTCTCAGTTCCAGTGTGGCTGATCGTCCTCTCAGACCAGCTACAGATCGTCGCCTTGGTAGGCTTTTACCCCACCAACTAGCTAATCTGACATCGGCCACTCCAATAGTGCGAGGCCTTGCGGTCCCCCGCTTTCATCCGTAGATCGTATGCGGTATTAGCCAATCTTTCGATAGGTTATCCCCCGCTACTGGATATGTTCCGATGTATTACTCACCCGTTCGCCACTCGTCGCCAGGGTTGCCCCCGCGTTACCGTTCGACTTGCATGTGTAAGGCATGCCGCCAGCGTTCAATCTGAGCCAGGATCAAACTCTTCAGTTTAATCTCTGCAAAATTATTACTCTCGCTTGACGTATGTTTCTATTTCGTCGTGCGAGCACTTCTTTATATCTTGATGTAACTGCGCGCGTTTCCTTACGCAGCTGCACTCAAGACCAAGTGCCCACACTTATCGGCTGTATTTTTTTAAAGAACGTTTGGTAGCGGGGACAGGATTTGAACCTGTGACCTTCGGGTTATGAGCCCGACGAGCTGCCAGACTGCTCCACCCCGCGCCCGATCAACCAAGCCCAGAATTATGACTGTTTGTTTTCAACCTGTCAACAAACAATTAAAACTTTTTAATTCCGCCTCAGCCCTCGCTGACTCTTGATCGCACTGGCCCGCGTTCAAGTCATTCATCAGCGAAGCCCGCAATTATCCATGCTTTTTTTGGGTAACGCAACACCCCGCACAGGAAATTTCACTAACGCGCGTTACGAACTTGCCACTTGAACTGACGCCGCCTTCCTGCGACGGAAAAAAGCCGCAGCGTGATCAAGGCTCACATAAAAAGTGGGGGTGACATACAGCGTCAACATCTGCGAAAACACCAGCCCACCAACAACCGCAATACCAAGTGGTTGGCGCATTTCCGATCCGGTTCCCGTGCCAAATGCCAAAGGCAATGTCGCGCAGATGGCTGCAGCAGTTGTCATCATGATTGGACGGAAACGGATGATTGATGCCTCAACAATTGCGTCTGCTGCAGAGAGCCCTTTTTCCCTCTGTAACTGAATCGCAAAGTCGACCATCATGATGCCGTTTTTCTTCACGAGCCCGACAAGCAAGATAATCCCGACGAAACTGAACACATTGAGTTCTTGCCCCGCAATCAACAACATCAACAAAGCACCGAATCCAGCGAATGGCAAAGCAGTCAGGATGGTGATGGGATGCCCGTAGTGTTCGTAGAGAATGGCAAGCACCATGTAAATCACCAGCACGGTGATCAGCAGCAAGACGGGCAAGGTGCGAAACGCCTCTTCGAATGCCTGCGCGTTGCCAGCAACCGAAAAGATAACCCCGGCAGGCAACGTTTCTGCAGCCAGTTCCTTTACGTGCGTCACCGCATCACCGATTGACAATCCGGGTGCGAGATTGAACGACAGCACAACTGACAGCAATTGCCCATAGTGGCTGACCGATACGGGTCCAACCCCCATCTTGATGTCTGCCACAGCCTGGATGGGCACCATTTGCCCCGTAGAAGACTGCACAAAAAGGGAGCGTAAGGCATTGATATCTCTCTGGAATTTTGGATCAAGTTCGAGCAACACATTGTATTGGTCTGTCGAACCGTAAAGCGTGCTGATGCGCCTGCCGCCATAAGCGTTGTAGAGCGCTGCCTCGACCTGCTGCGGCGAGACACCGAGCACCGCAGCGCGGTCCCGCAGTATGTCAATCTGGATCTCCGGATTACGCAACTCAAGGCTCGTATTCACATCCTGCAACATGCGTGATTCACGCATGCGCGCTTCCAATGTACTGCTGGCTTCATAAAGCACTTTTTGATCAGAGCCCTGCAGAACCAGTTGATAATCGCTGGTACTGATCAGCCCGCCAATGCGAATTGAGGGGGGGTTATTCATGAACACGCGCAGCCCTTGAGCGCCCCCGGCAAACGACCGGCGCAGTTCTTGGATAACCTCATCGGCCCCTGTCTTACGCTCATCCCGTGACTTGAGTCGAACAATAATCCTGCCGATATTGCTGCCGACAACACCACCAGTACCCTGACCGGCTGTCGACATTACCGCTTCAACGTTGGGATTCTTTTCGATGATCGCGGCAACCATGGCCTGCCGTTTTTCCAGTTCATTAAACGGCAAGCCCTCCGGGGCGCGGGTATTCCCGAAAAACACGCCAGTATCCTGCCGCGGAATAAAGCCCTGCGGCACCGCCTGATAGAGCCAAACCGTGAGTAACAGGAAAACCGCCGAACCGAACAACATCAGTCCGCGATGACGCATCGTCCAGCGCAAACTGGCCCCGTAGGTATCACGAGCCCAGTCAAACATCCTCTCGAAAAACTGATAGAAACGGCCATGCTGTTCATGCGGTGTCAGCATCAGACTGCACATCATCGGCGTCATCGACAAAGACACTATGCCGGATACCAGTACCGCAACACCTACGCTGACTGCAAATTCACGAAACAGGCGCCCCAGCATCCCTTCCATGAACAGAATCGGGATGAAAACCGCAGCCAGAGAGATCGTCATTGACAGCACCGTGAAGCCGATTTCCTGCGCCCCCTCAAGAGCGGCCGTCATGCGATCCTTGCCCATCTCCATGTGTCGAGTAATGTTCTCGAGCACAACAATCGCATCATCCACGACAAACCCCACCGCAAGGATGATCGCCATCAGCGACAGGTTATTCAGGCTGTAACCCAGTGCATACATTGCCCCGAACGTAGCAATGATGGATGTCGGCAGTATCAGCGCCGTAATCAGGGTCGAACGCACATTTCGCAGGAATAAAAGGATGACCAGCACCACCAACACGATTGACAAAATCAGGTGGAACTCAACTTCCTCGATTGAGGACTGGATGAATTCCGAACGATCGTTGACGACGTGTATCTGCACGCCTGCCGGTGCGCTGGCTTCGATTTCAGGAAATAGCGCACGCAGTTTTGTCGCGACTTCAACCGTGTTTGCACCAGGCTGCCGGTAAACCGCCAGTACAATGGCACGCTCCCCGTTGAGCCAGCTTTTTATTTTCGCGTTCTCAATGCCGTCAATCGCCTGCCCTACATCAGACAACCGGACCGGCATGCCATCCTTGTAAGCAACGATCAGATTGTTGAAACTCTCCGCACGCTGCAACTTGCCGGAAGATTTCACTGTGAAATCCCGTGCCGTTCCCTGCATCACACCAGATGGAAGATTACTGTTCGCGTTCTGAATTGAACTGACTACGCGATCAAGCCCCAGCCCTCTCTTGGAAAGTGCTTCCGGATCCAGCAGGACGCGAACCGCGTAACGCTGAGATCCAAAAACCTGCACCTGGGCCACACCGGTGACCATCGAAAAACGTTGGGCGATGCTGGTATCGGCGAACTCGTCCAGCGCAGGCAAGGGCAACGTCCGCGCCGTCAGCGCAAGGAACATGATAGGCGCATCCGCCGGATTAACTTTGCGCAGCGTTGGCGGATCCATGCCATCGGGCAGGCGCCGCAAAGTCTGCGAAATCGCGGTCTGCACGTCCTGGGCGGCAGCATCGATGTCGCGATCGAGATTGAACTGCAGCGTCACGCGGGTTCGTCCGGTACTGCTCACCGAACTCATCGAATCAATACCCGAAATCTGGCTGAACTGGCGCTCCAATGGGGTCGCAACAGTGGTTGCCATGATGTCGGGGTTAGCCCCCGGCAGATCAGCCGTTACCGATATTGTCGGAAAATCGACATTCGGCAGTTCATTGACTGGCAGACTTCTGAAGGCGATCAATCCGAAAATGATGATTGCAGCCACCAGAACGGTGGTGGCGACTGGCCTGACGATGAAAATCCGTGACACGTTCATGATCTGCCCTTCACTTCCCAGTTACACAGGTTATTCCTTGGGTGAACTTTTGGGAGCATCCGCGCCCCCACCCTTGTCTTTGTCTTTACCTTCCGCCTTCTTGCCGCCCTTACCCTTGCCTTTGCCCTCGCCCTTCTTGGCGCCATCCGCCGCAGGATCCGCAATTCGCACTGTTGCTCCGGGGCGTAATGCCTGCGGGATCTCGGTAATGACGTGATCACCGGCCTTTACGCCGGAGGCAATGACGATTTCACCGCCAATCTGCCGGGAGACCTTGACCTGTCGAACCTCGACCTTGTCTTCCGCACCTATCAGATAAACAAATGGGCCTAACTGGCCGGGCTGCACCGCGATCTCAGGCACAACAACCGCCTCCGGTTCAACCGTCAGCACCACCCGGACGTTTACAAACTGCCCCGGCCAGATCGCTTCCTTGGAATTGTCCACTCGCGTCTTCAGCAACACCGTTCCGGTTTGAGGGGTCACAGTGTTATCGACGAACACCAACTTGCCTGCAGCAACAGAACCACTTGAACGATCAGGCAGGATTTCGATGTGCATGTCCTTCTCGCCTTGATAACGGCGCACATCCTCCAGTTGCCGTTCCGGAATGCTGAAACTGACAAGAACCGGGTCAGTGCTGTTGATGGTGACCAAAGGAGCACCCCCGCCTGCAGATGGAACCAGATTGCCCGGTTTCACTGCCAGTTGACCGGTACGGCCGCTAATGGGCGCAATGATGCGCGCATATTCAAGCTGAATGCGTGCCTGCTCCACATTGGCCTGCCCCGCCTGCACTGTCGCCTCAAGCGATTTGGCAGAGGTGACCGCAACGTCATATTCCTGTCGAGTAATGAACTCCCGCTTGAGCAAAGGCTCCATGCGCTGCTGCTGTGCACGTGCGTTTTCCAGTTGCGCCTTGTCGCGAGCCAGCGCAGCCAGCGCCTGGTTGTATTGCGCCTGGAATGTCCTCGGATCAATCTGAAACAGTAACTGACCCGCCTTGACCCGGTCACCTTCGCGAAAGGCAACGCTCTGCAGCACACCACTGATTTGCGCTCGCACCTGCACACTCTGTTCTGCTTCGACAGTACCGACCGCTTCAATCAAAACCGGCATCGGCTTGCTAATAGCTCGCGCTGCCTTTACCGTCAGCGTACCCCCACGCCCCCCCTTGCCGGCCTTGGACTTGGCTTTGCTGGCCCCTTTGCTGTCGGCTGGGGCCTGTTGGGACTGCTGCCAATACCAATAGCCACCCACTATTGCCGCGCTAACCGCTGCAAACACCAGCACCATGATCAGTCGTTTCATTTCGCTCCGCCCGCCGCCTTGAGTAAATCGCTCGCGCCGACTGCAACTTGCAGTCTTGCCAGCGTAGTAAACCAATCCAGATAGGACTGAATGCGTTGCACCCGCGCATTGGATTCATCCTGCTGCGCAGTAATCAGGTCGAGAATGGTGCCGAAACCGCTTTGATAACGGGCCAGCGTCGCCTGCGCCGTTTGCTCTGCAGAACGCACCTGGGCCTCGGTGCTGGAAATGCTGCTGGCAACCGTGGTGAGATCGTAATATCCCTGCCAGACCTCGACCTCGGCCTGCTTGACCAGCGCATCCCTGTTAGCTTCAACAAGCTCGGCCTGCACCTGCGCCTGACGCGCACTGTAGGTATCGCGAAATCCTGTGAAAATCGGAATACGCACCGTCAGGCCCACGCTGTAATTGCTGACTGCCGGTCGGTTGTCGCCAAACAAGTTATGGCCACCGCCGCCATTGACTTCAATCGACGGCAGCCCGGAACGGGCTACTGCCTTGGCACTCGCCTGTGCTGCAAGCAACTGCGCCTCGGCCGCCACCAAATCAGGTCGCGTCGCCTTAGCTCGCGTCAGCAAGTCCCCGATTGATGATGCCACCTCTCCGATTTGCGGAGGCGCTTCCAAGGGACGCACGCCAATGGATTGGTTAACCGGCAAACCGACTACTGAAGCCAGCTGCCCGCGCGACTTTTCAAGTTCGCCACGACTACGCGTCAGGTTGAGCCTAGCCTGCGCAACCAGCGTCTCGGTGCGATAGACGTCTGCGACAGTCGCCAGTCCGGACTCGCGACGCTTCTGCGCGGCCTCCAGAACGGTTTCGGAATTCCGCAAAGACAATTCATTGGCCTTGACCAAGGCATCATTTCCGAGGAGCCGGTAATACGCCTGCTCCACCAAAAAGACCACATCCTGCAATGCCCGGTTATGCGCAAGGTTGGCGGCCAGTAAACGATATTCGCTGTTCTCGATCTGGAACGCACGCACGCCAAAATCGTAAAGAATATAACTGAGGGTTACAGAAGGGCCATATCGTGTCTGCCACGGTACAACTGCACCTTGATTGGTCACCTGCTGGTTGCGGGTTACCGCGTAGCCCGCACTGATCTGCGGCAACAGATCCGCCTGTTCAATTGCCACACCTGCAGCAGCTGCCCTTGCAGCCAGCCACGACTGGCGTGTGCGCGGGTTGTTGCGCAACGCAAACTCGGTCAGCTCAGGCAAGGACAATGGCAGATTTTTTGCCAACTCTCCGGAGGGAACCGCGGCTCCGACAGTCGGTAACACCACCGTTGATTCCCAGCGCAAATGCGAGGCCGGCGCAACCTGATTGTTTGTGCCGAATGGATCAAGAGTATTCCATTGCGCCGCAGCATGTGTGGCTGCCAAAAACAAAAAAAGCGCCCCTGTGAGCGCCGATTTCAGTGAGCCGTTGATTCGCATGCCGGCATCTTTTAGACAATGATTGAATTGAAATAATGGCTGGGCATGGTAGCACTAAAAATGCCGCACGAAAGGGGTAAAAAGAACACGGCGCAGCTCCGGGTTTCATATTGTGAATGACAATTGTCATGCATAAATTACCGCCGCAACCAAGATCTGATCACAACATGAAAATGACCCATTACTACCATTACAAAACAAAAACCCCTGCTCGTTGAACAGGGGTTTCAGGAAAAGAATATCGGTGACTTTAATGTAATTGAGCGGGTGGTGGCATTCCGGATTCCTCAACACCTTCCTCAGAGGGATCGGCAACGGCATCCATTTCCACAGCCTCTGCAGCGTCCACCAATCCGGCGTCCGCCTGAGCATCGTCTTCACCGTCATCCCCCTCCATCAATCCTTCACCCATGCTGACTGATTCAATAGGTGCAAAAGCAGCCTCAAGGTTGATTTCAGCGTTGGGGGATTGCTCTACCAGATTACCCAACTCGGACAAAGGAGGCAGTTCTTCCAGGGATCGCAGATTGAGATCGTCCAAAAATGATTTGGTGGTCGCAAAAATCTCCGGCCGGCCGGGCACCTCGCGATGGCCGATCACATCAATCCAGCCCCGCGCCTCCAGCGCCTTCAATATCCCGGGCGACACCGTAACCCCGCGAATGTCTTCGATGTCCCCACGGGTCACCGGCTGTTTATAAGCAATGATCGCCAGCGTTTCGAGGACGGCGCGAGAATATTTCGGTGGCTTTTCCGGGCTCAGGCGATCAAGGAACTTCTGCGATTCCGGACGTGCGCGGAAACGCCAACCCGAAGCGACCGACACCAATTCGACGCCACGACCATCCCAGTCCCCGCGCAGGTCATCAAGCACATTGCGCAACGTTTCGTTATCGAGCTTCTGATCAAACAGTTTTTTCAGTTCATTCAGGGACATTGGTTCCTGAGTCACCAAAAGCGCGGTTTCCAGCACATATTTGACATGCGCAAGATCAAGCGCATTTTCCGGCACGGCTTCAGGCACAACCTCGGAGGCACTGTCCTGCGTATTTTCAACTGTGTTTTCTTCCATGGCGCTCTTATTGCACGGCGGCCGTGTGGCCACCTCTGAGTTTGACGTAAATTGGTGCGTAAGATTCTTCCTGGCTGATCAGGATCAGGGTTTCCTTAGCCAGTTCCAGCACAGCAAGAAACGACACCACCAGCACCGGAACACCTTCTTCCGGAGTAAACAACTTATCGAACTCGACGTATTCCTCGGCCTGAAGGATGCGCATGATGCGCGTCATATGTGCGCGCACCGACAGCTGTTCACGTGTGATTTTGTGATGCTGGGTAATCGACGCGCGCTGAAGGATCGTCAGCCAAGCCATCTTCAAATCCTCGATATTCACGTCGGGCATGCGCAACGCTGCTTCGCGTTCGAACAGCACCTGCACCACAGTGAAATCGCGACCGGCCTGCGGCACCTCGTTGAGGTTCTGCGAAGCAAGCTTCATCTGCTCGTATTCCATCAACCGGCGCACCAGTTCGGCACGTGGGTCTTCCTCGGTTTCTGCATTTTTCGGCCGGGGCAGCAGCATGCGCGACTTGATCTCGATCATCATCGCCGCCATCAGCAGATATTCTGCAGCCAGTTCCAGTTGCTGCGAACGCATCAGTTCGACGTATTCGAGATACTGCAGCGTCAGCTTCGCCATCGGGATCTCGAGAACGCTGATATTTTCCTTGCGGATCAGATACAGCAACAGATCCAGCGGGCCTTCAAACTGCTCAAGGAAAACTTCCAGCGCATCCGGAGGAATATAGAGATCCTGCGGCATCTCCAGCATCGGCTGGCCATAAACCTTGGCCATCGGCACGGCCTCGGCCGCCACAACAGGAGTCGGGATTTCGGTCATTTAGAGCGCTGAAACAAGAAACCGTCCAGACAGTCACTAACCTGCGGGCGGTGATAAAAAAATGATGGGCGTTGCATCGGCGTATTTTACCGGGATTCGGCAGGCAGCCCAACGCAACCGACTGCAGATCCGGACCAACAAGCTAACTCATTGACGGGGTTAAACTTTGCGTCACCAGATCGTCGGAAAATCGATGTCCGCAACTTCGCCCCGGGGCGCATCCAGCCAATATCGCCTTCGCAGTTCACGTTGACGGGAAACATGAATTCCCCCTGACATAAATTCAAGCAACACCGCGCCGTGCCGATCGGTGCGGTAAAGATCCGCCCCCAGCGCCTCATACCGGGCAAGCACATCGGGATGCGGATGTTTGAACGCGTTTCGATATCCAACCGGAAAAATCACCTTGCCTGGCGCAACCGCCTTCACAAACGCCTCTGATGATGAAGTACGGCTTCCCTGGTGTGGTGCAATCAATACGTCGGACTGCAATTGCTCCTCCGCCGTTGCAAGCAATGTCTGTTCACCTCGCCGCTCGATGTCGGCGGGAATGAGCACACTGCCAGCCGCCGCCGTGATCTTGAGCACGCAACTGCGCTCATTATCCTTGAGCCTTCCGGCGACTCGCGTCTCCACGTCCGGATACAGCATCTCGAACCGGACGCCATCCCAAGTCCATGTCTGACCTGATGCGCAGCGCTGCTCTGGCGGACCGATCAACAGCAAAGGATCGAAATCGGGCAAGGAGGTCAACAAACCCTCCACCGGCACCGCTTGCAATACCGACTGCGCGCCCCCCGTGTGATCAGCATCATCATGACTGACAATCATCGTATCCAGTCTGCGGATTCCTGATGCACGCAAGAACGGCACGATTACCCGATTACCGCTGTCTGCAGTCGCCCCAAAACCCGGGCCGGTATCAAACAGCAGCGCATGTGTGCGGGTTTGCGCAACGACGGACAGACCTTGCCCGACGTCCAGCACGGTCAAACGAAGCGCACCTTCGGGTGGCGGCAAAGGCGCGATCAGCAAAATGGGAAAAAAGGCAATGACGCCGACCCAACGCGCCGGGAAGCCGCGAGGCAACAATAACCAGACCGTTCCCAGTAACGCCACCACCACCGTCCATGCCGGCGGGGCATGTTGCTCCCACGCCGCATCCGGCAATGCACTCAACCACTCGAGGACAAGCACGCATCCGCTCATAAGCCATTGAGAGAAATGTAAAACTCCGTCAAATGGCAAAACAACACCGGCCAGCGCCAGCGGCACAATCACCAGACTCACCAGCGGAATGGCCAATGCATTGGCCAACGGAGATATCAGCGAAACCTGCTGGAACAATGCCAGCAACACTGGCACCAGTGCCAGAGTGACGGCCCATTGCACTCTAGCCCAGGCCACCAGCCAGTGATCATTCCGCAAACGATTCGTTGTGACCAGCATGATGATGGCCACCGCCCCGAATGAGAGCCAAAAACCTGCGGCAAGCACCGACCACGGATCAATCACCAGCACCACCAGCAACGCGATAGACAGCACCTCGCGCGCAGCACTCGCGCGCCCCAGCCACAATGCCGCAGCAACAACCGCCAGCATGAACACCGTACGCTGCGCCGGCACCGCAAATCCGGCAAGCAAAGCGTACGCAATGGCAACCAGCAGTCCTGCGACAGCCGCCGCTTTGACTGCAGGCAATGCCAGAACCAGGAGGGAACTGCGGCGCCATGCGAAATTGACCAGTGCAAACGCAAGGCCTGACAACATCGTCACATGCAATCCTGAAATACTCATCAGATGATTAACACCGGTGCGGGTAAACACCTGCCATTGTTCCGATGGAATCGCGCGCTGGTCGCCCATCACCAATGCCGCAATGACTCCGGCCGCCGGGGTCCCCGCCAATGCCGATTGGATACGCCCACGCAGGGTTTCACGCAAATGCTCAACGATATAGGCCGGCGTCCCCACCTGCGTCTGCATCAGACGCTGCCCCTTGGGTCGCACATAACCGGTGGCACGAATACCGCGCTCCAGCAGCCAGGCTTCGTAGTCAAAACCATGTGGATTGACCAGGCCATGGGGCCGCTTCAAGCGCACTGTCAATTGCCAGCGCTCTCCCGGATGCACTTCCGGCAGCACCACAGCTGCTCCGTCACGACTACCAGCCCCCCACCATGACAACACGATGCGGGACGGCACCCGGGCCTGCGGCGTCAGTACCTCTTCGACATTGAACTCAAAGCGTACGCTGCGCTCATAGGACTGTGGCAGCGTTGCCACGACACCCGCAACCACAATGTCGCGTCCCTCCCATTCCGACGGTAATTCATCCGCCATCCGCGCATGGGCAAATAACGCGGCCCAGGCAAACCCGCAACCAAAAGCGAGTGTCAGCGTAATAGCCCGCCGCACAAACAATCCCCCCTGGCCCGCAGCACGCTGGACCGCCAGCAAAGCCAGACCTGGCACCAGACACCATAACCAGGTCAAGGCCGGCAATTCCGGCTGCTGCTGCAGCAACCAGACGCCCGCGGCAAAAGCAATGATGTGGATGACCATCATTCCATAACGCCTTGCGGCGGCCGGCGCTGACCGCAACCGCTACAATGTCACCACACACACTTCAGATCCAAAATGCCGCGCAAGCATTTCCGCAAATACCTGCCTTCCCACCAGTCGATCACCGGCAACCGTTTCGTCGCATGGTTCGGCCCGTGGCTGCAGCATCACAATTTGTGGCACCTCAACCGGCAGTCGGTTGCCGGCGGCGTCGCCGTCGGGCTGTTTTCCGGATTGGTGCCCGGCCCGCTGCAGATTCTCACGGGCGTGATTCTGTCGATACTCTTTCGCGTCAATCTGCCGGTCGCGGCGCTGATGACGCTGTACACCAATCCGCTGACCATCGTGCCGCTGTATTACATCGCTTATCGTTATGGCGCTCTGGTCACGATGAGCGATGCACAACATCCAATGCCTGCGGCTTTCAACACCGAAGGGCTTTCCTGGACAGACTGGTTGCCGGCCCTGCTTGACTGGATGATTGCCATGGGCAAACCGCTTGCCGTCGGTTTGCCTTTGCTGGCTATCACGCTCTCTGCCCTGGGCTACCTGTTGGTGGACAATGCGTGGAAAATCTATGTGCGGCTCGCCTGGGAACGTCGCAACAAAAGCCGGAACAGGAAATGATGGCAACAAAAACGCCAAACTACTGGAAACGCGCAACCCGCGAACTCGGTGCCGCGGACCCGATCATGGGCGCGCTAATCATCCAGTACAAAGGTCTGACCCTGGCCAGTCGCGGTGACGCCTTCCAGACACTGGCGCGTTCGATCGTCGGGCAGCAGATTTCGGTAAAGGCCGCACAAAGCGTCTGGGATCGCTTCGCTGCAGCCATTGGCGTCATGCAACCCAAAAGTGTGCTGCGCCTGTCGGTTGAACAATTGCGCGATTGCGGGCTGTCCGGCCAAAAGGTGAATTACCTGCGCGACCTGTCGGCGCGGTTTGCCGAAGGCGCCATTGACGCCAGCCGCTGGCACGAAATGGATGACGAAACCCTCATCGATGAACTCACCGAAGTCAAAGGCATCGGTCGCTGGACGGCCGAAATGTTCCTGATTTTCTACCTGACCCGCCCCGATGTTTTTCCGCTGGCCGACATCGGACTGCAACGTGCAATGGAACGGCATTACAACAAGGGTCGAAAACTCTCCGATCGACGAATTGCGACTCTGGGAAAGTTATGGTCGCCATGGCGATCCGTAGCGACATGGTACCTGTGGCGCAGCCTCGACCCGGTACCCGTTGAGTATTAATATAATAAATATCGTTAATAATCAAACACTTAATAAATGGATACAACGGATACAGCATCCGAGGCACAGCCAGTCCTGAGCCACACTGAATTCCTCAGCGCTTATCGTGATGGCACGATCATCGTCAACTTCGACCCGAAAGCCGCAGCGCGCTTCCTCAGCGGCAGGCTGCTGCTGCCGCTATTCATGATGCCGGTACTCGGCAGCGGCGTGGCGCTGGCGCTGGTGGGTTGGGTCTGGACAGGACTGACGGTGATTGCCCTTGGCATCATCGTTCCGCGACTGATCAAGCGGGGCGCACCTCACTTCCTGCTGCAACAGGCGCTGGACGACGCGAGTCTCTATCAGGAATTACTGCAGAACAGCGTCATGCATACGGTCAAGCGCGCGTAAGCGGCGTCAACACACCGTCATCCAGTTCGAGGATGCGGTCGGCACGCTCAGCCATGCGCGGATCGTGCGTCACGATCACAAAACTCGTCCGGGTTTCGCGGTTCAACTGCAGCATCAGATCAAATACCGTCTCGGCAGTACGCCGGTCGAGATTGCCCGTCGGCTCGTCAGCAAGCACGCAGGCCGGCTTGGTGACCAGTGCGCGGGCCAGAGCCGCACGCTGACGTTCACCGCCGGACAGTTCGCCAGGGGTATGCGTCAATCGGTGACCCAAGCCCACCGCCTTCAGCATTTCCTCTGCGGCAGCCAGCGCTTCGGCGCGCGGCGCGCGGCGGATGATCAAAGGCATCGCCACATTCTCCAGTGCACTGAATTCCGGTAACAGGTGGTGAAACTGGTAAACAAATCCCAATGCATGGTTGCGCACGTCACCGCGCTGCTTCTCGCTCTGCCCGGAAAGCCGCTCGCCCAGAATGCTCACTTCACCCGCGCTCGGCGCATCAAGCCCGCCCAGCAGATGCAGCAAAGTGCTTTTACCGGAACCCGAAGCACCAATGATGGCAATGCGCTCGCCCGGCATCACCTCCAAATCGATGCCCATCAGCACCGGCACCGCATCGGGACCTTCGCGATAGGCCTTGCGCAGCCCGCGGCAGGAAATGACCGCTGCTTTACTCACAGCATCGTCACTCATATCGCAGCGCCTCCGCCGGATTCACCTTGGCCGCACGCCAGCTCGGATAAAGGGTGGCCAATACGGACAAAACAAACGCCACAACAGCGGTCAGCACGACATCGCCAGCCTGCAACTGTGAAGGCAGATCGGCGATCTGGTAAACGTCCTGCGGCATGAATTTCACATGGAATACGCTTTCGATGAAAGCGATGATCGCAGCAACGTTCAGCGCGCCAATAATGCCGAATATGATTCCGCAGCCCACCCCGATGGCGCCGATCAGGGTGCCCTGCACCATGAAAATGCGCATCACATCACCTGGCGAAGCGCCCATGGTGCGCAGGATCGCAATATCCGACTGTTTTTCCTTGACCACCATAAACAAGCTGGACACCATGTTGAATGCGGCAATCGCGATGATGAAAAACAGCAGCAGTGACATCATGCGTTTCTCAAGTTCGACCGCACGGAAGTAGGTTGCATTAAAACGCGACCAGTCGCTCACCGAGACATCCTGCGGCAATTCCGCAGCCAGGTCACGGACCACAGCCCGCGCCAGAAACAAGTCGTCCAGCCGCAACCTGACGCCACTCACTTCATCACCCATCCGGTACAGACGCTGCGCATCCCCGATGTGAATCACCGCAAGGCCCGCATCAATTTCATAGTGACCAATTTCAAAAATACCCGTCACCGTAAACTGGCGTAATCGCGGAAGAATTCCAGCGGGCGTCACCTGCCCTTGCGGTGCCACCAGCACCACCCTGTCCCCGACAACAACACCCAGCGCCCGCGCCAGCGGCGCTCCCAGCGCAACGTTGTATTCGCCGGGACGCAGGTCTTCCAGCGTCCCGGAACGCATATGCGCGCCGATTTCGCTGACTTTGTCTTCCTGCGCCGGATCAATGCCGCGCAAAAAAGCACCACGCACATTGCCACCACTGGTCAGAAGACCTTGCGCCGAAACGTATGGCGCAGCAGCGACAACATGCGGATGTTTTGCCGCAACCGCCGCTACTGACTGCCAGTCCCGCAACGATTCCCCTATGCCGCTGATCTGCACATGCGCAACGGCGCTCAGCATTCGAGTGCGCACTTCGCGCTGAAAACCATTGAACACCGACAACACGGTAATCAGTACGGTCATGCCCAGCGCGATGCCAATCACGGAGATCAGAGAAATGACCGAAATGAAGCGTGTCCGCTGCCGGGCTCGGGTGTAACGCAGACCTACGAAAAGCGGAAAAGAGTTCACGGGACACGTTGGATGGGAAAGGTGCAGTTTGCCATAAATGCCCATCGGCGGCCCCATGATAGACTTTGATCGCACCGTGGCACGCATACGCCGCCGCGGAAATTGCGTAACCGACCGTGCAACTGACCCTGCTGATTCCTGATCTCCTGCCGCCACCCGGTGCCGAACGCATCGTGGCTCGCAGTGCGCCGTTTCTTCGCCGGATGTGCGGTCGCGGCACGATCCAGAATTTCCCAGCGATCGATACCGAAACCTGGTTGTGTCAGGCCTTTGAAGTCGAAAAACAGCAGGATTGGCCGATTGCACCATTAACCGCATTGCTCGATGGACTCCCCGCCGAATCCGGCACGTGGTTACGTGCGGACCCTGTTCATCTGCAATTGCAACGCAATCGCACACTCGTAATCGCATCACCGGCACTGGAAATCACTACCGCCGAAGCCGATGCACTTGCGGCAGCACTGAACAAGCACTTCGAAATCGATGGCATCCATCTTGATACCGCACACCCTGCGCGCTGGTATCTGACGCATACCGATGCTGCAGAACTTGCCGCACCGACCCTGAGTGCCGTCGCCGGCAGGCCGCTGCCGCGCACCCAGATGCCCGGTCGCTGGCATCGCTGGCTGACCGAATGCCAGATGCTGCTGCACGAACACCCGGTCAATACCGCGCGCGAGGCGCGCGGCGCTCCCTCCATCAACAGCCTGCTGTTGTGGGGAGGCGGCTCCCGACCCGCAGTACCGGGACGGCACTTCACGCACGTGTGGACCAGCAATCCGCTGGCCATCGCCCTCGCCGTGCAGAGCAGTGCCGAATACGCCTCTGCCCCCGGCACAGCCGCGGCATGGCTCGCCGCCCAAAACAACACGAATGGCGCAACTGCGCACCACCTTGTCACGCTGGAACACGCGCACCAGGCGGCGCGGTATGAAGGTCCGGATTCCTGGATGCAGACAGTCTCCGCACTGGAGGACGGCTGGTTTGCGCCGCTGTGGGCAGCGCTGGGACATGCGCTGACCTCACTCAATATTGTCGGCACCAACCCCGAACAATGCCTGCGCATCACCCTGAGCCCTTCCGACCGGATGAAATTCTGGCGGCGTACGCCGGAATGGTCGACCTTGACCGGTATTCGTGAATGACCGGCCCGCATCGGGTTGATCCATGTCAGGACATCTTCCGCCCGGTAAATCCCACTCCAGTCCGGATGCTAAGATCAATTTTTGCTCATATAGCGGCAAACTTTCCTGAATAATCAGCATGGATCCCGCCTTATTCAACGAGCATGGCCTGGAGCATCTTCCGAAGTTTGCGATCGCACTGGTGATTGGCCTGCTGATCGGCACTGAGCGCGAACTTTCGCCGGCAGCCAAAGCGGGCATACGCACTTTTGCACTGGTCACGCTGTTCGGAACACTGGCCGGCCTGCTCGCGGAAGCTGCGCAATCGGGCTGGATTATTGCCGTTGGCGCTGCACTCGTCGGCATCATGATGATCGTCGCCTACCAGCGCGACAGCTTGCCCGGTGAAAGCGGCAGCACAACAGTGGTCGCCATTCTGGTCAGTTACTGCCTGGGCGCCATGGTGTGGTACGGCTTCGGCCAGATTGCCGCCATGCTTGCGATAGTCACCACCATACTGCTCTACTTCAAGACGGAACTGCATGGCGTCACCCACGGGCTGACGCGCAAGGATCTGGTGTCGATATTCCAGTTCGCCGTGCTCTCGGTGATCATCCTGCCGATACTGCCGGACACCAACTACGGCCCGTTCGGAACCCTGAATCCGCATCAGACATGGCTGATGGTCGTGCTGGTATCAGGTGTCAGCCTCGCCGGTTACCTGGCGTTACGCATCGTCGGCGAACGTCATGGCGCCCCGCTGCTGGGCCTGCTCGGCGGTCTCGTCTCCAGCACCGCGACCACGGTTGTCTACTCCCGCAACGGCCGCGCCCATCCGGAAATCACCAAAATTGCGGTCATCGTTATCCTGCTGGCCAACCTGGTCGTACTGATACGACTGATGTTGGTGACCGCAGTCGTCGCAATCGACGTGCTGCCCCACCTCGCCCCGATTCTGGGCACCGGACTTCTGCTCGGTCTTGTCGGCGCGTTCAGCGTCTGGCGACGTTGGGGCACCACAACCGGGACATCCTTGCCGGATATCAGCAATCCGACGGAGTTGCGAACCGCGCTGAGCTTTGGCGCGCTCTATGCGATCGTACTGCTGTTCGCCGCTTGGCTCTCGGATATCGCCGGCGCCAGAGGCCTCTATGTGGTCGCGCTGATTTCCGGACTGACCGATGTCGATGCCATCACCCTGTCTTCCCTGCGCCTGCATGAATTGGGCTCCCTGTCAAAACCCGAGGCCGTCACCGCCATCTGCATTGCCTTGCTGTCCAATATCGCGTTCAAACTTGGAATCGTGTTCACAGTCGGTGGATCAGCGCTGGGTTGGCCGGTACTGCGGTGCATGTTCCTCGTCGTTGCCGGTATCGGTGGCGCGCTCATCCTTGTCTGATGTCGCCGCAAGACATCACAATCCCTGCAACATTGGCAAAACACGATGACTAACATCATTACCCGGCCGGTCGATGCCGCGGTCACGGCACGGCTTGTAGCCGCAGGCATGCCCCCGTTTCTGGCACGCATCTACGCCGCACGGGGCATCAGCGAACAGGCGCAACTCGACGCCGACCTGAAACGGCTGATACCACCAGAGCGCCTGCTTAACGTTGACACGATGGCTAAGCTGCTGGCCGATGCATTGGCTGCGCGAAAGAAACTGCTGATCGTCGCCGACTATGACGCTGACGGTGCGACAGCCTGTGCAGTCGGCTTGCGTGCGCTGCGTGGATTTGGCGCCGATGTCGACTATCTGGTGCCCAATCGTTTCGAATACGGTTATGGTCTGACGCCGGAAATCGTCCGCCTCGCCGCCGAACAGAAAAAACCCGACATATTGATCACCGTCGACAACGGCATCGCCAGCATCGACGGTGTCGCCGAAGCCAAACGGCTTGGCATGAAGGTTCTGGTCACCGATCATCACCTCCCAGGTGATACGCTGCCCGACGCCTGGTGCATCATCAATCCCAATCAGCCCGGCTGTGAATTTCCGAGCAAAAACCTGGCTGGCGTCGGCGTGATGTTCTATCTGATGCTGGCGTTGCGTGCGGAACTGCGCAAACGCGGCGCTTATGCAGAAAAGTCTGAACCCAATCTCGGCGCCCTGCTCGACCTTGTGGCTCTGGGTACCGTCGCCGACGTCGTGCGCCTGGATGACAATAACCGACTGCTGGTTCAGCACGGGCTGCAGCGCATGCGCTCAGGCCGGGCACATGCTGGCATCACTGCACTGTTCAATGCCGCCGGACGCGACGTACGCCGCGCTGCAGCCTACGATCTGGGCTTCGTCGCCGGGCCGCGGCTCAATGCCGCTGGACGACTCACCGATATGTCGTTGGGCATCGAATGCCTGACCACCGATGATCCGATTCGTGCCGCCGACATCGCCCGACAGCTCGACCAACTGAACCGCCAGCGTCGCGACATTGAAGCTGACATGCAGGAGTCTGCGCTGGCCTCCGTCGAGGACGTTGAACCGGGCTACACGCTGAGCCTGTACGACCCGCAATGGCATCAGGGTGTCATCGGCATCCTCGCCTCCCGCCTGCGTGAACGGTTTCACCGCCCGACGTTCGCATTTGCCACCGCAAACAATGGCGAACTCAAGGGTTCGGGGCGTTCCATCAATGCGCTGCACCTGCGTGATGCGCTGGATCTCGTATCAAAACGCCATCCAGACCTGATCCTGCGTTTTGGCGGCCATGCCGCAGCGGCCGGGCTGTCACTCAGCGAACACGCTTTCGATAAATTCAAGATCGCATTCGAAGCCGTAGCCCGCGAGCTGCTGACACCGGGAGACCTGGATCGTGAATGGATCACCGACGGCTCTTTGCCACCGGAAGAAATGACGCTGGACAACGCCTCGGCGCTGGCCGATGCCGTATGGGGACAGGGATTTCCAGAGCCGCGCTTTTACGACCGCTTTGAAGTGGCCTCACAGCGCATTGTCGGTGAACGCCATCTGAAACTGCGATTGCGCCGCGAAGCAAGTCCCCTTGGGGGGCGCCGCGAAGCAAGTCCTCTTGGGGGACGGAGCAGCCAGGCTCTGATTGATGCCATGCTGTTTGGTCAAGCCGATCCCCTGCCTGACGCCATTACCGCTACCTATCGACTTTCAGCAAACCACTACAACGGCGCTGTAACGCTGCAACTGATCCTCGAACACTGGCAAGCTGAACACTGAAAGTCCATCGCTATTGTGGTTCGATGACAGCGCTGCTGATCATGTGCAGAATAAGAATATAAGATATTGATTATATTGATATTTTATAAACTCAATGATGCTTCAATCACTGCATGCACAAGCCTGGCAGGTCGGCACTGTCAAGGCCGCTGCGGTAAAATCGGCCTTTTTCGCGGAAAAACCCCATGGAAGCCGAACGCCTCAACGCCATCGCCAATCGCCTGCAGGATCTCCAGGAGCGTACGGAGGGGTTGCGGAGGTATCTTTGACTACGATACCAAGACCCGCCGTCTCGAAGAACTCGTAAAGCTCAGCGAAGACCCGGCGCTGTGGAATGACGCCTCGCGCGCCCAGGAAGTCGGGCGCGAACGTAAAACTCTTGAAGGCATTGTCGTCACACTCCGCGACCTCGATCGCGACCTGACCGATGCGTGCGAACTGCTTGAAATGGGTCGCGCCGAAAACGACGACGACACGCTGATCGCTGTCGAAGGCGATACCGCCAAACTGGCCGGCATTGTCGAGGACATGGAATTCCGTCGCATGTTCTCGCAGCAGATGGACCCCAACAACTGCTTTCTCGACATCCAGTCCGGATCCGGCGGCACCGAAGCGCAGGACTGGGCCTCGATCCTTGAACGCATGTATCTGCGTTACTGCGAGAAAAAGAAGTTCAAGGTTGAAGTGCTTGAGGAATCCGAGGGCGATGTCGCCGGCATCAAAAGCGCATCCCTGAAAATTTCCGGCGACTACGCATTCGGCCACCTGCGCACCGAAACCGGTGTCCATCGCCTCGTTCGCAAATCACCCTTCGACTCCAACAACCGCCGGCACACTTCATTCGCCAGCGTGTTCGTCTACCCCGAAGTCGATGACTCGATTGAAATCGACATCAACCCGGCCGACCTGAGTGTGGATACCTATCGCGCGTCCGGCGCCGGCGGCCAGCACATCAACAAGACCGATTCCGCGGTACGCATCACCCACATCCCCACCGGCATCGTCGTGCAGTGCCAGAACGACCGCTCGCAGCACCGCAACCGCGCCGAAGCCAACGCGATGCTCAAATCCAAGCTCTATGAACTGGAACTGCGCAAACGCAACGAGCAAAAGCAGGCCATGGAAGACGCCAAGACCGACATCGGCTGGGGCCACCAGATCCGCTCTTATGTGCTCGACCAGTCGCGCATCAAGGATTTGCGCACCAATGTCGAAATCGGCAATACACAGGGCGTGCTGGACGGCGACCTCGACGTATTCATTACCGCCAGTCTCAAATCAGGACTTTAATCATGACCGACAAAAACAGCAGCGGCGCCGAAAACCCGAATCCTGATCCGGCGGAAGCCGCGCAGAGCGACGAAAAACTCGTCGCCGAGCGTCGCAAAAAGCTCGACGCCATCCGCGCCGCGGGCGTCGCCTTCCCCAATGATTTTGTACGCCGCGACCTGGCGCAGCCGCTGCAGGATAAACACGGCGCGACCGAGGCTGAAGTGCTGGCAGCAGCGGCGGTGAACGTTGCCGTTGCCGGTCGCATCATGCTCAAGCGTGTGATGGGCAAGGCCAGCTTCGCCACCATCCAGGACATGAGCGGCCGCATCCAGGTTTACGTGTCGGTGGACGATACCGGCGCCGAAGTCATGGAAGCCTTCAAGCATTACGACAGCGGCGACATCATCAGCGTCGAAGGCGCGCTGTTCAAGACCAAAAAGGGCGAGCTGACGGTGCGTGCCAAAACGCTGCGCCTGCTCACCAAATCACTGCGCCCGCTGCCGGAAAAGTTCCACGGCCTCACCGACCAGGAAATGAAATACCGGCAGCGTTACGTCGACCTCATCGTCAACGAAGAAACCCGTGCGGTGTTCGCGCGCCGCTCGCAGATCATCCAGTCGGTGCGCAGCACGCTGATCGACGACGGTTTCCTCGAAGTCGAAACGCCGATGATGCACCCCATCCCCGGCGGTGCTGCGGCGCGCCCCTTCGTCACCCACCACAACGCGCTCGACATGCAGCTCTTCCTGCGTATTGCGCCGGAACTGTACTTGAAGCGTCTGGTGGTCGGTGGTCTTGAGAAGGTGTTCGAGGTCAATCGCAACTTCCGCAACGAAGGCATGTCGACCCGGCACAACCCGGAATTCACCATGCTCGAGTTTTACGCCGCCTACTGGCGCTACGAACAGCTGATGACTTTCATCGAAGGCATGATGCGCCGCGCGGCGGAACTGGTCACCGGCAGCGCGCTGGTCACTTATCAGGGCAAGACCATCGACTTTGCCAAACCCTTCGAACGGCTGACCATCACCGGGGCGATCCGCAAATACCGCCCGGACATCACCGACGAAGAACTTGCAGACCGTAACCGTATCATCAACCGCCTCAATGCGATGAAGGTCGCCTTCCGAGAACACGACGGCCTCGGCGGTCTGCAACTGACACTGTTCGAGGCCACTGCGGAAGCCCAATTGTTCGACCCGACCTACATCATTGACTACCCGGCCGAGGTTTCCCCGCTGGCCCGCCGCAGCGACAGCAATCCGGAGATCACCGAGCGCTTCGAACTGTTCATCGCCGGCCGCGAAATCGCCAACGGCTTTTCAGAGCTGAACGACCCCGAAGACCAGGCTGCGCGCTTTCTTGAACAGGTCAAGCAGAAGGAAGCCGGCGATCATGAGGCGATGCACTACGACGCCGATTACATCCGTGCGCTGGAGTATGGCCTGCCCCCGACCGGCGGCGCCGGCATCGGCATCGACCGTCTGGTAATGCTGTTGACCGACAGCCCCTCGATCCGCGATGTGATTCTGTTCCCGCATATGCGTCCGGAATAAGATGTATCAGCCCACCAAACCCGTTCGCCCTGAGCCTGTCGAAGGGCGTTTTTGGCGATGACCGATGGGTTTCTGGGTTTACATCCTTGAGTGCGCCGACGGCTCCTTCTATACAGGACACACCGAGGATCTGGAAATTCGTCTAGCTCAGCATGCCAGTCGAAAAACCCTTGGCTACACCGCATCAAGATTGCCTGTCAGCCTGATTTTTTCGCAGGAATACCCAACACGCGAAGAAGCGATTGCTTCCGAACGTCAGATCAAAGGCTGGAGCCGGAAAAAGAAAGAAGCCATGATTCGCGGGGATTGGGATGAAGTGGCGCGTCTGGCCAAAAGCAAAACCAAGTGTTCCGAGCCTCGCCCTTCGACAAGCTCAGGGCGAACGGTGGAGAGAAAATGATGAAAGGCGATCACCCACTCTGGCAGCCCAGCCCGCAACAGATTGAATCCGCCAATCTGACCGCGTTCATGCGCCACGTCGCGCAAAACGGCGGCCCCTCACTGCATCACTACCCCGGTTTGTATGACTGGTCGATTCAGCAACCGGAGGCCTTCTGGCAGTCCGTTTGGGATTTCTGCGGCGTCATCAGCAGCCGGCACGGGACAGCGGTGCTGGAACATCCGCAGCAAATGCCTGGCGCGCGCTGGTTTCCCGATGCCCGTCTGAATTACGCCGAAAACCTGCTCAGACGCGACGGTGATGAAACCGCCATCGTCTTTCGTGGTGAAAACCAGGTCAAAAGCAGCATCAGCTTCCATGAACTGCGCCATGAGGTGTCACGACTTGCACAGGCGCTGCGTGTCGCCGGCATTCAACCGGGAGACCGTGTCGCCGGTTACATGCCCAATCTGCCGGGCACGGTCATCGCCATGCTCGCGACCGCCAGCCTCGGCGCCGTATGGTCGTCCTGTTCGCCTGATTTCGGCGTACAGGGCGTGGTTGATCGTTTCGGCCAGATCGGCCCGCGCATCCTGTTTGCTGCAGATGGTTATTTCTACAATCGGCATACCATCGACAACCTGCCTCGGCTGCGCGAGATCATGGCGCAGTTACCAACAGTCGAAAAACTGGTTGTTGTCCCCTACACCTGCGGCAATCCCGATCTTTCGGGACTGCCGAATGCTGTCAGTGTGCATGACTTCATGGCGCCATTCAAAGCACGCCGACTGGAATTCACACAACTGCCCTTCGACCACCCGCTGTTCATCATGTATTCCTCGGGCACCACCGGCGTGCCGAAATGCATCGTACACGGCGCCGGCGGCACGCTGCTTCAGCATCTGAAGGAACATGTCCTGCACACTGATATCCGCAGCGGCGACCGGGTGTTTTATTTCACCACCTGCGGCTGGATGATGTGGAATTGGCTGTTGTCAGGACTTGCCGCCGGGGCAACGCTGATGCTCTACGACGGTTCACCGTTTGTCGGAAAAGGCAGCGTATTGTGGGATTACGCTGCCGAAGAAAAAATGACGGTGTTCGGCACTTCCGCCAAATACATTGATGCCTTGGCCAAACTGCGCATTGAACCGTGCAAGACCCATGACCTGTCATCTCTGCGCGTACTGCTCTCCACCGGATCACCGCTGGTGCCCGAGAGCTTTGATTACGTGTATCGCAGCATCAAGTCCGATCTGCAACTCGCTTCCATCTCCGGCGGTACCGACATCATTTCCTGTTTCGCGCTGGGCTGCCCCACACTGCCGGTCTGGCGTGGCGAGCTGCAATGTCGCGGCCTGGGCATGAAAGTGGAAGTCTGGAATGACGAAGGCAAACCGGTGCGTAGCGAAAAAGGCGAACTGGTGTGCACCGCCCCCTTTCCGTCGATGCCCGTAGGCTTCTGGAATGATGCAGAAGGCAATAAATACCGCGCTGCCTATTTCGAACGTTATCCCGGCATCTGGCACCACGGCGACTATGTCGAACTGACCGAACATGACGGCCTGATGATCTTCGGCCGCTCGGATGCCGTGCTCAATCCCGGTGGCGTACGCATCGGCACCGCTGAAATCTACCGCCAGGTTGAACGTCTGGATGAGGTTGTTGAGAGCCTCGCCATCGGCCAGGACTGGCCGCCGCAGCAACCGAACGATGTGCGTGTCGTGCTGTTTGTCCGCTTGCGCGATGGTCTTGCCCTCGATGCCGAACTTTCCGACCGGATCAAACGCCAGATCCGCAACAACACCACACCACGCCATGTTCCGGCCGTCGTCGTGCAAGTCACCGACATCCCGCGCACCAAAAGCGGAAAGATCGTCGAACTTGCCGTACGCAACATCGTTCACGGACAGCCGGTCAAAAATCTCGAAGCACTGGCGAATCCGGAAGCACTGTCGCAATTCAGCGACCGTGCCGAACTACGTGGCTGATCGTCCGGGTCTGCAGATCCGCATCACCCGCGCGACAGACTTGATGTAACGCTTTGTAACGGTGTGACATTTTGCATACGGACTGCTCCTGCCAGGCAGTAGCATGTCGATACTTTCCTGCTAATGAAGGAGGCCTGCCATGCAAGAAACCAAAAGAATCAACCCGCTCATCGCCATCGCTGCAGTTTCGGTCACGCTGTTCAGCATTGTCGGCATCGGCGTAATGACGGGCTTGATACCCAACTCATCATCCAAGAGCAGCGAATCGGCGCTGGTGACAACCACCCCCAACACAGCGGCGGAAACCAAAACCGAAAGCAAAATCGACAGTGATCACAAGACCAAAACCGACACTGCTCCTGCGGCAAAGCATAAAACCACAGCAAAACAATCTGGTGAAACGCCTGTTAAACCGGCAACCCCACCGGCGGTTCAAACAGCCGCGCAACCCACAGCGATAATTCCCGAGCCTCCTAAACCCGCTCCGGTTTGCACCAGTTGCGGCGTGGTCACCAGCGTCAACGCCATCAAACAACAGGGCGAAGGCACTGGCCTGGGAGCGGTAGCCGGCGGCGTTGTGGGCGGATTGCTGGGCAACCAGATTGGCGGCGGAAGCGGCAAGAAAATTGCGACCGTTGCCGGTGCAGCGGGCGGTGCTTTTGCCGGCCATCAGGTAGAAAAGAACATGAAATCGTCAACTCACTATGAAGTGACGGTAAAAATGGAAGACGGTTCTGTAAGGACGTTTCCGTATGACGCGCAACCTTCTTTCCAGACCGGCAGCAAGGTTCGTGTGGTCAACGGCACCCTCACCGACGGCTGAAGCGGTACGCCCCGCCAATAGAGCGCCCAAACCGGGCGCTCTTTTTGTTGGTGCGGCACCTCCGCGATACTGGTGACGAGTGGCATCACCAGCGGATGATGGAAAATAACTGATTGATGTAATTGATTATTTTTTACCAAATCAAACCCCAACAACTCCCGTTTCAGGCCATTGATCTTGCCTTATATACCCCATAGGGGTATATTGATGGCATGAATGCACCGATGTCCAATAGCAAAACAGCTGCGATCGATTTACCGGTCACCGGCATGACCTGCGCAGCCTGTGCGACCCGCATCGAAAAAGTCCTCAACCGCCTGCCTGCTGTCCATGCCGCGGTGAACTTCGCCACCGAGAAGGCCCATGTCGAATATCCGGCAGGAACACTGGCCCCTGCCGATCTGATCGCTGCAATCCGCAAAGCCGGTTACGACGCGCAGGAACCGACCGCCACCAGCGAAGTGGAGCGCAAAGCCGAACGGATCGCGACTTACCGCCGCGACCTGCGCCTGTTCACGATTTCCGCGGTACTGACGCTGCCATTTTTTGCACTGATGCTGTACATGCTTACCGGCGCCCCCCAAGGGGACTTGCTGCGCGGCGCCCACCACGCCGTATGGTTTCCGCCGCTGCTACAGTTGATGATCGCCACCCCCGTGCAATTCTGGATCGGCAGCCGCTTCTACATCGGCGCCTTTCATGCACTGCGCGGCGGCGGCGCGAACATGGATGTGCTGATCGCCCTTGGTACCAGCATGGCGTATTTTTACAGTGCAGCCGTAGTGCTGGCCGGCCTTGATGGCCACCTCTATTTCGAGGCGGCGGTCAGCATCGTCACACTGGTATTCCTCGGCAAACTGCTCGAATCGCGCGCTCGCGCCCGCGCCTCCGCGGCAATCGAAGCATTAATCAAGCTGCAGCCACAGACTGCCCGCGTCGAACGCGACGGCGCGGTTACCGAAATCCCGGTCGCGCAATTGCGTGTGGGTGATACCTTCATCGTACGTCCCGGCGATGCGGTGCCGGTGGACGGCACGGTCATCGAAGGCAGATCCAGTGTTGATGAATCGCTGCTTACGGGTGAGAGTCTCCCTGTCTCCAAGGACACCGGAAGCACGGTGTACGCCGCCACCATCAACGCACAGGGCCTGCTCCGCTGCACCGCCACCGGGATTGGCGCCGACACGGCGCTGGCCGGCATCATCAAGCTGGTGGAGGAAGCACAGGGGTCAAAGGCGCCGATACAAAGACTGGCCGATGTCATTGCCGGCGTGTTCGTACCCGTGGTTATTGCCATTGCCATCATCACCTTTGCCGGCTGGTGGTGGTTCGGCGGCTCGTTCGCTGACGCACTCGTGCCGGCGGTCGCCGTACTGGTGATTGCCTGTCCCTGCGCACTGGGCCTCGCGACACCAACCGCCATCATGGTCGGCAGCGGCGCTGGTGCGCAGGCTGGCGTATTGATCAAAAATGCCGAAGCACTGGAACTTGCCGGGCATATCGACACACTGGTGCTCGACAAAACCGGCACGCTGACGCGGGGCAGGCCGGCGGTCACGGATTTGGTGGTACTGGGCGGCGCGACGGAAAACACATTGCTTGGCGTTGCCGCAGCTCTTGAAGCGGGTTCCGAACACCCGCTGGCACGCGCCGTACTGGAATATGCGCAGAGCCGCGGCATCGCTTCTGCTGCAGTCAAGGACTTCACTGCAATCACCGGCAAAGGTGTGCAGGCGATGCTCGACGGCACCCCCGCCCTTCTCGGCTCACCGCGTTTTATTGCCGAAGAAGGCATCGCCCTTCACGACGCCGCAATCGCGAGATTGCAGGATGAAGGCAAGACCGTCATCGCAGTCGCCCAAAACGGGGGCGCACTGGGTCTGATCGCAATTACCGATCCACTGCGCCCGACATCGGCGGAAGCCGTTGCGGCGCTTCAGGCTCTGGGTATCGAAGTCATCATGCTCACCGGCGACAATGCCCGCACAGCAGAACATATCGCACGCGAGGCCGGCATCAAACGCTTTGAAGCAGAACTGCTCCCGCGCGACAAGGCGCGCATCATCAACATTCTGCAACACCAAGGTCGTCGTGTCGGCATGATCGGCGATGGCGTCAATGACGCGCCTGCGCTGGCGGCAGCACAGGTCAGCTTTGCCATCGGTGCCGGCTCGGACGTTGCATTACATGCTGCCGACGTCACTCTGATGCGGAGCGATCTGCTCAGTGCTGTAGATGCCGTGAGACTTTCGCGGGCGACCTTCCGCAAGATCAAACAGAACCTGTTCTTTGCCTTTTTCTACAACGTGTTGGGCATACCGCTGGCTGCCGCAGGACTGCTCAATCCCGTAATTGCCGGCGCCGCAATGGCGATGAGTTCGGTCTCAGTGGTCAGCAACTCGCTGCTGCTCAAGCGCTGGAAGCCACAACAGAAATAAACAGATTTACATTTAAATTCAAGGAGATAACTTATGGAAACCACAACCCTCGCCGTCAGCGGCATGACCTGCATGGGCTGCGTTGCCAGCGTCAAACGCGTGCTGGGCGGACTGGATGGCATCAGCAACGCCGAGGTCACGCTGAGTCCGGCACAGGCCATAGTGACTTACGAAGCGGGCAAGATAGATCTGCAAACCATCAAAACCGCAATCAGTGATGCCGGTTATGACGTCGCGTAATGCCCACTGCGCAACACCATCCGGCGACGAGCGCCATGTCGTTCAGCCGCACAAGCAGGCACTGCTGAAACGCCTGAACCGTGTTGAAGGTCAGGTGCGCGGCATCGCACAGATGATCCAGGACGATCGTTACTGCGTGGATGTACTGACCCAGGTTGCGGCAATCCGGTCGGCACTGGATGCCGTCGCACTGCAATTACTGGAGGATCACACGAAAGGCTGTGTGGCCGCAGCGGTCAAAACCAACGGTGGTGACGCCGCGATGACTGAACTGATGGCGGCGGTCAGGCGTTTTGCACGTTGATCGACGCAAGCGCGATCTCGATCAATAGTTCCAGATCTGCCACCAGGGGATGTCCTTTCTCGGCCCCCCCTTGAGATACACGCTGTCGGGAAAATTCTTTTTCAAAACCCGCTCGGCATCGTCACGCAAGGTAGTCATGCCCATGGCGTCATAGGCTTTGACCATGATAACCAGGCCCTCTTCATTCGCCGGCGCACCGGGATAGGTCTTCAGGGCGTATTGCGTACGATTGGCTGCAGCCACATAAGCCTTGCGTTTCATGTAGTACCGCGCCACATGCACTTCGTGGGAAGCCAGCGCATTGACCAGATAATTCATGCGCTGCACGGCGTCCGGCGCATACTTGCTTTCCGGAAAACGCGTCACCAGCTCTTTGAACGACACAAACGCTTCGGCAGCCGCCTTGGGATCACGTTCGGAAAGATCCTGACCGCTGAAAAAGCCAAGGATCCCGAGATCATCATTGAAATTGATCAACCCGCGCAGGTAATACATATAGTCGGCGCTGGGATGATTTGGATGCAGTTTCACGAATCGGTCGATTGATGCCAGTGCCGAGGCGGCATCCTCATTTTTCCAGTGCGCGTAGGCCACCTCGATCATCGCCTGCTGCGCAAAGCGGCCGAACGGATAACGCGACTCGATGCGCTCGTAGTGCTTGATCGCATTTTCCCAGTTTCGGTCAGCCATCTCCTGGCGTGCCTCGGCATACAGTTTTTGAGCTGACCAACCGCGGGTTTCATCAACCTCCTTGCCACTGAAGATGCCGCAGCCGGACAACAGACCAACAGCAAGTACGATGAATACCGTTAAAATGCGCCGCATTGAAGAGACTTGATTTGTCATCCGAAAATTATACCCAATTAACGGCCCCGGACCCGCACAGTCTCGCAGTGCCGCCGGAATGCGCCGGGCTGCGACTCGATCAGGCGCTGGCGCAACTGCTGCCGCAATATTCGCGCGCCCGGCTCACGGCCTGGGTGCGGGAAGGGCGCGTGACGGTCAATGGACTCAACCGTGCACCACGCGACAAACTGTATGGTGGTGAGCAGATCATTGTGGCGCCAGCCCTGTCGCCCGAAGAGACTTCGTTTCGCCCCGAAAACATCGCCCTGCAGATCATCCACGAAGACGACACGCTGTTGGTCATCAACAAACCGGCCGGACTCGTTGTCCACCCGGGCAGCGGCAACTGGCAGGGCACACTGCTCAACGCCCTGCTGGCCCACGCACCCCAGTTGGCCACCGTACCCAGGGCAGGCATTGTCCATCGTCTCGACAAGGACACCAGCGGACTGCTGGTCGTTGCCAAAACCCTGACTGCACAGACCGATCTGGTCCGCCAGTTGCAGGCGCGCACCGTATCCCGCGAATATCGAGCCGTCGTTCATGGCATCGTCAAACGTGCCGGCCGCATAGAGGGGGCAATCGGCCGCGACCCGCGCAGCCGCACACGCATGGCCGTGGTTCGAACCGGAAAACCCGCCGTCACCCATTACTCCGTTATCGAACATCTGCAGCGTGCAACCGTACTGGCCTGCAAGCTGGAAACCGGGCGAACACACCAGATTCGCGTGCATCTGCAGAAACTCGGCTATCCGATCTGGGGCGACCCGGTCTATGGCCTGCGCAATGCGCCGAAAACACCGCATATCGACCGCCAGGCCCTGCATGCCGAAAAACTGGCGCTGCAGCATCCGGATTCCGGCGAAACCATGCAATGGCAAGCCCCGCTTCCAGAAGACATGCGACAACTCATTGCCGAACTGCGCGAAGCGTGATCATGGACATCACCGCGCATTGTATTGTCCCCGAATGGCCGGTTCCCGCCCGTGTACGTGCCCTGGTCACAACCCGGGCAGGCGGCATCAGCACCGGCCCATACGCCAGCCTGAATCTCGGACTGCGTACTGATGATGATCCCGCCGCAGTTGCCGAAAACCGCGCACGGCTCGAACACCTGCTGCCGCAGCCGCCGCGCTGGCTGCAGCAGGTCCACGGCAGTACCGTGGTGGATGCCGACACCCTGATCAAAGTGCCCGAAGCGGACGCCAGTGTGGCCCGGTTTGCCGGCACGGTCTGCGCGATCATGATTGCCGACTGCCTGCCGATCCTGCTCGCTGACCGCGCCGGAACCTGCATTGGCGCCGCGCATGCGGGCTGGCGCGGACTGGCAGGCGGTGTCATTGGCAATACGGTTGCACGCATGGCCATAGCACCCGACGAGCTCGTAGCATGGATTGGACCCGGCATTGGACCGGCAGCATTTGAAGTCGGGGACGACGTACTCGAAGCGTTTTGCACTGCAATCCCCGAAAATCGTATCGCCTTCAAGCCGCAAAAACCCGGCAAATGGCTATGCGACCTCCCTGCACTCGCCCGCAGTGCATTAATGCAGGCCGGCGTCACCAGCATTCATGGCGGTGATCTCTGCACTTATAGCGATCCTGGACGTTTTTATTCGTACCGGCGTGATCGCATCACCGGCCGCATGGCCGCATTGATTTGGCTCGCCCCACAGGCTGCGGACGTCGATACCGTATAATCCGCCCTCCTTTGACCGACCACCAACACCTGCAGCATCTCCATCCGACTCCGCATCCAGCCTTCCTGACATGAACACCCTGACCTGGATCATTGTCACCACCCTCGCCGGCGGCTTGCTGTCAGCATTCGTCGCCGGACTGTTTGCGATCAAGGCCAAACCGGCGCAAGTGCCGATGCTGGTCAGTTACGCGGTTGGCGCGTTGCTCGGTGCGGCATTCATCGAAGTCCTGCCGCACGCCTTTTACCAGAGCGACAGCATCGAAGCGACTGCCGGCACAGTGCTTGCGGGAATCCTCGCTTTTTTCGTGCTTGAAAAACTGGTGTTGTGGCGGCACTGCCATGTCGAAGCATGCGAAGCGCACGATCCGCACACACCGCCGCAACACGACCACGGCCGCAGCGGCATGATGATCATTGTCGGCGACACCTTCCATAATTTCGTCGACGGCGTACTGATTGCGGCGGCGTTCATGGCGGACATTCAATTGGGCATCGTCACCTCCATCGCGATTATTGCCCATGAAATTCCGCAGGAAGTCGGCGACTTTTTGATCCTGCTGCACTCCGGCTATTCCAAAACCAGGGCCATGCTGCTGAACATGCTATCCAGCGCCGCGATGGTCATCGGCGGCGTACTGGCCTATTTCACGCTGCAGGTAGCGCAGGCGCTGGTCACACCACTGCTCGCACTGGCTGCGGCAAGCATGCTCTATGTCGCCGTGGCTGACCTGATCCCTGGTCTGCATCGCCGTACGGAACTTGCAGCTACCGCACAGCAGGTGTTGCTGATCGGTCTGGGTATTGCCACCATCTGGGTTATCGGCGCCTGGGCGCACGGCCACTGATCTGCCACACCCCGGCGCGCAGCCCTGTGCTATCGTTGCCACGAACATTTACTGCCATCGGCCTGTCATATTCATGCCGCAGGCTCTTGCGCAGACCATGACCGATACCACGCAAAAATCCGTCGCAGACGCCTATGCCCGGCTCAGCCAGATGCTGCTCGGTGATGCAGCCGCGAAACTCGGCGCGCAACAGGCGCTGCCCGATCCCGCGGAAATGATGAAACTGTTCACCGCCTGCATGGCGGCCGACAACGGCCGCTGGCTGGAACTCGGCAACCGCTATTACCGCGAACAACTGGAATTGTGGCAGGCCTACACCGGTATAAAACCCGACGTGGCGAAACCGGCGCTGCCTCCGGATCGGCGCTTTACTGCTCCCGAATGGCAGGAACCGTATTTCAGCTACCTCGCCCATTCCTACCTGTTATCGGCGCGCTGGCTGGAAGAAATCACCAACGAAACACCGCTGCAGCCCCATGCACGCAACAAACTGACGTTCTACACGCGACAAATGATCGACGCGCTGTCGCCAGCAAATTTCCCGTGGACCAATCCGGAAGCCATCAAGCTTGCAGCAGCCACCGAAGGCGACAGCATCAATCGTGGCCTGAAAAACCTTGCCGCTGATATTGACAAGGGACTTGTTTCGATGACCGACGAGTCGGCATTTGAAGTCGGACGCAATCTGGCCGTGACCCCGGGCGCCGTTGTTTACGAAAACGAATTCATCCAGTTGCTGCAGTACAGTCCCACCACGGATAGCGTACATGAACGTCCGTTGGTCATCGTGCCGCCCTGTATCAACAAGTACTACATTCTGGATCTGCAACCGGACAACTCCTACGTGCGGCATGCACTGGATGCCGGGCATACGGTATTCATGGTCTCGTGGCGCAACATGCCGCCGGACATGGGCAAGGCAACCTGGGATGAATACCTTGAACATGGCGTCATGCGCGCACTGACCGTTGCTCAGCGGGTCTGCGGCACGGAACAGGTCAATGCGCTCGGATTCTGCGTCGGTGGCACTTTACTCGCCTGCGCACTGGCGGTGCTGCGGGCGCGCGGCGAAAACCCGGTATCCAGCGTCACCTTCCTGACCACCATGCTCGACTTCAGCGATACCGGCGAGTTGTCTGTATTTGTCGATGATGCTTATGTCGCCAGTCGCGAAGCGGAATTCGCACAGGGCGGCGTATTGCGCGGCCGCGAACTGGCGCTCACCTTTGCCAGCCTGCGCGCCAACGATCTGATCTGGCCCTATGTGGTCAACAACTACCTGAAAGGGAATACTCCGGCGCCTTTTGACCTGCTCTACTGGAACAGCGACAGCACCAATCTGCCCGGCGCGATGTATGCCTACTATGTGCGCAACACCTATCTCGAAAACAAGCTGCGGATCCCCGGCAAACTGACCATGTGTGGCGTGCCGGTGGATCTCGGCCGCATCGACATGCCGGCCTACGTGCTGGCGGCCCGCGAAGATCACATCGTGCCATGGCGCACGGCCTACGCCACCAACAGCCTGCTCGGCGGCACGACCCAGTTCGTACTCGCAGCCAGCGGTCATATTGCCGGCGTGATCAATCCGCCGGAACGCAAAAAGCGCAACTACTGGCTCAATACCGACACCGACGTGGACGCCGAAACCTGGTTTTCCGGCGCAGCATCGCAGGCCGGCAGCTGGTGGCCGCACTGGTCCGCCTGGCTGGCAGAACAGGCTGGCACGCGGATTCCCGCCCGCACTCAATTGGGCAGTACTGATTTTCCCGCTGGCGAGGTTGCGCCCGGTCGCTACGTCAAAGACAAAAGCGTCTGAACCCGCAGCCGGGCCCCGGCGTGCGCAATTACTGTTAAATTATTGAAAATCGTCAACCGGAGGAGATTCTCAACATGTCACGCGTCGCAGTCGTAACCGGCGGTATGGGCGGGCTCGGTGAAGCCATCTGCATGAAACTGGGAAAGATGGGCTACAAAGTGGTTGCCACCTATTCCCCCGGCAACACCAAGCACAATGAATGGCTCGCAGAAATGAAGAAGCAGGGTTTTGATTTCCGCGCCGTGCCGGTGGACGTCACCAATTTCGAATCCTGCCAGCAGGCCATCGCGCAGATCGCCAAGGACGTCGGTCCCGTTGATGTACTGGTCAACAATGCCGGCATCACCCGTGACACCACCTTCCGGAAAATGGATCTGGACGCTTGGCAGGCCGTCATCAACACCAACCTCGACAGCGTGTTCAATATGACCAAGCCGGTCATCGACGCCATGGCTGAACGTGGCTGGGGACGCATCATCAACGTGTCTTCGGTCAACGGGCAAAAGGGTGCATTCGGCCAGACCAACTATTCCGCTGCCAAAGCCGGTATGCACGGCTTCACCAAGGCCGCCGCGCAGGAATACGCCAAAAAGGGCGTCACCGTAAACACCATCTCGCCCGGCTACATCGGCACCAAGATGGTGATGGCGATTCCAAAGGAAGTGCTGGACAGCAAGATCATTCCGCAGATTCCGGTGGGCCGTCTCGGCAAACCGGAAGAAGTCGCAGGACTGGTGGCTTATCTGTGCTCCGAAGAAGCGGCCTTCGTCACTGGCGCCAACATCGCCATCAACGGTGGCCAGCACATGCAGTAATTGTTGTTAAATATATGATTTTAATGATATTTTTGTAAAATCGCCCTACGATAGCACCCGCAATGACAAAGGGCAGCAGCCTTCCGGCCGCTGCCCTTTTTACTGATCCGCTCAAAACTGTCTGCGCAAAACCGCGCGGATGGTCAGTCCGCCTTCATATTACGTTCCTTGATGACCTTTTCGAATTTCTTCAGTTCCTTCTCAAGATGAGCCGCGGTCTGCTCCGGGGTTGTACCCAGCGCTTCGATACCTTCGTCAGAAAATCGTTTTGCCAGTTCCGGTGATGCCACCGCCTTGTTGAAATGCTGGTTCAGCACGGCAACGATATCGCGCGGCGTGCCCTTAGGCGCTGCAACCACGAACCACGCCGTGAATTCATAACCGGGTAATACAGCCGCAATCGGCGGCACACCGGGCAGTGCTGGATGCGGTTTCAGACTGGTCACGCCCAGCGCACGCAGCCGGCCGGCTTTGACAAAACCCACTGCACCGGCGAGACCCGAGAACGCCACACCCACTTCGCCGCTGACTGCGGCAGTCAACGCAGGTCCGCCGCCCTTGTACTGCACTACGGCGATCTCGGTTTTCGCCAGATAGTTGAACAACTCGCCCGCGATGTGGGGATTCGTGCCCGCGCCCGAGCCGCCGTAATTGAGCGAACCCGGCTTCGATTTGGCAATGGCGATCAATTCCTTCACCGAGCGCGCCGGCACCGAAGGATGCACGCTGACAAACGACGGCGTCGAAGCGATGTTGGTGACCGCGACAAAGTCGGTCAGCGCGTTGTACGGCACCTTGCTGAACATCAGCGTGTTGGTGACCAGTGGCGTGGTATTGATCAGGATGGTGTAACCGTCGGGCTTCGACGAGGCGACATAACCGGTGCCGATGATGCCCGAAGCACCAACCCGGTTTTCGATGATGACCTGCTGTCCAATAGAGGCGGAAACGTTGGGCCCCACCAGCCGCGCAACGACATCAACAGTGCCGCCCGGAGGAAAAGGCGAAACCATCCGCACCGGGCGGTCCGGATACTTAGTCTGTGCCCAAGACGGGCCGGCGGCCAGAAGGCCGAGTGCAAGTGCTGCAACAATCTCGATTTTCATGATGATGACGCTCCGTTAGGTCAGTGAATTTGAATCCGTACAATCAAACTTGATCAGGGCATCCGCATCCCGCGGTTTGCCGCAATTTTCTGCTGCAGGATCGCGGGAATCACGCCGCCCAGCCGCAACAGATCGACTTCGAGCGCGGTCTCGACCGCCGCGATGGCATTGAACGATTCAGTGCAACCGTCCGCGCGGCGAATGCCGACCGCGACCGGGCCACGGGTGTTTATTTTTTCCGGCGATGCATCCACCTCGATGCGATCCCCCGGCTGGATGGCGAGGGTCTGCGGCGTCACCCCGGCCGGCAACTGCAGCGGCAGGATGCCCATGCCGATCAGGTTGGAGCGATGGATGCGCTCGAAGCTGACCGCCAGCACACAGCGGATGCCCAGCAGCCGCTGCCCTTTCGCCGCCCAGTCGCGCGATGAGCCCATGCCGTAGCGTTCGCCCGCGATCAGCACCACGGACTGTCCGGACTTGCGGTAACGGTCCGCGGCCTCCCAGATCGGCAACACTTCCCCGTCGGGCACATGCAGCGTATGCGCCACCGGCATGCCCGGCCGGAGCAGATTGACCAGCGTCTTGCTGTGAAATGCCGCGCGCAGCATCACTTCCCAGTTGCCGCGGCGCGACGCGAATACATTCAGGTCATCGCGGTCATCGCCGCGCCCGACCAGGAAATCCGCCACCAGGCTGTCCTTCGGAATCGCGCTGGCCGGCGAAATGTGGTCGGTGGTCACGTCATCGCCGACCACCAGCAGCGGAAAAGCATCGTAATGCCCGAGCAGGCTGCCCTCGCCCAGGTCGCAAAAGGGCGGCCGGCGCAGTGCAGTCGACTGCGGATCCCAGGGAAACCGCGGCGTATCAGGCGCATCCAGCGCATGCCACAGCGGATTGCGCGAGGCCTGCGCAAAATCCCGCGCAAAATCATCGCTGCGCATGGCCAGGCGTTGGCAGGCGTCGATTTCATCGCGGCTCGGCCATAGATCGCGCAGGTACACCGGATGACCGTCGCTGCCGGTCTGCACCGGTTCGCGGTCAAGGTCGATCTCGGCATTGCCGGCGAGCCCGTAGGCAATCACCAGCGCCGGCGACATGATGAAACCGAGTTCAAGGTCGGGATGCACCCGCCCCGGAAAATTGCGGTTGCCCGACAGCACCGCCACCGCCTTGCAGGCGCCCGCCTGCTGCGCCGTGACCACTTCATGTGTCAGCGGTCCGGAATTGCCGATGCAGGTGGTGCAGCCGAAACCAACGATGTCATAGCCGACGGCGGCGAGGTCTTCGACAAGCCCGGCGCGCTTGAGATAACTGGCCGCCGCGGGCGATCCCGGCGCGAGCGAGGTCTTCACCCAGGCTGGCGGACGCAGCCCGAGCCGGCGCGCCTTGCGCGCCATCAGTCCTGCGGCAATCAGCAGGCGTTCGTGGCTGGTGTTGGTGCAGCTGGTGATCGCAGCCACCGCCACCGGATGGCGCGGCAAACCATTCGCACCGGCCTGCGGCTTGAAATCCAGAGCGCCGAGCACAGCCCTGAGCTCGCCGATGCCGCGCTGGTCCTGCGGACGACGCGGGCCCGCGACGCTTTTGCCGATCCGGCCAAGGTCGATGTCGAGGATTCGGGTATAACGCGGCTCCAGAGCGGGATCGAACCACAGTCCGGTCCGTTTCAGATAACGCTCCGCACGCAGCACAGCGGCTTCGGAACGTCCTGTCCGCCGCAGATAGTCCAGTGATTGCGCGTCCGCAGCGAAATAACCGGTTGCACCGCCGAACTCGGGTGTCATGTTCGCCACCACGGCGCGGTCCCCCACGCTCAGCGTCGACACGCCCGGACCGAAAAATTCGACAAAGGCGCCGGCCACATCCAGTTCGCGCAGGCGGCGCGTAACCAACAACGCAAGGTCGGTGGCCAGCACCTCACCGGACAAATGCCCGGTCAGCCTGACGCCGACCACCTCGGGAATGCGCAACATCACCGGCATGCCGAACATCACCGTCTGCGCTTCCAGTCCGCCGACGCCCCAGCCGAGTACGCCGAGGCCATTGATCATTGGCGTATGGCTGTCGGTGCCGATCATCATGTCGGGCACCAGCCAGGTCTCACCGTCCCGCTCTTCCGTAGTCACCAGCGTAGCCAGTTGTTCGAGGTTGATGGTGTGCATGATGCCGGTGCCCGGCGGATGGATGCGCACACCATCAAGTACTTTCGAAGACCAGCGCAGAAAACGGTAGCGCTCGGCATTGCGGCGGATTTCAAGCTGCAGATTGCGTTCAGCGGCACCAGCTTCGCCGTAAAACTCCACCGCCAGCGAATGATCGATCGAAATATCCACCGGCAACACCGGATTCAGCGTCGCCGAATCGATACCCGCCTCGGCCAGCGAATCGCGCATGCCGGCCACATCCACCAGCGCCGGCGTACTGGTGGTGTCATGCATCAGCACGCGCCCGGGCTGGAAGGCGATCTCGACTTCGCTGCGGCCCGTGTCCAGCCAGTCAAACAGGCCGCGAACCGCTGCGGCCTGTTCGTCGCCTTGCAGGTTGCGCAGGCTGTTCTCGAGCAGCAGCCTCAGAACAAAAGGTAATGAGCTGAGCCGGTCACCAAACAGCGCAGGAAGATCAACGATACGATATGACCGGCCCTCAAATTCCAGCCTGGCATCCAGTCCTTGCGGCAGCATGCTCAGTTCTCAGTTTTCAGGCTTGACGTTCGCTTCGCGGATGACTTTGGCCCAGCGCGCCAGTTCGGCACGCAGCAGCTTCGCACTGTCTTCCGGCGTTGAAAACACCAGCTCGGTGCCGCCGCTGCTGAGCGCCTTAACCGCATCCGCCTGGCCAAGACCGGCCTTGGCGTCGTTATAAACCCTGGTCACCAGTGCCTTGGGCGTACCCGTCGGCGCGAGAAGCATGTACCAAGTCGATACGTCATACCCTGACAGTCCCGATTCGGCCAGCGAAGGCACCGACGGCAGATCGGCCGCGCGCCTGGCGGAGGTCACACCGATGGCGCGCAGGCGGCCCGACTGCACATGCGGCATCGCCGCGAGCGGCGTCGTCAGCAATACGTTGACCCGCCCTGCCGCCAGATCGACGATGGCCGGGCCGCCACCCTTGTAGGGAATTTCGTTGAGCTTGATGCCCGCCATGTTGGCGAACAGCACGCCGGCCAGATGCGGCCCCGAGCCGACGCCGGTATTGGCCAGTGTCAGTTCGCCCGGTTTGGCCTTCGCCGCCGCAATCAGGTCCTGCACCGATTTCATCGGCGAATTCGCGGGAATCACCATCACGAAGGGCGAACGCAGGATTTCCATCACCGGCAGCAATTCCTTCGCCGTGTCATAGCGCAGCTTCGAATACAGACCGGCGCTGATCGCCAGCGCATTGTTGGTCAGCAGCAGGGTGTAGCCGTCGGGCGCTGCCTTAGCGGCAATCTCGTTGCCGATGGTGGTGCCAGCGCCAGTACGGTTATCGACAATCACCTGTTGGCTCCACTGATCGGTAAGCTTCTTGCCGAGCACGCGCGCGGTGGCGTCCACGCCGCCGCCGGGCGGGAACGGCACGACGAGGCGTACCGCCTTGGTAGGGTAACTCTGTGCCAGCCCGCTCACGGGCCAGGTCACGGCAGCAGCCACGATTGCAGCCGCAGTCAACTGTATTGATGCACGCATGCTTTTTCCTCTCGCCTTCAGTTCGGGTTGACGGCTTCACTTCGCCATTGAATGAATTCGCGACAGTCCGCCGGTATTGCCGGAAAATCCGGCCGGCGTTTCGGTTCCGTTTTTCGGGACTCACCGGCTACCGTGCCACGACCCGCATTATATTGTATAAATTTGCATGAAAATACAATATTCAAATAAAGCCGCCAGACGCCGTCGCATGAATCGCCTATGATGTGCACCCTTATCGCCAAGATTCTGATTCACAGGGACTTTTGACCGTCAATGCCGCCCGCCGACCGGACAGCACATGCATAAAAAAACACCCAGCGGACTCAGCACCAAGCTGGCCATGCAGATCACGGAACTGGTCCTGCGCGAGGAACTCAAACCGGGCGCCCACCTGACCGAACAATGGATCGCTGACTCGCTGCGGGTATCGCGATCACCAGTCCGCAGCGCCATGCAGTTCCTCGAAGGACTCGGCGTCGTCGCCAAGGAACCACACCGCGGCTATTTCCTCAGAAAATCCCCAGCGTCGATCAAGCGGACGACCCTGTCCTCAGAGTCAGATCCCGAAGAAGCGCGATATCTTCGGATCGCCGATGACCGGTTGAAAGGCATTTTGGGCGGGGAATTCACGGAAGCGGAACTGATGCGGCGTTATGCCATGACCGCAACCCAGACCCGCCGGCTACTGGACCGCATGTCGCGGGAACACCTTATTCACAAGAAACACGGTCACGGCTGGGAATTCGAACCGGTTCTGGATTCAGCCAAGGCACACAACCAGAGTTACCGCTTCAGGATGATCATTGAACCGGCGGCGATCCTCGAACCCGGATTCAGGATCAATCAGCCGGCTTTCGACCGTTGCCGCAAGCTGCAGCAGCAATTACTGGATGGCGGCATTCTCAAACTGTCGCGCGTCAACCTCTTCACGATCAGCTCGGAATTTCATGAAATGATCGTTGAGTGTTCCGGCAACCGGTATCTGCTGGACGCACTCAGGCGCCAGAACCAGTTGCGCCGGATCATTGAATACCGGGCAACCATGGATCGATCAAGACTGATACGGCAGTGCCGCGAGCATCTTCAATTGCTGGACATGCTGGAAGCCGGACAATTGAAGGAAGCGGCCGTTTTCATGAAAGAACATCTTGATGTAGTCCGGGCAATCAAGACCGGTGACAAAACAGAAAAATCCCCGTCGAAGATACACGCCGACCTATAGCCTCCCGCATCGCGGCACGAGCAACCGCATAAAAAAAGCCCGCCTTCAATACTCCGGCGGGCCAGACCTTTAGCGCATCGGGGCGCGGCTAAAGGGAGGAGTTTTCATGCGCTCAGCCGCCTTTGCCCCCCTTTGCAGCGGCATCCGCAGCGACCTTGATCGCCGACTCGGCCGACTTCGCAAACTGCTGCGCTGTCTTCGACATCGTGTCGGCCAGGGCATTGGCTGTTGCCAGAGTCTGCTTCATCGCAGCAACCGCGGGTTCCGATCCGGGCGGTGCAGTTTTGGCCATCTCGTCCACCATCGCCTGAAATTGCGCGTTCATGGCGCTGGCGCGGGACTCCATCAGTTCGCCGATTTCCTTCTGCGTTTTACCGGCAAGATCCTGCACGCTGCGTGAATACTCGGTCATGCGCGCCAGCATGCCCTGCATATTCTTCTGCTGCAAAGCACTCCATTGCTGCGGGTCGCGCGCTTCCATCAGCGACTTGGCGCCTTTCATGCCGTCATCGATCATCCCGCGCATGGCTTCCAGTTGCAGCTTCATCAGGCGCTCGCCCTGCTCCATCGACAGTTGCGTCAGCTTCAGTGCGGCTTCGGTCGCTTTCTGGTTGAGTTCGGTCAGTTTTTCAGGTGCCTTGGACATGATTACCTCCCTGCGTTGGGATGAAAAGAATAGGGCCTACTGAATCAGTATCCCACTCCGGCGGACCTCCAAGCTTGATACGCATCAAGGATGCTGGTGCCGCAAAATGCAGCATTCACACTATTTGTATCCTATTGATTATATTATCTTTTTTATTCCATCTTGGTTGCGTCGCAACATGGCCTGTGCCATAATCAAAAATCTTCTTCGTGAGGCTATTCCATGAGCGCACAGGTCCGCACCATCAAGAAATACCCCAATCGCCGCCTCTATGACACCGAGACCAGCAGCTACATCACACTGGCCGACGTCAAGAAACTGGTACTCGAGAACGTCGAGTTCAAAGTCGAAGATGCCAAAACCAAGGACGATCTGACGCGCAGCATTTTGCTGCAGATCATTCTCGAAGAAGAAAGCGCCGGCTCGCCGATGTTCACCAGCGATTCGCTGTCGCAGATCATCCGTTTCTACGGCAACGCGATGCAGGGCATGATGGGCGGCTATCTGGAAAAAAATATCCAGACCTTCATGCAGATCCAGCAAAAGCTGCAGGATCAATCGCGGCAGATTTACGGCCAGAACCCGATGCTCAATTCCGAAACCTGGAACGAGTTCGTCAAGATGCAGGGTCCTGCAATGCAGGGGCTGATGGGCCGCTACCTCGAACAGAGTGCGAGCACCTTCCTCGACATGCAAAACCAGTTGACGACGCAAACGCGAAATCTGTGGGGAAATTTCCCCTTCCCCGGTTTTCCGGGTGCAGCTGCGGGCAAAAAAGACGGCGAAGAGCCGAAGTCGTAACACCCGCCGCCTTATCCATTCAGTAATTCCGTCGTGGCCACTCCCCCGCGTAAAGTCGGTTTCGTTTCGCTCGGCTGTCCGAAGGCGCTCGTCGATTCGGAACACATCCTGACGCAGCTTCGCGCAGAAGGTTACCTTGTCTCCGGCACTTATCAGGATGCCGACCTGGTGGTCGTCAACACCTGCGGCTTCATCGACGCCGCCGTCGAGGAGTCACTCGACGCCATCGGTGAGGCCCTGAATGAAAACGGCCGCGTCATCGTCACCGGCTGCCTCGGCGCAAAGGGCGATATCGTCCGCGAAACACATCCCAAGGTGCTCGCCGTCACCGGCCCGCATGCCACCGCAGCCGTGATGGAAGCGGTGCACACGCATCTGCCGAAACCGCACGATCCATACACCGATCTGGTGCCACCCCAAGGTATTCGACTGACGCCGCGGCATTACGCCTATCTGAAAATTTCCGAAGGCTGCAACCACCGCTGCACCTTCTGCATCATCCCGGCGATGCGCGGTGATCTCGTCAGCCGTCCGGTCAGCGACGTCATGCAGGAAGCGCAGAACCTGGTCAATGCCGGCGTGAAGGAACTGTTGGTCATCTCGCAGGACACCAGCGCCTACGGCGTCGATGTCAAATACCGCACCGGTTTCTGGAACGGCCGCCCGATCAAGACGCGCATGACCGAACTGGTGAAAGCGCTGTCCGGTCTCGGCGTCTGGGTACGCCTGCATTACGTCTACCCCTACCCGCATGTGGACGAAGTCATACCTTTGATGGCCGACGGCAAGTTGCTGCCCTACCTCGATGTGCCGTTCCAGCACGCCAGCCCGCGCATCCTCAAACTGATGAAACGCCCGGCCAATGCCGAAGGTACGCTGAAACGCATCCGCGACTGGCGCGCGATCTGCCCTGACATCACCATCCGCAGCACCTTCGTCGTCGGGTTCCCCGGAGAAACCGAGCGTGAATTCGAACAACTGCTGGAGTTTCTTGAAGAAGCCCAGCTCGACCGCGTCGGCTGCTTCCCCTACTCGCCGGTCGAAGGCGCCGCCGCCAACGCGCTGCCCGACCCGGTGCCGGAAGCGGAAAAACAGGATCGCCAGCAACGCTTCATGGCGGTGCAGGAAAAAATCAGCGCTGCAAGGCTCAAACGCAAGATCGGTCAAACAATGACCGTGCTGGTTGATGAAGTCGGCAAAGACGGCGCCATCGCACGTTCGGCAGCAGATGCACCGGAAATCGACGGCCGCGTGATCATCCGCCAGGGCAGCAAACTCAAAGCCGGCGAATTCGCCCAAGTCAAAGTCACCCGCGCCGACGCCCACGACCTGTGGGCGGCGCCGACCGGATTGCGTTCAGCCTGATGTTCGCGCGCCTGAAACAACGGGCGCGCCTGATCAAGCGTGACATCCTCACGCTGTGGTTCGCTTACCGCCATCCTCAGATGCCGTTGACCGCAAAGATCGCGGCAATTCTGATTGTCGCCTACGCATTCAGCCCGATCGACCTGATCCCCGATTTCATCCCCGTGCTGGGTTTTCTTGACGAAGTGATCCTTTTGCCCGCACTCATCTGGCTCACACTGAAGCTGATTCCCGACCCAGTCGTCGTAGAATCCCGCAATGCTGCGCAGGCGTGGATTGAGGCGCACCGTCCCAAACCCAGAAACTACATTGCCGCCACGATTATCTTCGCACTGTGGATAGGCGCAGCCTGGCTGCTGTGGCGCTGGCTGGCCGAATAAAAACGGAGATTTCCGCATGGCTCACCCCCCGACAATGCTGAAGCGTCTGATCAGGCTGCTGCGGCGGCGCAGCGACGACATGGAGACCGCCAACGTATCGGTGCGTGAACTCGCCTTTGTCATCCTCGTCGCCGTTATCGTGGTCGGCGCCGCATTCATGATTGCCTATCGCTTTGTGCGGCCCGCGCCGCCGAATCATTTTGTCATCTCCACCGGCAACGAATCCGGGGCCTATCACCTGTTTGCGCAGCGCTACAGGGATCACCTGGCCCACGAAAAAATCAATGTCGAACTGCGTCCGTCTTCAGGCTCCGTCGAAAACCTAAAACGCCTCAGCGATCCCGAGGGCGGCTACGACGTTGCGCTGATCCAGAGCGGTATTGCAACGATTGACGAGGAAGATCCGCCAGCACGTTCGCTGGGGGCGCTGTATTACGAACCGCTGTGGGTGTTCTATCGCGCCCCCTTCGAATTCACCCGTCTGACTCAACTTGCTGGCAAACGCATCGCGGCGGGTCCCGAGGGAAGCGGCACCCGAGTACTCGCGGTCAATATGCTCAAGGCCACCGGCGCTGACAAACCCACGCTGAAACTGCTGCCGCTGGGCGGCATGGCTGCCGCCGATGCACTGATCGCAGGACAAATCGACTCTGCGCTGTTTGTTGCCGCTCCGGATGCGCCCATCGTGCAGCGCCTGCTCAAGACACCCGATATACGTCTGATGAACATGGCCCATGCCGATGCGCTGGCCCAGCGCTACAGCTATCTGTCGGCGGTCACGCTGCTGCGCGGCACAGTTGATCTTGCCGCGGACATCCCGCCCGCCAACGTCAAAATGGTCGCAGTCACTGCACACCTCGTTGCCCGCGATGATTTTCATCCGGCCCTGGTATCGGTATTGCTGCAGGCCGCTTCCAAGGTTCACAGCGGCGCCGGCGTATTCCATAAGGCCGGTGAATTTCCTGCAGCGCGCGCCGGTGATTTTCCGATCAGCGAAGACGCTGCCCGCTATTACAAGTCCGGCCCACCCTTCCTGCAGCGCTACATGCCGTTCTGGGTCGCCAACCTGATCGAACGTCTGCTGGTACTGCTGGTACCCCTGATCGCGGTTTTGATTCCGATGATGCGCATCATGCCGGCCCTGTATGACTGGCGCATCAAACGGCGCATCTTCCGCTGGTACCGCGAATTGAAAGAATTCGAAGTCAGTGTCAATGACACCCGCGATCCCGCGCCGCTACTGGCTCGACTCGATGAAATCGAAAAAGGCGTGGCTCACACCAAAGTGCCGCTGACCTACTGGGACTATGTCTACACGCTGCGGGGCCATATCGATCTGGTGCGCGCAAGGCTTGTTGGCGCACAGGCTGCGCCGGTCGCACCGCTGAGACCGCCGCCTGAGGGCTAAATTCGACGGCGTGTTGTTGGTGGCTGGTGGCGAGTCGCTGGTTACGGCAAAAACCATGGCAGTTGTATCCAGCCACCAGCCACGCTTCATCAGCCACGCATCCCGGCTTAATCAGCCAAAAAACGCCACAACATCCGCCACCTCCCGCGACCGCTTCATCGGCGGCAGGCTGCGCCAGATGCGCTTGCCATAGGATTTTGAAATCAGCCGCGGGTCGCAGATCATCAGCACGCCACGGTCGGTTTCATCACGGATCAATCGCCCGGCGCCCTGCTTCAGCGAAATAACCGCCCGCGGCAACTGATACTCCATGAAGGCGTTGCGGCCTTCGGAGTTGATTTTTTCAATACGCGCTGAAAGCACCGGATCATCCGGCGGAGCGAAGGGCAGCTTGTCGATCATCACCAGCGACAAGGCATCGCCGCGCACATCAATGCCCTCCCAGAACGACTGGCTGCCGATCAGCACGGCATTGCCCAGCTCGCGGAATCGCAACAGCAGCTCGGTGCGTGAACCCTCACCCTGGACCAACAGGGGATAGTCCCAGCCACGACGCTTGAATTCCTCGGTCAGCAGACCATGGGCCTCACGCATCGCGCGCAAACTCGTAAACAACAGGAAGGCGCGGCCACGACTGGCCTCCACAGCTGGCAACGCGGCTTCAACCACTGCATGCGTGTAATCCGGCGTATTCGGCTCCGGAAGCTGCTGCGGCACATACAGCAAACCCTGATTGGCGAAGTCGAAGGGGCTCGCCCAGCTCTCGGTCTGCGCCGATTCGATGCCCAGCTCGTTGACGTAATGCGAAAAGTTGCCGTTGACCGACAGGGTGGCCGACGTAAAGATCCAGGCCTTGGCCTGCGCCTCGACCTGCTTGCGGAAAATCTCCGCAATCGACAGCGGCGTGGCATTGAACTGCACCGACTGGTGAAAGACTTCCACCCAGCGCACCAGGCTCGCATCCTTGTCCTCACGCCAGCCCGCCAGTTGCGCGCGCAGGCCATCGGCACGTTCAAAACATTGCGTCAGCCCCTCGCTGCGCGCCGCCTGCGCATGCAGAGTTTCCGCGAGATGAGTCAGTTTTTCTGTTGCGGTCGCCAGCGCCTCGGTCACTGATTTTCGATTGCGCAATGCCACCGCAGGCAACCGGGCGCCGCTGTCCTCAAAAGCCAGTCGCAGGTCGCGCGCCGCCTTTTCAAGCGCACTCGCCATCACCGGCAGCTCGGCGGCATCCTTGGCGCTGGTCGCGGCCTCGATGCGCGCATCCCGCGCCAGATCAACCAGCTGCGTCGTCGACACCGACTGCCCGAAAAACAGACTGGCGGTTTCCGGCAATTGATGCGCCTCGTCGAAAATTACCGTATTGCAGGCCGGCAGGATTTCGGCGACACCTTCATCGCGCAGCATCACGTCGGCAAAAAACAGATGATGGTTGACCACCACCACATCGGACTCCAGCGCCTGCTTGCGCGCCTTCATCACAAAACACTTGTCGTAATGCTCGCATTGCGAGCCGAGGCAGTTGTCACGCGTTGACGTTACCAGCGGCCACACGCCGGCTTTTTCCGGCACCTCGGCAAGATCGGCGCGATCACCGGTATTGGAAATGCGCGCAAAACTTTCGATGCGCGCCAGGTACACCACATCATCACGTGTCGGCAACCGCCCGTCGTCCTTGGCGCGCTCCAGATGATGATGGCAGACGTAATTGGCACGGCCCTTCAGCAACGCCACCGTCACCGGCACTTTCAACGCATCGCGCACCGTCGGAATGTCGCGACCGAACAACTGGTCCTGCAAGGTCTTGGTACCGGTGGAAATGATCACCTTGCCGCCGGAGAGCAGCGCCGGCACCAGATAGGCAAAGGTCTTGCCCGTGCCCGTCCCCGCTTCAGCAACTATAACTGATTGATTATTAATAACTTTTTGTATGGCCTCGGCCATTTCCAGCTGGAAAGGCCGCGCCCGGAAGCCGGGCACCACCTGCGCGAGGGCGCCGGTTTCGGAGAAGACGGATGCGAGATCAGACACGCGCGGAGTTTATCGCGCGCAAGGATGAATGACTATCGCAAAACAAACCCTCACAACACATCCAGCGGACTGCGCACACCGCCCCCGCCGACTTTCAGCACATGCGTGTAAATCATCGTCGTCTTCACATCGGAATGCCCGAGAAGCTCCTGCACCGTACGGATGTCATAGCCGGATTGCAGTACCTGTGTCGCGAAACTGTGCCGCAGCGTATGCGGCGTTGCCGGTTGATGCACCTGTGCCAAGCCCAAGGCCCGCTTGAAGGCACGCTGGAATGCCGTCTCGTGCGCATGATGCCGCCGCTCGATACCGCTGCGCGGGTCCGTCGACAGTGAATCCTGCGGAAACACCCAATGCCAGGCCCATGATTGCCCGGCGCGCGGATACTTGCGTTCCAGCGCATGAGGCAGGTACACCCCCGGCCGGCCGTCCTCGCGGTCACGCACCCAAAGGGCATTGGCCCTCGCAAGCTGGACATGCAAGGGCTCCACCAACGTGGCAGGCAACATCACCGCGCGATCCTTGTTGCCCTTGGCCTCGCGCACAATGATCGTATTGCGCGTGAAATCAATATCCTTCACGCGCAAACGCATCGCCTCCATGATGCGCAGGCCCGTGCCGTACAACAGCTTGGCCATCAGCAAATGTTCGCCCTCCATGAACCGGAAAATGCGCTTGACCTCATCGGCCGACAACACCACCGGCAGGCGCTTCACCTGGCGCGGACGACTGATCCCATCCAGCCACGGCAATTCAACCCCCAACACTTCACCATACAAAAATAACAACGCCGACAAAGCCTGCCGATGCGTCGATGCGGACACCCGTCGTTCAGCCGCCAGCCATGTCAGGAACGCCTCGACTTCCGGCTTGCCCATCTCCCGCGGATGCCTTAACTTGTGAAAATGAACAAACGACTTCACCCAATGCACATAAGTCCGCTCGGTACTGAGGCTGTAATGCCGGTAACGGATGCGCTCCCGAAGCTGATCCAGAAGCCGCACCGAGACCAAAGGCGGATAGTCGGTTTTGTGCCGAATTTTATTACTGTTCATATATACAGTATAATTCGGTAAACCCATGTTTACAAATGGTTATATGTCGTTGATTTTAGGGATGTTATCCATCGCGCCGGGATGTTATCAGGCGTTTTTGCCGTATAAAACTAGTTAGAGCGCATGAGTTCGATCCCTGATCAACCACAAGATTGCAAAGGCCGTCCCGTTGCAGTGGGAGCGAAAGTGCGCCTGCTTGGTCTTTCTGGACGGTGGCTGGATGAATTGCCCCCCGATGAAAAACAAGATGTTCTGTCGATGATCGGTGAAGTATTCGAGGTGGAAAAGATTGATGAGCATGGCCATCCTTGGGTTCGAAAGTTGTGGCCTAACGAAAAAGAAGGGAAGTGCAACTCGCACTCAATTGCTTTGGAATCCAAAGAAATGGAGTTGGTCGATGACAATGCGCTCTAACCCTGTGTTCGAGAGCGGACGCGCCAAAAGCAGCGCGCCCGCTCAACACGAACGTTAGAGCCCCTTTATACATATCATCGTATGGCTTTTTGTATGGCCTCATGATACCCTGCGTCCATGGCTAAAACCCGCTTTGATTGGGACCCGGACAAGGACGCCGAGAATCAAAGAAAGCACGGGGTCTCCTTCTCCCGCGCCCAATACGTCTTTGCCGACCAGCGACGCGTGATAGCCAGGGACGAGGCACACAGCCAAACCGAAGATCGGTTCTATTGCTTCGGCGAAGTTGACGGCGGTGTCCTTACAGTGCGGTTCACTTACCGCGCTTCGGTTATTCGAATCATCGGCGCAGGTTATTGGCGAAAAGGAAAGGCGATCTATGAGCGCGAAAATTAAATACACCGATGAACCCATCGGTAAAGTTCAGGTGGTTCCCGACTTCCTCCCCTCGCCGGCTGAGTTGGCATTCCGTGAAGAGGGCGTGAAAGTAACCCTGGCTTTGAGCAAGAAGAGCATCGAGTTCTTCAAGTCGGAGGCCTCAAAGCATCACACTCAGTACCAGCGCATGATTCGCCGGCTTCTCGACGCTTATGTTGACGGCCAAGCTCCGACCCGGCAGTCCACACGAATACCTCGTGACAAAGCCGCGCAGCGCAAGTGAATTCCGCTTTTAAGACCAGCAGCAAAAATCCGCGATTTTTTTCCAGTAATTTATGCTGATATGCTGAACTGATGAAAGTCAGCGAAATACTCCGGCTGCTTCAGGATGACGGCTGGTTCCTGGTCTCAACTCGCGGGAGTCACCGACAGTTCAAACATGCCGTAAAGGCCGGCCGGGTCACATTGGCCGGAAAACCCAGCGATGATTTGGCACCGGGGACACTACGGGGACACTAAATAGTATCCTCAAGCAGGCTGGACTCAAGAAGTGAGGTGATCTATGCGCTACGCAATCGTCATTGAAAAGGCGGTCAACAATTTTTCCGGTTACGTACCCGATCTTCCGGGTTGCGTTGCCACGGGCGCCACGGTCAAAGAAACGGAGTCCGTTCTTCGCGAAGCAATCGAGTTCCACATTGCCGGACTTAGAGAAGACGGCATTCCACCGCCTCAGCCATCCAGCAGCGTCGATTACATCGAAGTTGCCGCATAACCGCGCAACGGAGCTGACCAATACAAAGCGGGCTTGTGCCCGCTTTTTTGGCCGTTCATTGCGAACGTTGAGACCGTTTACAGTCCTGAACAGTCACCTCGCCACCGCCTTATTCATGCCCCGCTTGTGTTAAACAAGGCATAAGCAGTGCGTGCGCAAAACCAGCCGTGATTCAATAATGCCCTGCCGCATCCCATGAGAACCCGAACAAAAAAGAGTACACCGTGAAACGAATCGCCGTATTGGGTTTGTACAACTCGGGATCGACCGCCATTGCGGGCGTGCTGCACCGGCTGGGCGTCAATATGGGGCCTCCGTTCTGGCGATCATCGGATGACAATGATCCCAACAATTATTACGAACCCGTCGACCTGTCATGGCATCTGCGCAGATGGTGGAACGAACCGGGAATCACCGAAAAAACCGCAGCCGCGGATCGGGTTCGTTTTCTGAAAGGCTGGATTGATCTTCAGGAATGCACACACCCCGGCCCTTCGGGGGCCAAACATCCGCTGCTGTCGCTGTGCGGGGATGATCTCAGCACCGCCTGGGGCCCTGAAACGCGATTCATCTGGTCATGGCGGCCGCTGGATCAGTCGATTGCAGGATTGCAGCGCCGGGGCTGGTTTCCGGGCTACGAGGAATCCCTGCAGCAACAGCTGTGGGAGGCAGTAAACGACTTTGAATCGCGACACGGCGGCGTTGCCCGACTGGACTGGACTAAGGTGCAATCGGATCCCCTTGAAGCCACGCGGCAACTCGCGGCGCTGGCCGGCTTGGAGCGATCAGACGATCAACTGCGGACTGCCGCTGGATTCATCCGCACAAGCGCTTGACGCCCTGCCGCAGCGGCAACCGCCGGTTTGCCTCGGTTACAGCAAGCTCTACATCACCAGTTCAACCAGATAGGGCCCCGGCGTCGCCAGCCCGCGCCTGAACTGGACCGCCAGTTCATCCAGCGTCGTTGCCCGCCCCGCCGCGACGCCAAAACCCTTGGCCAGTGACACCCAATCCAGCGCCGGATTGTCTAGCGTCAGCATCGCAGTGGCGTTGTGTCCCGGCGCCGCAGCGCCGACATTGCTCAGCTCACCCAGCAGAATCCTGTAAGCCCGGTTGGCGAAAATCACCACGGTGACATCGAGATTCTCCCGCGCCATGGTCCACAGCGCCTGCTGCGTGTAGAGCGCGCTGCCGTCGCCTTCAAAGGCAATGACCTTGCGCTCGGGCGCGGCAATCGCAGCGCCGACGGCCGCGGCCAGTCCCCAGCCGATGGAGCCGCCCATGATGTTGAGCCAGTCATGCGGACGCGCGCCCAGCGTCGCGCCGGTAAAGGCGCGGCCGCTGGTCACCGCTTCGTCGATGATGATGGCGTGTTCGGGAATCAGCGCATTGAACAAGGCGCCCAAGCCGTCGAGTGTCACCTGGCCTGTCGGCAGCGCAAGATCATGAGCGGCGGCATTGACCCGCGCTGGCGTATTGCGCGCACCCAATGCATCGGCCATGGCTTCCAGCGCACCCTCAAGGTCTGCCTCGACACCGGCAACGGTGGTTACCGTGCAGCCCTCCGGTACCAGCACACTGGGCTTGCCGGGATAGGCAAAAAACGACACCGGTGATTTGGCACCGACCAATACCAGTTGCCGCACATCCTTCAGCATCGCCAGCGCGTTATCAACCACAAACGGCAGTTGCTTCACCACGGCACGGCCCGCGCCGCGTTCCATGCGTGCATTGTTGTATTCGGAAATCAGCGTGCAGCCGGTTTTTGCAGCAATGCGCGCGGCGTAATCCAGCGCCTTGCCGCGCAGCGCCGCACCGCCGAGCAGGATTGCGGCGTTCTGGCCGGACTGCAGCGCACGCACACCGTCATCGATAGCCTGCTGTGTGGCCGGCGTGCGCGGCGCGGGTGCGTTCACCGCGACCGGCCCTTCCGCATCGCCCCAGGCCGTATCGGCCGGCAGGATCAGTGTGGCGATCTGCCCCGGCGCCTTGCGCGCCGCCTCGACAGCCAGCGCACCGTCCACTGCAACGGCCATTGATGACCGCGAAGTCTTGACCCAGTCCGACATCGGCCGCGCCACGCCTTCGATGTCCGCCGTGAGCGGCGCATCGTGCTTGATGTGATAACTCGCGTGTTCCCCAACAATGTTGACGATACCCGAGCGCGCTTTTTTGGCGTTGTGCAGATTGGCGAGTCCATTACCGAGTCCGGGCCCGAGATGCAAGAGCGTCGCCGCCGGTTTGCCTGCCATGCGGTAGTAACCATCCGCAGCGCCGGTCACCACACCTTCGAACAGGCCGAGAATGCAGCGCACGCCTTCGACGCGATCCAGCGCCGATACAAAATGCATTTCCGAGGTGCCGGGATTGGCGAAACAGACATTGACGTCGCCATTCAGCAGCGTGCGCACGAGGCTTTCCGCACCGTTCATAAAATTCCTTTAAAAACAAATATTTATAATAATTTTTGCCAGCTACTGCGACATCACGAGTGCTATTGCAGTTTGCGTCGCAGTGTAACGGCCTCACCCTGCAAATGACCAGCCACGCTCTTCATGCCACGCTTTTCACGCCACGCTTCACCGCCACGCCCCACCATCCGGACGCCTTGACGCTGCCGCCCGTTCGTCATTGAATCGGGCTTCCTGAAACCGGAGAACAACATGCTGATCGTCGATTCACAAGTACATATCTGGGGCGCCAACACACCGGAGAGGCCCTGGCCCGCGCGCGCGCATGCGCAGCGCGAAATCCCGCTCGGCCACGAGCAACTGCTCAAAGACATGGACGAAGCCGGCATCAACCGCGTGGTGATCGTGCCGCCGTCCTGGGAAGGCGACCGCAATGACCTCGCCATCGAAGCCGTCAAACAGCACCCCGACCGTTTCGCGATCATGGGCCGCTTCAACCCGGAAGCGCCGGATGCGAAGACCGCAATCAAAAGCTGGCTCCAGCAGCCCGGCATGCTCGGCATGCGTTTCTCCTTCCATATCCCGGTGCTGCAGGAGCCGCTGGTGGCCGGCAAGTTCGACTGGGTATGGTCGGAAGCCGAAAAACTCGGCATCAAGCTGATGATCCTGGTGCCGCAGGATTTTGTGCATGTGATCGACGGCGTTGCCGCGCGTTACCCCGACCTCAGGATCATCATGGACCACATGTCGCTGACCAGCGGCAAACCCGAAGACGAAACCTTCCGCAATTTCGACAAGCTGCTGCCGATTGCCAAACGCCCCAACGTGGCCGTCAAGGCCAGCGCCCTGCCCAGCTATATCGCCGAACCGTACCCGTTCAAAAAAATCCAGGGCTACGCCAAACGCACCTATGAAGCTTTCGGCCCGAAGCGCCTGTTCTGGGGTAGCGATTGGTCGCGATCCCCGGTGCCTTACCGCGAACACGTCGACATGTGGCTGAAGGAGGCGCCATGGGTAAAGGCAGAGGACAAGGAATGGATCATGGGCCGCGGCGTGTGCGAGTGGCTGGGCTGGAAAATGCCCTGACCACCTGATCAACCTCCTCAAACCGACGCCTCGCGAATGAGACACTACATCGTCAAACTGGGCAGGATCAGGACCGTAACAATCATCACGCTTGTTTCATGCGTGCTTTCGATTGCATTGACGGCTCTGTTGATGACCCTGTTTGGCATGGAACTCGACACCCTGTCCCTGGTGATTTCCGCACTGGTGCCGCTGATCGTTGCATCCACCGTGAGTTGGGGTGTGGTTGAAGTGCTGTTCAGGGTTCATAGACTCGAAGAGGAAGTGCGCCGTGTCGCCACCTACGATATGCTCACCGGCGTGATGACGCGCCGGGCATTTTTCAACTCGGCTGAATCGGCGCTGCGCATTGCCAGTCGCAACAAGACGCCCGTGTCTACACTATCCATCGACATTGATGACTTCAAACGCATCAATGACAGCCACGGCCACTCGGCTGGCGATGCAGCCCTCTGCACCTTCGGCACTGTCTTGAGGGAGTGCGCGAGGAAAAGCGATATCGTGGGCCGCATCGGTGGCGAGGAGTTTGCGTTGTTGCTGCCTGACACCGATCTGGCCGGCGCCGTGAATTTCGCCAGTAAAATCCGCGGTGCCATGCAAAACGCCGTCATCGGCACAGGCAACGGGATTCTCCGATTCACGGTCAGCATCGGCGCTACACAAGCGAATGAAAGCGGGGCCATGACACTCGAATCGCTGTTACGCCAGTCGGATCTTGCGCTCTATCGCGCCAAACGTTCCGGCAAGGACTGTGTCATTGCATATCCGGCGGAAGAACCGGCAGTACAAGCTGCGGCAGGCTGACGCCCGGGGAAGTCTCAGCCTAAACAGCGATAACGCCTTTCGCAACCACGTCCGCGCTGCGGCCCGGCGGAGTCAGCCCCATCGACACGTAAATCTCCGTGAGCTTGTCGATGCCCATATTCGCCGGCTTCACCCATTCCACCGGCACATAGAGCAGGCCACCGCCGATGGGCACGGGCGCGGTCGGCACCAGCACGGCGAAATAACTGCGGCCGTCGATGTCCACAGGATTCGGACTTGGCGCCAGTCCCAGCACGGCAACCCCGTCACCACCGAAAAAACACCATACCGCGCTCATCGAACCGATGTCGCCCTGCTTCTGCTCCAGCAACCCGACAAAACGGTGGGTGAAGTCATAGAGACTGCCGATCAACGGGATGCGTCGCAGTGTGACATTGAGAAACGTCGCCAACGGACGCTTCAGACCCAACCGCAATGCCACGCCCAGCAGATAGATCGCGACCAGCAGCACTGCCGTGCCGACCAGGTAGGGCATCGGTGAATCCTTCGCCACCGTATAACCCAACGCCGCAAAAAAATAGCCCAGTTCGCTGCCTGGGCCGAGGTACTGATTAAAGAGGCTGATCAGCCAGCCGAGCACGGCCAGTGTCAATGCCAGCGGCAGGAACACCACCAGTCCGGCCAGCCAGGTGGCGGCAATCGAATCAAGGCTGCGTTTGATCATGGGTCTTGTGCTCCGGTGGCAGGAGCCGCCATTCAATCCAGATGGCGCGAGCACGTCAAGGCGCAAATCGCTGCTTCCTGTTAAGTTGTGCCCCATGTCCAGCCGCCCGACCACTGCCGCTGCCGTACTCGACTTCTGGTTCGGGTCCGGCACTGATGATTCAGCCACTGCCAAAGCACAAGGCAAGCTGTGGTGGAGCAAAGATACTGCCGTAGATGCCGATATGCGTACGCGTTTCTCAGCACAGGTCAACGCGGCAGCGGCCGGCGATCACGATGATTGGGCGGCAACGCCGCGCGGACAGCTGGCGCTGATCCTGCTGTTTGACCAGTTCCCACGCAACATTTACCGCGATACACCGCAGGCTTTTGCTTACGATTCTCGAGCACTGCAACTGGCTCTGAATCTGATCGCAAACGGCGCCGATCGCAGCCTGCGCCGGATTGAACGCGTATTCTGCTATCTGCCGCTGGAACATGCCGAATCGATTGAAATGCAGACGCGCAGTGTCGAACTGTTCACCGCACTCGCAGCCGATGCGCCGGAACAGGAACGGGATACCTTCAGGGGTTATGTTGATTACGCAATACGCCACCGTGAGGTCATCGCACGCTTCGGGCGGTTTCCGCACCGCAACCGCATTCTTGGTCGTTCATCGACGCCTGAAGAATCCGAATTCCTGAAACAACCCGGGTCATCGTTCTGACCCTTGGCGCTAAGGCAATATTTCGACTTTCACCTGCACGCCACGCTGCTCGTTCGAACGCGCACTTCGTGTACTGAGGGTGCCGCTGCGGTCGTCGCTGCGCGTCTCATTGATGCCGCCGAGGTCAATCCATTCACCAAGCCGGCCTGAAACCGTCGTGGCCACACGCTGCACATTGACCGTGCCGCGGCGCTGATCTTCGAAGTTTTCGCGCTGCGGATCGATGTCCAGGGTCACACGGTCGCCCTGCAGACGCGGACGCACGTTGAAGCCGGTGGTGGCATCGCGGTAATCGGTGGTTTCAACCACACGGTCTACCCACTGGCCGTTGACCATGGTCCGCACCACCTGACGGTTACGTACCGGCCGCGATTCACCGGCACGGATGAACGCGGTGTAGCCCTCCAGCACCTGCACGGTCTGGCCGATGCGTTCGCTGGCAACCTGACTGGAATCCACTACCCGTGCGCGCAATCGATCATCACCATCACGCAGAATCACATTGCCGCCTTCACGCGAGCCGCTGCCGGGTACGCTCACCCGTGCCTGATCGTTACCGATGCTGCCTGAGACTTCGGCCTCTCGCCGGCTGCCGGAAACATCGGCATCCTGGCGCACGGTGATCAGCAGCCGGCGTGGTGGGGTGTCGATGCTGGCCAGCACGCTCTTGATCTGCGCCAATTCAGCAGGCGTGGCGCGGATGACCAACTGGTTCTGGAAATTGCTGATGCTCGCCTCACGCCCGAGCAGGGGCTGAAGAACCGGAATCACCTGATCGGCCTGCCGGTAACGCAGTTGGATGACTTCGACGCTGGTTTGCGCAAAGGCGCTGCCTGCCAGAAACCCATTCAGCAGCAGCATGGAAAAAAACTGACGAAACAGTTGGAAGGCCATATTCATGGTGATTTAACGGTCATCGGATGCCGCCAGTGTACGCTGCGCCGCGATGCCGGTTGGCAAAAATTTATCCTTTACAATCATGTGCTTGTCTATTACATTGCACCCATGCGACGAACTTGGATCACCATCGCCCTGCTGGTTTTGCTGCCGTTTTCCGCTCACGCGGATGAAACTACGGCACCGCCGTCATTTACTGCAACAACGGCAACAAGCAATGACAGTATGCTGGGCCAGGCGCAGGAAGTCGCGCTGCGGGCGCTGAGTTTCATCGGGGTGCGCTACAAATGGGGTGGCAACTCCCCGGACAGCGGCTTCGACTGCAGCGGCCTGATCCGTTATGTCTTCGGGCAGGTTACAGGCAAATCATTGCCCGGGAACGCCAAGGAAATCAGCCAGGTTGGTGAAAGCGTTGACCGTTCCGAACTTCGCCCCGGAGATCTGGTGTTCTTCAATACGCTGCGTCGCCCGTTTTCGCATGTCGGCATCTATCTCGGTGAATCGCGGTTTGTGCATGCGCCGAGCCGTGGCGGCAGCGTCGAGATCGTCGACATGTCCGAACGGTACTGGCAATCACGTTATAACGGCGCCCGCCGCCTCGACATCTAGCCCCAACTCCAGCAGCTTCACCCCGGCGCCTGCCGGGAATCACATCACCAGTTGCTCCTGATCAAATGGCATGCCTTGCGCCAGGGATAAGCTTGGGCCTGCGTTCGAGCCCTTATTAGCAACCATTCTCATTTGTATTGCAATTGAGAATTGTTATTGTTAATATTCGCGCAGGCTGGAAGGCCGCCTAGGGCATTGGCCATAGGCAATTGTTTATAAAGGATTTATATGCGTTTCCTCAGCGTTGTCACCTGCGCTGTCCTCAGCACCCTCTGCGCCCCGGCGCAAGCCCAGGAAAACCTGCTGAACCTTTATTCGTCACGGCATTACCAGACTGACGAGGCGCTGTATGCCAATTTCAGCAAAACCACCGGAATCAAACTGAATCGCATTGAAGCCGGTGAAGATCCCCTGATCGAGCGGCTGAAAAACGAAGGCGCCTCCAGTCCGGCTGATGTGCTGATCACAGTGGATGCAGGCCGGTTGTGGCGCGCCGAACAAATGGGGCTGTTCCAGTCGATTGATTCAAAAGTCCTCGCGACCCGCCTGCCCGATCACATGCGTACGCCCAACAACCAGTGGTTCGGTTTTTCCGCACGAGCCCGCGTGATCGTTTACAACAAGATCGCGCTCAAGGCCGGCGATGTGCAGAACTACGAAGACCTGGCTGATCCGAAACTGAAAGGCAAGGTGTGCACACGTTCCGGCAGCCACGTCTACAACCTGTCGCTGATGAGCGCGTTGATCGAACACTGGGGTGAGGCCAAGGCCGAGCAATGGGCCAAAGGTGTGGTTGCCAATTTTGCGCGCGCACCGAAGGGCGGCGACACCGACCAGATCAAGGCTGTAGCCGCCGGCGAATGCGGCGTGGCGATCAGCAACAGCTATTACTACGTGCGCCTGCTCGCTTCCGAAAAACCTGAAGACCGCAAAGTGATTGAATCAGTCGGTCTGGTGTGGCCCAACCAGAAAAGTTTCGGCACGCATATGAATGTCTCCGGCGCCGGCGTCATCAAAACCGCGAAGCATCGCGATGCCGCGGTGAAATACCTGGAATATCTCGCGAGCGATGCTGCACAAGGTTATTTTGCCGAGGGCAACAATGAGTGGCCGGTCGTGAAAAGCGCACCGCTGAACAACAAGGCTCTGGCTTCGCTCGGCACATTCAAGATGGACAATCTGAACATCAGCGCACTGGGCAAAAACCAGCCGCTGGCGCAGAAGATTTTCGACCGCGTCGGCTACAAGTAAGCTTCAGTCGCGCTGCGACCCGTTCGCGGGCCGCAGAATCATCCGCGACAGAGCAATCAACGGCAGCAGTCCCACCACGACAATGGTGAGCGCTGCCGTTGATGCTTCTGCAAGGCGTTCATCGGATGCCAGGTTGTAGGCCTGCACCGCCAGCGTATCGAAATTAAACGGCCTCATCACGAATGTCGCCGGAAGCTCCTTCATCACATCGACGAATACCAGCAGCCCGGCAGACAATGCGCTGCGCCATAGCAACGGCGCGTGCACACGCGCCAATGTTGCCGCTGGACCGTAGCCGAGTGAACGTGCCGCATCATCCATTGATGGCGTGATCTTGGCGAGGCCGGCATCCACTGCCTGCAGCGACACTGCAAAGAAGCGCACCAGGTAGGCGTAGACCAGTGCGGCGATGCCACCGGTCAGGATCAGCCCGGGCGCCACACCCGTCACTGCTTCAATCCATGCAGCCAGCACATGATCCAGACGTGTCACCGGAATCAGCACACCGACCGCAATCACGGCCCCGGGCACGGCATAACCCAGACCGGCAATGCGATTGGACAGTCTTACGAGCGGTGTCCTGGAGGTGCGACCGGCATAACCGACCACCAGCGCAAGAAACACTGCCAACGTCGCAGTCACCGCTGCCAGCGTCACGGTATTGCGTGTCAGCGTGATGTAGCGCGCCCCGAACTGCGCATCGCCCGAGGTGACGGCCATATACAGCATGATGCCTGCCGGGAGCAGAAATCCGAACACCAGCGGCATCACGCAAAAAAACACTGCAACACCGGCGCGCCAGCCATGCAAGCGGTAGACGTTGCGCAGCCGTTTGCGATGAGAGACGCTGTGGAATCCTGCACCGCGACGGCTCAATTTTTCGATCAGCAATACCAGGAATACAAAACTCAGCAGGATCGCTGACAACTGTGCGGCAGCCATGTGGTCACCCAGTGAAAACCAGGCGCGGAAAATACCGGTGGTAAACGTCTGCACCCCGAAATAGGCCACGGTACCGTAATCAGCCAGCGTCTCCATCAGCGCCAGTGCGGTGCCGGCAACAATACCCGGACGTGCCAGCGGCAACGCCACCTTGCGGAAGGTACCCCACGGCCCGAAGCCGGATACACGCGCAACTTCCAGCATGCTGTCGGACTGCTCAAGAAAGGCCGCACGAGCCAGCAGATAGACATAGGGATACAGCACCAGCGACAGCATGATGATCGCGCCACCCAGCGACCGCACATCGGGAAACCAGTAGTCTTGCGCCCCCCATCCTGTCAGTTCACGCAGCAGGCTCTGCACCGGACCTGCGAACTGCAGCAAATCGGTATAAGCGTAGGCCATCACATAGGCCGGTACGGCCATCGGCAACAACAACGCCCACTCAAACAAGCGATGACCGGGGAAACGGCACATCGTAGTGATCCAAGCAGTGGTGACGCCGCCGATGATTACACCCAAAGCAACGCCCAGCATCAGCAGCAGTGAATTGCTGATGTAATCCGCAAGCACTGTGGACGCGAGATGGCGCCAGGTATCTGTTGCTGGCGCAGCCAGATTGAAGAGCACCACCAGCACCGGCAAGGCCAACAGTGTCGCCAACCCCACAGCAAACAGGGTCAACAGTCGTGGCCATTGACGCCGGATGACCGGCGAGGCGACTTCCAGGGTTGGCGGTAAGGAGGCGGTATTCAATCAAGACCCGCAGCACAAGGGCTGCAACAGACGTAAGTTACGGAAAATCCAAGGGAAATCATTCTAACAAGAATCATTATCAGCAGCAAAACGGTATAATTTCTGCATGCCCGCCCGCCTCGACTTCACCGATGTCTCGCACGCCTACGAAACGACGCCCGTGCTGGAAAGCGTCAGTTTTCATGTCGAACCCGGCGCAATCGCCTGCCTGCTCGGTGCCAGCGGATGTGGCAAAACAACCGTGTTGCGCTGCATTGCTGGTTTTGAACCGGTGTTGAGCGGCGCCGTTGCCCTCGATAATGAAGTGGTCAGCGCACCCGGGATTTCAGTGCCCCCGGAACAACGCCGCATCGGCGTGGTCTTCCAGGACTACGCCCTGTTTCCGCACCTTACCGTCGCAGGCAATATCGCTTTTGGTTTGCGTCATGCGAGTACGGCCGAAAGCGCCTCCCGTGTCGCCGAGTTGCTGGAGATGGTTGGTCTCGGTGCACTTGGCAACAAATACACCCACGAACTCTCGGGCGGCCAGCAACAGCGCGTCGCTCTGGCACGCGCATTGGCGCCGAGACCGCGGCTGCTGCTGCTGGACGAGCCCTTCTCCAATCTTGACGTCGAGATGCGCGAACGCCTCAGCGTGGAAGTGCGCGACATCCTAAAACGTGAGCAAACCACTGCCGTACTGGTCACGCACGATCAGAACGAAGCATTCAACATTGCCGACATGATCGGCATCATGCGGAACGGCCGCATTGAGCAATGGGATACGCCCTACCAGCTCTACCACGAACCTCGAACACGGTATGCCGCCGAATTCATCGGCCAGGGCCTGTTTCTGCCGGGAAACGTACTCGATAACGGCCGCATTCAACTCGAGGTCGGCGAGTTCATGCCTGATGTCAAACCGCAATGGCCGGCAGGTACCGCCGTTGATGTGCTGCTGCGACCCGACGATGTGCTTCATGATGACGCCAGTACGATGCAGGCCACGGTGCTGCACAAAGCCTTTCGCGGCGCAGAGTTCCTCTACACCCTGCAATTGCCTCATGGCGGGCAAGTCTATTCACTGGTGCCAAGCCATCACAATCACGCGATCGGCGAAAAAATCGGCATCCGGCTGGAACTCGACCATCTGGTTGCATACCCGCGTGATCCCGCAGCGGCACAGATTCGCGGCTAACAGGAATCAGGGAGTGCCCGAAAGTGATCGCTGCCGGCGCAATGCGCTTGCCAGCTCGTTCACGGCCATTGCGTAATTGATGCTGCGGTTGTAGCGGGTAATCACATAGAAATTGTTCAGCCCGAACCAGTAACGCGGGCCGTCTTGCATCTGCACTCTAAACAATGCAGCTGCATACTCCTCGGCAACTGACTCCTGCGGCACAACACCACGCTTTCTGAATTCCGCAATCGCGAGATGTGGAGCAATGCCGCCCGCCAGCAAGTCTTCGGGAATCGTATCGCCGACATCCGCAGGCACGATCACCGGCTCCCCTTCCCGCCAGCCGAACTGGCGATAATAATTGGCCACACTGCCGATCGCGTCCGCAGTTCGACGAAGATCACGTACACCATCGCCGTCAAAATCCACTGCATATTTGCGATAACTGCTGGGCATGAACTGCGGAATGCCGATGGCGCCGGCAAAGGAGCCTTTCAGGGTATTCACCGGAATGCCGTTTTCCCGCGTCAACAACAGGAATTGCTCAAGTTCACCGCGAAAAAACTCCGCCCGCCGCGGATATCCGAACGCGAGAGTCGTCAAAGCATCCAACACGCCGATTGTTCCAGTGCGTCGTCCAAAGATGGTTTCAACACCGATCGTCGACACAATCAGTTCAGGCGGCACCTTGAATTCAGCTGCGGCCTTTTCAAGAAGCGCCTGATTTTCGGTCCAGAACTGCAGGCCGGCCTTGACTCGGGCATCGGTGATATGACGCGCACGGAATTCGTGCCAGGGCAGACCCGTCGCCGGTGCGTCCATGGCACGGATGATCGAACCCAGGAAACGTGTTTCGCGAAATAATTTTTCGAGTGCGCTGCGATCAAATCCATGCCGTTCCGACATTTCCCGCACAAAAGACTGAACCTCAGGATCAAGTTCCGCCCGCGGTGCCGCAGCAAGAACGACACTACCGAAAACCAGCATCATCACACTGGCAATACAGGCGAGCCAACGGGAAAGGCTATTCATTGCTCCGGAGCGAGGGCACCGCACTAAGGACTGGCTGAGCGCGGACAACGCTTTAAATTGGAATACCGGAGATTACCAAGCCGGGACGCTGTTGCGCCACCGGGAACCGCGATGGAAAGGCTGTCAGCTCTGTGTAGATGACGAAGGTGCGCTTGCTGGAGCTGTACTGCCGTCCACAAATTTTGGCAGCGGCGCGAGGTTGGGATAGGGATCCACAACCGTTCCCTTGCCAACAGTATGCATGGACAGCAGCGTGCGACCGATGGCCAGCCATTGCTCACGTGCGGCAAGCGGCATTGACTCGTAGGTTTTGATCAATCCAACCACATCACCATCGGCAAGATCAATCTGCGCGGGCGCAGCATCACCGACCGCGAGCCAGCGCGCGCGCACCTGCAGTGCATCCGCGACCTTGTAGAGGTTTTCATGGGTCATGTTTTTGGTGTCGCCATTGATCCAGCGATGCACCGTCTGACGGGGCAGACCGATTCGCCGCCCAAGCTCAGCCACAGACTTCATGCCGCTCGCAGCCATTGCGGTACGGATACGGGCTGCAATCGACTTGGTGGGATCCACCGGTTCCGCCTTGATGCGTCCTCTGCCCATGCGCTGATCTCCCAACAATTTAACAAGTCACTGCCCAGTGACACATTAATGCGCATGACTTACAGCAGGCTTACGACATCAATCAAGGTTTAAAATTTCTCGATCACTCTTACAACTTTTAAATTATCCATTATAAACAATGAGTTAATAACCCCCCCCCGAATTATCATTTCTATAAATGGTTAAAGTTCGATACGTCGGGTCACAGCACGGCTGTTCCCGAAACACGGCACGTACACAGAATGCGTACCCGGACCGCCGGCGACAATCAACTGCACGTCTTCTGCCGTCGGTGAAATCGGCAGCAACGAGTCATCGCTTAACTCGCCAAGTTCGGATGTGCGCGACGCGCGGGCCCGATCGATTTCCTTGGCACTGAGGTGCTTCACCGCCATCTTCGAGCGCTCCCACAACTCGCGCTTCACCCGGCCCTTGTCCCAGCCCTCACGCCGGAAAATCTCGGCATGTTCACTGCCGAGAATGAACCACGGTTCGCCGCCATGCACATATTCATTGCTCGGTGGATGGATCATTGTTTCGGCAATCACCCGCGCCAGTTCGTCAGCGTATTTGGCATGAGTGTTCATGTTCATCGTGCCCTCGGCGCCGACCACGGTCACCGTGCTGTCTGTTGCAGCAAAGCCGCGCTCGACATGCAAGGGCTGCCACGGATGCGCGTCTTCGTTTTCTGCGCAACAGAAAGTGAATTTCCCAGGCTGGCCGTGGGTCGCACGATCCATTTCACCGGGATGCGCCCCGCCGATGTTCTGCAGTATCAATCGCATGGCGCGGCCCAGCGTTGCATTTGCCCAACTGCCCTGACCGATGCAGTTGAACGTGGCATTGACCTGCAACTGCTTGGCGACGGGTCCGTTGAGTACCAGCCACACGGCGACTGGATTGGTGGTCGCCTGGATACCCTGCAAATTGAATTCCGGGTCTGCGACCGCCTCAGTCGCCGCAATCAGTACGGGCAGATACTCCGGATCACAACCTGCCATTACGGCATTGATGGCAATGCGCTCGACTGTAGCCGCACCAAAACCCGGCGCTACATTCGCAATAACTTCATGACGGTCACGTCGGCTGTGCACCAGCATGCGATCAACGCGCGCCACCGTCGGCGGCACAATGGGCAGGCCATCACTCCAGCGCTTTTCACGATACAAGCGGTTGATTGCATCCAGATCATCCGCAGCATCGAAGGTGGCCGCGCGATCAGCAGCGGACTTGCTCATGTTCTATCTCCGGTCAGCAGTTTGACAATATCGTCAATACACTGCTCGGCGAGCTTGCGTACGTCCTCACGGCTGCGCCCGCCAAATGGATGCGGAATAACTGCGATCGGCAAGGCACTGTTGCCCAGCGCACGCGCCTGGGCGCGCCCAAGGGTCTGGAACGCGGTTGAACAAACCGTCAAGGCAACCTTGCCCCGCTTTGCCACTTCAACACTGTCGTGGACACTCCACGACGCACAGGAACCTCAGTCTCCGGAGCCCGCAATGACTACATCGCATTCACCGGATAGAGCCTCAATCACAGCCGGATCAGCCGGAAGCGATGCCGAAGATTTCCGGCGCTTGATCACCCGCACAACACCGTAGCGGGATTGCAGCAGTTCAGCGAGGTCATCCACCAGATGCAGGAAATTCGGTTTCGCGTTGTCAATGAAACCTACGGTTGCACCGGTCAGTGTGCGCAACGATGGCCGTGTAGCCGCCGACAGCGTGTCGGCACGGCGCGGTGCAGTTGGATCAAACAGTGTAAGGGGCTGTGACATGATGTCCTGAAGAAAACAATGTGCCGAACTCAGGGGTCGAGCTTGATGTTGGCCTGCTTCACCAGCTGGGTCCACATCCGGATTTCCTTGCCGATGAAGGCCTGCAATTCCTGCGGACTGTTGCCAACCGGTGTTGCACCGAGCGCCTGCAACTGTTCGCGCATCTGCGGTGCCGCCAGTGCTTTCACTGTTTCGGCATGAAGCCGCTTGATGATCTCTGGCGGCGTGCGTGCAGGGGCCAGCAAGGCGTACCACAATGCAGACTGGTATCCCGGAACAGTCTCTGAGACCGCAGGCACATCAGGATAGGCCGGAGCACGTTTCAGGCTGGTCATACCCAGTGCGCGCAAACGCCCGCTCTTCACATGCGGCATGGATGGCAAGGGACTGGTGCAGATGATCTGAACCTGCCCCGCGACGACATCCACCAGCGCAGGCCCAGCGCCCTTGTACGGGATATGCACGACACTGATGCCAGTCATCGACTGCAGCAGTTCAACCGACATGTGTCCACCGGAACCCGGCCCTGAGGAGGCATAGTTGATACGGCCCGGTTGTGCCTTGGCAGCAGCAATCAACTCTTTGATGCTGCCGACTTTCAGGGATGGATGCGCGACAAAGACCAGCGGCGATTCGGCCACCAGCGTGATCGCAGCAAAATCCTTCAGCGTGTCATAGGGCAGATTCTTGCGCAGGGCCGGATTGATCGAATGCGTCGCACTGGCCAGAAACAGCGTGTAACCGTCGGGGGCGGCACCGGCTGCAATCTGGGTCGCAATGACCTGCCCACCGCCACCGCGGTTGTCATTGACGACTTGCTGGCCGAGAGCCGTGCTCAAGCTGCCCGCGAGCATGCGGCCGACAATATCCCCGGCACCTCCTGGCGGATAAGGAATAATCTGCCGGATCGGCCTTTGCGGATAATTGTCGGCTGCTGATACCAGGCCGGGAAACAGTGCCCCCGACACCAGCAGGACTGATAAAAGTTTGGAATGGATCATGTGGCCTCGCGCACGGGAGCTCGAATCGGTAAGCGCCGATCTTACCGCAGACCATCTGGCAACCGACGCAACCCATTACGATATGGACTGCATGGTTATCACCGCTCACCCCTTGTAGGCAGTGGTTTCGGTGTTGGCCTTGCGCAGGTTCGCCGAAAGCTGGGATGCGAGTTGCTCCAGCATCCGGATCTTCATGTCCGGACGTTCCTGTCCAATCCGGTCAAACAGCGCGCGATCAAGTACACGAAATTTCACCGGCTCCAGCGCAACCACATCGGCAGAACGCGGTGCGCGATCAAGCAGTCCCATCTCGCCAAAACTCATTCCCGCCTCGAATACGTCAAGACGAGTGCCCTTTGCCTTCGACTCGGAAGGCAATCGGACTTCTACCGAGCCCTCCAGCAGCAAAAACAGACTGTCTCCCGCATCACCGGCGTGGATCAGGTGTTCCCCCGTCTGCGCGGTGCAGGTCGGCATTTCTCCGTTCAACCAGACCAACTCATCGCCCGTCAGTCCTGACAACAAGGCGATGTTGTGCAGGCCCACCGCGCGGGAACCGATCCAGCCGGTTCCTGAAACTTCTGTCAGCAATGCATTTTCGCAGTACTCCAGCGCAGCATCACCATCATCAAACACCGCTGCAGCAGGAAAACCCTGACGAGTCAGTTTTTGCGAAAAACGTCCGGCATGACAGATCACCATCTGCACACCCTGCCGGACCAGACTGGATTGCAATTCGATGATCAGACACAGCGAAACGTCATCTATATTGATCACGTTGCGCAGATTCAGCACCAGATACTGGCAATACGGCGCCTGCTTCAGCGCAATCCGTATAAACGGTTCCACTGTTGAAAAAATCAGCTCACCCTGCAGTTCATGGACGCGGATACGATGGCCGCTGGCACGCAGCGTCTGCTGGATGGTGCGCGGACGTCGCCGGCAGGAGGTTACCTGACTGCCGGTATAGGACAAACGCAACGATGGTGTCGGTGCAGATCCATTCGCAAACTGGTGCAGCGCCAAGTCACGCGACAGTTCACTGCAGACCTTGATGCCGCGCGCACTGTTGCCCTGGGCATCCAGTGGCGGTGAAAAAATACCGATCCCGAGCTGGCCTGGCAGCACAGCAAGAATACCTCCGCCGACACCGCTTTTTGCAGGCAGACCAACGCGATAAATCCATTCCCCGGAAAAATCGTACATGCCGCAGGTCGACATCACCGACAACACGTTGTCGACCACCTCAGGATCCATGGCGCGCTCGCGCGTCAACGGGTTTCGACCTTGATTCGCCAGTGTCGCCCCCATCACCGCAAGGTCGCGACAGGTGACGCGGATGGCGCACTGCCGGAAATAAGTCTCGAGTATTTCCGTGGGCTCCTCATTGAGGATTCCGAAATTGCGCAGCATCCATCCGATGGCACGGTTGCGATGGCCTGTCTCGCTTTCCGACTGATAAACCATCGCATCCACATCCAGACTGCGACCGGCGCAAGCTGAAAGATAGGCCAGAACCCGCTGTATCCGGGTTTGCTCGGCTGTCGCGAGAATCTGGCCACAGGTCGCAATTGCACCAGCATTGATCATCGGATTGAATGGTGCCCCAGTTTCGGGCTTCAGGCTGATCGCGTTAAATGCCTCGCCGGAGGGTTCCACACCGACTCGGGACAGGATGAATTCCTCACCACGATCCTCCAACGCCAGTCCGTACGACAACGCTTTGGATATCGACTGGATCGTAAAGTCCTGCCGGGTATCACCGACCTCGTAAACATGGCCATCGCGAGTCGCAATGCAGATGCCAAACCAGTTGGGATTGGCCTTGGCCAGTTCAGGAATGTAATCAGCGATCTTCCCGTCTTGAAAGGGGGCGTAACGACGGTACAGATCATTCAGGTAACGCTCTATCGGCGATCCGGATAACAAGGGAGCAACAGTGTCCAAAGGGGCTTTTCAGTTCAGTCGTTGTTCTTGGCGGCAATTCCTTGTCTGCGTGAGCAATATTGATGCCAACACATCCATAACTCCTTCTGCCCCTGAAAGCCCTTGGCGTTTCAATAGTCGCGAATACGTGCCCGAATGATGGACTGTTTTGGCAATGCGGGCCCCTTGAAAAAACTCGGCCCTGCCGAATTGAAAGCAATGTATTTGATGCTGGTCATCGGAAAAATCATCACTTGCCCTTCGGCCTCGACCACGACATTTTTACTGGACATGAATTCGGAAAGTTTGATCTGTTTTGCCGCTGCACTTTTGACCTGCTCGGGAAACTCGAAGGTCAATTTTGTGCTGTCATTGAAATGCAAGGTCATCGTCCGGTCATTCGTCATGTTTGCCTCTCCTTTTGTTGCGTTAACTGCAGGCAAGCTATCAAATCCTCCGTCGGCTGTCACGAATGAAGCCACGTACGGTCTCAAGCCTTCTCCAGACTGCGCATAGGATCCAAGACAGAGCCCTCCTCCTGCGCTCTACCCCTCTATAATCCCTGCCTCAGCCTTTTACCAGGAACTCCCTACATGGTCCGCATCGTTGATGTCCGTGAAGTCACCAAGCCGATCGCCTCGCCGATCCGCAATGCCTATATCGATTTCAGCAAGATGACCACCAGCCTGGTCGCCGTAATCACCGATGTCAAAGTCGATGGCCGCACGGTGGTCGGCTACGGATTCAACTCCAACGGTCGTTACGGTCAGGGCGGACTGATCCGCGAACGTTTCGCGCCGCGCCTGCTGGAAGCCGATCCAGAAACCTTGCTCGATGCCAGCGGCAGCAACATTGATCCGCACCTCGCGTGGAACGCGATGATGATGAACGAGAAGCCCGGTGGCCATGGCGAGCGCTCGGTTGCGGTTGGCACACTGGACATGGCGATCTGGGACGCCGTCGCCAAAATCGCGCGCAAACCGCTGTTCCGCCTGCTCGCGGAAAAACACGGCGTCGCCGCCAATCCGAAGGTCTTCGTCTACGCCGCCGGCGGCTACTACTACCCCGGCAAGGATCTGCAGGCGCTGCGCGCGGAAATGCGCAGCTACCTCGACCGCGGCTATAACGTCGTCAAAATGAAAATCGGCGGCGCCGATCTCGCCGAGGACTGCCGGCGCATTGAAGCCGTCCTGACCGAAATCGGCAGCAGCGCGCAGCTGGCCGTTGATGCCAACGGCCGCTTCGATCTGGAAACCGGGATCACCTATGCAAAGGCGCTGCGGCAATACCCGCTGTTCTGGTACGAGGAAGTCGGTGACCCGCTGGATTTCGCGCTGCAAGCGGCACTGGCCGAGTTTTATCCGGGGCCGATGGCCACCGGTGAAAATCTGTTCAGCCACCAGGACGCGCGCAATCTGCTGCGCTACGGCGGCATGCGCCCTGACCGCGACTGGTTGCAGTTCGACTGCGCACTGTCCTATGGACTTTGCGAATACGAACGCACGCTGCGTGAACTGCACATTGCCGGTTGGTCGCCGTCACGCTGCATCCCGCACGGCGGACACCAGATGTCGCTGAACATCGCCGCCGGACTGGGGCTCGGCGGCAATGAAAGCTACCCGGACCTGTTTCAGCCCTACGGCGGATTCCCCGACGGTGTGCGTGTCGAAAACGGCAAGATCACCATGCCGGAACTGCCGGGCATCGGATTTGAAGGCAAATCGGACCTGATCAAGGTCATGCGCGAACTGGCGGAATAAAAACAGCGATAAGGCAAAAGAAAACGGGCGCCGCATCGCCCTTTTTCTTTATGGCCGTTCAGCTCACTTACCCGGCACCTTGATTTCCTTGCACACCGGGAATCCAAGCACGCCGTTATGGGCAAACACGTAAATGCTGTTGCGCCCGAGGTCGCCGGTAACGACCACCTGAAAATCCTCGGGCCGCCACACCAGCGGCACCATGCGCTCCGGATCATCGGATTCATGGAACATCTTCGGAATGCGACCGGCTTGATGTTCTTCCGTCAGGTTCCATGTCGGCTTTTGTGTCCAGTCACGGAGAATCTTTTCGAACATGCTCGCGGGCATCCGCGCCTGCTTGAACAGTTCCTCCCTGAATTTCTCTTTGGACCAGCCACCCGAAGCTATTGTCTCGGCAATGATCGGTGACAGCAACAACAGCGGCCGCAGGGTGTCGTAGCCCTGCCCCACCGAAAACATGATCTGCCAGGAATACTGGCGCACGACCGCATCCGCGATATACGGCATCAGTTCTTCCGGGGTAGCTCCGGATACCGAAGAAATGTGATTCCCACCAGTGTAGCGCCCCACCGACAGCGCATTGCTGCCGGCAGCGAATCCATAATCCGCGCAATTCGGCGTCCAGCCAATCTTGGCAACGACATCCTCGTTTTCAGCAACGACAACGCGCCAGGTATTGCCGAATGTCGCCTTGTCATTTTTGTGTGGCAGGAAACCCGCAACGTTGCGAAGATATAACCGCCAGAAACGCCCGACACTGGTATTGGCCTGAAAACCATCGCGCATCACACCCTGCGTGTAGTTGAAGTCCAGATACTTGATGGCCGGCCCGTTGAGAATGATCAGGTTGTCACCGCCCGGTGTGTTGCCGCTGTGTTCAACTCCATAGTCATGGTCCGCCATGGCTTCCACAGCAGCCACCAGTACCGGCATGTATTCCGGGCGACACCCTGCCATCACACCATTGACGGCAACACTCCACACGGTCGCTGCCCGATTGTCAGGCAGCATCACACCCAGCACTTCATCAGCTTTGCGGTCGGTATGACGCAGGAAGGCTTCGACCTTTTCCACGGTCGGCGGCACGATGGGCAGGCCGTCGGACAGTTCATGCTTGAGGAAGTATTCGTTGATTTCCTCAAATGTGCCGCTGCAGATCACTTCTTGCGCACCCGGTTCGCCATCAACGGTCACGGCAACTGGCATTTTTAGCAGTGCATTGAGCACACCATCCAGCGTCAGTTCACGTACGTTCTGCTGCAACGTCTCTTTGCTTTGCAGGCCTGGATGACCACGCACGGGGGCCACAGCGATATTGGGGTAACCGAGCCCCTGAGATGCCGCCTTGGACAGCGTCATGAAGCTTTCACATACCAGCGTCGCCGACGGGATCCCCGCCGATTCAGCCGCCACACTGGCCCGCAACACGGCGGGCGTGCAACTGCCTCAACAACCCATCCCGGAGACAACAGCGTCGGCACCGAGTTCTTTGAGTTTTTGCGGCAGATTTGCGACAACATTGCGCTCATCGCTACCGTGGGTGTTGCCGAACAGATCCCAGTTCAGAAATTTCACGCCGGGGTAACGTTGGCGCAGGCTCGCCTCGAGCTGTTCGAATACCTCATTGCCGCGAAACACGTAATCCCATACCCAGGCAACCGTCTTGCCTTCCAGCGTGTCCAGACGCTTGGCCAGCGGCTTGACCTTGGCCTGACGGGGACCTCGCGGCCACAGGGCTGCATACTGTGATTCAGCATTTGCCATATCGAACTTCCTTGCGTGTCGCAAAAAATGCAGCATAACGGATAGCAGCAACAGCAACCAGTCGAAGCGGCGCGTGTTAGCCTTGGATTTCATGATCGAGCATCGCGATATTCCGCGATGCGGACATTCGACCTTCTGGAGCACTTTTCATGTCAGCACAATTTTCCGACAAAACCGCGATTGTCACCGGCAGCGGCACCGGCATCGGCGCCGCCATCGCACACCGTCTGGCTGCCGCAGGCGCCAGCGTGATGCTCGCCGACAAGAATGAAGACTCGGCACATGCCGTATGCGCCGAAATCACGGCAACCGGAGGACGAGCAGTAGCCTGTAGAGTCGATATCCGGATTCCGGAGGAAGTGCAGGCGATGATCGATTATTCACGCGAGATGTTCGGGCCTGCGAACATCCTGATCAACAACGCCGGGCTCGGATCACAAAAACACTTTCTGGAAACACCGCTGGCGACGCTGCACCAGATGCTTGAAGTCAACGTGGTCGGCACCTTTCTCTGCGCGCAGGCGGCAGCCCATGACATGATCGAAATGGGCGGCGGACGCATCGTCAACTTCTCATCACACTCCGGACTGCTCGGCAGCAGCGGTCGCGCCGCTTATGCCGCAGCCAAAGGCGGCATCATTGCCATGACCCGTGCAATGGCCGTTGATCTTGCCCAATACAACATCACAGTGAACGCCGTGGCGCCGGGACCTATAGATGTCCAACGCAACCGCAATCAACACTCTGAAGAACGCCGGGAAGCCTGGCAGCGCGCAATACCGCTCGGACGTTACGGCGATTCGGATGAAGTCGCTGCGGTAGCGGTTTTCCTGGCATCTGACGACGCCAGCTACGTCAACGGTCAAACCATCTCGGTGGATGGCGGATTTACCGCTGCCGGATTACGCGTGAAGAATCTCTAGCAATCATAAGACTCAGCGGGAATCCCCCTGAGATTCGGCATCAGTCTTGCAGCCTCTAATGATACTTAGGCATTGCCGACAGGCCCCCTGTCGTGCTCAGAATGCTCGGCCGCAGCCAGCGCGGTGGCGGCAAGATCAGCAGCAAGTTGCCGTCCCACTGCATAAGGCGCGTGCAACATCGCTGCACGGACAGCCAGAGCCATGGCCAGAGACTGCATCACATCGCCGTTGGCCGTATTGCCGAGTACCCGCAATTCGCGGTCCAGCACCCCCAGCATCGCCTCCAGCAATTGCTGGACTCGCATAGCGGACTGGGTTTCAGGATGCAGCGGAAATTCGAAGGCGATTTTTTCACCGGTGGCTGTGGTGACATCGTAGGGCAGTGTCTGGGCCAAGAGAATTCCTCGGATGTTCAGGGAAAACTCATGTTAACAGGCAAAAAAACGGCCCCGGTTGGGGCCGTTTGTTGTTCTGGCGGAGAGGGTGGGATTCGAACCCACGGTACCCTTGCGGGTACTCCGGTTTTCGAGACCGGTACATTCAACCACTCTGCCACCTCTCCGGAAACCTGATGGCGATACAAACATGCTGAGGGGCCGGATTCTACCAGCGTCAGGGCCCTAACGCACGGGCTCCAGCGCCTTCAGCCCGCCCATATACGGCTGCAGGACGGCCGGGATATCGACTCCCCCGTCAGCCCGTTGATAGTTCTCCAGCACCGCCACCAGCGTGCGACCGACGGCAAGACCTGAACCGTTGAGGGTATGCACCAGTTCCGGCTTGTTCTTGTCGTTGCGGTAGCGCGCCTGCATGCGCCGCGCCTGGAAGCTTTCGAAATTGCTGCACGACGAAATCTCGCGGTAGGCATTCTGCCCGGGCAGCCAGACTTCAATGTCGTAGGTCTTGGCCGACGAGAAACCCATATCACCGGTGCACAGCGTCATGACGCGATACGGGAGCTCGAGTTTTTTCAGGATGACTTCGGCATGACCCGTGAGCTGTTCAAGGCCGTCATACGATTGATCCGGATGAACAATCTGCACCAATTCAACCTTGTCGAACTGGTGCTGGCGGATCATGCCGCGGGTGTCCTTGCCGTAAGAGCCGGCCTCACGGCGGAAACACGGCGTGTGACAGACAAATTTGAGCGGCATTTGCGCGGCGTTGAGGATCTCGCCGCGCACGATATTGGTCACCGGTACTTCGGCGGTCGGAATCAGGTAGAGACCGTCCGCGGTTACTGCAAACTGGTCATCCTCAAATTTGGGAAACTGGCCGGTACCACGCATCGAATCAGCATTGACCAGGTACGGCGCGTAAACCTCGGTATATCCATGCTCTTCGGTATGCACGTTCAGCATGAACTGCGCCAGCGCGCGGTGCAGGCGCGACAGCCCGCCCTTCATGATGACAAAACGTGCACGGGCAATTTTGGTCGCCGTTTCGAAATCAAACAGACCCAGCCCCTCGCCGAGGTCCACGTGATCCTTCGCCTCGAAGTCCAGTTTGCGCGGCTCTCCGACACGGCGTACTTCCACGTTGGCATCGGCATCGCGCCCCGCCGGCACGCTGGCGTGCGGAACATTGGGCACGTTCATCAGAAAATCGCTGAGCCGCTGCTGGACCTGTTCAAGCTTTGATTCCAGCGCTTTCAGCTGTTCGGCCTGGGCATTGACCTCGGCCATCAGCGCCGATGCATCCTCTTTTTTCGCCTTCAGCTGGCCGATCTGCTTCGACAGCGCATTGCGACGGGCCTGCAAATCCTGGGTCTCGGTCTGGATGGCCTTGCGTTCGTTTTCGAGGGCAGTGAATTGCACCACGTCGAGCACATAACCCCGATCCGCAAGCCGAGATGCAACCGCGGCGGTATCCGCCCTTAATATCTGTATGTCGAGCATGTCTGCTTCAGTCCATTTAAGCTTCAGAAAACACTGTTGATCAGCCTAACCGAAACCCAGACTGGTCCAATTCGTGAAAAGAACCGTGATTATCGTTTAGATCACTCCGGCGGGCCAGTCCTTGACAGTCCGGCGACTGCCCTCCTACAGTCGCCGCTCCTCAAAACGGCACATCATCATGTCCAACATACGCACACCCAACATTCCCGGCTTCATTCCGCATTCCAGTGCCCCGCAGACCCGTTTCCCCAAAGGCGCGACCGACTGTCACGCCCATGTATTCGGACCGCAGGAACGATTTCCGTATCTGCCCGGTGCCGCCTACATTCCGCCGGACGCCGTCACCACCGATTACGTCGACATGCTTAAAAACAACGGCTGCGACCGCGGGGTACTGGTGCAACCCAGCGTCTACGGCACCGACAACAGCTGCATGGTTGATGCCTTGCGTTCCGGACTGCACGCCCTGCGTGGCATTGCCGTAGTCGAAGCCAATGTCACTGACCGCGAACTGGAAGACCTGCACTCGGCCGGAGTGCGCGGCGTGCGCATCAACCTTGCGTCGGAGACCGAGGGATTGACACTCGCGGATGGTGAGCGCCTCGCACCACGCCTGAAAACGCTGGGCTGGCATCTGCAGTTCTATCTGGATCTGCCGAAAATGCCGGAAGCGGAATCACGGCTCGGGCAGTTGCAGATCGATATCGTTATCGACCACTTCGCGCGTTGCCAGTCTGCGGACGGTGTCGACTCACCGGCCTTTAAAGCCTTGCAGCGCCTCGTACAGCGTGACAACTGCTGGGCAAAAATCATGGGGCCGTATTTTGTTTCGAAAAACGCGCCGTTGTATCCCGATGTGACGCCGCTGGCACGTGCGCTGGTCGCAGCGGCACCGGATCGCATTGTCTGGGGCACCGACTGGCCACACCCGGGTGCACGTGCATTGATGCCTGAAGATCACGTGCTGGCGGATCTGATGGCGCAGTGGGTCCCGGATGAAGCACAGCGCCGCAAAGTACTGGTTGATAACCCAGCCAGACTTTACGATTTCTGAAAAATACTTTAAAAACAACAAGTTATTTCTTGCTATCGCGATCAAGCTGGCGCAGGTGCGCGAGCTTGTCAGCGATTTTCGCCTCCAACCCGCGATCAGTCGGCTGATACAGGGATGGCGTCGACATGCCGTCCGGCAGATAGGTTTCTCCGGCGGCATACGCACCCGGTTCATCATGCGCGTAACGGTATTCACGCCCGTAGCCGAGATCCTTCATCAGTTTCGTCGGCGCATTGCGCAGGTGTTCCGGCACCGGCCGTGACTGATCGTTGCGCACGAGTTCACGTGCACGGTTGTACGCCATATAGGCTGCGTTGCTCTTCGGCGCCACTGCGAGATACAGCGTCGCCTGCGCCAGGGCCAGTTCACCTTCAGGCGTACCCAGTCGTTCATAGGTTTCACAGGCATCAAGCGCCACACGTAATGCGCGCGGATCGGCAAGGCCGATGTCTTCTACCGCCATGCGAATCAATCGCCGCCCCATGTACAGCGGATCAGCGCCGCCATCAAGCATCCGCGTCAGCCAGTACAGCGCCGCATCAGGCGACGAACCACGAACCGACTTGTGCAATGCCGAGATCTGGTCGTAAAACGCATCGCCACCCTTGTCGAAGCGACGCAGGCTTTGTGTCAGCGTCTGCTTGACGAATTCATCATCAACTGCAATGCACTTGGTCTGCTCAGCCGCCGTTGCGACCTGCTCCACCAGATTGAGCAGCCGGCGCGCATCGCCGTCCGCGTAAGCGACCAGGCTGTCGCGAGCTGAATCCGATAAAGCAAATGAAAACAATGACTTGGATACACCACGCAGCACCAACTCGGCGAGGTCCGCTGTGGTCAGCGGTTGCAGCACATAAACGGCTGCACGTGACAGCAATGCACCGTTCACCTCAAATGAAGGATTCTCGGTGGTCGCACCGATGAAAGTGATCAATCCCTGCTCCACGAACGGCAGGAATGCATCTTGTTGCGACTTGTTGAAGCGATGCACTTCATCAACAAACAGGATGGTGCGCCGGCCGGACTGCTGCAATACGGCTTCTGCGCGCGCCACCGCTTCGCGGATTTCCTTGACACCTGAAAGCACAGCGGAGATCGCAATGAACTCTGCGTCAAACGCCTGCGCCATCAACCTCGCCAGTGTTGTCTTTCCGACGCCGGGCGGCCCCCACAGGATCATCGAATGCGGTTTGCCGGCCTCGAACGCCAGCCGCAATGGCTTGCCTGGCCCCAGCAGATGCTGCTGGCCGACCACCTCATCCAGCGTTCGCGGCCGCAGACGTTCAGCCAGCGGCGCTTCCGGTTCCCGCTTGGCGAACAGATCGTTCACAGGCAACAGACCCCGCTCATTCAGTAATCACATCTGCGCCCTTGGGCGGCGTGAAGCGAAATACATCCGTCCCAAGTCGCGGATTGCGCTCAACATCGGCAAAAGTGATCACGGTTACCTGGCCAAACTGATCGCGTAACTCCATGGCTTCGAGGCCGGATTTTCCGAAACCCATGCGCACACGTTCGAACATGGAGTCACGGTTTTTCGGCAATGCTTCGAGCCAGTCGAGACCCTTCTCTACGCCCAGATTGGACAGTTTATAGTCCCGCTCCAGATCATTGCTGCCGGCGAGCAATGCTGCAGGGCTCGCCCCCAGAGCGAGATCGAGCTTGCGCACCGTGACCTGATTGAGATCCTTGTCGTAGATCCACAACCGCGTCCCGTCGCCGACGATAGTCTGCTCATAGGGCTTGAGGTAATCCCAGCGAAACTTGCCGGGACGCGAAAACTGCATCACGCCCTGCGCCTGCTGCAGCGGCTTGAGGTTTTTGTCGAGAACCATTTGCGCAAAACGCGCCTTGACCGTCTGCGTCTGCGTCAGGAAAACCTTCAACGCATCGGTCGCAGTTGCCGAGGCCAGCATGGGCATCCAGCAAATCAGGAACAACAGGTTACGGATCATGGATTCTTTCGTATGCGCTCAATATTGACGATACGCCCGGACCGCAGCGTCACCGTTGTCAGGTGGGGATTGACAGAGGTCGGAAAATAATAGAAAGACTTCAAGCCTTCGCGGATGTTATCGGTCGCACGATGGTCGGGTTTCCCTGCACGCAACAGAAGCTCCCCTTCGGTCATGCCATGCTCCAGACGGATGTAGACGTCAAAAGCCATACCACGTGGCGGATCTTCAGCCGCCTGAACAGCCGGCACCAATAGCAGCAGGAGAAGTAACCACGTGCGGATAGTCATGTGGAATCTGATCGCGCCAAAGACGAAAAGTTTTGCCGGCACGTGAAAATCGCGACTCAGTCACCATCAGAGGCCGATGCCGGCGCCAGCACTTCGCGATTACCATTGGATTGCATCGTCGATACCAGACCGGCGCGTTCCATCTGCTCAATCAGCCTTGCCGCGCGGTTATAACCGATGCGGAGATGGCGCTGTACCAGCGAAATCGACGGACGACGGGTTTTAAGGACAATTGCCACGGCTTGATCATAAAGCGGATCCGATTCGGCATCGCCGCCTTCTGCGCCGTCACCGCCGCCGTCACTGGCAGCTTCAGGACTCTCAAGGACCTCTTCAATATACTGCGGCTGCGCCAGGCTCTTCAGGTGTTCGACAACCTTGTGTACTTCCTGATCATCGACAAATGCGCCATGCACGCGCTGCGGATAACCCTGACCCGGCGGCAGGAACAGCATGTCCCCCTGGCCCAACAGCGCCTCGGCGCCCATCTGGTCCAGAATGGTCCGCGAATCCACTTTTGCCGACACCTGAAATGCGATACGTGTCGGAATGTTGGCTTTGATCAACCCGGTGATCACGTCTACCGATGGCCTCTGCGTCGCAAGAATCAGGTGAATACCCGCAGCACGCGCCTTCTGCGCCAGCCGCGCAATCAGTTCTTCGACCTTTTTGCCAACCACCATCATCAAGTCGGCCAACTCGTCAATGACCACAACAATCAATGACATTTCCAGCAATGGCACCGGATTTTCCGGTGTGGAAGCAATCGGATTGTTGAGTGGCGCTTTCTTCTTGATCGCTTCGCGCACCTTCTGGTTGAAACCTGCCATGTTGCGCACGCCCAGCGCCGACATCAGCTTGTAGCGACGCTCCATTTCACCGACGCACCAGTTGAGCGCATTGGCCGCCTGGCGCATATCCGTCACCACCGGCGCCAGCAAATGCGGAATTCCTTCATAAACGGACAGTTCCAGCATCTTCGGATCAACAAGGATCAGCCGGACCTGCGAAGGCGGAGCCTTGTACACCAGCGACAGAATCATCGCATTGATCGCCACCGACTTGCCCGAACCGGTTGTACCCGCAACCAGCAGATGCGGCATGCGTGCGAGGTCGGCCACAATGGGGTGACCGGCAATGTCCTTGCCCAGCGCCATGGTCAGCGGCGATGCCATATCGGCATACACCTGGGAACTCAGAATCTCCGACAAACGCACCATCTGCCGTTTGGGATTGGGAATCTCAAGTCCCATGCAGCTTTTACCCGGGATGGTCTCGACCACGCGGATGCTGAGCACGGACAGGGCACGCGCCAGATCGCGCACAAGGTTGATGATCTGACTGCCCTTCACCCCCACCGCCGGCTCGATCTCGAAGCGGGTCACCACAGGCCCGGGATAAGCCGCGAGCACCTTCACCTCGACGCCAAAATCGAGCAGTTTTTTCTCGATCAGCCGCGACGTGAATTCCAGCGTGTCGGCGGATACCGTTTCCACATTTTCGTCAGCTGGATCCAGAAGGTTCAGCGGCGGCAGCAGGCTGTCGGGCAATTCCTCGAACAACGGCACCTGCTTTTCTTTCTGGACCCGCACCGATTTCGGTATCTCAATACGCGGCGGTTCAATGCGGACCGGCTCATGCGCCTCGATTTTTTTCTTGTTGTCCTCGACCGCGTCCTTACGCGCAACAACCGCGACCTCACCCGCCTTCCGGTCTTCACGCTCACGAAGCTTCGCAATTACAAAGTCATACAAGCGCTCGGTCCCGGCACCGACATGCTCGATCACCGCGAGCCAGGACGTGCCGGTGAACAGGCTCAGACCTGCAGCGAAAAGCGCCAGCAGCAACAGCGTTGCACCGGTAAATCCTGCAATGCTGGCCAAACCGTTGCCAACGAGCGCCCCCAGAGCACCACCCGGGAATCCAGGAAGCAGGGCCTTCAGCGTATACAGTCTGAGCGACTCCAAGCCGCAACTGGCCAGCAGCAAGACAACAAAGCCTACAAGAACGACAGCGTAGGAACGGCGATCCGCATCCCGCTCTGTTTCAATACGCCGGAATCCCCACAGCACCAAAGCGCCGCACAACACCACCCACCAATACGCTGAAATACCAAAGACAAACAACAGCAGGTCGGCAATGTAGGCGCCAATAACCCCGCCTGCATTTTCGATATGGTCCGGCACCACGCTGTGCGACCAACCCGGATCGCCTTTGTGAAACGTAAACAGGACAAGCAGCAGGAACAGCGCTACTGCAAGAAAAGCCAGCCACCAGGATTCCCTGACAAGAGCAGCAATCTTGGGCGGCAAGGGATTGCGCGCCATCTTGGCATCAAGTGATTTATCGCTGGCCGGCATCAGTATCCGCAATATTGGAACGTTGGAGTGGCATTAAGTCGATGATTATAAGTGAAAACCCTTCGGCGGCTGCAGTCCCGTCAGTTACGCCGGCCGCAAAAACAAACCCCGCCATACAGGGCGGGGTTTGAGGGCGTGCCATCTGTGCAGTTCAGCGGACGATGCACTCCTGATTGGCGCCACCACGTATCGCTCCGCCACCAACACCGAGTGTGAACGGCAATTGGCTCAGGTTAAGACCGGGATCACCGGGCAGCAGCACCGGGGGCTTGCCCGGGTCCTGCGCAAAACCGAACTGGCCCTCACCGATCAACTGGGCGCCGCCCTGATTCTGCATGATGTAACTGCCAGTGTAGGTCGTGTGGTAAGTGCCGGGAGGAAGATTGCCGCAAGCCGATGCGCATTCCACAGTATCACCTGAAGATCCGCGAATCCCGATCGTCGCGGTCGAAGTGCCGATCTTGTAGGCATCCTGATTACCGCGCTTGCCGATAAGTCCCGTCACCGTGCGCAAGCCGCCCTTGAGGAGGCGCATAAACATGGTATCCCCCTGCGGTTTCTCCTGGGAAAAGACGTAAGACTCCAGCTTCATGGTCGTGTTGGGACGCATCGTCGCCGCACTGCCATCCGTGAAATTGATTTGCGCGTAGCTGTCACGCTGTGTAGTCAGAATATCGCCGGGCTGAACCTCCGACTTCTGGGAAAGGATGCGCACGGATCCATCCGGTCGCTGCACAGACATCGTGCCGCTTAAATGGGTAATGACGCCGGCACCTGCAGCAAACGCCGAAGTCGTGATCAACGTCAGCGCAAAAACCACTGCGCTCCTGAGAAACCACCGCATCTTGAACATGACTATCTCCCTTAGGGCGCACTCCCCGCACCACGCGGATCATCGGCGTAAACCGTTGCCCGAATACATCTATTCTAATACCAGAATGCCCTGCCAATGGCAGGAACAGTGACACAACCTTTTGAAATAACTGTGAAAAAAATCACGCCGTCCACCCCAAGCAAGTGCCGCGGGGCTAAAAAGAGGGATCAGGCCGATCCTCGGTGGCCCATGGACTGGCGATCCAGCACGATAATCTTGCGTTTGTCGGTGCGGATCAGGTTCTTTTCCTGCAGATCCTTGATAACCCGGCTGACCATCTCGCGGGAAGCACCAATCATGCGCGCAATCTCCTGCTTTGGCGGAGCGCGCTGCACGACCCAGCAACCGTCAATCAGTTCTGCCATTTCAATGATCAGACGGGCTACACGTCCGTGAACATCGATCAATGCCAGACTTTCGATCTTGCGATCTGCATCGCGCAGTCGTTTGACCAGATTCTTGATGACCAGCATGGCGACTTCGCCATTGCTTTCCATCCAGGACAGGAATGCGGTACGGGGAATACGCAATGTTTCGCAGGGCTCCAGCGTTTCCACGGTAGCTGAGCTCGGAAGATTGTCCAGCAATCCCATCTCGCCGACAAAGTCCTGCGCCCCGAGCATTGTCAGTATGACCTCTCGTCCATCCTCATCGGGAATCAGCACTTTCACGCGGCCGGACAGGATTATGTAAAGCGCATCCGTCTCCTCACCCGCACGCAGTATCGCTGTCGCGCGGGGGTAGCTTCGATGCTGCACGCAGGATGCGAGGGTCGCAATCTGCTGATCGGAGAACGATGAAAGCAGCGGAACAGTTTTGAGAATTTGGGGGTTGGGAATGATGGGCGGTGGCATTTTGTTTTGTCACAATCCGGGGGGGTTTCCCATATGGCGGACGGCCATCTGCATTTGAGATAGCCATGTTGCCAGAATATGTGGCAATAGTCATGTGCCTGCCACTTTATTTGCAAACACCTCCGGCTGCCGTTTTCCCCCCTTTGGCCGCATTGGCGGTCGCCTCAGACAGCGTGCATGAGCCGCCACTGAACGAGACGCAGTCAGTAGACTTGATGAATGCCGCGAGCAGCGAATCCAGGCTGAGCGGCGGGGCTTCGGAAATAAGCAGGGCCACCCCAAGGCCGGGATTGCGGATCAGCGTGATCGCGCCGGTAATAGTGATCGGGTAGGCGTTGCCCAATATCCGCACCAACGAGGTATCGCTGATCAGATGAAACAGGTCACTGTCCGGATTGAATACCCCCGAATCAAACGGCGGGAAAAACGGGCCGCTTCCCCCCTCGATCCGCAGACCGGACCCGCCAACATTAATCTTCGCTTCCGCCGCTGAATACACCAGAGCCGCCGCATCAGCTGCCGTTCCGATGGCCGTTCCACCGGTCAGACTCATATTGCCGAGGGTTTTGATCAGCAGGCTTTCGCCCGAAGCGATGTTTCCAGTCGCAATGCCACCGGACGCAACCGCACGAAGATTACTGCCGGTGGCCGCAGCACTGCCTCCGGTCACATCAAAATTCCCGTCAATTGCGACATCAATCCTGGCCTTGGAGCGGATGAAGGCACTGGCGTCTGCCTCTGCAAAAACGCCCCCACCGGTGTTCAGCGCGGTAGCACTGCCAGCCTGGACACTGGCATTGCCGGCAACTTTAAGCAGAAGGTTGCCGTCCGACTCGATTCCGGCCGCTGCGATGGCATTGGCAATCTGTCCGGCGATCGGTTGGGCAACTGCTGTCCCACCAGTCAGAACGAGGTCGCCTTGAATGACCGGCGCAAAAGCAGATGACGACACAATCTGCGCGTTGGCCATCGCGGTATTGCCGCCTGTTGCGGCATCAGCTGTTCCTGCCGCAAGACTGACATTGCCGCCGGCATCAAACGTAAATGCGCTGCCGGCGAGTATCGCACTGGCGCTCGCGGATTGAACCGCTCCCGCAGCCGGTGCGACGTTCGCTGATCCCCCGGCCATCAAAATATCGCCTGCGACAACAAGCCGCGCGTCACCGCTGCGTACGATTGCATCGGCAGAAGTTACGGCAGCACTGGGCACCGTCGCCGCCGCAGACCCTGCAGTCATCGACAGATTTCCTGCAAGGTTGATATCCAGTCGGTTATCCGCCTCGAGAATCGAATCACGCCGCTGCCCGGTTGTCGCATTGCCAGCACTGACCGACAGATCGTTCACCGGTCGTGCCAGTGTGCCGACCGTAATGTTCGCTGCGCGGATTTCAAGCGGCGCACTGCCAGGATTCGAAAGATTAACGTTCCCATTCGAACCCAGCGGCGCATTGCCCAGCAAATCCGCGGCCAGCGCATTGGCCCGCAAATTCAGGTTGCCAGCAAGAAATATCGGCCCCTGGAGATTGATGTCGTTTCCGGCAGCCAGCACCAGATTGTGATCAAAACGAGCGCCGCTGACGCCGATGCCACCCGTGGGCAGTACGGTTATGTCACGCGCCGCCACCAGATTCAGCGATCCGCCCGTCTGGTTGTTGTTGATATAACTGGTTGGTATAAGGATGCCTACATCAATATTGCCGCCCCCGCTCACCCCGGTCGCCACAATATTCACATTGCGACCGTTGATTGCTCCCGCGCCGAGTGACCAACTGTCAGCTTCTAGCAGCACATCGCTGGCGGTGCCGATGCCGATGATCTGGGTGCCACTGATGCTCTTGTAACTGATCTGACTCGCAGCAAAGCCGCCGGGGAATGTCGTCGTGCTGCCCACTCCGGTATCCCCAGCCTGTCGGGTTTCCAGTGTGATCTGGAATGCGCAGTTGCCGGCACCATGGCCTGCGGCAATTCCCGTACACCCGGACGGGGTCACGGGCGTCGTACTGGCAGCCGCATCATTATCATTGTCCAGCGTAATCGTTGCCGCACCACCAGTGTCGTTATACGTGCGCACGGTCAGCGCATTGTGGCTTTGCAAGCCCGCATCATTCCCCGCGCCAGTCAGTTGCGACACCGGGCCCGACGCATAGACAGTGATATTACCGTTGCCGGATCGGACCGGCGCATTGACTGCAACAGTGCCCAGTGCAGCCCCACCAGCATTTGCGGCCAACGGCATGCTGATCGAAGTCATCCCCGGCGTATTGCCGGAAGCAATCGTGATATCGCCATTATTTGTGAGCACGGGGCCACTGATAATGACTCCATCGGCGGCCTTCAATGTGATCGCACCGCCTGGTGCAGTTGCTGTTATTCCACCAGCACCGACTGCCAGAGTGCCACTGTCACTCCCCAAACCATCGCTTGCGGTAAACGTGGCTGATGCCACAGAAAAACCTACACCCGCGCCACCAGTCGTAATGCTGCCGCGGTTGGTCGTGATCGCCGCCGTTCCACCCACCGTAACTACACCTGTCTGAGCAATATTCCCGGTATTGGCCGTAAGATTGAGATTGCCGCCGACATTCGACGTGTCCAGCAGGATACCGCCCTGATCGAAGTGCGACACATTTCCCGAGGTATCAAATGCAACCCGGTTGATGGCATTGTTGCTGCCACTGTTCACCGATGCACTGGTCGCAAAAACATCGAAGTCATCGACATTGGTCAATGCACCAATTACCAGCAGGTTACCGGCACTGCTGCCGGACGATCCGATCACGATGTCATTGCCGTTGCCGGTCAGTGCCTGGGCGAAAGTAATATCGCCGCCGCCACTAAGGAATGTCGTCGTCACCGGACCGGCGCTGATTGTCACCGGATCGCCATAACTTTGAACGCCTGATGTGGACACCAGTGCGCCTCCCACCACGGTGGACCCCGGCGCGTCTGTGGCAATGCTGGCAACGGGTACGCCAGCGCCAACAGCCCCGGAGAATGTGGTAACTGCAGCGCTGTTTAACTGCAATGCCTGAGCGCCATCTATCGTACTGCCGAATGTGATTGCTGCACTACCGGCGCTCACTGTTACCGGCCCCGCAAGTGTCAGCGGGGCATTGATAACAAAAGGCGTATTACCGGTGTTATAGGTTCCGGACAGACTAACGGCCGCTGTCTCGCCATAGGACTGCAACCCGCTTGTCGTCACCCCATTGGCGGCAAGAGTACCACCCACGTTCGTGGTCAGCGTCGTTAGCGGCGTTACACCACCAACAACACCACCGAAGGTAGTGGTGCCGACCGTATTCACCGCCAGTGTCTGCGCACCATCCACCGTCGAACCCAGCGTGATCGCACCGCCTCCGGTACTCGACAGGATCGTGGCTGCACCCAGCGTGACTGCATCGCCGTAGCTTTGCAGTCCGGCTGTCCGCACGCCACCACCGTTGATGGCCATAGTCCCACCCGAATCCGTCGAAAAACTGGTCAGCGCAATTCCACTGCCCACCGCACCGGTCAGCGTAGTTGCTCCAACTGTATTCACCGCCAGTGTTTGCGCACCATCCACCGTCGAGCCCAGCGTGATCGCACCGCCTCCGGTACTCGACAGGATCGTGGCCGCACCCAGCGTGACTGCATCGCCGTAGCTTTGCAGTCCGGTGGTCCGCAGGCCGCCACCGTTGATCGCCGTGGTTCCACCAGCATCCGTAGAGAAACTGGTCAGTGC
>Ga0172373_10000263_pt1 | contig 84273 bp, 75 predicted proteins | sample Lak10m_2_FD_114546 | JGI IMG/M metagenome (GOLD analysis project Ga0172373, IMG submission 114546) | Freshwater microbial communities from Kabuno Bay, South-Kivu, Congo - kab_092012_10m | ecosystem: Environmental > Aquatic > Freshwater > Lake | place: Democratic Republic of the Congo...
CCCAGCGCCCCCGGCGACGCGGCCGAAGAGGTCGTTGGTCATCTCGAATTTGTGGACGTCCCGGCCTAGGATCATCATGTCGCCGATCGAGACCAGAACGCCTTCCTCAGGCGTCGTGATATAGAGCCAGTCAGCTGCCTCGAGCCGTTTGACACGCTGAAGATGTGCTTCCTGTGGCCCTGTTCCACAGCGTCTGAACATGGGCAGAATATCCGAGGGGTCGATGCTGATCATGCCGGCCACCCGTTCGTCACCGCAGAGCACGGGTGGTATCCCTGTGACAATTTTGAGTGATCCCATCGCGGCCCAGCCCGCAATATCGGAAACCGTGCAGCCCCAGCGCGCGGCTGTTTCGTGGACAGGGTAGAAGGCGCGTTGTGGAAGTCCCATCGGCAGAAATCCTTTCACTTGAGTTGTTGCCACGCCGAATGAATTCCAAGCAAAGCGGCGTCGTGGCTGTGTTTCGCGACGAGGGGCGAGGCTCAGAGGCGCCCGTCTTGCTGATTCGGCTCGAACATCAGTCCATCGTAATTCACGTCTGGGCGAAGAATCTTACTCCCTAGATGGCCGTTCGGACATTTTCGTTGCGGAGCCATGCAATGTCGTTCGTCAATGCACGTGAACTGCTGCCCATCGCCGAAACGGCAAAGGCGCGATAGCGCGGGGTCAGCCTTCGGAACATTATGCGCGAGTTGTCTGTGAACGAGCGGACCGCACGACGCATGGCACGCGAACTGGAGGACCTCTGCCCCAAGGTGCTGATCACCGAAGATCAACAACGTCGACGCTACTGGAAGCTGGCACAGGCTCCCTTCATCGATCATCGCGTCGTAAATGACAAGGAGTTGTCAGCTCTTGATCTGGCGATCCGGCGTGCGGCGCGCGATGGCGCTGAACACGAAGTGGTGGCGCTGCAGCGCATCCGAGATCACCTGGTGGCGTCGGTCCCCCGTATGCATGCGCGGTCAGCGGAGGTCAGCTCGGAGATCATGTTGCTTGCGAATGGCTTTGCATGCCGCCCTGGACCTGCCGCTCGAGTTGAAAAGCTGCATCTCGAGAACTTGTTTTATTCGCTGCTCCACCCGAGCATGGTCGAGATAACCTACACCACTGCGCGCAACCCAGAGCCATGCACCAAGCTTGTTGAGCCACACGGGATAATCGTCGGCACGCGCCATTATCTCGTGGCTCGCGATGGGCCGGATGACCGACAGTTCAAGCAATACCGCCTTGATAGGATCATCAAGATGAGCGGCACCTCGATCCTGTTCCAGCGCGATCCTGATTTCGATATCGAAACCTACAGCACCTTTGCTTTCGGATCGTACTTTTCTGAAGCGGAACATGGGCTTGTACGCTGGCGCTTCTCGCCACGCGCGGCATCAGTCGCACGCGAGTTCATGTTCCATCCGACACAGGTCCTGACAGACATGACCGATGGCGGCCTGCTCGTGGAATTCACCGCCAGTGGCTGGATCGAGATGGCGTGGCACCTGATGTCCTGGGGCGACGCTGTCGAAGTCGTTGAGCCGCCCCAGTTGATCAACATTCTCGACCAGGTGCGGCGCGGTGAGGTGGCGGTTCTGCCATGAAGTGACAGCTTGCTAGCCGTTGTTCGCGGTGCTTTTGCCGCCCAGCAAGGCGCTCCCGTTGATCTAAGTTTGAGTGCAGTCAGCACCCCTGAAAGGTCAAAGTATCATGAAAGCAAGCGGTACAAGTAGCCAGTCAAGCTTGATCTTTCACTCAGGCTAACCGATACTGAAGTCTCACAGGGAAACTGCTCGCGGACTACTGTCTAATGTTGGGTGAGCGCAGGGAGCGAGATAACTTTTTCGATGATAGGAAAGGCCAGAGCGAAATTTGAGCGCACCCTCGCTAATTTGCTGCGTGCGCGGTTCCCTTATCTTTACGTCGCGACATGGGAAGAAGCGCGTGCATTGCAACTAATAACTGTTGCCGCGAAAAATATAGAACTCATTCGAACTGAACGTCGTGTCCTTGATTGGAGCCTTACAAATGGCTTCACAGAAAATGGCATAGCGGTTGAGGGGGACACCAAACAACCTCTGAAGGCGCTGGATTTTATTGAAAATTTCGAGGATCCGGCTGTCTTTGTTCTGAAAGACTTCCATATATTCCTTGGTGGAGCAGGTCGCCCTGCAGACGCTCAAGTAGTACGCCGTTTGCGAGATCTGGTGCCTGCGATCAAGCATTCGCAGAGACCAAAAAATGTGGTGTTTATTGCGCCTTCGCTTGTTTTGCCGAATGAACTTGAAAAGGACGTGACGGTCCTTGAGTTCGAATTACCCTCATTCGGTGAAATTCGGGATGTTCTTTCTCAGATGATCGAGACTAACCGAGCCACAGGTCGTGTGGCGATCAACGTGACAGAAGAGGACGAAGAGCGGCTTGCAAAGGCAGCTATGGGTTTGACACTGCACGAAGCAGAAAATGCTTTTGCGCGTGCAATGGTCGAAGACGGTAAGCTGGATATTTCAGATGTCGAAGTCGTGCTTGAGGAAAAGCGCCAGACCATCCGAAAATCTGGCATCCTTGAATACCTAAAGCCCGACCTCAACATCAAAGATGTCGGTGGCCTTCAGAACCTGAAACGTTGGTTGGTGAAGCGAAATAAATCATGGTTGGATTCCGCCGCAAAGTATAATCTGCCGGCCCCCCGAGGTGTACTTATTACAGGCGTTCCGGGGTGTGGAAAAAGCTTGGTAGCCAAGGCGGTATCCGCAATGTGGCAGGTTCCACTGTTGCGTCTTGACGTTGGCCGCATCTTTTCGGGAGTGGTCGGCTCTTCGGAAGAAAATATGCGACGTGCAATAGAGACAGCAGAGGCGATTTCTCCGTGCGTTCTATGGATAGATGAAGTCGAAAAGGGCTTTGGCTCTGTCACGGGTCCTAGTGGCGACAGTGGGACGTCTGCACGTATTTTTGGTACGTTTCTGACGTGGATGCAGGAAAAGTCTAAGCCAGTATTCGTGGTCGCCACCGCGAATAACATCTCCGCACTTCCACCGGAGATGATGCGTAAGGGGCGCTTTGACGAGATATTCTTTGTTGATTTGCCCACTCATTCGGAGCGTGAAGAAATAATTAAGTTGCATCTCGAGCGGCGACTAACAGATGCCTCCGTGAGGGGCGAGTTTGTCTCCGATGAGGCATCCCTTGCTGGTTTGGCAGAAGCCACTGAAGGGTTTGTGGGTGCTGAGTTAGAGCAAGTGATCGTCAGTGGATTATTTGAAGCGTTTTATGAGAACCGGAGTGTATCACTCGCCGATTTTCTCAAGGCGGTTCGCTTTACAGTGCCGTTGTCGGTGACCCAGGCTGAACAGATTCAGCATCTGCGAGAATGGGCAAATGTTCGCGCTGTAGCGGCTACCCAGGAAGAAGACCGAGCCGCTTATGAAACTTCCAAAGGCGGCCCGCAGCCGAGCGATCAATCTCGTGCGTCCGATGCGATCATCTCGAGCCGCGGTGGGCGGTCTATAGATTTCTAGGAGGAAAGATGGCACACGGACAGATCAAACTACGTATCTTCCCCGATGGTCGCGTGGAAGCAGAGGTTGATGGCATTCGTGGCAATGGGTGCATGAAATTCATTCCTCTAGTCGAGCAACTCACAGGTAGTGAATCGATCGACTCACGCAGAACAGAAAACTACTTTTTGAAAGCGGAACTCACTTCGGAAGTAACTGAAGTCGAAACATTGCGCATTAAAGGGACAAGTTAAAAGATGTCAGTATCCCTTGTGATGTTGCCCGTCGCGCTTGCTCTTCGAGTGGTAATGGGAAAAGAACACTTTGAGGCATGGGTAGCATCACAGCAGGACCGTGTTGAGACCAACATAACTCGTGAATTCGAGCTCGGGCACCTTTTGAAGCAGGCTGGCTATGATGCAGTCAAATTTGGAGCACTCATAAAGACGCATCTCGACGGAGAGAAATCGTTCTTCTTTTGGGAATTTATTGACGGGAAGTGGGTTGCGATATTTGCGAAAGGCGTAGACGCAACGATGCGTGAAGCCTTGATCTCTAAGTTGGAGAGTGCCGCGGGCAGATCAGTTTTTTTGAACGCGATCAACGCGGAACCTCAAGAAGCGACCATATACCCCACTAATTTCATGGATCGGGACTTGCTTGCGCAAGTGCTTGCTGATTTGGGCGGGGATCCAATTTATGGAAAAGACGGATCTTTGTCCTGCCGCATCAACTCAGTGAGATTACTCTTCACCAAATCAGGTGATGGCCCCTTCAGTGTCGCTGTCCAAGGAGGAGAAAGAGTGGAACATGCGTTCCAGTACCTGTCCGATCTTGACGCTGACTATCGTAAGGCGGTGCAAACCTCGGTTTATCAAAGAGTCAAGGCAGAGGCCGAGAGCAGAGATCTTCTGATCGAATCGGAAGAGATTATGCCAGACAAGTCGATCTTACTTACGCTGCGAATCAACTAGGAAGTCTGAATTGACCGGATTACTCACCCTCGTCGCTTTACTTTTAGGTTACCAATTTGGTGGCTGGTGGTGGGCTGGATTTGTTTTGTTGTTTTTGGCTTGGATGGGGGAACTCCAGCAAGCCAAGGAGAAAGGCAGTAAGGCTGAAAATAAAGAACTGCCATCAAATACTAATTCTGCAACCGTTAACCGGGCGATGTTGATATCGCTTAATAGCTGGCCTGCCGAACTAATCGATGTTTGCTCCTCACTCACGAGCAGTGGATATTATGTTGGAAACCTTATCCCCGACAAGAAGCGCCGTGCGGCACTAGAAAATTATCCTCCGCCTGGAAACTCTGATATACTTGCGCTCATAGACGGTACTTTGTTTGGCACGGCCACCCAAGGACTTGCCGTCGGCAAGAACGGGGTTTCATGGAAGAATGGCTATAGCCAGCCTGTTCAGATGTCTTGGCGCGAGCTGGCCAAGTGCGAAATTGCTTCAGCGGAGCTGAAGGTATCGGTTGGGAATGAGAAATTTGACAATAGTTTTTCGGGAATAAAGCTCCCGGCGGTGGAAGGCTTATTCATACTCCTTCGAGATCACGCGCGCGCACTGGTATCAGATGATAAAAGCCCCGAAGCTAGACCCAAGAAAGATCACCCCTCAGAGGCTAAAGCAGTTGACGATTCGAGGCTTGTCGTAGCTATAAACATTGCCAAATTTGATGAACTTCTAGCGCTACCCGGTATCGGTGCTGCGGAGGCAAAGATGATCATCAAGAGAAGGGACGAAAGCCCGTTTAAGTCAGTTGCTGAGATGGCGGATTTCCTCGATCTGAAGCCACACCTTGTTTCCAGGTTAGATTCTATGACCGATTTCAAGACTGACCAAAAGGTGTCGACAGCGAGAGTCGACGCCGAAAATCCGGCAGAACGCACTCAGAGGATTTCAAGGCCGGGCGGTCGCACAATTGACTAACACTGAAAAGCTTCGCATCCATCGCTTTACGCCACTCACAAAGAGCGAAGGACCGGGGCTTCGCGCCTGCATTCAAGTACAAGGTTGCCCCATTAAGTGCGTTGGCTGCGGCGTGCCTCAAACGTGGTCGTTTCGCGGGGGCGCTCTCGTAGAAACGGGGGCATTGATCGACTCCATCTTATTGGGCCCCGCTGTAGAAGGTGTGTCCTTTCTCGGTGGAGAACCTTTTTCTCAGGCTAACGCAGTTGCAGTCGTGGCGGAGGGTGTGCGCAAAAAGGGCCTCTCCGTAGTTACCTTCACTGGGTTTCTGTTGGAGGAACTGTCTTCGGCGCAAAGGCCTGACTTTGATCGTCTTCTCAATGCGACAGACATGCTCATTGACGGACCGTTCGAACAAGAACTTGTTGATTTTTCTCGCCCTTGGGTTGGATCGCGAAATCAGCGGTATCATTTTTTGACCGATCGCTATGCTGCGTTGGCCGACGAGATATTGAACACTCCGAACCGTATTGAAGTTAGAATAGGTCCGAATGGAAACATCATTACGGGTGGCTTGGGCCCGCCAGAGTTGTGCAGGTCTATCATCAAGTCAGCCTGCTAAGCAGATGGAAGGACCTTGATTGGGGTGGGGAGGTTTGCGGTGACTGCGTGGTTTTGGGGGCCAGGCCACACAGTGCTTTCGACTTCCGGATCTAGTTATCGGAAAGGATGAGTTCGTTTCTACATCAACGCCACATCAACCCGCGAATGCAGGTTTCGCGCCGGGTTTGCGGCTGAATGTTAGCGAATGCGACTGAATGCGCGGTCACTATTTGCGCGTTACCAAAGGCTTGTCGGCTAAGTGCCTGGTTTTCCTAAACTATTGGAATCGTTGAAGTATAGGCTCATAACCTGAAGGCCGCAGGTTCAAATCCTGCCCCCGCAACCAAAATTATAAAATAAATCAAAGACTTGCGGGCGCGTGAACCGACCTGTTTTGCCTGCGCTAAATTCCACTCAAAGCTCACTCAAAATTTATTGCCGCGCCGAAACGCTTCCGGCAACCTGCTCCCTCATTGTTGAACCATCTTCCTGGACGGCTGTGCCGGCCAGTCTGCGTGCAAGATAGCTGCGGATAGTTGAGCGCCGTATCAAGGCCGCAAATTTCTACTTTCGGTTCGGGCATGTCGCGCCCGGGCAAGCGTTCCGCGTATTGCCGTTGCAGACTGCGCGGCAAGATAACCCTGTCTCATGCTTGGCGCCATTTTTTTCCGCCTTCTCTGCGACATGGTTTTGAAGGATGCTGCACGGAAACAACCGTGAAACGGCAGGTCATACGCCGCCCGAACACTGCGGTTTGATAAAAAGGGTGGACGAAATGAGTGCAGCGATGAAGCGGTCGGGCGGCAGGGCGCAGCGCCGCGAAGCCCGCATGAACGGCCCGATCATCCATAACCCCACCTTACAACGCAAAGCTCCGCTTTATGAGGTTGTTAACCGCGAAGGTGTGGAACTGATCCATGACTTCGCGATGAAGGCGGTCGAGCAGATCGGCTGTGTTTTTCAAGATGAAGAAAGCCTTGAACTTTGGGCAAAGACCGGGGCTGAGATCAAAGGCAACCGGGTCCTTATTGACCGCAAGGAACTGATGGCGCTGATTTCCACCGTGCCGTCTTCCTACGTGCAACATGCCCGCAACCCGGAGCGTTCTGTGCGCATTGGCGATGGCCATGCGGTCGTGTCGCCGTCTTATGGTGCGCCCTTTGTCGTCGACCTTGAGGGCAACCGCCGCTACGCCACGCTGGACGATCTGAATGCGCTGCAAAAGCTTAACCATATGGCCCCGAACGTGCATATCGCGGGCGGCCCTGTGGTTGAGCCCTGCGACGTGCCGGTGCATCTGCGCCACATGCATATGGCCTATAGCGGGCTGAAATATTCAGACAAACCCATCATGGGCAATGTCACCTCCAAAGCGCGGGCGGCCGATACCATTGCCATGATGGAAATCGTTTTCGGGGCCGCGTTTGTGCATGACAACACGGTGCTGTCGTCGCTTATCAACAGCAACTCGCCCTTGGTCTGGGATGAGACGATGCTGGAGTCGCTGAAACTTTACGCCTCAAAAAAGCAGGCGGTTCTGGCCTCGCCCTTCTCGATGGCGGGGGCTTCGACCCCGGCCAGTGCGGTGGGCACCATTGGCGAAGTGACGGCCGAGGCGCTGATGGCTTTTGGCCTTTCACAACTGATCCGGCCCGGCGCGCCGATGGTGTTTGGGGTGCCCGCCATGACGGTAGCGATGAACACCGGCGCCCCGGTTCATGGCACGCCGGATTCCGCCATGGTTCAGTTTCTGGCCAGCGCCATGGCCCGGTTTTACAAGGTGCCGCACCGGTCGATTGCGAATGTTTCTTCGTCAAAATCACTGGACATGCAGGCCGGAACCGATGGCCTTTGGGGGCTGATGCCGGCGATGATGTCTGACAGCAACTGGATCACCATGGCGGGCGGCTTGCTGGAGGGCGCGCTGACCGTCAGCTATGCCAAAACCGTGCTGGATTTCGAACAACTCGATGCCTTCGCACATTTCATGCAAGGCCCTGATCTGAGCGATCTCGACGCCTCGTTTCAGGCGTTGAAAGATGTCGGGCCGGGAGGGCATTTTCTGGGCGAACAGCATACGCTGAATTGCGGGCTGTATCTGTTCCCGTCGCAAAACAACGTCACATTCGAGCAATGGGATGCCGAAGGGCGACCTGATGCCAATGCAATTGGCACGGCCCGCGCCAAACGGATGCTTGAGCGTTATGAAATGCCCGAAATGGACCCGGCGCTAGACGCGGCATTGCTTGAGTTCATTGCCCGCCGAAGCCGTGAAATCCCGGCGAATTTCTGAAATATGGCCGCCGGGAAAATCCATCGAAATTCATGGAACATACGGATTTTCGACGAAAATCCATGCCTGGCTGTTGTGTGGCCCAAAACTGACTATGTTCAGATTGCGTGGTCCGGGGCTTTGCCAGAAACCGCGCGATAGGGGCGTGTAGCGTCACGCAGGGTGATTTCCGGGGCTTCGACGGCCAGTTCGATCGTGGCATTTCCGGCAAGCGTCAGCGTGACATGGCCGGGGCCGGCCTCCGGGCCGTTATAGGTAATGTCCAAAAGCGAATGCACGCTTTCTTTCTGACCGCGGTCGATCCCCTGACTGCGCACATGGGTGACGTTTTCAACGACAAGCAGCGCCTGCACCCGTTCAAAGGGGCGCTTGGCGCGCTGCGCGGGTTCGGCATCTTCCCAGCGAAAGCGGTTCAGGAATATGGCAAAGCGGCGGCGTTTGGCGGCATAGGTCATTTCGCCGGCCGGGAATACCGCATCCTGCACCAGTGCTGCCAGAACAGGCAGGTCTGCCGGCGCTACCGCCAGCAGGCGCAGGGGGGCTTCATCGGCGTCTTCGAAGCGCGCATCGCTCATCCGGCGATCCGTTCGATCTGGGCACCACAGGCGCGCAGCTTTTCTTCAACCCGTTCATAACCGCGGTCAAGATGGTAGACGCGTGACACCACGGTTTCACCTTCGGCGGCAAGCGCGGCCAGAATCAGGCTGACCGAGGCCCGCAGATCGGTGGCCATCACCCGCGCGCCCTTTAGCTTTTCCACCCCGGTCACCGTGGCATGGCCACCGTGAACTTCAATCTTGGCCCCCATGCGGATCAGTTCCGGGGCGTGCATGAAGCGGTTTTCAAAGATCTTTTCTTCCAGAACCGAGGTGCCGTCGGCGGTGCAAAGCATGGCCATCATCTGCGCCTGCAAATCGGTCGGGAAACCGGGGAAGGGTTCGGTCACCACATCCACCGCCCGCACCCGCTCGCCACGGCGCTTGACCTTCAGGCCCCGCGCGGTCTCTGTCACCTCAACCCCCGCCGCATCCAGCTTTTCGGCAAATGCGCCCACCAGATCCAGCCGCCCACCCAGACATTCCACCTCGCCGCCGGCGATGGCGGGCACCAGCATATAGGTGCCAAGCTCAATCCGGTCGGTCACAACCGGATGGGTCGCACCATGCAGCCGGTCAACGCCCTGAATGGTGATGGTAGAGCTGCCTTCGCCTTCAATCTCGGCCCCCATCTTGCGCAGGCATTGCGCCAGATCGACGATCTCCGGCTCTCGTGCGGCGTTTTTCAAAACGGTGGTGCCTTTGGCCAAAGTGGCCGCCATCAGCGCGTTTTCCGTGGCCCCTACGGACACGAAGGGAAATTCGACCACGGCGCCTTTCAGACGGCCGCCGGGGGCCTTTGCATGGACATAGCCATCGCGCAAATCCAGCTCTGCTCCCATCGCTTCCAGCGCCTTGAGATGCAGATCCACCGGGCGCGCGCCAATGGCACAGCCGCCGGGCAGCGAAACAATGGCATGGCCATCGCGCGCCAGCATCGGCCCCAGCACCAGAATTGAGGCACGCATCTTGCGCACGATGTCATAATCGGCGGTGTGGTTGTTGATGTCATGGCTCGACATGGCCAGAACCTGACCATCTTGCAGCGCGGCGACTTCGGCCCCAAGACTGCCCAGAAGCTGAGTCATGGTGCGAATATCCGAAAGGCGTGGCGCATTGGTCAGCGTCAGCGGCTCGTCGCTCAGCAGCGTCGCCGGCATCAGGGTTAGGCAGGCGTTCTTGGCCCCGGCAATCGGAATCACCCCATTCAGTGCGCCATTGCCTTTGACCAGAATCGAATCCATTGCCTACTCGTCCTTCATATCATTTGTGGCCCGCGCTTTTGCCTGCGCCTTGCGCCGTGCCATATTGGCCTTCAAAGCCGCCTTCAACCGATCTTCGCGCGCCTGCGGGCTTGCAGCCTTGGGCTTTGCGGCCGGTTTTGTGTTTTGAACGGTGTCGGGGCGGTCTTGCATGGCCGTTCCATACCTCAGCGCGAAAAAACCGTCCAGAAGGGATGCGAAAAGCCTCTTGCGCCCCCCGGAATTTGTCTTTATTCACCCGCCACGCCCGGCAGGAACCCCAGCCGATGCGCCGCGGCGCTGCAGTAGCTCAGTGGTAGAGCACTCCCTTGGTAAGGGAGAGGTCGAGAGTTCAATCCTCTCTTGCAGCACCATCCTTTTCCTTTTCATAAAACGCAACGCTTAGCCAAGCTTCTGTAATTAAGCCGACCTTCTTAATCGACAGACACAAAAGCGTTGCTAAGCTATGGCCAAAATGCAGCCTCGCGTGCCAGGCTGATCGGGTATTTGCATAAATTCCGGCCAAAATTCTTGATTAAGAATTTTGAAGCGCCTTGGCGATGCGTTGGGCAAGCTGTCGTGCCACCTGATCTTTGGCCATGCGAGGCCAGTGTTCGGCGCCTTCGGCCGAAATAAGCACCACCGCATTTTCAGCCCCGCCCATGATGCCGGTCGCGGGCGAAACGTCATTGGCAAGAATCCAGTCGCACCCTTTGCGCTGGCGCTTGGCGGTGGCGTTTTCAATCACATGTTCGGTTTCGGCGGCAAAGCCCACCACCAGCCCCGGCCGCTTGGCCGATCTGGACAGCGTTGCCAGAATGTCGGGGTTTTCGCTGAATTCCAGCGCCGGGGCCTTGCCGCTGCTGTCTTTCTTTATCTTTTGCCCGCCGGCATTGGTCACGCGCCAATCGGCCACAGCCGCGGCCATGACGGCGGCATCGGCGGGTAAAGCGGCCTGAACCGCATCGAACATTTCGCGCGCGGTTTCCACCGCCACCACGCGTACACCTTTCGGCGGCGGCACCTGTGCCGGGCCGGTGACAAAGGTTACATCAGCCCCCAGATCGCGCAGCGCGGCGGCAATGGCCGTGCCCTGCGCCCCTGAGGAGCGGTTGGCGATATAGCGCACCGGATCAATCGGTTCATGCGTTGGCCCCGAAGTCACCAGCACATGCCGCCCTTTCAGCGGCCCATCCCTCAAGGCCGCGATCACGGCAGCGAAGATGGCTTCGGGTTCGGCCATGCGTCCGGGGCCGAACTCGCCACAGGCCATCTCGCCGCTTTCGGGGCCCACCACCTGCACACCATCGGCCTTAAGCTGTGCCAGATTGCGGCAGGTCGCCGGGTGTTGCCACATGCGAACATTCATCGCGGGGGCAACCAAAACCGGGGTGTCCGTTGCCAAAAGCAGCGTCGAGGCCAGATCATCGGCCCGCCCTCCGGCCATTTTGGCCAAAAGATCTGCCGTCGCTGGGGCAACAACCACCAGATCGGCCGCGCGCGATAGCTGGATATGGCCCATTTCGGCCTCATCCGTCAGATCGAACAGATCGGAGTGCAGCTTTTCTCCCGCCAGCGCGGAAACCGATAGCGGTGTCACAAATTCAGCACCGGCTTTGGTCAGAACCGGTGTCACGGCCGCGCCCGCCGTTTTGAAAAGCCGGATTAGGGACAGGGATTTATAGGCGGCAATGCCACCGCCGATGATAAGAAGAATGCGTTTTCCCGCCAGCATTGCGCCGCTCCGTGCAAGGTTGGCCCACGTTAGGGGGCCGGGGCGGCAAACTCAACTGCTCAGCATCGCGGGCTGCTTGGCCTTTGGGCGATTGGCCGGTATATCGGATGCGGGCCTTGTCAAACGCGCTGTGGCAAAATCAGGGGCCTGATGCAGCAACGGACCAGCCGATTGACCAATCTTTCCCACGCCTTTCCCAAGTTCTCGCTGATCGTTGGCGGGGCCCGTTCGGGCAAATCCAGCCTTGCCGAGCGCCTGACGCGGGCGGCAGGACTGCCGCGCCATTACATCGCGACCGCCGAAATCTGGGATGACGAGATGCGGGCGCGGATCGACCGGCATATCTGCGACCGCGGCGATGGCTGGGTCACGCATGAAGCCCCGCGCGATGTGGCCACGGCTTTGGGCCGGGCGGATGGGGCGGTGTTGATTGATTGCGCAACCCTGTGGCTGACCAATGTCATGCTGGGCGGCGGTGATGTGTTGGCGGAAACCGCCGGGCTGATCGCGGCGATTTCCGCCCATCCCGGCCCGGTGATTGTGGTTTCAAACGAAGTTGGCTGGGGCATCGTGCCCGACAACCGCCTGTCGCGCAATTTCCGCGATGAACAAGGCCGGCTGAACCAGCGTTTGGCCGAGGCGGCCGATCTGGTTTGCGGCGTAATGGCGGGCCTGCCCATGGTGTTGAAGGGCCATTTGCCGGTGCTGGCATGAGCGGGGCTTGGCCAAACCGGGTTTGGTTGGTGCGCCATGGCCCAACCCACGCCAAATGCATGGTCGGTTGGACAGATCTGCCAGCCGACCTTTCCGACAGCGCGGCACTGGCCCGGCTGAACGCCCATCTGCCGCAGGTTCCGGTGATTTCCTCGGATCTCAGCCGCGCCGTGGCAACGGCTGATACCTTGGCGGGCAGGCCGCGTCTGGCGCATGACCCTGCCCTGCGCGAATTGCATTTCGGCCTTTGGGAAATGCGCAGCTTTGCCGAGATTGAGGCGGAGACCCCCGACCATATCCGCGCCTTTTGGGAAGATCCGGGCGATGTGCGCCCGCCAGAAGGCGAAAGCTGGCATGATCTGACCCATCGGGTTAAGGCGGCGCTTCAGCGTTTGGCGCATTTGCCCGAGGTGATTGTCGTCGCCCATTTCGGCCCCATCGTTGCGGCCATTCAACTGGCCGAAGGGCTTTCTGCGACCGAGGCGTTTTCCCATCGGATCGACAATCTGTCTGTCACCTGCCTTGATTTCGCCCCACAACGCCGGGTGCTGTCAGTCAATCATATCGCCTGACCACCAGCGCAGGATATGGGCGCGGAAAACGCGCTTTTCTTACGCGCTGGGCTGTGCTTGCTTACCCCGGAAAAGGGGAAAATCATGACCTATGATCTGGTAATTGGTGATCGGGCCTATTCTTCGTGGTCCTTGCGCGGCTGGCTGTTGTTTGATGTCTTTGACATTCCGGTCAAGCTGCATCGCGCCCGGCTTTATACCGACGAGCTTCCCATCCTTTTGCAGCAGTTCTTTCCTGGCAAAACCGCCCCCACCATGCGCACCCCCGATGGGGTGGTGGTGCCCGAAACCATCGCCATTGCCGAAGAGCTGGCCAGCCGCCACCCCGATGCCGGCATCTGGCCCAAAGACGCCAAGGCCCGTGCGGTGGCGCGGGTGCTGGCGGCGGAAATGCACGCGGGTTTTGGCGCCTTGCGCAGCCATTGCCCGATGAACCTGCGCGTCAGCTACACCGATTGCGCGCCCCCCAATGAGGTGCTGGCCGATCTGAAACGGCTGGAGTTGATTTGGGATTGGGCGCGCGAACAAACCGGCGCGACGGTTTGGCTTGCCGGGGAATATTCGGCAGCGGATGTCTTCTTTGCGCCGGTCGCCAGCCGGATTGCCACCTATAACCTGCCGGTCAGCACCCGTGCGATGGATTATGTGCAGGCGCATCTGGCGCACCCGTCGTTTCGGCGCTGGCGGGCGATGGGCATGGTGGACGGGGCGGATCAGGAATTTTATCGCCGCCCTTGGCCGAACCGCCCCTGGCCCGGGCCTGCACCTCTGGCAGCCCAGCCAGTGGAAGGGGCGCAGGCGGAAAACACCACCTGCCCCTATTCCGGCGAACCCGTGACCCATGCTCTGGAAATGCAGGGCCGCCGCTTTGGTTTTTGCAACGCCTTTTGCCGTGACAAAACCGTTGCCGATCCCGCCGCCTGGCCTGCCTTCATGGCTTTGCTCTGAGGCGGCGTTAACTTTTTGCTAACGCAGATGTCCTATCCGTTAACCAAACAGGCGGAGGGAACATGGTCGCGCGGGCCTTTACGGTGGCATTTGAAGGCGTCGAGGCGCGGCTGGTTGAAGTGCAATGCGCGCTGTCGCCGGGAATGCCGGCCTTCAATCTGGTCGGCCTTCCCGACAAGGCCGTAAGCGAGGCTAAAGAGCGTGTCCGTGCGGCGATGAATGCGCTGTCGATTGCGCTGCCGTCAAAGCGCATCACGATAAACCTTTCGCCCGCCGATTTGCCCAAAGAAGGCAGCCATTTCGACCTGCCCATTGCGCTGGCGCTCTTGGCGGCGCTGGAGATCTTGCCCAAAGATGCCGTGGCCGGGGCGGTGGCCTTGGGGGAATTGTCGCTTGATGGCCGGTTGATCCCGGTGATGGGCGCGCTACCAGCGGCAATCTGTGCGGCTGAGGAGGAAAAGCTGCTGCTTTGCCCCCGCGCCTGCGGCGCCGAAGCGGCTTGGGTGGCCGCAACCGAGGTGCTTGGCGCGGCTTCGCTTCATGATGTCGTGCGCCATTTCACCGGACAAATGCCCCTTGCTGCGGCCGAAGCCGGTGAGGTGCTGCGCCCCGGTCATGCCCGCGATCTGCGCGATGTGAAAGGGCAGGAACGCGCCAAACGGGCGCTGGAAATTGCGGCGGCGGGGCGCCATCACATGCTGCTGGTGGGGACGCCGGGTTCCGGCAAGTCTATGCTGGCAGCGCGGCTTCCCACCATTTTGCCACCGCTTTCCCCGCAAGAGGCGCTGGAAACCTCTATGATCCATTCGCTTGCCGGGCTTCTGCCCGAAGGGGGCATTTCGCGCGAACGACCGTTTCGCGAGCCGCATCATACGGCCTCCATGGCGGCAATCGTCGGCGGTGGCAAAGGCGCAAAACCCGGAGAGATTTCGCTGGCCCATAACGGCGTTTTGTTTATGGACGAATTTCCTGAATTTCCCCGCGCAGTTCTGGAAACCCTGCGCCAGCCCATCGAAACCGGCGATGTGGTGGTGGCCCGCGCCAATGCCCATATCCGCTATCCGGCGCGGTTTATGCTGATGGCCGCGGCCAATCCCTGCAAATGCGGCTATATGACAGATCCTGCCCGCGCCTGCGCCCGTGTGCCGGTTTGTGGCGATGATTATCTGGGGCGCATTTCCGGGCCACTGATGGACCGTTTCGATCTGCGGGTGGATGTGCCGCCCGTGGCCTATACCGATCTGGACCTGCCGGCTGCGGGCGAGACATCGGCCTCGGTGGCTGCGCGTGTCACCGCAGCAAGGGCGCGGCAGACAGCGCGCTTTCAGGGCCATGCCACGGCACGGGTAAATGCCGATCTGGAAGGCATCGTTCTGGAAGAATGCGCGCGCCCCGATGCCGAAAGCCGGGCCTTTTTGGCCAAAGTGGCCGATCGCTTTGGCTTGTCGGCGCGCGGCTACCACCGGGTCTTGCGGGTTGCCCGCACGATCGCTGATTTGGATGCCAGCGAAGAATTACGCTTTGCCCATGTGGCCGAAGCCGTCAGCTTTCGGCTGAGCATCGGCACCAAATCCTAAACCGAAACGGCTTACAGCCCGCGCTTGGCCTCGATCACCTGCCAGATGCGCTCTGCGGTATTGGTGCCGTCAAAGCGCTCCAACTCCTGAATGCCGGTGGGTGAGGTTACGTTGATTTCGGTCAGCCAGTTGCCGATCACATCAATACCCACGAAAACCTGCCCCTTCTCGCGCAAAACCGGGCCGATGCGGGCGCAGATTTCCAGATCGCGGGCGGTCAGCCCCACTTTTTCCGGCCGTCCGCCAGCGTGCATATTCGACCGCGTCTCACCCGCTTGCGGCACGCGGTTGATGGCACCAACCGGTTCGCCATCAACAAGGATAACCCGCTTGTCGCCCTTTGAAACATCCGGCAGGAATTTCTGCACGATCATCGGCTCACGGCTCATACCGGTGAACAATTCGTGCAACGAGGCAAGGTTGCGGTCGTTCGGGTCCAGCCGGAACACCCCCGCCCCGCCATTGCCGTAAAGCGGCTTCAGGATGATGTCGCCATGGCGCTCCTTGAAGGCCCGAATGGTGGCCAGATCACGCGCAATCGCGGTCGGCGGTGTCAGGTCAGGGAAGTTCAGCACCAAAAGCTTTTCCGGGCTGTTGCGCACCCAGAACGGGTCATTCACCACCAGCGTTTTGGGGTGAATCATCTCCAACAGATGGGTCGTGGTGATGTATCCCATGTCAAAGGGCGGATCCTGACGCAGCCAGACCACATCAAACTCGCCCAGATCCACCTCGGTTTCGGGGCCATAGCTGACATGGTTTCCCCATTCGCGCCGCAGCTCAATTGGGAACCCGCGCGCCATGACACGGCCTTCGACAAAGGCCAGCTTGTCAGGGGTATAATAGAACAAGGAATGCCCCCGCGCCTGGGCCTCCAGCCCAATTCGAAAGGTCGAATCGCCATTGATGTTGACTGACCCGATCGGATCCATCTGCAAGGCAACTTTCAGGCCCATTGGCGCACTCCTTCGCTGAACGCGCCCTTTGTGGCCGATCAGCCGCCGAGTTGCAAATGCCTCAGGCAGCGAACGCGTTTTCCAGAATTTCGATCTGCCCACGCCCATCAACCAGCGCCACATCGAAACGCACAGGTGTAAGCTGGCCCGCGGGCTCATCGCCAATGAATTCCGATGCCGCACCATAAATCCGCGCCATCTGCCGTTCGCTCAGATGTTCGGCCGCGCGGGCATGAGACCGGCTTTGCTTTACCTCAATAAAAATTACCTCGGCACCATCGCGCGCGATCAGATCAATCTCGCCGGAACTGCCGCGCCAACGGCGGGCGCAAATGCGGCGGCCCGAACGTTCATAGAAGGCTTCGACCATGGATTCAGCCGCAAGCCCGGCGTGATAAGATCTGCGCCCGCTCATGCCCGCCCCCGCGACAAAGCCATCTGATAGACATCGCGCCGGGGCAAGCCAAAAGCTTCGGCCACCGCGGTTGCGGCATCTTTTACCTTCATCTCTTGCAGGGCCTTGTCCAAAGCCGCCTCCACCGTCGCCGCGTCAGATGCGGCTTTTTCCCCACGCGCCAAAACCAGCACGATTTCGCCTTTCAGTGCCCGATCCTGACAGGCTGCGCGCACTTCGCCCACCGTGCCGCGGATGACTTCCTCGAATCGCTTTGTCAGTTCACGGCACAGCGCCATTTTGCGCGATTCTCCAAAAATCTCGCACAGATCATCTAATATTTGGTTAATGCGTTTTGGGCTTTCATACAGAACCAGCGTCGCCTGTTGGTGTGCCAGATCTTGCAAAAAGCTGCGGCGGGCCGATTTGGTATTTGGGGCAAAGCCTGCAAACATGAAGCGATCGGTTGGCAACCCGGCCACGGTCAGCGCGCAAATCGCGGCCGAGGGGCCGGGGGCTGCGGTGACAAGCTGACCTTCGGCAATGGCGGCACGGGCCAGCGGAAAACCCGGATCCGAGACCATGGGCGTGCCTGCCTCAGAGGCATAGGCCACAGATTTGCCTGCTGCGATGGCTTGCAGCAGGCGCGGGCTTGCCTGGGCTTCGTTATGGTCATGGCAGGGCACAAGCGGCCGGTCCCCCAAGGGAATTCCGTGCATTTCCATCAGATGGCGCAGTGTGCGGGTATCTTCAGCAGCCAGCACATCGGCTGATGCCAGAATATCAAGGGCGCGCAGCGTAATATCGCGGGCGGTTCCGATGGGGGTGGATACCAGATAAAGACCGGGTGTCAGCGGCTTTGCCTCATAGACTGTCTTGCCGCCTGCCATTGGTTGCCCATCCCCTCTTTGCGTTTACTTCCCGGCGCGAAGGCCCTAGATTCCTGTGCGATAGACCATTCTAGTCCGGTGAGGAATTCATCAATGTTGTCCGTTTTGCTTTGGGCCCGCAAGTCACTGGGCCACTTCGTCCTTGCCGTGGCGGCTTTTGCCATTTCTGCCTGCGTGCCCGGTGGGGGCGTATCGCCTGCCGGCGGCAATGGCAGCGGCCAGATTCAGGTGGCGTTGCTGGTGCCCGGAGATTCGGGGCAGGCCAGTGATGTCTTGCTGGCGCGCAGTCTGGAAAACGCAGCGCGGCTGGCGATTGGTGATCTGAAAACCGTTCGGGTGGATTTGCGGGTTTACAACACCGCCGGTTCGCCCGCCCTTGCCGCATCGCAGGCGAAGCAGGCTGTGGCCGATGGGGCGCAGGTCATTCTGGGCCCGGTTTTCGCACAAGAGGCCAATGCCGCAGGCGTGGCCGTGGCGCCGGCCAATGTCAATGTTCTGTCTTTCTCGAACAACGCCGACATTGCGGGCAACAATGTTTTCGTTCTGGGCCCGACCTTTGACAACACCGCTAAACGCCTGGCCACCTTTGCCGTGCGGCAGGGCAAGGGCCGGATCATGATCGTGCATGACCGCAATACCGCTGGGGAGCTTGGTCGCGCAGCCATTGACCGCAGCGTGCGCGCGTCGGGCGGCACCATCGTTGCGGTGGGTGGCTATGAGTTTTCGCAAAACGGCGTGGTGGCGGCAGCCCCTGCCATTGCAAAGACGGCCAAGGAAGCCGCCGCGCAATCGGTCTTTCTGACGGCCGACAGCGCCGGGGCCTTGCCTTTGGTCAGCCAGATGCTGGTGGATAACGGGTTGAATTCGCAAAACGTGCAATTCATCGGGCTGACGCGCTGGGATATTCCGGCTGAAACACTGGGCTTGCCCGGCGTGCAGGGGGGCTGGTTTGCCATGCCCGACCCCGCCCTTTATGCACAGTTCCAAAGCCGCTATTCCGCCGCCTATAGCGAGGCGCCGCATCCGATTGCCAGCCTTGCCTATGACGGTATTGCCGCGATCGGCGCGCTCAGCCGGTCAGACCTGCAAGGCCCGCTCAGCAAATCCGCGCTGACCCAAGGCGCGGGTTTTGTCGGGGTGAACGGCATTTTCCGTCTGCGCGATGATGGTCAGAACGAACGCGGGCTGGCGATTGCCCAAATCCAGAACGGTCAGGCCAAAATCATTGAATCCGCCCCGCGCAGCTTTTCGGGGGCCGGTTTTTGATCTTTCTTGACGGCGGAAACAGGATATGACCACAGCGCCCGATGCTTCCTTGACCGAGGCGCCCGCCGAGACCATGACCGAAGGCCGGATTGATGCGGCAACTCTCGCCGCGTCAATCATTGCTGAGCTTGCGCAGACGCCAGACCATGATGCGCGCACCGCCCGTGCGGTTGCTGTGCGGCACTTGCTTGCGGCCAAGGCAGAGGCGAATGCCGCGCTGGCCGCAGCTTTTGCTGCAAACCCACGTCAGGCGCAGGCATTGGTCAAGGCGCAGGCCTGGCTGACCGATGGGCTGGTTGAATGTGCCTTTGCCATTGCCCTTCATCTGCACCCGCTGGCCAGCCCGACCGAGGCCGAACGCGTGGCTGTGCTGGCCGTTGGCGGCTATGGCCGGGCGGAAATGGCCCCGCATTCCGACGTGGATCTGCTGTTTTTAAGCCCTTGGAAAATCACCCCATGGGCCGAAGCCTTGATTGAAACCATGCTTTATATCCTGTGGGATCTGAAGCTGAAGGTTGGCCACGCCAGCCGCACCGTGGCAGATTGCCTGCGGCTTGGCCGCGAAGATGTCACCATCCGCACCGCGCTTTTGGAGCATCGTTTCATTGCGGGCCATGCCCCACTGTGCGTTGAGCTGGATGACAGGCTTTGGTCTGACCTGTTCAAGGATACAGGCCGCGAATTCATTGAGGCAAAGCTGGCTGAACGGGCGGAGCGGCATAAACGGCAGGGTGGCCAGCGCTATGTGCTGGAACCCAACGTCAAAGAGGCCAAGGGCGGCTTGCGAGATCTGCAAACGCTTTACTGGATTGGCAAATATCTGCACCGGGTTTCATCGCCGGCAGGCTTGGTGGCTGCGGGGCTTTTGACCGCAGATGAATATGCCCAGTTCGAACGCGCCGAGAACTTTCTTTGGGCCGCGCGCTGCCATCTGCATTACATCGCGGGCCGCCCGGCAGATCAGTTGACCTTCGACATGCAAGTCGAGGTCGCCGCGCGTATGGGATACCGCGACAGTGGCGGGCGCCGTGCCGTTGAACATTTCATGCAGGATTATTTCCGCCACGCCACCCGCGTTGGCGAATTGACCCGCGTTTTCCTGACCGAGCTTGAAGCCCGCCATGCCAAACCCGAGGCCCGGCTAAAGGGCTTTTTCACCCGTAGCAGGGCTGCCAAGGGCTATAAGCTGGTGCAGGGGCGGCTTGATCTGGCTGATCAGGCCAAATTTCTGTCAGACAAGCTGAACCTTCTGCGCGCCTTTGAAGAAGCCTTGCGGTCGGGCTATTTGCTGCACCCCAATGTCATGCGGGTGATCGCGGCCAATCTGGACCTGATCGACGATGATATGCGCGATGACCCCGAGGCGCAGCGCATTTTTCTGGACCTGATGCTGAAACATGGCAACCCGGAACGCGCGCTTAGGCGGATGAACGAACTGGGCGTCTTGTCGGCCTTTATTCCCGAATTTGAAAACATCGTCGCGATGATGCAGTTCAACGTCTACCACCACTATACGGTGGACGAACATATCATCCAGACCATCTCGACCCTTGCGCAGATCGAACGGGGTGAACTGGTCGAAGACCTGCCCTTGTCGTCTTCGATCCTGAAAGCGGGGGTGAACCGGCGGGTGATTTATGTTGCGCTGCTCTTGCATGATATTGGCAAGGGCCGGCCCGAGGATCATTCGATCATCGGTGCCCAGTTGGCGCGGCGCATTGCACCGCGGCTGGGGCTGGATGAGGAAGAATGTGAAACCGTCGAATGGCTGGTGCGCTATCACCTGCTGATGTCGGATATGGCGCAAAAGCGCGACATTGGTGATCCGCGCACGGTGCGCGATTTTGCCAAGGCGGTAAAAACCCGCAAGCGGCTGGATCTTTTGACGGTGTTGACGGTCTGCGACATCCGCGGCGTGGGGCCGAACACATGGAACAACTGGAAGGCCATGCTGTTGCGCCAGTTGCATGGGCTGACAACCGATGCGTTGGAAGGCGGTTTGGAGCATATCAACCGCGAGGCGCGCGAAGACGAGGCGAAAACGGCGCTGGCCGCCCGTTTGGCCGATTGGGGCCCTGACGCAATCCGCGATGAAATCGCCCGCCACTATGCCCCCTACTGGCAGGGGTTGACCACGGATACCCAAGAGGTCTTTGCCCGCCTGCTGCAAAACCTGCCTGACAATGAAATCCGCATCGACCTGCACCCCGAACCCGCCCGCGACGCCACCCGCGCCGCCTTTGCGCTGGTGGACCATCCGGGGATTTTCAGCCGGCTGGCCGGGGCCTTGGCGCTGGTGGGCGCGAATGTGGTGGATGCCAAGACCTATACCTCCAAAGACGGCTACGCGACGCCGGTGTTCTGGATTCAAGACGGCGACGGCAAGCCCTATGATATGGAACGCCTGCCCCGCCTGACGCAGATGATCGACAAGACCCTGAAAGGCGAAGTTGTGGCACGCGAAGCCTTGGCCGGCCGCGACAAGGTGAAGAAACGCGAACGCGAGTTTCGCTTTCCGACCCATATCATTTTCGACAATGAAGGTTCGGAAATCTACACCATCATTGAGGTCGACACCCGCGACCGGCCCGGCCTTTTGTATGATCTGACCCGCACGCTGGCGGTGAATAACATGCAGATCGCCAGCGCCGTGATTGCCACCTTTGGCGCGCAGGTGGTGGATACCTTCTATGTCAAAGATATGTTCGGCTTGAAACTTCATGCCAAACCGCGGCAAGAGGCGCTGGAAAAGAAATTGCGCCAGGCCATCACCGAAGGCGCGGAAAGGGCCAGCGCATGAACAACGCGGAAAGCCGGGGATCGGGGCGGATGATCCGCAACATCCTGACGCTTGGCCTGTGGACTCTGGTTTCGCGCGGGGCAGGTCTGGCCCGCGATCTGATGATGGCCAATTATCTGGGCGCGGGGGCAGTGGCTGATGCGTTCAACGTGGCTTTCAGCCTGCCCAATATGTTCCGCCGTTTCTTTGCCGAAGGCGCATTCAATCAGGCTTTCGTGCCGATCTATGCCAAGAAACTGCAATCCGGCGATGATGCCGAAACCTTTGCGCAAGATGCCTTTGCCGGCCTTTCTGCTGTGCTGCTGGCGCTGGTGCTTTTGGGCACGCTGGCCATGCCGGGGCTGGTCTGGGCCATGGCTTCGGGTTTTGTGGGCGATGCGCGGTTTGATCTGGCGGTCAGCTTTGGCCGCATAACCTTTTGCTATATCTTCTTCATCTCGCTTTTTGCCATGCTGGCCGGGGTGCTGAACGCCCATGGCCGCTTTGCCGAAGCGGGCTTTGTGCCGGTTTTGATGAACCTTGTCTTCATCGCCGCCATGTGGCTGGCGGTGCTGATGGGCTGGGACATAGGCACGACGCTGGTCTGGACGGTGCCGGTCACCGGTATCGCGCAGCTTGGCTTTACCTGGCGCGCAGCGGCACAGGTGGGGTTTGTGCCGCGTCTGCGCCTGCCGCATATGACGCCGGATCTGAAACGTTTGCTGATTACGGCGGGGCCCGCCATGTTGGCGGGCGGCGTGGTGCAGATCAATCTTCTGGTGTCACGGCAGGTTGCCTCGGGCACTGAGGGCGCGATTTCATGGCTGGTTTATGCGGATCGACTGTATCAGTTGCCGCTTGGGGTGGTGGCGATTGCCGTTGGCACTGTGCTGTTGCCCGAACTGTCGCGCCGCTTGCGGGCTGGGGATGCGCTGGGCGGGCAGAATGCCTTTAACCGCGGCACCGAATTTGCATTGGTTCTGACCTTGCCTTCGGCCTTTGGTCTTATGGTGCTTTCGCATCCGATCATCGAAGTTCTGTATCAGCGGGGCGCTTTTGATGCGGTGGCGACCGCCAATACGGCGCTGGCCTTGGCGATCTATGCCATGGGTTTGCCGGCTTTTGTGCTGCAAAAGGTGCTACAGCCGCTGTTTTTTGCCCGCGAAGATACCCAAAGCCCGTTTCGCTATGCGGTTTGGTCGATGGTGACCAATGCGGCTCTGGCCTTTGGCCTTATGCCGGTGATCGGTTTTGCTGCGGCGGCCCTTGCCACCACGCTTTCGGCCTGGATCATGGTTGGGCAATTGTGGTGGGGCGCACGGGTGATGGGGCCAGAGGCGCGCTTTGACGACCGGCTTATCTCACGTTTGCCGCGTATCCTTTTGGCCTGCGCCGCGATGGTATTGCTGATCTGGGGCGGCGCGTTGTTGCTTCAGCCGCTGTTGCAATCGGCGGGCTGGCGTTATCCGACGCTCGCGCTGCTGATCGGCGGCGGCATTGTCACCTATTTCGGCGCGGGTTTCGCCCTGCGCGCCTTCAGGCTCGACGAGCTGAAACGCCTGCGCCGTCAGCGTTGACGTAGCCGGGCTTTCAGGTGGCTAATGCCACCCGGCACCACCAGAACAGTAATGACAAACCCCGCCGCAAAGCCGGCGAGATCGGCCAACCACCCCAGCCCGCCGCCGAACAAAAGGCCGAACAAAAGCTGCGCGGCCAGTAAGATGCCAATCATTGAAAAGGCCCGGTATTCCCGCCCCGATCCGGCAAGGCGCAGCCACATCAGATAGGTAAAGGCCCCGACCAACCCATAATCTCCGGGGTACGCCCCAAAAAGCGGCATGGGCGTATCCAGAAAACCATAGGCCAGCGCCCCGGTGGCCACGGCGCCGAAAAACACCGCCAGAACCGCCCATGGCCGCAGAACCTCAGCGGTGAATTTGCCCAAAGCCAACAAGATCACCACGGCAAAGGCGGCATGGGTCAGGTTGGCATGGACAAAGGGATAGCTGACAAAGCGCAGCATATGTTCCGCCGGAAAGGTGCCAAGGGCCCACATTTCCCGCCACAGATCGGGCACAAAGGCGATTTTCGTGATCGCCTCTACCCGCCAGCCAACGGCATCTGGCCCGCCCGCAATGCCCGCGGCCCCGATTTGCAGCACGATTTCCAGCGCGATCATCGGCAGGGCCAGCGCCCAGACCACGGGCGGCAGCGGGTTTAGCGGTGGGGCGTTGTGGTCTTGCATTGATCTCTCCTCAGGGGTTTGATTGACGCCCCTGCGTCACAGCGATAAGCGGAAGCGGCACAATTTTCCAGATGGAGTTCCCGATGTCCGAGCCGGTCCAAACGCCTCAGACCAAGTTCGCCCCGCGTATCTTTTCCGGCATTCAACCCTCAGGTGGGCTGACGCTGGGAAATTACCTTGGCGCGCTGAAACGTTTTGTCGAAAAACAAGATGAAGGGATCGAGACCATCTATTGTATGGTTGATCTCCACGCGATCACCGTCTGGCAAGACCCGGAAAAGCTGCGCCAGCAAACCCGCGAAGGCGCGGCTGCCTTCATCGCCGCCGGAATCGACCCGGCCCGTTCGATCCTGTTCAACCAAAGCCAGGTTTCCGCCCATGCCGAACTGGGCTGGATCTTCAACTGCGTGGCCCGCATGGGCTGGATGGGCCGCATGACCCAATGGAAGGATAAAGCCGGCAAGAACGCCGAGGCAGCGAGCCTTGGCCTGTTCGCCTATCCTTCACTGATGGCGGCAGATATTCTGGCTTATCACGCCACCATGGTGCCGGTGGGCGAAGACCAAAAGCAGCATCTTGAACTGACCCGGGACATCGCGATCAAGTTCAACAATGACTTCAAGGTTGATTTCTTCCCGGTGGTGGAGCCGCTGATCGAAGGCGCGGCGACACGTGTCATGTCCTTGCGTGATGGCACGAAGAAAATGTCGAAATCCGATCCATCAGATCAAAGCCGCATCAATCTGACCGATGATGCCGATATGATTGCCGCAAAGATCCGCAAAGCCAAAACCGACCCCGAGCCTTTGCCGGAAAGCGTCGATGGCCTGAAAGACCGGCCTGAGGCGAAGAATCTGGTCAATATCTATGCCGCCCTTGCCGGGCATACGGTGGAACAGGTCATCCGCGATTTCGCCGGTGCCCAGTTTGGCACCTTCAAACCCGCGCTGGCCGATCTGGCGGTGGCGAAACTCTCGCCCATCACCACCGAGATGAATCGCCTGATGCAAGACCCCGCCGAAATTGACCGTATCCTTGGCCAAGGCGCCGACCGCGCCGAAGCTATCGCCCGGCCAATCGTCGATCAGGTCTATGATATCGTGGGGATGGTCCGTTCACGCGGGCGCTAACCATTAACGTTTTCGGCGCCCCTGCCTTGCGGGGGCGTCTTTTTGCCCGCCCTGCCGTGCCAGTTTCCGGCAAATCGGCAGGCCAAACCGGCAGGTTGCCCCGCCCCCCTTTCCCTGCGGCGCCGACCTGACTACTGTTTCCCCTGACTGACAGGAGGACAGCATGGCATCGGGCACCAACATTCGCACCTTTTTTGAAGGCAAATGGCATGACGGCAACATCCCGGTCATGCGCGCGGCCGACCATGGGGCGTGGCTGGGCTCAACCGTGTTTGACGGCGCACGCTATTTTGACGGGCTTGCCCCCGATCTGGCGCTGCATTGTGCCCGGGTGAACCGTTCTGCTGCGGCCATGATGCTAACCCCGACCCATGCCGCGCAAGACATCGAAGGCATCGTGCGCGATGGGTTGAAAGCCTATCGTCCCGATCAGGCGCTTTACATCCGGCCGATGTATTGGGGCCAAGAGGATGATGGCTATGGCCTTGGTCCGCATCTTGATTTCACCGGTTTTGCGGTGTGTCTGGAAGAAATCCCGATGTCGACCCCTGATAATTCGGTGACGTTGACCACCACGAGTTTCCGCCGCCCAGTTCTGGCCGACAATGTCTGCAACGCCAAGGCGGGCTGCCTTTATCCCAACAATTACCGCATGATCGCTGAGGCTCGCCGCAAGGGCTTTAGCAATGCGCTGGTGGCCGATGCCATGGGCAATGTGGCCGAAAGCGCCACGGCCAATGTGTTCATCATGCGCGATGGTGTGGTTTTCACCCCGATTGCAAATGGCACTTTTCTGGCCGGTATCACCCGCGCCCGCCACATTCAAAACCTGCGCGCCGATGGGGTGGAAGTGGTGGAAAAGGTCATCACCTTTGATGAAGTCCACGCCGCGGACGAGGTGTTTTTGACCGGCAACTTCAACAAAGTCACACGTGTGACCCAGTTTGACGATACGCATTACAAAACCCACAGCATGGCCACCCGTGCCCGCGCGCTTTACTGGGATTGGGCGGCTTCCAACGGCTGATTTTTCTGAGCGGCGCGCCGGTCCTTTATGGGGCGGCGCGCAGCAAGACTTGCCAGAACCGGGGGCTTGGGTAATACTCGACCGGAAAGGGAGAGATTATGCGCAAGTTTCTTGTGGTGCTGGATGACAGCCGCGAATGCCTGAACGCAATGCGCTTTGCCGCCCTGCGCGCCTCGCGCACCGGGGGCGGGGTGCAGATCCTTTCGATTATCCGGCCAGAAGAATTTCAGCATTGGATCGGGGTTGCCGACCTGATGCGCGCTGAGGCGCGCGAGCGGATCGAGGCGCATTTCGAAGTTTTTGCGAAATGGATGCGCGACAAGAAGGGGGTAAACCCCGAACTGGTCATTCGTGAAGGCGACCCGGCCACCGAAATTCTGGCGCAGGTGCGCGAAGATTCGGAAATTGGTGTGCTGGTTTTGGGCGCGGGCAATGATAAATCCGGCCCCGGCCCCTTGGTGACGCAGATGTCCCGCAACTCTGGCAATCTGCCGATTCCGATAACCATCGTCCCCGGCGAGATGAGCAAGGAGCGGCTGGAAAGCATTAGCTGACCTGTCGCGCTTGCAGATTTTCCAACTATTTTAATATCTTAACGCGACTTTCGCGACTGGTTCCGATTTGGGAACGGTGTGTTTAAGTCTATTTTGTGGCAATTTGAGGGCCGATGCCGCAATAAAAGAGGACAGTGCAACATCAGGTGCAGAAATGACATTTGGCTTCAAGAGTTTCGGCGGTTTTACCAAATCCTTCACTTTGTTCGGCAAGGGCGACCATGACGATGATGGCCGCTTTGACAACGATTCCTGGGGATCGCATGACCACGCGCGGCTGTTTGATGGCCGCGGCGAATGCGACAATGACCATGATCGCACCCATGCCGAACCGCACGACCATGAGGCAGAGGCCGGGCAAGGCGCGGATGACAGCAATTGCGCTGACAGCACCAGCGGCACGGCCCAGGGCACCGGTTGGCCCGAAATTCCGGCCAACACCGCCGGCATCACTTTCCACGTCGATTACGATGGCGATGGCACGATGGACAATTACATCCCCATCGGTCGTGCCAATGACACGCGCAGCTTTGAAGACTATCTCGCCCAAGCCCGTGACCAGATTGCCACCGATGCCCCCGATGCCGACCCCAAGAATGTGATCGTCAAGGCAACCATCACCACCTATTCAGGCGATGAAACCCATTACGAATTCACCGGGCTGGAAGAAGACAGCGACACCCCGGCGCCGGTCGACGAAGCCGATGACGATTCCGACGGCGATGATGACCGCGCGCACGGGCATCATGCGGGCCATCATGGCGGGCATGACCATGGCGCGGAAAATGGCCGCGACGATGACCATGAAGGTGACAACGCTTCGCATGATTCGCACGAAGAAGACGGTTCCCGCGACCATCACGCCGATTATTTCCAATCATTGATGGGCGGCAGCATGTCATTCGATCATGGCCATGACGATGATCGCTGGGCAGATGAAGACGACCATGATGATGATCATGACGATTTCGATTTCTGCTAAATCACGTCAAATCTGATCTTGCCGGGCCGCGCATTTGCGCGGCCTTTTTCACTGCGGTTTGCGCCCCGTTCATGCTGCAATTGCAGAATTTGCAATGCTGCGTGTGCGAAAATCCGCTAGTCTGAACATCAGGGAGGCCGAGTTTCAAAGGACATATTATGAGTATCCATCTCCTCCCCGCCGCCAAAAATGCGGCCCCGCCTGTAGAAGTGCCGGGGTTGGCCTATTACAGCGCCGCGTCATCTCAGGCATTGCCGGCTCGCCCGCCGACCCCTGCCGCCAATGCGGGGCTAGAGGCCTTGGCGCTCATGTATGGGTATTACGGCGCGCAGGAATAAGCGCAGCCGTAGCCGCGCCGCTGCCTTGACAGGGCCGGGTCTCGGGCGCATATCCGACTTGAATAGTCGGAGATATGCAGATGTTCATCCAGACCGAATCCACGCCGAACCCCGCAACGCTGAAATTCCTGCCTGGCCAGACCGTGCTGGATATGGGGGCCGCCGATTTCCCCAGCGTTGAAGCCGCGGGCAAATCGCCTTTGGCGCAACGGATTTTCGCGGTTTCAGGGGTGACGGGGGTGTTCTTCGGCACCGATTTCGTCACCGTAACCAAGGCCGATGCCGTGGAGTGGGGCCATATCAAGCCCGCGATCCTTGGCGCGATCATGGAGCATTACCAGTCGGGCCAGCCGGTTATGGTGGGCGAACAGGCAGCCGCACATCAGGCGCATGAAGGGCCGGATGGCGACATCGTCAAGCAGATCAAAGAGCTGTTGGACACCCGCGTGCGCCCGGCTGTGGCGCAAGATGGTGGTGACATCACCTTCCATGGCTTTGATCGCGGCATCGTCTATCTGCATATGAAAGGCGCTTGTGCGGGCTGCCCTTCCTCGACGCTGACGCTGAAGATGGGCATCGAAAACCTCTTGCGCCATTATATCCCCGAAGTGACCGAGGTTCGTCCGGTTGCAGCCTGATCCCTTGGCGATTTTGGCGTTTGATACGGCAGGCCCGTGGATCGAGGCCTGCCTTTTGCTGCCGGATGGGCAGGTGGTTCATCGGCTGGAACCGATGGAAAAGGGCCAAGCCGAACGGCTTTTGCCGCTGCTGCAAGAGATACTGGCCGAAGCGGGGCTTCACTGGAAAGACCTTGGCCGCATTGCGGTTGGCACAGGGCCGGGTAATTTTACCGGCGTGCGGATTTCGGTCGCCGCCGCGCGGGGGCTTGCCCTTGCCGCCGCTGTGCCGGCCCTTGGTATTACCCGGCTTGAGGCGCTGGCCCATGCCCTGCCGCGCCCTATCACGGTGATCGAAGATGCCCGCCGCGACGAAGCCTATGTTCAGCATTTTTCGCAAACCGGGGCTGAAGCCGCCAGCCTCCAGGCCGTGGCCAGCCTTGCGCCAAAAGGCGCGGTGACAGGCTCGGCCGCGGGGCCAATGGCGCTGCCCCCGGCGATGGCATTGACGCGCGCCATGGCGGAAATCGCCGCCACGCGCTGCTTGCCACAACCCCGCCCCGCGCCATTTTATCTGCGCGGTGCCGATGCCGCCCCCCCCGCCGATCCGCCGCCGGTCATTTTGCCATGATGACAGCCGCCGCGATGGCCGAATTGCACGCGGCCAGCTTTACCATGCCGCGCCCCTGGTCTGAGGCCGAGTTTGCCGATCTTTTGGCCAGCCCTTTGGTCTTTGCCCACGACGAGCCGGGCGGGTTTGTGCTTGGCCGGGTGGTTGCAGGCGAAGCTGAATTGCTGACCATTGCCGTTGAACAGGCGCAAAGAGGCCGGGGCATCGGCCGCAAGCTGGTGCAGGAATTTCTGGCGCAATCCTGCTTGCGCGGCGCCGAATCGACCTTTCTTGAGGTGGCAGAAGGTAACCTTGCCGCCCGCGCGCTTTATGCCGCTTGCGGTTTTCAACCCGCCGGCCGGCGCAAGGGCTATTACCACGGCCCCAACGGCCAGACCGAAGATGCTCTGATCTTGGTCAGGCCCACAATAAAACCAATTTAATACCAATTTTCGCCAGACCGGCTGGTATTTGTGGGAAAACCAAACCCGCCGCAAGAGTTGACAGATTCCTGTTGACCCCTCGCATCGCTTGCGACCTAAACTGTCTGCGATCCCTCCGTGCCCGGCCGCTGCGGCTTGGTTGCAACGAAAACGGAAGGATGCAGTCATAACCGGGAGAACATCCATGACCCTGATGAAACACCTCGCAGGCGCTGCCGCGACCTTGGCGCTGACCGCGGGTGCCGCGCTTGCGGAACCGGCGATCATCTTCGACCTTGGCGGCAAGTTCGACAAATCCTTCAACGAAGCAGCTTTCGGCGGCGCCGAGCGTTGGAAAGCCGAAACCGGCGGCACCTATAAAGAGCTGGAAATGCAGGACGAAGCCCAGCGCGAACAGGCGCTGCGCCGTCTGGCCGAAGCGGGCGCGAACCCGGTTGTCATGACTGGCTTTGCCTTTGGCGATGTGCTGAACAAGGTCGCCCCTGATTTCCCGAACACCAAATTCGCCATTGTCGATATGGTGGTTGACCAGCCGAACGTGAAATCGGTCGTGTTCAATGAACATGAAGGATCTTACCTTGTCGGCATGATGGCCGCGCTGGCCTCGAAAACTGGCACCGTTGGCTTTATCGGCGGTATGGACATTCCGCTGATCCGCAAATTCGGCTGCGGCTATGCCCAAGGCGTGAAGGCCGTGAACCCCGATGCCACCGTTGTGTTGAACATGACTGGCACCACGCCTTCGGCCTGGAATGACCCGGTCAAGGGTGCCGAACTTGCCAAAGCCCAAAAGGCCCAAGGCGCGGATGTGATCTATGCGGCGGCAGGCGGCACCGGCGTTGGTGTGCTGCAAACCGCGGCTGACGAAGGCATCCTGTCGATCGGCGTTGATAGCAACCAGAACTACATGCACCCCGGCAAGGTTCTGACCTCGATGCTGAAGCGCGTCGATAATGCCGTTTACGAAGCCTTCAAGGAAGGCGAAGCGATGCAGGGCGGTTTCAACGTCATGGGTCTGGCCAATGATGGCGTGGGCTATGCGATGGATGAAAACAACGCCGCTCTCGTGACGCCGGAAATGCAGGCTGCGGTTGACGAGGCTGCCGCCAAGATCAAATCGGGCGAGTTGACCGTGCATGATTACATGTCCGACAACACCTGCCCGGCCGCCACGTTCTAAGACCGGGTCGGTCTGAAACCCATGCCGCGCCTGCACCACAGGCGCGGCATATTTTCCTAAGGCCACGAAAAGCCACGCCAAGTGGACGGGCCTGTTGTTTGCAGACGGGGAGGGATGTCTATGGGCGACGCCCAATATGCCATTGAACTGAAAGGCATATCCAAAGCCTTTGGCCCGGTTCAGGCCAACAAGGACATCAACATTGCTGTGCCAAAAGGCACGATCCACGGCATTATCGGGGAAAACGGGGCGGGAAAATCCACCCTGATGTCAATTCTTTACGGCTTTTACAAAGCCGATTCCGGCGAAATTTTCGTTGATGGCAAGTTGACCGCCATTCCCGACAGCCAAAGCGCCATTCGCGCCGGTATCGGCATGGTGTTTCAACATTTCAAGCTGGTGCAGAACTTCACCGTGCTGGAAAATGTCATTCTGGGGGCCGAAGACGGCCCCATGCTGAACACGTCACTTTCGCGGGCCCGCAAGACCCTTGCCGAACTGGCGCGCGAATATGAATTGGATGTCGATCCCGACGCCTTGGTTGAAAACCTGTCTGTGGGCCATCAGCAACGCGTGGAAATTCTCAAGGCGCTTTATCGGCAGGCCGATATTCTTATTCTCGATGAACCAACAGGTGTGTTGACCCCGGATGAGGCCGATCACCTGTTTCGCATCCTGAAAGGGCTGAAAGATCAGGGCAAAACCGTGATCCTCATCACCCACAAACTGCGTGAAATCATGGAGGCGACCGACAATGTCAGCGTCATGCGGCGTGGCACCATGGTGGCCACCGTCAAGACTGCTGAGACCAGCCCCGAGGCACTGGCCGAACTGATGGTTGGCCGCAAGGTCTTGCTTGAGGTCGAAAAGGCCCCGGCCAAAGCGGGCGATGTGGTGCTTTCCGTGCAAGACCTGCGCGTCAAGGATGAACACGGTGTTGAAAGGCTGAAAGGCATCAGCTTTGATATTCGCGCCGGTGAAATTCTGGGCATCGCGGGTGTGGCGGGCAATGGCCAGTCAGAGCTTCTGGCCGCGCTGGGCGGCATGATGAAAGCCAGCGGCAGGGTTGCCATGCTGGGCCATGACCTGCCCCTTTCAGGCAAGGGGGCCGATGGCCAATCGCGCCGGGCGGCCGGTATAGCCCATGTGCCCGAAGACCGTCACCACCATGGGCTGATCCTTGACTTCACAGCTTGGGAAAACATGGCCCTGGGCTATCACAACGATCCGGCCTATCAGAAAAACGTTCTTTTCATGGATAATGCGGCCCTGATTGCAGAAACTGAAAAGAAGATGGCCACCTTTGATGTGCGCCCGCCGATCCCGTCGCTGCCCGCAAAATCCTTTTCGGGCGGCAATCAGCAAAAGATCGTCGTCGCACGCGAGATGGAGCGCAACCCGACGCTGCTTTTGGTTGGTCAACCCACGAGGGGTGTTGATATCGGGGCCATCGAATTCATTCACAAACAGATCGTCGCCCTGCGCGACGCAGGCTGCGCGGTGCTGCTGATTTCGGTCGAGCTGGACGAGATCATGTCGCTGTCAGACCGTATCGCCGTCATGTTCGACGGCCAGATCATGGGAATGCGCGACCCCGGTAAAACCAATGAACGCGAACTTGGCCTGTTGATGGCCGGCATGAACGGGGAGGCCGCCTGAGATGGACCGTATTCCAAGATGGGCCGATCTGGTTTTGGTGCCCATGCTCAGCCTTTTGCTGGCCGCCGCGATTTCCGCCATCGTCATTCTGGCCATCGGCCAAGACCCGATGGAAGCACTGGCTGTCATGGTCACAGGTGCCGTTGGATCGGCCTATGGCTGGGGCTATACGCTTTATTACACCACCAGTTTCATCTTCACCGGTCTTGCGGTGACGATCGCCTTTCACGCGGGCCTCTTTAACATCGGCGGCGAAGGTCAGGCGCAATTGGGGGGGCTTGGCGTGGCCTTGGCCTGCCTGTTCCTGCCTTGGCCGCATTGGTCGCTGGCCCTGATCGGCGCCTCGGTTTCGGCCGCGGTATTTGGCGCCGCATGGGCGGCTATTCCGGCCTATTTGCAGGCCAAACGCGGCAGCCATATCGTCATCACCACTATCATGTTCAACTATATCGCCGCCTCGCTGATGGTGTTCATGCTGGTCGACATCTTGCGCCCCGCCGGCCAGATGGACCCTGCCACCGCCAATTTTCCCGAAGCGACCCGCTTGCCAACCCTGAACCACATCCCAGGTTTCAACCTGATCTTCACCAAGGATGTGCCCGCGAATGTCACCTTCCTGATCGCCTTGGCTGCGGCATGGGTGGTTTGGGCCATTTTGTGGCGCACGCGGCTTGGCTATCAGATCCGCGCCTTCGGCAAACCTGGCGCGGCCGCGCAATATGCCGGCATCAACGGCTTCCACATCACCATGATCGCCATGCTTCTGTCGGGTGGCCTTGCCGGCCTAATGGCCATCAACAATGTCATGGGCGAAGCTGAACGCCTTTTGCAAAACTCGGCCTCGGGGGCGGGTTTCATCGGCATCGCCGTGGCGCTGATGGGGCGCAACCACCCGGTCGGGGTGGTTCTGGCCGCCGTCCTTTTCGGCTTTCTCTTTCAGGGCGGGGCCGAGCTTGGCCTGTGGACCAAAATTCCGATTGAATTGCGCACCGTCGTTCAGGGGTTGGTGATCTTGTTTACCGGCGCGCTGGATTACATGGTGCGCATGATGCTGGCACGGGTCTTTGCCCTGCTGCCTGCGCCGGCTCGTGCAAAAGGAGCCGCCTGATGGATTACGCAACGCTTCTGCAACTTCTGGACAGCACCCTGCGCCTTGGCACGCCGCTGCTTCTGGCCTGTCTCGCCGGGCTATATTCTGAACGCGCCGGCATTTTCGATATCGGTCTGGAAGGCAAAATGCTGATGGCCGCGATGAGCGCGGGCGCCGTAGCCGCCATGACCGGCTCGGCCTGGCTGGGTTTGTTGGCCGCAATTGGCGGATCACTGCTTTTTGCCCTTCTGCACGGGGTCGCCTCGATCACCTTTCGGGGCAATCAGCTTATTTCGGGCGTGGCGCTCAACTTTCTGGCTTCTGGCATTACGGTGCTGACAGCACAGGCGCTTTTCGGACAAGGCGGCCGCACTCCGCCGCTTTCCGGCGCCGGGCGTTTCAACCCCATTACCCTGCCCTTTGCCGAAAGCCTGCAAGACCTGCCCGTGATCGGCCCGCTTTATCATGAGGTGATCTCAGGTCATTCGATCCTCGTCTACGCCGCGCTGGGCTTTGTCCCGGCAAGCTGGTGGCTGCTTTACCGCACCCGTTTTGGCCTGCGCCTGCGCGCGGTGGGGGAAAACCCGGCCTCGGTCGATACCGCGGGTATTTCGGTCAAGGGCCTGCGCTTTGCTGCCGTGATGATCACCGGCGTTCTTTGCGGCGTCGCGGGGGCCTATATGGCCACCGCCCTGCAAGCCGGCTTCGGTCGCGAAATGACCGCAGGCCGCGGCTACATCGCCCTTGCCGCGCTGATCTTTGCCAAATGGCGCCCTTGGCAGGCGTTGGGGGCTACCATGCTGTTTGGCTTTTTTCAGGCCCTTGCCCTGCGCCCCGATGTCGTCGAATCCGCCGTCGGCCGCAAGGTTCCCGTCTCCATGCTGGATGCGTTGCCCTATGTTCTGACGGTACTGGTGCTGGCGGGCTTCGTTGGCAAGGCCATTCCCCCCCGCGCCGGGGGTGAACCCTATGTCAAAGAACGCTGATGACATCCTCTCGTGCCTAAATATCCCACGGGGGTTCGGGGGTGTGAAACCCCCGATACTGCCCTGAAAACCGGAACGCGTCATGACCACATTGCTTGAAACCGTCCAATCCCACGCCGGGAAAGAACCTGTGCGCCTTGGTCTTATTCTTGGCTCGGGCCTTGGCCATCTGGCCCATGCGGTAAAGGGTGTGGCAATCCCCTATGCCGATCTGCCCGGCTTTCCCCATGCCGCGGTGTCGGGCCATAACCCGAACCTGCATATCGGCAGCCTTGAAGGCGTGCGCGTCGCGGTTTTTGGCGCGCGTGAACATTATTATGAAAACGGCAATCCTGCCGCCATGCGCCCGGCGCTGGAACTGCTTCGGGATTTGGGCGCCGATCATCTTATCGCCACCAATGCCGCCGGTTCTTTGCGCGCCGACATCGCGCCCGGCGATTTGATGCTGTTGAATGACCATATCAACTTTTCCGGCCTGAACCCGCTGATCGGGGAAAAAACCGATGCGCGTTTTGTGCCGATGACAACGGCACATGACCCCGATTTGCGCGCAGCCTTGAAAGCGGCGGCCGAACGGGCGGGCATTGCCCTGCCCGAAGGCGTTTATACTTGGTATTCCGGGCCATCTTTCGAAACTCCGGCTGAAATCCGCGCGATCAAGATTTTGGGCGGCGATGCGGTTGGCATGTCTACCGTGCCCGAGGTTATTCTGGCGCGCTTTCTTGGGCTGAAGGTTGCGGCCATATCGACCATCACCAACATGGCCGCAGGCATGTCGGATGAAAATATCAGCCATGAACACACCAAGGCCATGGCGCCATTGGGGGCCAAAAAACTGGAACAGATCCTGCGCCAATACCTCAAAGAACTTGCTCTGGCGCCATAGCGGCTGCGCCCTGCATTACTGGCACTAAACACGGCAGCGATCTGGGTTTGACAAGCCCGCCAAAGGGGCGCAAGTGTTAAGGAACAGGCAACTTTCCTACATATTCCGATGTTCCAACTGTACCTCCCCATAGCCGAGGTCTCGGTCAACGCCTTCCTGCTTTTGGGGATTGGCGGCATCGTGGGCTTTTTGTCCGGCATGTTCGGCGTGGGTGGGGGGTTCCTCATCACGCCATTTCTGCTGTTCATCGGCATTCCACCCGGTGTTGCGGTGGCGACCGGGGCCAATCAGGTTGTGGCCTCGTCAATTTCCGGCGTTTTGGCACAGCTAAAGCGTAAGGCGGTTGATTTCCGCATGGGCGGGGTGCTTTTGGTTGGCGGCCTGATTGGTTCGTGGATCGGGGTTCGGGTGTTTTCCTGGATGACGGCCTTGGGGCAAGTCGATCTTTTCGTGCAGCTTTCCTATGTGCTGTTTTTGGGGCTGATCGGCGGGATGATGTTTGTCGAAAGCGCCCGCGCCATCCTGCGCTCGCGTCGCCATGGTGGGGCGCCGCCTGTGCGCCGCGCCCATGTTCATACTTGGGTGCATGGTCTGCCCCTGAAGATCAAATTTCGCGCCTCCGGGCTTTATATCTCGGTTCTTCCGCCCTTGGGCGTGGGGGCGCTTGTGGGGTTTATGGCCGGGATCATGGGCGTGGGCGGCGGGTTCATTCTGGTGCCCGCCATGATCTATGTTCTTGGAATGCCAACCAAAGTTGTGATCGGCACCTCGCTTTTCCAGATCATCTTTGTCACCGGCTTCACCACTGTCGTTCATGCGGTAAACAGCCATACCGTCGATATGATGTTGGCGCTTTTGCTCATCATCGGTGGGGTCATTGGGGCACAACTGGGCACATTGGCCGGCACCCGGCTCAAGGCGGAACAACTGCGTATCCTCTTGGCGGCCATGGTCTTGGCCGTTGCCATCAAGATCGCCTTTGACCTTTTGTTGCAACCGGCCGAGTTGTTTTCGCTCACGCCCGTGGTGCTGCCATGATCCGCGCGGCCCTTCTTGCCCTTTTGCTGTTGCCGCAGGCCGCATTTGCGGCGGGGGAGGAAATCGTTTCGGGCCTGTCGCAAAATCAGGTGCAGATCACGGCAAATTTTGATGGGTCGGAAATTCTGATCTATGGCGCGGTAAAACGCGATGCCCCTGCGCCCACAGATGCCCCGATGGCGGTGATCATCACGGTCGAAGGCCCGGCAGTTCCGATGGTGATCCGGCGCAAGGAACGGGTGGCGGGCATTTGGGTGAACGCGTCGGCTATCACCGTCGATGCCGCACCCTCTTTTTACGCTGTTGCCACCAGCGCCGCCTTTGAACGCGCGCTGACCAAAACCGAAGATCTGCGTTACAAGATCACGCTTGACCATGTTATTCGCGCTGTCGGTGCCGCGTCTGAATCTGCCGATGCCGCCGATTTCACCACTGCGCTGCGCCGCATTCGCCTTGCCGACAAAAGCTATCGTTTGCTGCCCGGCCATGTGCAGCTTGTGGAAGAAACCCTGTTTCGCACCGATATTGACCTGCCTTCAAACCTGACCGAAGGCAATTACAAGGTGCGCATGTTCATCACCCGTGGCGGTAAGGTTATTGACCATACCGAACGCGTGATCGGGGTGCGCAAAACCGGGTTGGAGCGGCAGTTGAATGTCATGGCACATGAACAATCCCTGCTCTATGGCCTCATCTCGCTTGCCTTGGCCGCCATCGCCGGTTGGGCGGCATCGGCCGGGTTCCGGCTGTTGCGCCGCTAAGGGGCTTTGATAAGCTGCGGCCTAATCAGGGCTTCGCAATCGCGTTATTTCTGTGATCTTGTGCATCGGCTTTGCTTTGCCGGGCAGGGGCGTGCGCCCCAAACCGACCCGAACCGAGGAGCCCCCCTTGCGCGACCCCCGTTATGATATTCTGTTTCAGCCAATGCAGATTGGCCCGCTGACGGCAAAAAACCGGTTCTATCAGGTGCCGCATTGCAATGGCGGCGGCTATCGTGACCCTTCGGCTGCGGCGGCGATGCGGGGGATCAAGGCCGAGGGTGGCTGGGGGGTGATTTTCACCGAACAGACCGAGATGCATCAGACATCTGAAATCACGCCGTTCATCGAGCTGCGACTGTGGGAAGACAAGGACATTCCCGCGCTTCGCAAAATGGCGCAGGCGATGAAAACCCATGGTGCGCTGGCGGGGATTCAACTGGCTTATTCGGGTATCAACGGGCCGAATTTCTATACCAAAGAGGTGCCGCTGGCCCCTACCGCTCTGCCGATCCGCACCTTTACCAATGACCCGGTGCAGGCCCGCGCGATGGACAAATCTGACATCCGCAATCTGCGCCGCTGGTTCGTCAATGCCGCGCGTCGCTGCAAAACGGCTGAGTTCGATCTGATCTGCCTTTACGGCGCGCATGGCTTTGGCATCTTTCAACATTTCCTTTCCCGCGCCACGAACCAGCGCAGCGATGAATATGGCGGCAGTCTGGAAAACCGTGCGCGCTTCGCCCGCGAGGTGGTGGCGGATATGCGCGACGCGGTGGGCGACAGCATGGCCCTGACCATGCGGGTTTCGCTGGATGAGCAAATCGGCAATCTGGGTTTTTCCAATGCCGAATTGCGCGACTTTATCGCGATGAACGCCGATCTGCCCGATCTGTGGGATTTGGCGCAGGGCACCTGGGATGATTGTTCGGGGCCAAGCCGGTTCAAGGAAGAAGCGGCCCAAGAGGTGTTGGTAAAAGGTATCCGCGATCTGTCGTCGAAACCCGTGGTAGGCGTTGGCCGCTTTACCTCGCCCGATGTGATGGCGCGGATGATCCGGCAGGGCACGTTGGATTTCATCGGCTGCGCGCGGCCCTCGATTGCAGACCCCTTTCTGCCGAAAAAGATCGAAGAGGGCCGGATCGAAGACATCCGCGAATGTATCGGCTGTAACATGTGCATCACGGGCGACATGACCATGTCGATCAGCCGCTGCACCCAAAACCCGACGTTCATGGAAGAATGGCGCAAGGGCTGGCACCCTGAAAAGATCGCGGCGCGGGGCGATAGCGACAACGTTCTGGTTGTCGGTTCAGGCCCGGCGGGGCTTGAGGCGGCGCGGGCGCTGGCGATGCGCGGCTATGATGTGGCCGTGGCCGAGGCGCGCGACAATTTCGGTGGCCGCGTGGCGCGGGAACGGCTGTTGCCGGGCCTGTCGGCTTGGGGGCGGGTTATGGACTACCGGCTTTACCAGATTGGCCAGCGCCCGAATGTGCAGATGTATCCCGGATCGCGCCTGTCGGTTGATGAGGTTTTGGATTTCGGCTTCCAGAACATCTGTATTGCCACCGGCAGCACTTGGCGGGCCGATGGGGTGGCGCGGCAGCATGTGGTTGCCATCCCGCAAAACGGCGATTTGCCGGTCTTCACCCCCGATGACCTGATGCAGGGCCATCTGCCTGCGGGCAAGGTGGTGATCTATGATGATGACCACTATTACATGGGCGGTGTTCTGGCCGAACTTTGCGCCCAGACCGGGGCCGAGGTGACCTTGGTCACGCCATCGGCCTTTGTGTCTGACTGGACCCGCAACACGCTGGAGCAACATGCCATTCACCGGCGGCTGGCCGATGCCGGCGTAAAGATTGTGCTGAACACCGGCGTCGCAGCCGTTTTGGCGGGTGGGGTGGAAACCTGTTGCAGCTATACAGATGCGCGCGGTCAGATTGGCTGCGATGCCTTGGTTATGGTCGCCTCGCGCCGGTCTGACGACGGGCTTTACCATGGCCTGCGCGCGCGTCAGGCCGATTGGGCCGATGCCGGCATCCGTTCGGTGCAATTGATCGGAGATGCTGCCGCGCCGGGGCCGATTGCCTGGGCCACCTATGCCGGCCACCGTTATGCGCGAGAGCTTGATACCGGCGTCTGGGCCGATGATTGGGGCGATACGCTGTCATTCCGCCGCGAGATCACCGAATTGGCAAGGGATTAGCGCGCCAGACCCGGTTTCAGAACTGCCGCACGACCGGCGCGTGATGCAGGTTGATGCCGGGCACGCTGTCATTTGTGATGGTTTCCTGGCAATGCGCAATGAAGGCCCGGATGGTCAGCAGGCTTTCAATGCCTTTGGCCATCGCAAGCCCCATCACCATTGGCCGCACCGGGCCGGCAAGCGGCACGAAGCACAGCTTTTGCCCATCGGGGGCCCGTTCATTCAGCGGCCGCACATTGGCGATGGAATAGCCATAGCCATTACCCACCAAGCTGCGCACCACGGCAAGATCGCGTGTGCGCTCTGCGATTTTCGGGCGCAGACCCGCCGCGCGGAACAGCGATAAGAAGTAATCCGCGCTCAGCGGCAGATCGAGCAGGATCATCGGATGTTCGTGCAACTGATCAACTGAAATCGCCTTTTGATGCGCAAATTCATGGCCCTCGGGCAAAAGCACATAGGGCGGCAGCTTTGCCAGTGGCACAAAGATCAGGTCTTCGGGAATTTCCAGATCATAGGTCAGTGCCACATCAAGATTGCCGCTGCGCAGGCTGTCGATGATTTCCTGCTGGTTCAACTCAGACTGACTGACGCTTACCAAAGGGTGGCGGCCTTCAAATTCACGCCGCAACCGCGGCACCACCACCTGCGCAAAAGTCAGCAGACAACCCAGCGCCAGATGCCCCCGCACATTGCCGGAAATCTCGCCAGCAAGCCGGTTCATCGCTTCGGCTTCGGCCAGAATCTTGCGCGCCTGAGCCAAAATCTGCCGTCCGGCCTGGCTGGGCGAAAGCCCCTTGGCATGGTGGCGCACGAAAATCTGAAGGCCAAGCTGGTCTTCCAACTGGCCAATCGCAGCCGAGATTGAGGGCGAAGAAACATGCAGCTTTTCCGCCGCCAGAATGATGCTGCCGGATTCCCCCACCGCGACAAGGTATTCCAATTGACGAAGCGTGAACCTCAGGGCCATGCCTTATCCTTCATCTGGCGACGGCAAATCATTCATCGCCGGGAACGCCATAAGAAGGTGCCGCCCGCGGATCAAGCGCGCGCTGCACATAGGCGTCCATCTGCGGTTTATAAAGCTTCCACAGATCAGCCAAAGCCTCAATCGGGCAGGCATCGGTCCAGTCGCAGCGCAGATCGGCAACGGGCCAGGCGGCTTTGTCGACAAGCCGCATCCCGGCCGAATGCACAGGCCCGGCCTCGCCTCCGGCGGCAAGACCCGCGCGCATGGCGGCAATCAGCCGGTCTCCCAGATGCCCTTTGGCGGCCAGAAAGCCATCGACAATGGCCTGTGGCACATGCGGGTTGGCCAAAAGATTGCCCCCCGAAGCCACATTCGGCGCCATCGCTTCGGCCCAGATGCCAAGGGCATTTGGCCCGGAGTGAATTGCGGTCTGGCCGGTGGCATCCACCGCCAGAACCTGCCGATATTCCGGAAAATTGGCCTTGGCGCGCATTGCCGCAATCGCCTCGGGGGCGGAAAGGCCCGATTGCATCAGATCAAGCGTCAGCGGCCCCAGCGTGGGGTCGGTAACGTTTTGCGACGCCACCGCCCCCACCCCGGCGCGGGCGTGCGAACAGCGCGCCGCCACCGCCGGGGAGGATGACGAAATGGCCAGACCAAACATGCCGGTTTCAGCGCAGCGCGCGACGATGGAAAAGGTCATCGCTTAATCCGGGATAACGGCGGTGCCGTCGATTTCCACCAACCAGTTCGGCCGCGCCAGCGCATTCACCACCAGCCCGGTTGAAACCGGATGCACGCCTTTCAGGTATTCCCCCATGGTGCGATAAACCGCCTCGCGGTGGCGCACATCGGTGATATAGACCACCACCTTGACCAGATGTTCCATCTGGCCACCGCATTCTTCGATCAATTGTTTGATGTTTTGCATGACCTTATGGGTCTGCTCCACCGGGTCATGGCTGCCGATGTCTTTTGCGTCATCCAGATTTTGCGGGCATTGGCCACGCAGATAAATCGTGCGCCCACCACGGGTAACAACCGCATGGCACAGATCATTATCCAGATTCTGCTCGGGGTAGGTTTCTTTGGTGTTGAACTTGCGAATGCGCGTGTGCGCCATGGGTCGTTTCCTTTGGTTATGTAAGCGTGAGTTCAGGCCGGCCCGCTTGGCCGGTCAATGTGAAAGCGGCGGCGGTTCCCCGTCATGGCTTTGGCGAAACCACCGGCTGACGGCGCTGTCCGCCATCTGGCGTGGGGGGGCATCTGATGCGTCTTTGCTCAGGCCGGCCATGTCGCGCACCAGCGCCATCGGGCCATCCCAATCAAAATTGCGATAAAGGGCGGCGCTTTGGGCAAAGCCGGGCGCTTGGGCAAAGGTCAGAAAGTTCATTCTTTGGCTGGCCTGAGCCGCGTTCAAAAGCCCATCGGCAAAGGCCAAGAGCCTGTTGTGATCCGCATCTGCGGCGGTGTTGCGGGCCAAGGCAACCTGCCCGCCACAAAGTTCGCGTGTGATCTGAACCATCTGGTGCATTCCGCCGGTCATCATCTGGCGGCCAGCGTAAAGCAGGGATTGGTTCGGCATCAAGAGACCTGCCGGGCTGCGTTCGGCCAAAGTGATCGCGGCGGTCAGATGTGCGTTCAGGCTTTCACGAAAACCGGCCAGCGTGCCCAAGCGGTCTTGCACCGGCTGCAAGGCATCCAGCCCGGTTTGGCGCAGGCGCAGGGCGGCCGTGCCGATCAGTATATCCATCAGCCTTAGCCCGCGCTGCATGAAGGCAAAGGCAGAATAGCGGTGCAACGTGGCGCGCAGCACCCGCGCTGCTTGGCTGTGGCGGTAAAAGATCACGTCTTCCCAAGGGATCAGAACCTTGTCGAAGATTAACAGCGTTTCCACCTCATCCGGGCAAGCAGCGGCGGGTTGCGAAGACGGGCGGCAAATGAAACGCAGTCCGGGAGAAGACAGATTGCAGATGAACCCCACCGCCTGATTGCTAAACGCCTGATCGCCCAGCGAGGAAAGCGCGGGCTTGATATAGGCGTAATTGGCATGGGCGGCGGCTGTCGCAAATTTCGCACCGCTGACGACAAGCCCCGCATCAGTTTCACGCAGCACTGTAAGCTGGCTTTGCGTCTCGCCCATCGCCAAACTGCCCTGCGGCGTGGAATTTCCGGTGACAAGGAACATGTCGTCCTGCGTCGCCCGCGCGATATGCCGGGTGATGTTTGCGCCAAATTGCGGGTCGATGGCGTTCAGTTCATCCTGCGCATCGGCCAGCGCCCAGATTTCGCCCGGCGTATCATCCCCAAGGCGAAAAACCGGCCCGCCCGCCGCATCCAACATGGCATCCGTCGCCCGGCGTTTTGCCCACCAATCGGCCTGACTGAACGGCAAAGCGGCGGGCACCGGAATGTCTTGTCCGTCCTGCCGGCATACCAGCGTAGCGCGCTGTTCGGGCTGATGTTGCAGGTCATAAAGCCGCGCGCGCAGGGCAATCGCCGGTTCCAGATGCGGATCGTGCAGCATATCCGTAACGGGCGCGTCCGCCACCCAGACTGCGCGCCCGTCGCAAAGCGATTGCAAATAGTCCCTGCCGCTGCGGATCATCGCCGTGCCGCCCCTTTTCGGATGTCTTTGTCAGGGCTTCCCGCCGCGATAGGCGGTGTATTTGCGCTGGGTCACGATATGGTCGGCAACATGCTTTGCATCATGCCAAACCCCCCAGATAAAGGTTGATCCCCGGCGCGAAAGCCATGGCAGGCCAAGGAAATACACCCCCGGTTCCGCCGAAACACCGCGTTGGTGGCGCGGCTTGCCCTTGTCATCCAAGGCCGTCGCCGGAAGCCAACTGAAATCGGTGGCATAGCCCGTTGCCCAAATGATCGAGGTGACACCCGCCGCCGCCAGATCCAGTTCGGTCAGGGGGTTTTTCATGCAACCGGGTTCGGCAAAGGTCCGGCGCGCCTGCGGGTCTTCGGGCAGGTCCAACCCATTGCGCGCGATATAGGCATCGGCGGCATCCAAAAGCTTGGCAAGGCTGTCATCGCCCCGGCGGATGTTCTCGGCCAGATCCGCCCGGAATTGCACCTTGCCATTGGCAAAACTGTCGGTCAGGCCGACAACCGTGATGCCCTGTTCCGCCAGTTCGCGGAAATCAATGGTCTTGCCGCCATAGGCGCCGCTGACAGCAATAGTGACATGTTCCGTGCCCGGCGCCATCGCCTCGATGTCCCAAAGGCCCAGCACCCCGAGCCACCAGACAAAATCGCGGCCGCGATAGGCGCGCGGTGGCCGGTCATGCGCGCCGACCGAAAGATAGACTTTGCGGCCAGCGCGGTTCAGTTCATCGGCAATCTGCACACCCGATGAGCCGGCCCCCACAACCAGCACCGCGCCTTCGGGCAATTGGCCGGGGTTGTGATAGGCGGCGGAATGTATCTGCAAAAGCCCGGCATCTTGCGGCGCAATGGCTGGAATAACCGGGCGCTGGAACGGCCCGGTGGCTGAAATGATGCGATTGGCTTCGATCGTGCCATCTGAGGTTTCTACGATAAACCCCGGCTTGCCTTCGCGCCGCGTAACCTTTGTTACCTCAACCCCGGTGCGGACCGGCGCGTTAATCATGGCCGCATAATCAACGAAATAATCCGCGATCTGCTCTTTCGGCACGAAATCATCCGGACCATAGCCCTTGAATTCCATCCCCGGAAAACGGTCATGCCAAGCAGGCCCGTTGGCCACCAGCGAATCCCAGCGTTCCGACCGCCACCGCTCCGCAATGCGCGCGCGCTCCAGCACCAGATGCGGCACTCCGGCCTTGCCCAAATGCTCGCTGGCGGCAATGCCGGCCTGCCCCGCACCAACCACAAGCGTATCAATGCTTTCATGCGCCATTTATCATTTCCTTCTGCCAGCCCCAAAGGCCACCGCACCGGCTTTTTGCTGGTGTCTCGCAAGCAATGATAAAGATAAAGAATGGGATTTTGACGCACTGATTAGAAAATATCTAATCTTAGTCGCAGGTGCCTGCCCTTCGGGGTTAATCTGGCGCGGGGGCGGCAAACAGATTGGCAAAATCGGCACGAAGCTGCGCCTTTTGCACCTTGCCCATGGCGTTGCGGGGCAGTTCTGCCATTTGGATAATCCGCCGTGGCTGCTTGAAACGGGCCAATTGCCCTGACAATGCTGCCAGCAGATCGGCTTCGCCCGGCGCGCTTTCATTTGCCACGATCACAGCAACCACCCCTTCGCCCATATCCGGGTGCGGCACGCCGATCACAGCGCTTTCCACCACGCCCGGCACGGCATCAAGCGCAAGCTCAATCTCTTTGGGATAGATGTTATAACCGCCCGAAATAATCAGATCCTTGGACCGGCCAACAATGTGCAGATAGCCATCGGCGTCGATCTGCCCCAGATCGCCAGTAATGAAAAAGCCGTCGGCACGCATATCTTCGGCGGTTTTTTCCGGCAGGTTCAGATAGCCCGAAAACAGGTTGGGGCCGCGCAGCTCGATGCTGCCGATTTCGCCTTGGGGCAGCGGCGTGCCGGTGGCCGGGTCGCTGATGCGCAGCGTCACCCCCGGCAAGGGAAAGCCCACCGTGCCTGCCCGCCTTTCGCCCTCATAGGGGTTTGAGGTGTTCATATTGGTTTCGGTCATGCCATAGCGTTCCAAAATGGCTTGCCCCGTAACGGCCTGCCAATGCCGGTGGGTTTCGGCCAAAAGCGGGGCAGAGCCGGATATGAACAACCGCATCCCGCGCGCGGCCTGTGCAAGGCCGGGCATTTCAAGCAGCCGCGTGTAAAAGGTCGGAACCCCCATCATCACACTGGCGCGCGGCAAAGACGCCAGCACCGCCGCGGCATCAAAAGCCGGGAACCACAGGCAAGACGCCCCCGCCGTCAGCGTAACATTCAGCGCCACGAACAGACCGTGGGTATGAAAGATCGGCAAGGCATGAAGCAAGACATCTGTCGGGCTGAAACGCCACAATTCGGCCAAGGCCCGCGCGTTGCTTGCCAGTGCCCGGTGGCTTAGCACCGCCCCCTTTGAACGCCCCGTCGTGCCCGATGTGTAAAGGATTGCCGCCATGGACTCGGGTCCGCGAGGCACTGGCACAAAGCCTGCGGCAGGCGCGGCGGCGCTGCTGGCGGCGCGCAAACTTCCGCTGCCATCGGCTGCCAGCGTTAGCACATGCTGCACGCCGGCATCGCGGGCGGTATCGGCCAGCGCGGATTGGCGAGCCGGGTCGCAAACTAGAATACGGGGGGCGGCATCTGTCAGAAAATGCTGCATTTCGGCGGCCGTATAGGCGGTGTTCAGCGGCAAAAACACGCCGCCCGCCATTATCGTTGCCAGATAAAGCTGCACCATCTCGGGGGTTTTGGCGGCCTGCACCGCCACCCGGTCATCGGGTTGCAGGCCCAACGCCAACAAGGCGGCCGCCATAGCTTCGGCACGGGCCAGAAAGGCGCCATGGGTCAGCGTTACCGCGCCATCAGCCGCCCGCAAAAACGGCGCGTCGGGTGTTGTCCGGGCAGTATCAGTCAGTTGGGCGGCCAGAAAATTGCGGTCAGGCATCGGGGCGGCTCCTTCGGCGGGGCGATGACAAAAGTGCTGTCACCTGCGGGGCGGCGGAAATCGTTTGATCTGCGGTATAGGCCCGGTGGCGGGCATCGACCTGTGTTTCGTCGTAAAGATAGTTCACCATCACGCCCCAGGCGCTGGCTTGCCCGGCAGCGCCGGGATCTGCATCGGGGTGAATGTCCAGAAGCTGCGCCCCATTGCCCAGATGAAAATGCGCCACCGGGTCAAGTGCGGCACCATTGGGACGGCGTGCGCCCAGCAGATATTGCGCGGCCAAACGGGCCGGATCGGACGGCACGTCTTGCCCCGGCCCAAGCAGGGCGCGCGCGGCTTCGGGAAGGTCGGGGGTTTCGGCCCAGCGGCGCAGGCCCGGCACCGGCGAGAGGGTGACAAAACGGCCCAGCCCCGGAAACTCCCGGTGCAATTCGATCACCACCTGCTTGATCAGGAAATTGCCAAAGGAAATGCCGCGCAGCCCTGTGTGACAATTCGAGATGGAATAGAAAACTGCCGTATCCGCCTCGGCTGCCGCGATCCGGGGTCGTGCGGGCGACAGGATTTCGGCAATGCGCCCCGGAACATGGCGCATCAAGGCCACTTCGACAAAGACCAGCGGTTCGTCTGGCATGGCCGGGTGGAAAAAGGCAAAAAGCCGTCGGTCAGCATCGCCCACCCGCGCGCGCAGATCGGCCCACCCCCGGATTTCATGGACCGCTTCGTAAGAGATGATTTTTTCCAGAACCGCCGCCGGGCTTGACCAGTCAATTCGGCGCAGTTCAAGAAAACCGCGGTTGAACCATGAACCGAACAGATGCAGAAAATCGCGGTCAAGCGACCGCAGCGCGGCTGACCCGCCCGCTGCCAGCATCTCGCCGCGCATCGCCACCAGACGGGCTGTTGCGCCCGGCGCGGTGTTCAGCCGCCGGATCAACGCCTGTGCCGTAGGTTCGGCAGCGAAATGCAGGGCGCGGCTAAGGGTCGGGTTGCCCGGTTTCCACGCGGCAATGGCGGCCTGAAGGCCCGCCTCATCGGCCCCGAAGTCCTGTGCCACCGTTTCCCAAAACTCCAGCCGCGCCGCAGCGGGCAGCGCCGCCAGCCGTGCCAAAATTCCCGAGGCCGCAACCAGCGCGGCCGATTCCGATCGCTCTGCCAGCAAGGCGCGGCTGGCCGTGATCAGATCGGGCGGGGGGCCTTCGCTGTCACGCCGCAGCCCGGCCACCGATACGATCCGGCGCAACACGTCGTTCAGAAGATTGCGTTCGGCCATGGCTCAAACCGGATCAATGGGGCCAAGAGGGCCTCCCATGGCCCATTCTATCCGTTGCGCCGCCGCCAACAGCGCCGCCTCGCCCTGAGGCCGGCCGATCAGTTGCAGGCCCACCGGCACGCCCCCCGGCCCTAACCCCACCGGCACCGACAGCGCAGGCAGGCCCGTTACCGTGGCCAAAAAGGAAAATCGCAGCCAATCCATATAGCCGCTCAGCGGCACGCCGGCGATTTCACGCACCCATTCTTCGGTCTGGGGCTGGGGCATACAGCCCACCACCGGACAAGCCAGCACGTCAAAATGCTGAAACAGCGCCACCATGGCCTGAAGCAGGCGCGACCGGTCCAGCATGGCATCTGCGATACGATCCATCGTCAATGCCTGACCAAAGGCGGTATTTTCCGCCAAGGTTTGCTTGAACTGTGCCGGGATATGCGGCGGCATCCGCCGTACGGCAATGGCCCAAAGCATCCCGCGCAGACTGTGATAGGTGTCTTCCAGCCCGGTCAGGTCGGGGCAGGTTTGCTCAACCCGTGCGCCATCGCGTGCCAAAACAGCCATGACCGCCGCCAGATGCGCCGCCATTTCCGGCGCGACCGGCGAAAGGCCGTTCAGGTCGGGGGCAAAGGCAATGCGCAAAGGCGGGGCATCGGCGGCACGATCCACGGCCGCCAAAAAGCTTTCTCCCGCAGGCAGGCTGAGCGGATAACGCGGGTCATGCCCCGCCATGGCATCCAAAAACAGCGCGCAGTCACGCAGGTTGCGCGCCATTGGCCCCTGCACGCCTTCGGGCAGATAGACATTGTCCAGCCCGCCCCCAGGAACCCGGCCAAAACCGGGTCGCAACCCGACAATGCCGCAATAGGCCGCCGGCGTGCGCAAACTGCCGCCATGGTCGGAGCCATGGCTCAGCCATGTTTCCCCCGTGGCCAGCGCGGCCGCCGCCCCGCCTGATGACCCGCCCGCGTTTAACTGCCGGTGCCAGGGGTTCAGCGTGGGCCCGAAAACCGGGTTAAAGGTGTTGCCCCCTGCGCCCATCTCGGGCGTATTGGTTTTACCCAAGACTACGGCGCCATGGGCCTCCAGGCGGGTGACAATCGGGTCAGAGGTGTCTGGAACGAAATCGGCCAACCCCGGCGTGCCAAAAGTGCTGCGCACCCCCGCCACCGGCGATAAATCCTTGATGCCAATCGGCAGACCTGCCAGCAGGCTGGCCGGATCGGCCTGCCGCGCGGCGGTGCGGGCGCGTTCGGGGCACAGCGTTGGCATGGCATTGATCGCGGGCTCTACCACGGCAATGCGCGCCAGCGCCGCGTCGATCAGCTCGTCCGGCGAAACCTCGCGCCGGTGCAGCAGATCAACCACCGTGCAGGCATCCAGTGCGCAAAGTTCTGGCCCGGTGAAGGTTTTCGCCCTGTGTTCTTGCGTCGTCATCAAATGTCCTTGAAGGTCTTGGCAGCCCAATTGGCCCGGGCAGGCCGCCAAAAACGGCCCGCCCGGGTTTTGTCATCAGCCGAAATATTTCTTGCGTTCGGCGTAGAACGGTTCGTCATAAAACGCCTTGTAAGACGCCGATTTGCCGACATAGGCGTAGTAGCTTTCCACCAGCTTACCGACAAAGGGGTTGCTGTTGGCCACTTCGGCCATCACTTCTTTCGAGGCCGCACGGGTGGCATCCCATACTTCTTCCGGCAGGGCCGCGATGGTCACGCCCGGCTCAGCCTGAAGCTTTTCAAAGGCCAGCATGTTGGAATGCAGCGAATCCGATGTCAGCAACGTGGCTTCGGCTTCGCTGGCCACCCGCACGATGGTGCGCTGCTCGTCGCTCAGTGCATCCCAAGCGGCTTTGTTGATGCCAAATTCGATACCGCCATAAATATCGGCAAACGAAGGCGTATACATATGCGTCATGATCTTTTGGAAGCCAAAAGCCATGTCATTGGCCGGGCCCACCCATTCGGCCCCATCCAGCGCCCCCGATTGCAGCGAGGGGAAAATTTCGCCTGCCGGCATGGAAACCGCGTTCATGCCAAGTTTTGATGCGACTGCCGCGCCAAAGCCGGTGATGCGGAAGTTCAGCCCTTGAAGATCGGCCAGGCTGTTGATTGGCTTTTTGAACCAGCCGGCGGTTTGCACCCCCGAAGCGCCGGCGATGAAGACCTGCAAGCCACGCGGATGGGTGAATTCGTCCAGCAATTCCTGACCGCCGCCGAAATACATCCAGGCGTGCATTTCATCGGCCACGGCCCCAAACGGTGCCGAGGTGAAAAAGGCATGGGCAATGTCGCGGCCCGAAAACCATGAACCCGATCCGTGGTAAACCTGGGCCGTGCCGGTTTCCACCGCTTCTTGTGTGCCAAAGGGCGGGACCAATTCGCCAGCGCCAAAAACCGTGACCTTGATCGCGCCGCCCGACATTGCCGTGACGCGGTCGGCCCAGCGCTGGGCCGATGTGCCCGGCCCCGGCAGGCCCTTTGGCAAGGATGTGACCAGTTTCCAGTCATGCGCGGCCTGCGCGCGGGCGATGGTCGGCGCTGCCATCATGGCAGGCAGGGCAACCGCACCTGCGGTAAGGAATTTCCGTCTTTCCATGGTTCTCTCCGTGTTGGGGGCTTGGCCCGTTATGGTTATGCGTATGTTGGTGGGTCAGTGGTAAATCAGCACCGGCAGCCAGGTCGCCAGCGCGGGGAACAGGGCGACGACGCCCAACGCCAGAACTTGCAGCGCAACAAAGGGAATGACGCCGGCATAGATCGTGCGGGTTGTGACCGCCTTTGGCGCGACCGATCGGAAATAGAACAGCGCATAGCCAAAGGGCGGGGTGAGAAAGCTCATTTGCAGGTTCATGCTGATGAGAATGGCGAGCCAGACCGGATCAACACCTGCCGCCATCAATGGCGGTCCTGCAACCGGGACCACGATAAAGATGATCTCGACATATTCGATGACAAAGCCCAGCAGGAAGATTACCACCATGACCGCCACCAGCGCCGATGTCGTTCCCCCCGGAAGACCCTGCAACAGCTCTGCCACCATCAAATCGCCGCCAAGCCCGTGGAACACCAGCGACAGCACGGTTGCGCCAAACACAATCAGTGTCAGCATGGCCACGACACGTGCGGTTTCGGTCAGAACTTCAAACAGTTTGCCCCGGCGGGCCTCTTGTTCTGCCGCCAAAAGCACGCAGATCAGGAAAATGCCAAAGGCGAGCGCGCCAATTGCCATCATCCCTGCCGAGGTGTTGGCCCCGCCCATGGCCTTGACCGCCACCATGGCAAAGGCCGCAGGCAGCGCCAGCACACAGGCCGCCCGCCGCCAGCGCGGGGCGTTGGGGTTGTCGAAGGCCACCATCACCAAAGCCCCCGCCGCGCCCAAGGCCGCGCTTTCGGTCGGCGTTGCGATGCCCCCCAAAATAGAGCCCAGCACCAGCAAGATCAGCAGCACCGGCATCAGCAGGGCCTTGATCACCTCGGCCCTTCCGGTGGCACCAAATCCGCCAGCCCCCCGCGGCAAAGGCGGGCAATTTTCGGGGCGCAACCGTGACAAGACAAAAACATAGGCCAGATACAGCCCGACCAACAGCAGGCCCGGAAGCAGGGCCCCGGCGAACAGATCGCCCACCGATACCGGTTCAGCCGCAAAATCGCCTGCCATCCTGCGCCCCGCCTGATAGGCGGCCGAAATCTGGTCGGTCAGCAAAATCAGCAAAATTGACGGCGGGATGATCTGCCCCAGCGACCCCGAAGCGCAAATCACCCCTGCCGACAGCCGCGGCGAATAGTTGGCCTGAAGCATCGCGGGCAGGGCGATCAGCCCCAACATGAAGATGGTCGCGCCAATGACCCCCGTCGAGGCGGCCAAAAGCGCCCCCACCACGATCACCGCATAGGCCATGCCGCCGGGCCGGTCGCCAAACAACCCGCCCGCCGTCAGCATCATGCGCCGCGCGATGTCAGATTTCTCCAAAAGCCCGCCCATGATGACAAACAGCGGCACCGAAAGGAAAATCGGATTGGTCAGCAGCCCAAAGGCCCGCGACGGAAAAGCTGCCAGAAAGGCCAGATCGAAACTGCCCAGCGCCGCCCCCAAAAAGGCGATCAGCGTCGGCACGCCCAAAAGCACAAATCCCACCGGCGCGCCTGAAAGGATGCCGCCAAACAAGAACAGGCACAGCAGAATTAAAAGAACGCCCTGATCCATGTTCAGCAATCCTTGCCATAGGGGTTGCGCCGCAAGCCCAGCCACAGCGCCGTGGCGGCCATCAGGGCAAAGAACAGCACCACCAGCGATTTCAGCACGAAAAAGCCCGGCAATCCGCCATAGGTGGGGGATGCCTCAAGAATTTGCCAAGAGGCCCGCGCCATCGGGATGGATGACCACGTCGCATAGCCAAAGGCCGGAAACAGCAGCCCCAGAAGTGCGAAACGGTCCACCCGCACCTGCCTTTTGTGTTGCCAGCCGGAATAGAACACATCGACGCGCACGCTTGCGTTCGCGACCAAAACCGCAAGGCCGGGCAGCAGCACCGCAATCATGTAAACATAAACCAGCAGGTCCGAGGCCCATGGCCGGCCGGCGGCAAAAACATAGCGAAACGCAACCACGACGATCTGCGCCAGAAGCAATAGCCCCAGCAGCGCCCCCGCAAGCCGCGACAGCCCCTGTGAAAGAGCGCGCAACATCGGCATGGACTGAGTCCTCCCCTACTTGTCCACAAGTAGGCTGGCATTGTTCGCATTTTCAGTCAATGTATTTTGTCATTATGGATCGTTAAATAATATTTTGAACTCGGGCTTGCTGCATGTTACCCAGATTTCAGGCCATTTCGGCCTGAAAGACGCCGCGCAAGGACGCTGCCATGGGCTCGCAAGCAGATCAGGTTCATCAAGATATTCTCGACAGGGTGCTGCAACGCCGCCTTCTGCCCGGAGATGTGATCGACGAGACGGAACTTCGTGACCGGCTGGGCCTGTCTTCAACCCCCGTGCGCGAGGCGCTGATTGCCCTTGAAGCCAAGGGCCTGATCCACCGCCCCCCGCGCGGTGGCGCGCGCATCGCGGCCTTTGATCTGGAGGGCCTTGTCAAATCTATCGAAGCACTGGCCGAAATCGAAGGGGCGGTTGCCTATCGTGCTGCGCGACGTGTCAATGTCGCGCAGGCCGAAACCCTGCGGGCGGCCGCTGAAACGTGCCAAAACGCGGCGGCAGACGCTGGTTTCGTGCAAAAAGCCTATTACGATTTGAATCTGCAATTCCACAGGGCCATGATTGACGCCGGCGGCAACGAGGCGCTGGGCGGCATGTTGCAGCAACTTGGCCTGCGCCTCATTGCCTATCTTGTGGCGCGGCACGATCTTCCGGGGGAAATGCAGCGCTCGGCGGCGGACCATGCCCGGATCAGCGCCGCGGTGCTGGACCGCAACGGCGATTTGGCGCGCGAACTGATGATCCGGCATGTGCTCTTTGCCGACAGCATGGCGCTTGATGTTCTGAACCGCGTCAAGGGGTTGGCTGGGTCGGGCGCCCAATAAGCCCGTTTATCGCCGCTCAGCCAAAGCCATTTTCCTGCGGTGCCGCAACCGTTTGGGGGTTTGCGAAAATCCCTTTCAGCATCAGCGTCAACTCATCACGCCATGCATTCATTACCCGCCGCGCCAATTGCGAAAGCGGGCGGTGCCGTGGATAAACGATGGCATAATCATAACGCAGCGGCTCCTTCAGGGGCCGAAACACCACCTGCCCCTTTGCCGTATCAATCAGATTTTCACTAATCACGGTCAGCGGATCGACAATGGCAACGCAATGGCCCGCACCGATGAATTGCAAAAGCGGCATGAATGTCTGGCTGTCGATGCGTTTGGAAATTTCTGCCCCCGCATCGCGAAAATGCTGCTGAAGGCGCAATTGCAGCGCATGGTTTGGTTGCAGCGTTCCCATTGGCAAACCGTCCAGATCCGCAACCGACACCCGATCACGATGCACTAGCGGGTGGCTTTTCGGCAGGGCGCAGAAGCATTCTGCACTGATGATTTCAGCATGATATTGTGTGTTCTGCCCCGCCCCGACCGGGGCATCGGCAAAGCCGAAATCAATGGTCTGACTTGCGGCTAGTTCCTGAATCTGTTGCGAGCTTCGCGAAGAAATCGACAGTTTTATTTCGTTATTATCGCCAATCACATCACTGACGAAGCGCGGAAAGACAAAGGCCGCCGGGCCGGGCATGGCGGCCAGTTTCAGCTCTCCCGACCGTCCCGTTGCCAGACTTTGCATCGTTCTGGAAACCACGGCGAGCCGGTCCAGAATGGCTTCGGTTTCCGCCAGCAGATATTGCGCTTCTGGTGCGGGAATAAGCCGCCCGCCGCGCCGATCAAACAGCGGCACGCCGATGTCATCCTCTAATGACCGCACCGCCAGACTAACCGCCGGCTGCGTGCGCCCGATCTTTCTGGCCGCTTCCGAAAGGGAACGGGTCGTCATGACCGCGCGAAAGGCGGTAAGCTGAGAGAGGTTCATGGCAAATCCATTAGCCAAACTTTGAAAGCTACAAATATTTCAAATTTGTATTTATGTCGATCATGTTTGATCGTCCCCCGGGCAAGCAGACGACACAGTCGGCGCATAACAAGGGAGAATGTAATGAAGATGATCACTCGCCTTTCGGGCCTGGTTTTGGCCTCTGTGCTGGTTGCCGGAACGGCATCGGCCGAGGACCCGGCCTTTTTCCGCATTGGTACGGGCGGTGCGGGCGGCACCTATTTTCCGATCGGCGGCACCATCGCCAATGGCATTTCGGCTCCTCCGGGATCGCGTCCTTGCGAAGATGGTGGCCAGTGCGGCGTGCCGGGGCTGATCGCGATTGCCCAATCGACAACGGCTTCGGTCTTCAATAATGCCGCCGTGCAAAATGGCGAACTGGAGGCCGGCCTTGCCGCCGCCGATGTGACTCGCGACATGTTTCTTGGCACCGGCAAATTTGACGGCAAGCCGCATGACAAGCTGCGCATCGTGGCCAATCTTTTCCCCGAAGATCTGCACCTTGTGATGCCGAAGGGCACCAAGATCAGCAATCTGGGCGATCTGGCGAACAAGCGTGTCGGCATCGCGCAGGCGGGGTCTGGCACGCAGGTTGCGGTTTTGCAGATGTTGGATCTGTGGGGCGTGAACCGCGACAATATGGAAGAAGCCGAGCTGAACAATTCACAATCGGCCGAACGTTTGGCGGATGGACAGCTTGATGGCTATTTCTATGCCGCAGGCTGGCCGGTGGCGGCGATGGTGCAGCTTGCCTCGACCAAGGGGATGGAGTTGCACTCCTTCTCGGACGAAGATCTTGCCAAGATCAACGAATTGATCCCGGCCTATGTGCCCTCGGTCATTCCGGCCGGTGTTTATGAAGGGGTCGATTACGATGTGCATACCCCGGCGGTGAATGCCCTTCTGGTGGTGTCATCTGACCTGAGCGAGGAACTGGTCTACGGTATCACCAAGGCGCTTTGGAATGAAAACACCCGCGTCTTGCTGGACAATGGCCATGCCAAGGGCAAGCAGATCCAACTCGACACCGCGCTTTTGGGTATTGGTGGGCTGGGTGTGCCGCTGCACCCCGGTGCCGAGAAGTTCTATCGCGAAATCGGCCTGCTGAAGTAAGGCGAAAATGGGGGCGCGGCCTTGGTCGCGCCCCCTATTGCACCCTGATCTCCGCATAGCACTTACAAAAAGCAAAGCCCCATGACCTTGACCCCGCAATCGCAAGATACGGCCCGAGAGCTGAGCGCCGAAGACCTCGCTGCGATCGAAGAACGCTTTGACGAAGGCATGGCCACGCGAGAGATTGGGCCGCGCACTGGCCGCGCCCTGCGCGCGGTCGCCCTTGGCTTTGCCATATATCACTATCTGACCGCAGGTTTTGGCCTGCCTGCTGACCACTGGCATATGGGCTGGCATCTGGCGGGCCTGTTCATCATGACCTACGCGTTGTTCCCGCTGTTTCGCGGCAAAGGCGCCTATGATCTGGGCCGCGGCCCCTTGCACCCCGGCGGCGTGCCCTGGCTGGATTGGCTGCTGATGGCGCTTGGCGTGGCGGCGGCGCTCTATCTTGGCTTCGCTTGGCGTGGTGTGCCTTGGCTTGGGATCGAGGAACAAACCTTCCGCATGGGCAACCCGAATGGCTATGACATGGTCTTCGGCTGCATCCTGATCGTTCTGGTGCTGGACATCGCCCGCAGAACGCTGGGATGGGTGCTGCCGCTTATCATCTGCGTCTTCATGGCCTATGCGCTGTTCGGCCCGATCTTTCCCGGCATTTTGCAACACCCCGGCGTCAAATTCCGCACCTTCGTGTCGTCGATGTATTTTCCGCAAGAGGGCATTTTTGGTGTCACGCTATGGGTGGTTTCGACCATCGTGTTTCACTTCGTTCTGTTCGGCGTCATCGCCCAACGCACCGGGCTGGGGCAGCTTTTCATCGACAACGCCACCATCCTTGCTGGCCGCTATACCGGCGGGCCGGCCAAAGTTTCGGTGGTGTCATCGGCCTTTTTCGGCACGATCAGTGGATCTTCGGTTGCCAATACGGTTTCAACCGGCTCGCTGACCATTCCCAACATGAAACGGCTGGGCTACCCCGGCCATTTCGCCGGCGGGGTTGAAGCTGCGGCTTCGGCGGGCGGGCAGATCACCCCGCCGATCATGGGGGCTGCGGCCTTCATCATGGCCGAGTTTCTGGAACTACCCTATACCACCATCGTCATCGCCGCGATTTTCCCGGCACTTTTGCATTACGTCGGTGTCTTTTCGGTGGTGCATCTGATGGCGCGTAAGCTTGGCCTCAAAGGTCTGGCAAAAGAGGCCCTGCCGCGCTTTGCCGCCGTTTGGCGTGAAGGTTGGGCCAATGTCGTGCCGCTGATTGGGCTGCTGGTCGTGCTGTTCTCTGGCTATACGCCCTATATGTCGGCCTTTTGCGGTATTTCGCTGGCCATTGTGGCGGGCATGTCGCGCCTGCGCGAACCCGTAACACTGGCTTATGCCGGGCTGTTTCTGGCCTTCCTGATCTGGAAATTTCTCGACGGCAGTTTCGGCCCGATGGTCTCAGCCGTGTTGTTTGCCGCAAGCCTGATTGCGGTCTTCAACCCGCAACCGCGCATCCGCCTGCCGGAAATGGCCAACGCGTTTGAAACCGGCGTCAAATATGCGCTGGCTGTGGGGGCGGCAGCGGCGGCGGTGGGGATTGTGGTTGGCGTTATCAACACCACCGGCATCGGTTTTCGTATCGGCTTCATGGTCACACAAGGGGCCGGAACACTGGGCGAAAACCTGCACAGTCTGTTCAGCTATGGCAGTTTTGAACTGCTGTCGGTTGAGGATTTGACGCTGTTTGTCAGCCTTGTCTTCATCGCAATAGCCTGCATCCTGATGGGGGCGGGCATTCCGACCACGGCGCTTTATATCATGCTGGTTTCTGTCGCGCAGCCGGCGCTTTCGCAACTGGGTGTGCCGCCGATCGCCAGCCATTTGTTCGTGCTATATTACGGCGTGGTGGCTGAAATTACTCCGCCGGTCTGCACATCGGCCTATGCGGCGGCGGCCATTGCCAATGCCAACCCGTTCCGCACGGGCATTTCGGCCTTTACTCTTGGGCTGGGCAAGGTGGTGGCGCCTATGGCCTTTGTCTACGCGCCGGTGCTGCTTTTTGTGTCTTCAACCGGGTTTGACCTGTGGCAGTTCACCTATGCTGCCACCAGCGCCATTCTGGGCGTGATCGCGCTGTCATCGGCGGTGGTGGGCTATTGGCTGGCGCCAATGGGCGTGGCGTTGCGCCTTTTGGCTGCACTGGCCGGGCTCATCTTCGTGGCGCCCTCGCTTGAAGCGGATCTGATCGCGCTGCTGATTGCGTCCCCCGCTATTGCCTCTCAACTCGTCGCCCGCCGGCGAGCCGTGTGAAGGGGCAAAATGATGCGCGAAAAGACGGTTGTTCTGGGGGCGGGTCTGGTCGGGATCTGCACCAGCCTGTCGCTGGCTGAACGTGGCGTGGCGGTTGATCTGATCGACCGCGGGCCAGCCGGGCAGGAAACCTCCTCCGGCAATGCCGGCGTGATTTCACCTTGGTCGATCATCCCGCAGGCCCTGCCGGGGCTATTGCCGCAATTGCCCAAGCTGCTTTATGGCCGCTATCGCCCCTTGGCCGTGCGCCCCGCCTTCTGGCTGCGGATGCTGCCTTGGGGTTTGCGTTTTCTGGCGCAGGCGCAAGAACCACAGGTCCGCCGCACTGCCGAGGCGTTGCAGATGCTTTGCGGCCCCTCGATTACGCTTTTTCGCCGCCATCTGGACGGTACCGGGCAGGAGGGGCTGTTGCGCGACAGCCTTTATGTCCATGCTTTTCGCGATGCAAGCCGCGCCAATCTGAACGCGATTGACTATCGTATCCGCCGCGAGAAAGGGGCGGATCTGGAATTGGTCGGTGCGGATCGGCTGCGCCAGATCGAACCTGCCCTTAGCCATGATTTCGGCGCGGCGGTGCTGATAAAGGGACAAGCGCGCGCGCTGTCGCCCGGACGCATTGGCACGGTTCTGGCCGAAAAGGCCGCAAAGCTGGGGGTCCATTTCCGGCAGTCTGAAATCCGTTCGCTACGGCCTGATCGGGGCGGATGGGTGATTGACTGCGGCAGCGAAACCCTTTGGGCAAACCGGGTGGTGGTGGCGATGGGGGCATGGTCCACCGCCTTGCTTGCGCCCTTGGGTATCCGCCTGCCAATGGTGGCGGAACGTGGCTATCACGCCGAGTTTTCCATGCCGGGGATCGAATTGAACAATTCGGTCATGGATATGGACGGCAAATTCGTTGCCAGTTCGATGCAAGATGGCCTGCGCGTGGCCGGTTACGCAGAGTTTGCGAGCGTCGATGCTCCCCCTGATCCGCAAAGGCACCAGCGTCTGATCCGGCAGGCAAAAGCCGCCTTGCCCGGACTTGACCCGGCATCGCCCCGGCTTTGGATGGGACGTCGGCCCTCATTTCCCGATAGCCTGCCCGCGCTTGGCGAAATTCCGGGGCATAAAGGGCTTTACGCTGCCTTTGGCCATTCGCATTACGGTGTGATGATGGCCCCGGCGACGGGCGAGTATTTGGCCGATCTTTTGACCAGACAGGCCGCCTCGCCGGCAAATTCGGCCTTTTCGCCAAGCAGGTTTTTCACGCGCTGAGCCGACCCTGTTGCCCGCATAGATTTCGCTCATAACTGCCGGGCGCAGAATTTCCGGGATTAAGGTTGTATCGGTCTTTGTATGCCCGATATTGTGCAGCGGAATAAACAATGCGCAAACGGCAAAAGGCATTGGCCAACCGGCTGATGTGCGCGCTTAATCAACGCCTTCGGCGGGGATATTTAGGCACAGAGGATGAAGCGTTTGGAAAACATGGCTGTCGTGGTTTCGGTGCTGCGGGAAGATTGGGCCGATGCCGCTATTGCGCTTCCGGCCTATCAAACACCGGGAAGTGCCGGGGCTGACATCTGCGCCAATCTGCCGGCCGAGATGCGGGCGGCGGGCTTTGTGCTGCAACCGATGGAGCGGGCCATCGTGCCAACCGGCCTGCGCGTGGCCATTCCGCCGGGCTATGAAATGCAAATCCGGCCGCGCTCGGGGCTTGCGCTGAAACACGGGATCACCTTGCCGAATACGCCGGGCACCATCGACAGCGATTATCGTGGGCCTTTGGGTGTGGCTTTGGTCAACCTTGGTGCCGCGCCCTATGTGGTGCATCACGGCGACCGCATTGCGCAATGCGTGATTGCGCCCGTTGTGCAGGCGGGCTTTGCGGTGGTGCAAGATCTGGACGAAACCGCCCGTGGTGAAGGTGGCTTCGGCTCTACGGGAAAACGCTGATGACGGGCTTGTTTCTGGCCGCTGGAATTTGGCTTTTGGGCGGGATGTTTGGCATCACGGCGGCCCGGCGGGCGCTGGCCATCCTTGGGCTTTGGCTGGCCGGCCTCGTGGCCCATTTGGCCCTGCCTGAAGGCCACGGTCTGCGCGCCGCTTTGGGGGGTGATGCGCGGGTTTGGGTGGTTTTTGGTGCAGTGGGTCTTTTGATCGCTGGCTATGGGTTTGCCCTTGGCCGCCTGCGCCGCCGTGCCAGGCCCATGCCTCAGCCGCCCATGCCGGAACACCCGCCGCAAGGCGCGTTCGCGCCGGGTGAGTTGGATCGCTATGCCCGCCATATCATGTTGCGCGAAATCGGCGGGCCGGGGCAGCAACGGCTGAAGGCGGCGAAGGTCTTGGTCGTGGGGGCAGGGGGGCTTGGCGCGCCTGCGCTTTTTTATCTTGCGGCGGCCGGGGTGGGCGAAATCACCGTGGTGGACGCTGATCAGGTTGATCTATCAAATCTGCAACGCCAGATCATTCACAGCGAAGACCGTCTGGGCATGGACAAGGCTGCATCCGCGGTAATGTCGATGCGGGCGCTGAACCGTCATGCCAAGCTGAATGCGGTCGTGGCGCGGCTTGATGAGGAAACTGCCGAAAAGTTGATTGCGTCACATGATCTGATCTTGGATGGCACCGACAATTTTGACACCCGCTATCTGGTGAACCGGGTCTGTGCGGCATTTGGCAAGCCCCTGATTTCAGCGGCAATCACCCAATGGGAAGGCCAGATTTCGCTTTATGATCCGGCGCGGGGCGGGCCGTGCTATGAATGCGTTTTCCCTGAACGCCCGCTTCCCGGCATGGTGCCAACCTGCGCCGAGGCGGGGGTTGCGGCACCGTTGCCGGGGATTGTCGGGGCCATGATGGCATCAGAGGCCGTTAAGCACCTTACCGGTGCGGGTGAAACCCTGCGTGGCCGCCTGATGCTTTTCGACGCGCTTTACGCCGAGGCGCGGGTGATCGGCATCAAGAAACGCCCGGATTGCCCGATCTGCGCGGCCAAGAGTTAAATCAGCCAGCCTATCCCAGCCGATAGCTGGAGGCGGTCACGCCGCCGAACAGCCCGGTGTCATGGTAAACCCGGCGCGCCGGTTCTGCTTCGGCCGCACCAACCACGGCCCAGATCGGAGCGAAATGGTCTTCCTGCGCGTGGCAGGTGCGGGCATAGGGTGCCTTTTCCCAGGCGATCAGATCGGCGCTGCGTTCCGCTGCCGGTTTGGCCATGGCTTCAGCCAGCCAGGCGTCAAACGCTTCTGATGGCACTTTTGCCCCTGGCCCGAAAAGCCGCAGATTGTGATACGACAGGCCCGAGCCAACAATCAGCACGCCCTCATCGCGCAGGGGGGCCAGTGCCCGGCCCAGTGCGAAATGTTGCGCCGGATCATAGCCCTTTTGCAGGCTAATCTGGAACACCGGCACAGAGGCATCGGGATACATGATATAGGCGGGCACAAAGCAGCCATGGTCAAAACCTTGCCTGTCATCCAGCCGCACCGGCAGCCCGGCAGCCCGGATAAGACCCGCCGCCTTTTGCGCCAGATCGGGGGCGCCGGGGGCGGGATAGATGATCTGAAATGTCTCGGGCGGGAAGCCGTGGTAGTCATAAACCATCGGCGGCTTGGCCGATGTCATCACGGCAAAGCTCGCATCCTCCCAATGGCCCGAGATCATCAAAATGGCCTTGGGGCGTTCGGGCAGGTCTTTCACCATCTGCACGAAACTGGCCTCAAGGTTTTTGAACATCGCGCGCCAATCCGGCATCCAGGGCCAGGGGCCACCGCCGTGGCTGATAAAATAGGTGGGCATCCGGGCCATATCGCGTCTCCGTTTTGTTGTGCAAAAGATGGGGCGGGCCGGATATTTCCGCAACGCAAAGAAGTGGCGGGAAATGGTTGGGCGACTGTGCAATTTTGCAAAGACCTGCGCCGCGGTCGCTCGCTTTGTGCAATTGCCCTGCCCGACAATGCAGACGCGCCGCCCCTTGCGCGCCCCGGCCCGGCGCTGCCATAGTTCGGCATCGCCTCGTGACAGGGAGTTCACCGATGAAATTTGCTGCCGCCCTGATGGGCCTGTCCCTTTTCGCCACCGCCGCCCTTGCGCAAGAACTGCCGGATCTTGCGGGCAAGGAAGTGGTCGTGGTGACCGAAAACGCCTATCCGCCCTTGCAGTTTATGGACAAATCCGGCGCTGCCGTGGGCTGGGAATATGACGCCATGGCCGAGATTGCCAAGCGTCTGAACCTCACCGTGAAATATGAGAATACCTCATGGGATGCGATGATTCCGGCCGTCAGCGAAGGCCAGTATGACATTGGCATGACCGGCATCACCATCAAGGATGAGCGTAAGGAAAAGGTCGATTTTTCCGATGCCTATATGCGCTCGGAAATGCTGATGATCGTGCGCGGGGATGAGGCGCGTTTCGCTGACGCGGCCTCTTTCGCGGCCATTCCCGAACTGCTGATTTCGGCCCAACCCGGCACTTCGCCCTTCTATGCCGCTGTTTATGACATTCTGGACGGCAACGAAGAAAACCCCCGTATCATCAAATTCGAAACCTTTGGTGCCGGGCTTGAGGCGCTGAAGGCCGGTGACGTTGATCTGACGCTTTCTGACAGCACCGCAGCCAATGGCTATGTCGCCGCGTCTAACGGTGGGCTCAAGATCATCGGCGCGCCGCTGGCCTCGGAAGATTTCGGTTTTATCTTCCCGAAAGGCTCAGATCTGGTAGCCCCGATCAATGCTGCCATTGCCGCGATGAAGGCGGATGGCACTTTGGATGGGCTGAACCAGAAATGGTTCGTTGATTACAAGATGGGCGAATAACTTTCTTTGGCGGCCCCACCCCTTGGGGTGGGGTTGCTGCTTTATCGCATGACACCCAGCGCAAAACCCGATGAAGATTTCCCTTGGTGGCTGGTCATTCTGGCCCTGACCGGGGCATTTCTGTTTTTTCAGATCGCCACATCCGAAGTGTATTGGGCCGCCCTTTCGATCTTGTCGAAAGGCATCTGGATCACCATTGGTGTGGCGGTTCTGGCCTATTTGGGTGCCTGTCTGATTGGCCTTTTGCTTGCCGTAATGACCCTGTCGCGCCATCTGATCCTGCGCCAGATTGCCCGGCTTTACATCGAGGTGATGCGCGGTATTCCGATCATCGTGCTGCTTTTATATGTTGCCTTCGTGCTGGCCCCCGGCATGGTCTGGCTGGTCAATCAGGCGCTTGAACCCCTTGGCTTGCCCCTTCTGCGCACCCGCGACTTTCCGCTTTTGTCGCGCGCTGTCATCGCGCTGATGCTGGCCTATTCCGCCTTTCTGGCCGAGATTTTCCGCGCCGGGTTACAGGCCGTAGACAAGGGCCAGATCGAGGCGGCGCAGGCCTTGGGGCTGAACGGTTGGCAGCGTTTTCGACATATTACATTTCCTCAGGCGTTTCGGTTAATTTTACCGCCCTTGGGCAATGATTTTGTTGCCATGGTAAAGGATAGTTCGCTTGTCGCCGTTTTGGGCGTGACCGATGTCGCGCAATTGGCCAAGGTGACGGCGGCCGGAAATTTTCGCTATTTTGAAACCTATAACATTGCTGCGCTGATTTATCTGACCATGACTATCACCCTCAGCCTGATCTTGCGGCGTATTGAACAAAAACTACGCGCCCGCATCTAAACTTGCCCCAAAAGGAATCGCGATGAACGCCCTGTTAACCCCTTGGAACACCACGTTTTCCTTGCCGCCTTTCGCGGCGGTCAGGGACGAAGATTTCGCCCCCGCCTTTGATGCAGCCTTGGCGCAGGCCCGCGAAAACATTGCCGCAATCACGGAAAACCCCGAAATACCGAGCTTTGCCAACACCATTGAGGCGCTGGAACTTGCAGAAGAATTGCTCGACCGGGTGTCGGGCCTTTTTTACAATCTGGCCGGTGCCGATGCGAATGACACGCGCGAGGCGCTGATGCGCGATCTTGCCCCAAAGATGAGCGCGTTTTCTTCCGAAGTTACCAATAATGCAGCGCTTTTTGCCCGAATTGAAAACCTGTGGCAGGCCCGACAAAGCCTTGATCTGACAGCCGAACAGGCCCGCGTGCTGGAGCTTTACCGCCAGATGTTTGTCCGCTCAGGTGCCAGACTGGAAGGCGAGGCAGCCAGCCGCCTGACCGAGGTCAAGGCGCGGTTGGCGGTTTTAGGCACCCGCTTTAGCCAAAACCTTCTGGCCGATGAGCGCGAATGGTTCATGCCCTTGACCGAGGATGATCTTGCCGGCCTGCCCGATTTTGTCATTGCTTCGGCCCGCGCCGCCGGGGCTGAAAAAGACCAATCTGGCCCGGTTGTTACGCTGTCACGCTCGCTCATTGTGCCGTTCTTGCAATTCTCGTCGCGCCGGGCCTTGCGGGAAAAGGCCTATGCGGCCTGGGTCGCGCGTGGGGCCAATGGCAATGCCCATGACAACCGCGCGATTGCCACGGAAATTCTGGCGTTGCGGCAAGAACGGGCAAACCTTCTGGGCTATGCCAGTTTTGCCGATTTCAAGCTGGAACCGGAAATGGCCAAAACGCCAGAGGCCGTGCGCGGTCTTTTGATGCGGGTTTGGGAACCTGCCCGGAAAAAGGCGCTGTCGGATGCTGCCGTATTGGAGAAGATGCTACACGCCGATGGCATCCAAGGCCCGTTGGAGCCTTGGGACTGGCGCTATTACAGCGAGAAGCGTCGCAAGACCGAGCATGATCTGGATGAGGCCGCGCTGAAACCCTACCTGTCGCTGGATGCCATGCTTTCCGCGCAGTTTGATTGCGCCAAGCGGCTATTCGGGCTGGAATTCCACGAAATCGACGGCTCCTTCTACCACCCCGATGTGCGGGGATGGGAAGTTACCCGCGATGGCACGCATGTCGCTGTGTTTCTGGGTGACTACTTTGCCCGCGGTTCCAAACGGTCGGGTGCGTGGTGTTCCGCGATGCGCAGCCAGAAAAAGTTGGGCACCGATACAAGGCCGATCGTGGTGAATGTCTGCAACTTTGCCAAGGGAGCGCCGGCGCTATTGTCCTATGACGACGCGCGCACGCTGTTTCATGAATTCGGCCATGCGCTGCATCAGATGCTTTCGAATGTGACTTATGGGTTCATTTCCGGCACCAGCGTGGCCCGTGATTTTGTGGAGCTGCCAAGCCAGCTTTATGAACATTGGCTGGAAGTGCCTGAGGTGTTGGAGAAACACGCCCGCCACTGGCAGACGGGCGAAGCCATGCCTGCCGATCTGCTGCAACGGCTTTTGGCGGCCGCCACCTATGACCAAGGCTTTGCCACGGTGGAATTTGTGGCCTCCGCGCTTGTTGATCTGGCTTTCCATGAAGGCGCCGCACCGGCAGACCCGATGCAGAAACAGGCCGAAGTTCTGGAGGCCATCGGGATGCCAAATGCCATTCGTATGCGTCACGCTACGCCGCATTTTGCGCATGTCTTCTCTGGCGACGGTTATTCCTCGGGCTATTACAGCTATATGTGGTCTGAGGTGATGGATGCCGACGCCTTTGCCGCCTTTGAAGAGGCCGGCGATGCTTTTGACCCGGAAACGGCAAAGCGGCTGGAAAAGTTCATCCTTTCGGCCGGCGGATCGCAACCGGCAGAGGAGCTTTACACCCAATTCCGTGGTCGGATGCCGGGGGTAGAGCCTTTGCTGAAGGGGCGTGGCCTGTTGGAAGCGGTGTAAGGGGGCCAGCCCCCTTGCCCGTTCCGGGCTTACCCCCGGGGTATTTTCGCCAAGATGAAAGAACCCCGGCGGGTGCGTTTTGAGGCAAGAGTTGAATCAGGCGACCAGAAGCTTGTCTTTTGTCATGCCCGTGATTTCAGCGGTAACAATTTGGCCTTCGGGTTGGTCGGTGGCGAAGGCAACTTCGGTAAATTGTTCGGTTCGGCCAAGGCGGGGCGATTCCATCAGGATTCGATGGGTTTTACCCTGTTCGGCCATGAGATGGCGGGCAAGGGCGGCATCGCCTGCGGCGCGTAATCTGGCCGCGCGCGCCTTGATCTGATCGCCCGGCACACGGGGCATTCGGGCGGCGGGGGTGCCTTTGCGGGCCGAAAACGGGAAGACGTGCAGGAAGGTTAAACCGCAATAGGTAACCAGTTTCAGGCTGTTTTCGAACATGTCTTCGGTTTCGGTCGGAAAACCTGCGATGATGTCAGCGCCGAAAATCATGTCAGGGCGCAGGCGGCGGGCTTCTTCGCAAAAACGGATAGCGTCATCGCGCAGGTGGCGGCGCTTCATCCGCTTTAGAATCATGTCATCGCCGGCCTGAAGCGACAGGTGAAGATGCGGCATCAGCCGGGGTTCGGTGGCGATGGCCTGCATCAGGTTCTCATCGGCTTCGATACTGTCGATCGACGAAATCCGCAGGCGCGGCAGGTCGGGCACCAGTTTCAGAATGCGCATCACCAAATCACCCAAACGGGGCGTGGCGGGCAGGTCAGCGCCCCATGACGTCAGATCGACGCCGGTCAGGACCACTTCGAGAAATCCTTTATCAACAAGGCGTTGGATCTGCTCTACCACCACCCCAGCCGGAACTGAGCGGGAATTGCCGCGCCCGAAGGGGATGATGCAAAAGGTGCAGCGGTGATCACAACCGTTTTGCACCTGCACATAGGCGCGATGCCTGCCGAAACCGTCGATCAGATGGCCAGCGGTTTCCTTGACAGCCATGATGTCATTGACCTGCACCTTTTCCGTCTGGCCGATGAAATCGGCCGGGCTCAGGCTGGCCCAGGTATCGGCCTGCATCTTTTCGTGATTGCCGATAACGCGGGTTACTTCGGCCATCGCGGCAAAGGTTTCGGGTTCGGTCTGGGCCGCGCAGCCCGTCACGATCAGTGGCGCGCCGGGGTTTTCACGGGCAAGACGGCGAATTTCCTGCTTGGCCTTGCGCACTGCTTCGGCGGTAACCGCACAGGTGTTCACGATTACGGCACCTTCGACACCGGCGGCGGCGGCAAGCTCTTTCATCGCCTCGGTCTCATAGGCGTTCAGGCGGCAGCCGAGCGTTGAAAAAACCGGGGGTTTCATGCGTTGGCCGCCAGCCATTCGGCCGAAAGCCGACCGGCGAAAACATGGGCCACGGGACCGGTCATCCAGACCCCGTCATCGCGCCAGTCGATTTCTAGTACGCCGCCGTCAAGATCAAGCGTCACCTTGCGCCCCGTCAGGCCGCGCAGATGCGCCGCTACTGCTGTTGCGCAGGCACCCGAACCACAGGCAAGCGTGATGCCTGCCCCGCGTTCCCAGACGCGCATACGCAGGTGGTCGGGGCCGGTCATGCTGGCAAATTCGACATTGGTGCGCTGTGGGTAAAGCGGATCATGTTCATATACGGGGCCGATCTGCGGCAGGTCGATTGCTTCGGCGTCGGCAACGAAGATCACGCAATGCGGGTTGCCCATGCCAACAGCCACCGGATCGCCCTTTAGCGGCAGATGCAGGGTATCGACTTTTTGGGTAAGCGGCACATCGGCCCAATCAAGCTGTGGCGGGCCCATGTTCACCGATACCCGCCCATCCCCAAGGCGCATGGCCGACAGGCCGCCGCGCGCGGTAACAAGGGTAATCGCGGTTTTGCCCGTTTGACGCATCATGTAATCGCTGACGCAGCGCGTGGCATTGCCACAGGCCCCGGCGCGGCTGCCATCGTTGTTCCAGAAGTCGAGCGCGAAATCCGCCTGAGCCGAATCACGAATCTCTGCAAGCTGGTCAAACCCCACGCCGCGGTTGCGATCACCCAGCGCGCGCGCCAATGCAGGCGTAACGACAGGGGCGGCACGCCCCCGTGAATCAATTACTACAAAGTCATTGCCAGCCCCATGCATCTTCATGAAGTCAAGGCTGGAAGGGTCGCGCATCTGGTCCATGGCCCGCATATACGCCGCGTTAAAGTTTTTTGCCAGCAACATGCGCATTTTACCCTTGACCCCACCGCCGCATCCCCCTAATCAGCGGCCCTGTCGTGGGCCGGTAGCTCAGTTGGTAGAGCAACTGACTTTTAATCAGTGGGTCACAGGTTCGAATCCTGTCCGGCTCACCATGACATCCAAAATTCCCCGAATTTTGCCTCTCTGTCCCTTTGGGGATGGATCGGGGCAAATTCGGGTTTTTGGGCGCAATCACGCAGCCTTGGCTACGAATCTTCCTCTGCGCGTGGATTTTTTTCGCCCATTGCAACCAGGGCGGTTTCTCTGGGCGAAAACTACCGCTAATGAGGGTTGAGCCGCCGATTCAAGGCGGGTGGGGAACAAAGGCGCTGCCATGCCGATGATCGGAACAACATTGCGTCCCGCATTGGGGCTGGGGCTTTTGGTGCTGCTTGCGGCCTGCGCGGCTGGGCCGCGTGGGGCGGGTTTGCAATCAGAAGTGTTGGCGCAAAGCAGCCAGATCGGGAAATCGGCTGTAAACGATGCGCTGCCGCAGGAGTTCGCGGTTGAGCCCATCAGCCGTGAAAGCCTTGGCCGCTATGCCAATTGGCCTGCGCGCCCGCAGGCACGCAGCTATGGCTGGCCCAAGGCGCGCGGGGGGCAGGCGCGGCAAATCAATCCTGGGGATGCGATCAGCATTTCGGTTTGGGTCAGCGAAGATAACAGCCTGCTGACCGCGCCGGGGCAACGCATTACAGAAATGCCACCGATGGTGGTCAGTCCGGCGGGGCAGATCTTTTTGCCCTATGTCGGCCAGATCGCGCTTGCCGGTCTTTCGCCGGAAAAAGCCCGCGCCGAAATTGAGGCGGCCTATGTCAAGATCACCCCTTCGGCACAGGTGCAGATTCGCAGCGTGGAAGGACGGCAAAGTTCGGCCAGTGTGGTGGGCGGGGTGGCCAAGCCCGGCTCTTACCCGTTGAGCGATGCGGGCGTTACGGTTCTGGATATTCTGGCCCTTTCCGGCGGTGTGCCGGAAACAACCCAAAATCCGCAACTACGTCTTCAGCGCGGCAATACCACCTATGGCATTTCGCTGGACCGGGTGATGAAAGACACCGCGCTGAACATTGGCCTGCGCGGCGGCGATCGCATTTTTGTCGAGCCGGACGCGCGGTATTTTCTGTCTTTGGGCGCGGCAGGCACCCGCGCGCAGCATCACTTCCCACAAGACCGGCTTACGGCGCTGGATGCCATGTCGATCATTGGCGGGCTTGCGGCCACGCGGGCGGATGCCAAGGGCATTCTGGTTTTGCGCGCCTATGATCCGGGCATGGTGCGCGCCGATGGCAGCGGCCCGCGTCACGCCCGCACGATCTTTACCATTGACCTGACCAGCGCCGACGGGCTGTTCAGCGCGGGCGAGTTCGAAATTCAACCGGGTGATCTGGTTTATGTCACCGAAAGTCCGCTGATCGGTTCGCGCAGTATTCTGGCGCTGATCGGGTCGGTCTTTGGCCTTGGTGTTGATGCAACCAAGATGGGGTATTGATGCAGCGCGGCAGGTCGCGGTGCCTTCAGCGTGACATGTTGAATTCGTGATGGGTAATCGCGGCTTCGATGTCATCGTAGTAATGCGCTTGCCCAGCCTCTAGCACGACGCCAATCTGGCACAACTCGCGCACCATCCGCATGGAATGGCTGACAACGACTGCTCCCGCAGTTTGCATCCGCGCCTTGAACAGGGCCGCGCTTTTGCGTTTGAAAATCGCGTCTCCGACCGAGGTTACTTCGTCTACCAAATAGGTATCAAAGGGGATGCCCATCGAAACACCAAAGGCCAGACGCGAACGCATCCCTGACGAATAGGTACGAAAGGGCAGATGAAAATGCTGGCCAAGCCCGGCAAAACCTTCGACGAAATCAACCAGTTCATCGGTATCTACGCCGTAAATCCGGGCTACAAAGCGGGTATTCTGCGCCCCGCTCAGCTCGGGGTGAAATGACCCGGCAAAACCCACCGGCCATGAAATTGATCCGGTTGAGACAATACGCCCCGAGGTTGGGGCCACCGTGCCCGCGATCATTTCCAGCAAGGTGGATTTGCCCGCCCCGTTGCGCCCCAAAAGCGCAATCGACTTGCCGGTAGGAAACTCGATGTTGATGTCCTGCATCACCACCTTGCGGCGGCCTTCCAGCGTGAAGATCTTGGTCAGGTTTTCCAGCCGGATCATGGCAAGCCTCAGCGGCGGTCTTTCAGGGAATAGCCGATCAGAACCGCGATCGACCAGATCAGCCCCAGAAACAGCGCCATCAGGCCCAAAATCGCCAATCGTTCGGGAAAGCGTGACACTTCGGCGGTGGTTGGCAGGATATGGGCCGCCAAATAGCGGCTGGTGCGCTGGCTTTCCGCCTTGGCACCATCATAGGTGGAAAGGGCGGTGACATAGGCCTTTTCGGCAAATTCCCGGTCGACAAGCAGGCGTTCGTAATCAGCGGCCAGCGCGGCCAGATCCTTGCTGCCGGTTTCATCCGCGCCCACCTTGGCACGTTCTGCGGCGATGCGCGCCACGATAACTTCGGCCCGGCGCTTGGCTTGCACAAGGCGCGGATCATTTTCCGTCACACCCGCCAAGAGATCAATTTCAATCTGCGCTTCGGCCAGCTTGTTTTCCAAAGACCCGACGAGCCCGGCCTGTGTCTGGAAATCGGTGGTGGGATCGACGATCTGGTTTTTCACGCGAAAGGCGGTGACGGCTTCGCGCGCGTTGCGCAGGCGATCTTCGGCCGCCATCACTTCTTCACGCGAATAGCGCACCGCATCTTCGCGCGCCGCGGCGCTAAGCGCGTTGATCATGGCGGCGCTGTCTTCCAGCAGGGCCGTCGCGATCGTGGTGGCGTCAGCCGGATCAAAGGCCAGCACCCGAACCTCAATCAGGCCGGTGGTGCTGTCATAAGATGTGCGCACCATGCTTTGCCAGTAATCGACCAGATCTTCGATCGAGCCGGTCGGATCCAGCACAAAGACCGGATCCCCCCATGGTTTTGACCACATGGACCGCAGATCAATCCGTTCATCCATATCCGCAACCAGCTTTTGGCTGCGCAGGTATTCGTAAAGAATGTCCGTATCGGAGGAGGAGGATTTGGTCAGCGCCGAAAGCCCGCCCAAAAGATCCCCCGGCGCGCTGGCATCTTCACGGCGCACCGAAAAACCGACGGTCGAAGCGTATTGGTCCTTTGCGACACCATAAAGATAGGCGGCAGAAACCAAAAGCGGCAGCAAGACCACCAGCAAAAACGACCAAAGCAACAGCCGGTGGCGTGCCCGAACAAAAGCCTCGCGTGCGACCGGGCCGGCGGCGGCGGCAACCTCAAGCATGGTCTCATGGGAAATGTTGCTCAATGACAGCTTGCGGCGCGATGAGCGCGGTTTGGCATCAAGGCTGCGGGCAGATCGGCGGCGCCCACCAAGGGGGGCCGCGGCTGTGTCTTCATCTGCGGTGGGTGAAAAGCCGTCTTGGCCTTCATCCGCACCCTCTGCCAGTTTGCGACGGCGGCGTTGCGCCGGGGCGCGGCCAGATTTACGGCTGGCCGCCGCCGCAAGGCCTTTGGCGGGCGCACGGCGGCCGCGACCGGATGTGCGCGCGGTGCCCGTTTCGTCCGTAGTGGCGGTTTCAGCCTCAATGTCGGCAGGATTTTGCAGGGAAGAAGACACTTGGCCTCGCGGATTGATTTGTTTCCCGCGATGATACTACATAGGAGAGTAGCAAATGCCCAGAACCCTTCTGGCGTGTATTTGCATTCAAGGGCCAGCGTCAGATGACCGATGTTTTTTCCAGCGCCGATCCGGCCTTGCACGATCTGCCGCCCCTGCCGCAAACGCAGCCAAAGCCCGCGCATTATCGCCGCAGCTTTACCACCCTGCGCGCGATTTCGGCGCTGGCGCTGCGCGAGATGTCAACGACGAACGGCCGTTCGCCCGGCGGCTATCTGTGGGCCATTCTGGAACCCGCCGCAGGGATCGCGCTTTTGTCGCTGATCTTTTCGCTGGGCTTTCGCAGCCCGGCCATCGGCACGAATTTTGCGCTTTTCTACGCCACCGGGCTGGTGCCTTTTACCGTTTTCACCACGCTTTCGGGCCGTGTGGCGCAAGCGGTCGGCTATTCGCGGCAATTGTTGGCCTATCCCAGCGTTACCTTTGTCGATGCCATTCTTGCGCGCTTTTTGCTGAATGGGCTGACGCAAATCATGGTAGCCTATGTGATCTTTACCACGATCATTCTGGGCTTTGATCTTAGGGTCATCCTGAACTTTGGGGCGATTGCATTATCGCTGATCATGGCCGGAGCTTTGGGGCTGGGGATCGGCACGCTGAACTGCTTTTTGTTCACCAAATTGCCGGTCTGGCAGCAGGTCTGGTCCATCGTTACCCGGCCGCTTTTCCTAATTTCCTGTATATTCATGCTCTTTGATCAGATCCCGGTCTGGGCGCGCGATTGGCTGTGGTATAACCCGCTGATCCATATCGTCGGCATGATGCGCCACGGCTTTTATTCCACCTATCACGCTACCTATGTCTCGGTGTTTTATGTGTTTGGGGTCAGTCTTGTCAGCGGGGCGGCGGGGCTGATGCTGCTTTACCGCCATCAATACGATCTTCTGGAACGCTGAGCCTTGACCGTGGCAGCGCCGGATCTTCCCACCGTTAGCATTATCATGCCGGTGCATAATGCCGCGGCTTTCTTGGCTGAGGCCATTGCCTCAGTTCAGGCCCAGACCATGACCAACTGGGAGCTTTTGGCCGTAGATGATGGGTCAACCGATGGGTCAGCGGCCATTTTGACCGAAATGGCCGCCAAGGATGCCCGTATTCACCCTTTGACGACAGGGGCAAACAAGGGTGCAGGCCATGCACGAAACCACGCGATGGATGTTGCGCGCGGCAAATGGCTGGCCTTTCTGGATGCCGATGATCTGTGGCTGCCGCAAAAGCTTGCCGTGCAATTGCAGGCGATGGCGCAGGCGGATGTGCCGTTTTCCTGCACCGCCTATCTGCGCCGTGATCTGGCAAGCGGCCGGGAAACTCCGATAGGTGTGCCGCCTACTGCCAAACGCTCAACACTGCTGAAGACCAATACCGTTGCCTGTTCAACTGCTATGGTGCGGCGCGATGTGATTGGTGCCCGGCGAATGCCCAGTTTGCGGCGGCGGCAAGATTTTCTGTTCTGGCTGGATATTTTGACGGCGACGCCAAAGGTTCTGGGCCTGCCCCAGCCGCTGACGATCTATCGCCAGCATCGCGCATCGCTCTCTGCGCCAAAATCACGCGCGGCGGCGGACACCTGGGTAATGTATCGCCGTGGGCTGGGCCTGCCTTTGGTGCCCGCGCTTTGGTATTTCGCGCACTATGCCCTTCGCGGCCTGCTGCGGCACCGTTTTCCGGCGCTGGCGCGCAAACTGGGCGTCTTGCACCGGGTTGCCGCAAACTGTGGGGGGGCGCCCCCGCTGACCATCGCCATTGCAACCACCGCATCGCGCGTTGGGGCGATAAATTTTGCGGGCCTGCCTACAGATCAAAGACTGGCCTATCAGATCTTTGTGCAGGGGGCCTCCGACCTGCCCGCCACACCGCGCCCCGACATCCGCTTTATCCGCAGCGCGGGCCTTGGGGCCGCGCGCAACCGCAATGCCGCGCTGGAAACCGTTACCAGCCCGCTTTTGCTGTTTGGCGATGACGACCTTTCATTCAACCTGCCGGGTCTTCTTGGCATCATTGACCGTTTTACCACGGAACCGGGTCTTGATTTTTTATGTGCACGGCTAAGCGATGAAACCGGCTTGCCGCGCAAAGCCTATTCACCCGGCGAAACCCCGGTGCGGTGGTGGAACTGCGCCAAGGTCGGCACCCCGGAAATCGCCCTGCGGCTTGACCGGTTTCGCGGCAAAGGGCTGCGCTTTGACACGCGCTTTGGCGCGGGAAGCGCGGATTTTCTGGGCGATGAATATATCTTCCTGTGCGATGCGCTGCGCCATGGCCTGAAGGGCCGCCATGTGGATTTGGTTCTGGCGCGCCATCCCAAGGAAAGTTCGGGCACAAGAGAAGATCCGGCGAGCATGGCGATTCGCAAACGTATGTTCATCCGCGCCTTGGGTCCGTGGCAAAGTCTCCCGGCCCGCACGCTTTTTGCGGTAAAACATCGGCGGCGGTTTAGAGAATTTAAAGAAATTTGGCGTTTTCTTCAGATCAAATGAGCGTCAACGCGAGGAATCCGTTGAATCCCATTCGACTGAGTGTGTTCGCCTGACAGTCGGGCAGTTCAAAAGACAGCCTCACCTTGTGGTGGGGCCAGTCTTTGCTTATGGCTAAACCTGCTCTGGTTGTTATTAACCTTGAAATACAACCATTGGCCCAGGTTTTCTTGTTCGACCTTTGGAATTGGTATCATGGCCTCACTTATTCGGAAGATTCTTCGAATTTACAAACCTGTAGATGCACGCCTGCGCCGCTTTGCGCCCTATGCCAAGCTGTCACGCCGTTTGCAAAAACGCATTAGCGCCCGGCCAGGTAATCGTAGCTTAACCAAGCCCGATGCAGCGGCTTATGTCGAAAACCTGGGGCAGGTGGTCCCGCGCAAAGACACGATCCTGTTCGAATGTTATTGGGGCGGGAAATTTGCTGACAACCCGCTGGCCATGTATCGCGAACTGGTCAAAACCCAGCCGCGGGGCAAGTTTCGCATTCTTTGGACGGCCAAAAACCCAGAAACCGCCCCGCCGGAAATATCGGAAAACCCCGATGTGACCTTGGTAAAACTGGGCACGCGGGAATATGGCTTGGCGTTGCTTGAGGCGGGCTATCTGGTGAACAACGTCACCTTTCCGGCCTATTTCATCCGCCAACCCGCACAGCGATACTGCAACACATGGCATGGCGTTCCGATAAAGGCGATGGGCCGCGACATGAACGCCCCGTTGATTTCAATGGCCAATTCGCAGCGCAATTTCCTGCAATCTGACGTGCTTTTGGAAATGGGGGATTACTATCGCTGGGCAACCATCCGGCCCTATTTTGCCGATAAACTGGCGGCGGGCGCGCTGGTGCCCTGCGGCGCCCCGCGTATTGATGATGTTTTGGCGCCCAAAGTTGCCGCGGCCGAATTGCGCAGCCGCTTCGGCATCGCGGCACATCAGAAGGTGGTTTTGTTCGCGCCGACATGGCGCGGCGATTCAACCAAGATTTCGAAAGGGGCCTTTGACGATCAGGCCAAGCTTTTTGCGCAAATCGCCAAGGCCTTGGGCGATGGCCATTTCGTCATCTTCTCGGCGCATCAGATGTTCAGAACTGCGGCTGCGGCAGCCGTTCCAAACGGCAAAATCTTGCCCGAGGAGGAAAACATCAACGATGTGCTGACTATCGTCGATGTCATGGTCAGCGACTATTCCAGCATCATTTTCGATTTTCTGCCAGTGGATCGGCCGATCGTGCTGTTTACCCCTGATCTGGAAGAATATCGCCAGTCGCGCGGGCTTTATCTGGGCCCCGAAGATTTGCCTTGCGCCAATGCAACCAGCCTTTCCGCATTGATCGCGGCTATCAAGGCGGGCAAGCGCCCATCGGAATTTGGCGATATTAGCCCGATGCGCGCGCGCTATGTGCCGTATGAAGATGGCCATGCCGCAGCCAAGGCGCTTTCGGCGCTTTTGGCCCCACCGAATGAGGCGGCTGCCGCACAGGAAAACAAACGTATCCGTCTGCTGATTGCCCCCGGTGGCATGATGCCCAACGGCATCACGACATCGCTCAAGAATCTGATCGCCAATCTCGATTATGACCGCTTTGATCCCTATATCCTGATTGACGCGCCGATCATGGATCAGGAAACCAAACGCATTGAGCAGATGAACGAATTTGACCCGCGCTGTAACTGGATCCTGCGCTGTGGCGATACGCTTATCAAAGATGCGGAAAAGTCTGTCTATCATGGCTTTCGTGTTGGCACCCCGCTGCAAAGCGCCGAAGATATGGCCCTCATTCGTGAGATTTTCAGCCGCGAAGCGCGGCGTCTCATGGGGGACAAGGTTTTTGATGTGGCCATCGAATTCGGCGGCTATGCGCCCTATTGGGCGGGGGTGATCGCCTGTAGCAACGCTCGCCGCAAGGTGTGCTATCAGCACAACCATCTGTGGGCCGAATATAAAAACCCCTCGGCAAGCCGTAATCAGATGCAGCTATATTCTGTGTTTGAGCTTTATCGCTGGTATGACCAGATCGTCGCGGTGTCGGATGAAACGCGCGAGGTGAACGAAAGCCACCTGGCGCAGTTTTATCCCAAAGACATGGTTGCCAAGACGGTGCGCAATGCCATGAACAGCCGCCGCGTCAAAGATCGCGCGCGCCAGTCCATTACGCTTGCTCACCCCCCGGCAAGCGCCCTTTTTCAAGACCCGGATTTGTTCCGATTTATCGCGCTGGGGCGTTTGTCGCCAGAAAAACGCTATGATCGGATGATCGGCGCGCTGGCAAAAATTGCGCCGGACTATCCTAATGCGGTTTTGATGATCTGCGGATCGGGCCCCTTGGAAAATGATCTGAAGGCGCTTGTCATGAAGCTTGATTTGCAGACGCAGGTCCAGTTCTTGGGGCAAGTCTTGAACCCATATCCGCTGCTGGCGAGGGCCGACGCCTGCGTGATGTCATCTGATTACGAAGGCCAGCCCATGGCGCTGCTAGAGGCCCTCTGCCTTGAGACGCCCTGTATTGGCACGGATATTCCCGGCATTCGTTCAGTTTTGAAAGACGGGCGCGGCCATATCGTCAAACCGAATGTCGATGCGCTTGCCGAAGCAATGCGGGCCGCAATCGAAGGCCGGCTGCCCGCACTGCAAACGACCGGCATTTCGGAAATCTATGAAAACGCCACTTTGGCCGAATTCAGCCAGATTGTGTGCGGGCTTTAACCAGGGCTGGCCCTATTCAGCGGGCCAGCGGGGCTCCAGATACTCCGGGTGATCGGGGAAATAGGTTTTTATGACCCATTCATTGCTGTCGAGATAGGGTTTCACGAAGCGTTGCGCCATCGCCAGCGAAGGCGCAGCCCCCGGCCCCGAACAGTTGCGTTCGGCCCAGCGCACGACCTTGCGGCGTTGCTCGGCACTCAGCGCCTCTGTCTGGTTCAAGAGCAAAAGCAATTCTTGGCCCGCCATATTGATCGAAGCATTGGCTTTGCCTTCCAGATTCCAATGGCCTTCGTCCAGATCAATGCCCAAAAGCCCGGCAAAATCGCCCAGACATCCGTTTTTGTGGGAAATGGCCTTATAGGGGCGCACCAGCACATGCGCGGCACCAAAGACGGCGGACCAGCGTTCGATAATGTCTTGCAAGCTGAAATAGCTGCGGAAGGCGGGGCGCATCCGGCTTTGCAGGAAATCGTCAATCGGGTCGGCATAGCCGCCGCGCAACATTGTGGAATAAAGCGATACGATCTGATCAAGCTGCGGCCGGACATAGACCACGATACGAACATCCGAAAAGCCCTGGCAAAACAGCTCGCGAAAGCGGGCGATGTCTTCACGATTGGGCATTCGGGAATGCAACTGTTCCGCAGTGATGACCGTTTCGGTGCAGTCAACCGCGTCGGCTACCTCTTGTCTGAAAGCCGAAACGACCGAGGCGCGAAATTCCGCGTGGTGTTCCGCGCTGACGATCGGGATCGTGCGGGCAAGATCCCGGCTTTCCCCATAGGGCAAAGACGCCAGCACTGCATTCAGGTGAATTTCCCGCCCCAGACTGGATGGAATAAGGATACCACGTTCTTTCAGGGCGGCTTTGTTCAGCCGGGTAAAAGACTGGATGCTGGATGACCCGGTCTTGGTGGTGCCAATGTGAACCGTCAGTTTCATTTTGCTATGCTTTGCCGAAGGATGTTGTCTTTGGGGCCTTACCAGACCGTATGAAAGCCGCCGGGTGCCTCTAGCCCCGCAAGGTGGCGGTTTATCTGGGCAAGGGCATGGGGCAGGGTTTGGCGGCCCACATCGGGGTGGGTCTTGATGTCGGTGTTTTCTGAATTCAAAAACAGGAAACGGTCGCGGAACCTATCGACTAGCGTCGATTCAATGAACGGGAATTGCGGCGAGCGCGTTGAACAGACAACGGAAAGCCGGGTTTGCGCGTGAACATTCTGGATGACCTCGGCAAAGCGCTCTTGCTTCGTCGAAGCTGAGGTTCCAAGCGTGAAATGCAAATCGCGGTGGGATTTGACGTAATGTTCATCTGACAAGATCGGGTCAACCGCCACAGCGCGCCAGCCATGCCGCATGGCATAAAAGGCGGCCGCAGTGCCCCCCTTGGAGGTGCCGTAAAGCACGATGTTTTCATCCGCGACGCCCAAGTTTTCGGCCATGGCAACAATGCGGGCATGAATATGGTCTTCATGCCGGGGCAGGGCATGGGAATTCAGATAGAATGACCCAACCACGCCGCCAAAATCAGCAATCCGCAAGATGTTGGTGTTCTTGGGAACATATTTTGCGGCCGTGGCAAAGTTTTGCTCAAAATGCCGCATCAGGCTGGGGGTATAGATCTGCGCCGCAATCGCAGAGAACACGACCAGCACGCGCGGCTCTCCGGCGCCTGTGGCGGGTTCCAGTTTGTAGAAGATGTCGTTGCTATCCACCTTGATGTCACCGGCGATGACATTGCGCCAAAGTGTTTTGATCCGGCGGTGCCGCACCATTGACGAAACGCCGTCGCGCAGCACGTAAAGATGGAAGCCCGCATTGGCCAGAACGACCAGCTTTTCCTTGATCGCCGGGTCTTTGCGCGCAAGCGTGATGATGGTTTCGTTTGGCGTCTGGCTAATGGTCTTGTGATCAAGATGAACGAAGTTGAGCCTTGGCAAGGCTTTGATCCGCGCCTTCAATTCTTCAACCGGAATGTCGATGCCGATATGAATATTCGAGTCGCTGTCGATTTTTTCCACGAAAAGCCTGATCCTGCTGATTGCTTCGGCGCACGCCTTTTGCGCGAGCCGCCTCTTTCTGGCCCAACCAGAAGTATCAATGTCTGGCAAGCGTTGCAAACCCATGGGGAAACCTTGTTACAAAACCGGCAATGCATTGCAAGTATGGGTTGCAATGCAGCAAATCACATACCTTTAAGGCGCATTCGGCCTATCGGTTCCCACAAAGCCAAGGATTGACACCTTCCACGCCCCGCCTTCCTGCCCAATCAAAAACCCCTGCCGTGCCAGACTGCGACGCAGGGCTTGGGCGCCTATGGGGTTTGCGACCTCTGCCATCCAGATGCGGCGCAAGAAGATCGCAACCGACAGCGGGTTGCTCACCACGCTTTGGTTTGTGGTATCCAGGGCCGAGTTGAAATCCGTCACGGGAACGCGCCAGTTGCCGTAGTTTTCCGTCAGATAGCGGTCAGCCTCCGCAGGGCCTTTCACCACCGTGCCGGCAAGCTGATAGTCGGAAAGATCAAAGGCGGAATTGTCCCAGCGAAACAGCGATGAGCCGTGCCAGATGACGTCAGCCTCGCGGTGATGCACAAAAATGTCGATATAAATACCGCTTTCATGCACGATCTTCATGAAAACTGGCTGGCGGGTAATCGTAACATGCCCGTTGTTGGTGGGGGTAAAGATGGTTTGCCATTCCAGATCATGACAGTGAAACGCCGGATCCTCTGACAAGAGCGCGGCCAGTTCTTGCGGGCTAACCTCGTCCGCCATGATGCCAACATCAATGTCATAATCGTGGCTAAGAAAATTGCCTTCCCGCACCACCCCCAAAAATGTGCCGGAAAGAATGAACCATGGCCGGTTCAGCCGCTGCATCGTTTGGGAAAATGCGGCCAGTGCTGCGGCGGCGCGGTCTTGTGAAAAGGTTTCGCGGTTCTTTTCAACCGGGATAAGCGCGGGATCAGCCGGGGTATTTGCAATGGCCTGCAAGACCTGATCGGCATCGCTGCGGAATTGCGTCAAAGCGGTCAGAAGGTCTTGGCTGTGCTGGGGATGTTCGGCCCATTCGACGGCCGCAAAGCCCGACACATAGGCCAAATCACAGGCCACAAGCCCCGCCGGATGGGCGGCAACGCGCCGTTGAAGAAAACGGCGCAGCGCGGCCAGTTCGGCAAGGTTCATCTGGTTGCAAAAGACATAGACCATATCCTGTGACAGATTGAGCCGCAGCCAACTGCGCCTAGCGTAAAAGGACAGGCGGCGTGCAGCGCGCTGAAGCTGGTTTTGCATCACCACCCGGCGCAGGATTTCGCGCGCCAGAACCGGCTCAAACGTCGCGGCAAGCGCGATGAACGCCATTACAAGACCTAATGGCAGCCGCAGCAAGAGCGGGTGTTTCTTGTTCAAAAGCCGCCCAACAGGCAGAAACGACAGCAGCACTTTTATCGACACAACCAATTCATCCCTTAATCGTTGCCACGACGTTTGCGAAACACGGTGCGAAACAAAATCCACAGATCCAAGCACAGGCTTTGATGTGCCTGATAGATCAGGTCCAGACGGGCTTTGCGTGGCACGCAGGCACGACGATAGATCGCATCGGTTTCGGCGGCGGTTCGGCAGGCGGCCAAAAGCCACGCTTCGTGACGATGGTAGATCATGCTGGCAAGCCCCGTCACCCCTGGCCGTGACAGAAGCACCTGGCCATAAAGGGCGGGGTAATCTTCGACGTAGCGGCGCAAGGGGGGGCGGGGGCCGACGAAAGACATATCGCCTTTCAATATGTTCCAAAGCTGCGGCAGCTCATCCAGCCGGGTGCGGCGCAAGAACTGGCCGCTACGGGTAATCCGCGCAGCCTTGTCACCGCCTGATGCCGTGGCCGCGGCCGCATCGGGGCGCATGGTGCGAAACTTCCACAGGGCAAAGCCACGGTCAGGCGCGGCCATTCGTTCCGAGACGTAGAAAACCGGCCGCCCATCCAAAAGCCAGACCGCCAGCGCAATAAGCGCCATAACGGGTAAAAGCGGCAATGCCAGCGCAAATGCACCGAGAACATCGAAGGCGCGTTTCCACAGGGGCCGCGGTTGCCGCGGCATAAGGGCATGGGCACGCTTCATCATGGCACTCTTACTTTGGGCATCGCCCAGCATCCGCAAACGCCGGGCGTTGGCATCAGATACTGGAGAGGCTTTCCTAACAAGGTCTTCCCGCCGCTTATGCCAAAGCGCCGCGCAAGGCCAGCGTCTTGAATGTTCGGGTCAACATCGGCTTTGAATTAAGCGGCTGCGTAGGCCCTGCGACGCCCCGACCCTTTGCAATTTCCCATACAATGCTTAACTGGGCCTTATCTCAAAAGGACAAGCGCCATGCTTTCATCAATTTCATCCCGTCGCCGCTTTTCTGAATTGAGCGAACAAGAAGTTCTCGCGCTGGCCATTTCTTCGGAAGAAGACGACGCGCGCATCTATCGAGTTTACGCCGAAAGGTTGCGCGCCGAATTTCCGGCTTCGGCCGCCGTTTTTGATGGCATGGCCGTCGAAGAAGACGAACATCGGCGTCAGTTGATTGACCTGCATCAGGCGCGCTTTGGTCAGGTCATTCCGCTTATCCGCCGTGAACATGTCGCGGGGTTTTATGCCCGCAAGCCGGTTTGGCTGAATGAAACCTTGGGCCTTGAGGCGATGCGCGCCGAGGCCCGCGCGATGGAGGATCAGGCCGCAGCCTTTTACCTGCGTGCCGCGGGCCAGACGCGTGATGCGGCAACGCGCAAATTGCTGGGCGATCTGGCCGCTGCCGAGGCCGGCCATGCTGACCATGCCGACAGCTTGCAAGCGCATCATCTATCGGGGGATGAAAAAGCCGCCGAAGACGCCGGCGCGCAGCGCCAGTTCATTTTGACATGGGTGCAGCCGGGCTTGGCCGGTTTGATGGATGGCTCTGTTTCAACGCTGGCCCCCATTTTCGCCACCGCTTTTGCGACGCATGATACCTGGACCACCTTTCTTGTGGGCGCTGCGGCCTCGGTTGGTGCTGGTATTTCAATGGGTTTCACCGAAGCAGCCCATGACGACGGCGTGCTTTCGGGCCGGGGCAGCCCGTGGAAACGCGGCCTTGCCAGTGGCGTGATGACGGCCGTCGGCGGGCTTGGCCACGCCCTGCCTTATCTGATCCCGGAATTTTGGACCGCGACCGCCATCGCGATGATCGTGGTCTTTGTCGAGTTGTGGGCCATTGCCTGGATTCAGAACCGCTATATGGAAACCCCCTTCTTGCGTGCAGCCTTGCAAGTGGTGCTTGGCGGTGCTTTGGTCTTTGCAGCAGGGGCGTTGATAGGGGGCGGCTGATGTATCGCAAAGGCGAGGTTGTCTATCAGGCTCTGCCCCTGCCTGACCGGGTGCAAAAGCCCGATGATGTGGCCTTGGCCGATGCGACCGCCTTTCGCGATTACATGAAAAAACGCCATTCGGTGCGCGATTATTCCACGCGCCCGGTGCCCGAGGCCATTATCACCGCCTGCATCGAAGCGGCTTGCACTGCGCCTTCGGGGGCCAATCACCAACCGTGGCATTTCGTGGCAATTGCTGACCCTGCCATGAAAGCCCGCATTCGCGAAGCAGCCGAGGAGGAGGAGCGCGCCTTTTATGCCGGTGGGGCGGGCGATGAATGGCTGGCGGCGCTGGAACCGATCGGAACCGGGGCGACAAAGCCGCATTTGACGGATGCACCCTGGCTGATCGTGGTCTTCGCGCAGCGCTTTGGTGTTACCGAAGATGGCAGCCGCTACAAGAATTACTATGTGCCCGAAAGCGTGGGAATCGCCACTGGCATATTGATTACGGCGCTGCATCATGCGGGCCTTTGCTGCCTGGAACACACGCCCAACCCTATGAAATTTCTTCCTGAACTGTGCGGGCGCCCGGCCGAAGAAAAAGCCGTCATGATCCTGCCGGTTGGCTATCCGGCCGAAACCGCTACCGTGCCAGAGGTGGCCAAGCGCAAGAAACCGCGTGATCAGGTGCTTAGCGTTTTTCGCTAGAAAGCCCGTGGACTGCGCATCGACGCGGCGGCGTTCAACTTGCCTTAAGTCTTTTCCCCAAAGCTGAGCCTCAGGCGAATCGGCGCGAAGGGGCGGCAACATATGGCTTGGCAAAAGGCCGAAACCGAGAATGGCACCATGCCTCGTGGCTGGGCGGGTGCGGCATTGGGCCTTGCTGTGGCGGCGGGGGGCCAGATGCTGATATGGCCACCAATCATTCCGGCCCTTGCGGCGGTGTTCAGTGCAGTTACGGCATTGATCCTGTGGTTTCGCAGCGTAAAGCTGGCCGAAATATCTGCCATTTCCAGCCCCGATCTTCCCACAGCGACGCAGGAAATCGCGATGGCGGAAACAATTGCGGCTCCCCTCATCTCCGATTGCGTTGAAGCCACGCCAGATTTGGCAAATAGCCCCCCCCCGCCGGTGGCATCAGAAGATCAAGACATCTTTGCCACGCTCATGCAGGGCTGGGTTCTTGCGGCCATTCTTGACGGTGATGGCCGATTGCTGTCGGCCAATACGGGTTTTCTGGATGTGACAGGTCTGTTGCCCGGCGACACATTGGTTGAGCCTGTCGTTGAGCTTACCAACAGCAATGCAAACGACATCCTATTGCAAAACCAAAGAGGCGCCCCGCTGCATTTGATGGCGCGATTGTTTCGCCACCCAACCGATGAAGGTTGGGTATTTTTGGGGTTTGACCGATCAGATCTGCCCAAAGCTGCCGAACTTGACCCATTGGCACGCAAAGCAATGGATGAAATCGAAACCGGCCTTCGGCTCTTGGCAATTGGTGAAACGCCTTCACCTGTTGAGGGCCCTGTGCCCGATCTGATGGAGCCTATTCGCCAGAGCTTCAATCAGGCGGTGCAGCATCTTTCAAATGGCCTTGGCCATGTCGCAAGCGAACTTTCCCCCCTGCACGACAAGGTTTCTGAACTTGCCAGCGCATCCGCCGCCCTTGCGCAACAAGGCCAATCGCTCAGCGCATCGCTTACCGGGATGAGCGCGCGCGCGAGCGAGGTTGAAGATGCCATGCTGGCCGCCACAAAGGATGTTCTCGAAGCGGGTGAAGCGGTGGGGCTGGCACGCAGAAATGTTGAAGAAAGCCACCCGGTTTTGACAGAGACCCGCAATACTATGGATATGATCGCTGCCTCATCCGGGCAGATCGGCAAAACCCTGAAAGTGATTGAAGGAATTGCCTTCCAGACCAATCTTCTGGCGCTTAATGCCGGGGTCGAAGCCGCCCGGGCGGGGGATGCAGGGCGCGGGTTTGCGGTGGTTGCGGCCGAGGTGCGGGCCTTGGCCCAGCGCGCCTCAAACGCGGCGCGCGAAATCGGCGCATTGGTCGATGAAAGCAACGGTCATGTGCGCCTTGGCGTTGAGCAGGTCGCAAAGTCCGGCGCGGCCCTGCAACAAATGGTAAGCGCGGTTTCTGCCGCCTCGGCCCGGATGGAGCATCTTATGCGCGGCGCGCAAGAGCAGACAAAGGGCATGGCCGAAATCAAACGGTGTCTACTTGATGCCGTGCCCGCCGCAAAATCATATTCCGCAGATGTCATGAAACTGCGCACCCAGGCAGACGATCTTTTGACGCGCAACGAGATGGCGCTTCGCGCAGTGGCAGAAATCATCGTCCGACCAGACTGTGCCGCGCAGGCCGCAGACGTTTGTGCTTCACAGGTACGTGCCCCCGATGCAGCCACCACGCGGGGCCACTTGCACGCCACAAATGACCGGCACGAAACACAAACACCGGCACATTTGGCCGCAGCACGTCATGCCGCGCGGGTAGCGTCCGTCAAGATGGTGTAATTTCCCAGATGGCCTGAGGTCATGATCAGGCGGCTTTCGTGGTTATGCTGAGAATGGGGTCGATCTCCTCCTTGTCGATCTGAGCGAATGCCTCGA
>Ga0172373_10000264_pt1 | contig 84173 bp, 80 predicted proteins | sample Lak10m_2_FD_114546 | JGI IMG/M metagenome (GOLD analysis project Ga0172373, IMG submission 114546) | Freshwater microbial communities from Kabuno Bay, South-Kivu, Congo - kab_092012_10m | ecosystem: Environmental > Aquatic > Freshwater > Lake | place: Democratic Republic of the Congo...
GAACGGCTTGAACCATCACCAAAAGTGGTTTTGGCATCAGAGTAGGTCATGTCAAAAGTGCCGGTCAGGGTCACTTGAGCGAAAGCGGAAGTGGCAGCCAGGGCGGCCAGAGCAACTAGGGATTTTTTCATTTCAGAATTCTCCAAGGTTAAACAAAGGGCACCGGTTCGAGGGTTTTGTGAAACCACCGGCCCCCGGGCCAACCTCCGAAAGGAAGTTGCAGGTATTTCACCAGACTACAGCCTGGAAAGCCTTGATTGGGGTCATTTTTTGTCGGAAACGTTGCCACCATGCAACAACCAATTCGGCAACAATGGGCGCATGGACACCTTGCTCACCTTGGCCGATCGGGCCCTCAAAACCGTTTTTTCCAAGCACCATGCGGCTCGGCCCATGCCCACGGCCAGCCTAACTTCCGAACTTTCGCCAGCAGAGCGTGAATTGTCTGGGGCGCTCATGCGGGTGAACCACGTGGGCGAGGTCTGTGCCCAGGCCCTCTACACCGCCCAGGCAGCCGCCACCCGCGACCCCAAGTTGCGCGCTCATTTGCTGGCCGCCAGCGCCGAGGAAACCGACCACCTGGCCTGGACCGAGGCGCGATTGCAGGCGCTGGGCGCGCGGCCCAGCTTGCTCAACCCCTTGTGGTATGCCGGGGCCTTTGCCATAGGGTGGGGGGCCGCCAAATGGGGCGGCGACGCGGTGAGCCTGGGCTTTGTGGTGGAAACCGAGCATCAGGTGGAGGCCCATTTGCAAAGCCACTTGGCCCGTTTGCCCGACAACGACCATGCGTCCCGCGCCATCGTGGCACAAATGAAGGCGGATGAAGCCGAACACGCCCGCGCCGCTCAGCACGCGGGGGCGGTGCCCTTGCCCAAGCCGGTGCAAGCCGCCATGTCACTGGCGGCCAAGGTGATGACCACCGTGGCGCATCGCCTGTAATACCTCGGGCACTTTTGAATACTTATCGCTGATCAGCTGGGTTCGATCAGTTCAAAACTGGTGGTAATGGCCGCAGTTTTGCCCAGCATGATGCTGGCCGAGCAGTATTTGTCGTGGCTCATGGCAATGGCGCGCTCGATGGCCGTGGCGGGAATGCCCTGCCCACGCACCACAAAATGCATGTGAATGCGGGTGAACACCTTGGGGTCGGTATCGGCGCGCTCGGCTTTGAGTTGCACCGAGCAACCCTGCACGTTGTGGCGCCCGCGCTTGAGGATGAGCACCACGTCGTAGGCCGTGCAGCCGCCAGCGCCCGCCAGCAAGGTTTCCATGGGGCGCGGCGCTTGGTTGCGGCCGCCGTTTTCGGGGCGTTGCTCGTCGGGGGCGCCGTCCATGTTCAGCACATGACCACTGCCGGTCTCTGCCACAAAGCCCATGGGCGAACGTGCGCCCGAGGCGCCGGTCCAGGTGACGGTGCATTCCATGTCAAAACTCCTTGTTGGCTGCAAAGGGCGGCTTGGCGGTCAAGCCGGGCAGGCGCATTCTAGGCAGACTGCGATTTCACACGGGTGCGACGGCTTTGCAGCATGTCGACATTCATTTCCCCCGTGAGGGTAGAGGCATAAAAGTTTTCGATCATGTCCACCGAGGTGCGGGCATTGCGCGCCAGCGTGAGCATGTCGATGCCCTGACCATAGAGCAACCGGAAGGTGATGGCGGTGTGGCGCAGGCTGTAGAGCGTGCGGGCATGGCCATGGTTGTCGGTGAGCGGCAAGCGGGCTTCGCGCATGACCCACTTGAGCCAGAAATTCAAAATCGCCAGCGCTTGCTCGCGGTTTTTTTCATGCGGCATGAAGACGTAATCGTCGGGGTCATTGAGGCTCATTTTTTGGGCGCGTTGCTGCATGGCCTCATAGATGCGAACTGCAGGGCGCAAGCTCACAATGGGCTTGTCGTGCTTTTTGGTTTCGGGCAAGGTCAGGCGCAAATAGGTTTGCTCGGACGAGCGGATGACTTGCACGTGCCGGTGCTTGAGCACCTTGATGTCGGTGGGGCGCACAAAGGCATTCACCATGAAACCAATCACCCAGTAGAGGTCGGGCGGGAGGGTGCGGTTTTTGGGGGTGATCCAAAAGCGGGTGCGCTCACCCATGCCGGTTTTGATGAGGGGCGCTTGCGCCTGGGTGCGCCACAAGCGCTTGGCGGTTTTGAGCAACTGCGCGTATTCGTGCAAGTTGAAATTGGCCCGCGGCTTGTGCTGAATTTGCACCGACGGCAAATCGGGCATTTCGGCAATGAGGCGGCGACTGTGCGCGAGTTTGAGCAGCTTGCGAACAATGACCAAATATTGCGACAGCGTGGTGGGTGAGGCCTCTTCGTCGGTGAGGCGACTCACCAGTTGCTGGACGCTGTCGGCATCGATTTGATGCACCGGGACATGGCCCAAACAAGGCAGGATGTGGCGATCCAGCCGGTTGCGCAAAATTTGCAACGACGCCTTGGCCAAGGCGCCACGACGGGTGCGCTCTTCTTCCTGAACCAACAGCAGCTGCGCCAGCTGGGCCAACACCACCTGCTGATTGGACAACTGACGCGCCCGGTGTTGTTGCGATTGAATCACCTCCCGCGAACCCGGCAATTCGAAGCCCCCCGTTGGGGCCAAGGCTGGCGCGGGGGCGCTGGTGGCGGCTGGGGCATGCGCCAGCTGCTGCATCAAGCCGCCACCCACAAAATAGCCCACCACCTGGCCGTTTTCATACACGGCCACGGGCTGCTGCTCGATGAGCGGCGCCAAACTGCCCGCCAATTGCGGCAGCATGTCCAGGCGGACGCTGCAGGCGGTATCGATGGGCGCAACAGTGGAAACAGGGACGGTCAAGGCGAGGTCACCGGGTTGATGTGGACACAGTCTAGATTCGAACGTCATGTCAAAAACTTGAGTCAAACTTTGATGGCGTGATGATTTTTTAACATCAAACTTTGGATTGACATTTGTAGATGCTCTGGCTACACTGGCCGCTTCCACCGCTTTTGCCCAAGTGTCCATCGTTGGCACTTTCGACCCTTCCATCGCCATGGAAGACACCTCCTACAAAAACGGCAACAGCGTTTCGCAAAACTTCATCCGCAACAACAGCCAAGGCACCAGCCAAATCACCTTCAAAGGCAGCGAAGACCTGGGTGGCGGCTTGAAAGCCATGTTCTTGTTGGAAAACGACTTTGACACCGCCAAAAAAGCCGACAACAACCTGGGATCCAAAGGTGGCGAACAATACCTGGGCTTGTCGGGTGGCTTCGGCACCCTGCAACTGGGCGCAGCCAACACCCCCACCCTGTCGGCACAATCAGCAGCCACCGGCTTTGGCACCAAAATTGGTGGCGGCTTCGGCTTCTTGAGCACCGGCCGCGTTCGCAACGACAACAGCGTGGTTTACACCAGCCCCACCTTCAGCAACATCACGGTGAAAGTGGCCCACGCCTTCAAAACCAACGCGGACAACAACCCGAACGACCCTCTGAAAAATATTTCTGAAGTGGCTTCGGTCACCGACATCGGCCTGTTCTACGCCAACGGCCCCCTGTCTGCCGGTTACAGCGTTTACAAAGTCGCCGCCAAAACGGGTGGCACCAGCACCCAGCAAAACAACCTGGCCGTGACCTACGACCTGGGCATGGCCAAGCTGGGCTTTGGCAGCTATTCCGAATCCTCGGGCACGGCCACCGACAGCAAAGCCACCAACCTCTCCGTCACGGTGCCCATGGGCAACCTGTCCTTGATCGCCAACACCGGCTCCAAAGACGACACCACCGCTGCCAACAAAGACCGCTCCATCACGGCTGTGGGCGTGAAATACGCGATGAGCAAAAACACCAGCGTATATGCCCGCATGGTGAACCAGAAGTTCGACAACATGACGGCCAACACCGACGTGACCCAAATCAAAACCACCTTGGTGGGCATGCAAACCAACTTCTGATGGCCAGCTGGCTCAGGCCAGCTTCACCAGCTGAAGTCCCTCACCCCGCCCACGGCAACGTGGCGGGGTTTTTTGTGTCTGCGCCACCCGTCAGCCTGCGGCCCTGTCGCCACGCGACAATAGGCGCAACTTTTCCGGTGACCCGAACATGCCCGCCTCACGCCCCACCTCTCCCGACACCACGGCTTACCTCAAGCGCATCCTCAATGCCAAGGTCTACGACGTGGCCCACGAAACCGACTTGGACTTGGCCCGCAACCTGAGCCAGCGCCTGAACAACCAAGTCTTGCTCAAGCGCGAAGACCAGCAACCGGTGTTCAGTTTCAAGCTGCGCGGGGCCTACAACAAAATGGCCCACCTCAGCCCAGCCCAGCTCAAGCAAGGGGTCATTTGCGCTTCAGCGGGCAACCACGCACAAGGCGTGGCCTTGGGTGCCCAGCGCCTGGGCACGCGCGCGGTGATCGTCATGCCCATCACCACCCCCAGCGTCAAGGTGGAGGCGGTCAAGGCCTTGGGCGGTGAAGTCGTGCTTGAAGGCGAGAGTTATTCCGACGCCCAGCAACACGCCCAAGCCCTCGCCAAAGCCCAAGGCCTGACGTTTGTGCACCCCTTCGACGACCCGGAAGTGATTGCGGGTCAGGGCACCATCGCCATGGAGATCTTGCGCCAGCACCAAGGCCCTTTGCATGCGGTGTTCGTGGCCATTGGCGGTGGCGGCCTCATCTCTGGCGTGGCCGCCTACATCAAGGCAGTTCGCCCCGAGGTGAAGGTGATTGGTGTGCAAACCCGCGAATCCGACGCCATGTGGCAATCGGTGCAGGCCCAGCAGCGCGTCACGCTGCCCGACGTGGGCCTCTTTGCCGATGGCACCGCCGTGAAAACCGTGGGGCAAGAAACCTTCAAGCTGGCCCAGCAATGGGTGGACGACTACGTGGTGGTTGACACCGACGCGGTGTGCGCCGCCATCAAAGACGTGTTCATCGACACCCGCTCCATCGTCGAGCCCTCTGGCGCCATGGCCGTGGCCGCGGTGAAGCAATACGCCGCACGCCACAAAACCCGTGGCGAAACCTACGTGGCCATTCTGTGTGGGGCCAACATGAACTTCGACCGCTTGCGCTTTGTGGCCGAGCGGGCCGGCGTGGGCGAAGAGCGTGAGGCCTTGCTGGCCGTCACCATCCCCGAGGAGCGGGGCAGTTTTCGCCGCTTTTGCGGCCTGATCAGCGATTTGCCCGCCTGGGGTGGCCAACAAGCCCCACGGCAAATCACCGAATTCAACTACCGCATGAGCGATGCAGCCCAAGCCCACGTGTTTGTCGGCATCACCACCACGCAAAAAGGCGAATCGTCCAAGATTGCCGCGCACCTGAAGAAGAACGGCTTTCAGGCCATCGACCTCACCCACGACGACTTGGCGCAATCGCACATTCGCCACATGGTGGGCGGCGCCTCCGAGCTGGCCAGCGACGAGCGCTTGCTGAGCTTCACCTTCCCCGAGCGCCCGGTCGCGCTCATGAAGTTCCTCTCCAGCATGAAGCCCACTTGGAATATCAGCTTGTTTCACTACCGCAACCAGGGCGCGGATCACGCCAGCACCTTGGTGGGGCTGCAAGTGCCGCCCAAAGACGACGCCGCCTTTCGACGTTTCCTCAAGACCTTGGGCTATCCCCACGTCGACGAAACGCAAAACCCGGCTTACCGCATGTTCCTCAAGCGCTGAGACGCCCCGCAGCGCGGGTTCAGGGCCGCGTCAACGGCACCTGGCTGGGCTGGGGCACGGGCAGGCGGTGTTGCACGCCGCCAGCGGCCTCAGTCAGCACGACTTCATCCCAAGCCACCGACCGCACCGTCCAGCCATTGGGCAAGGTTTGACCCACGCGCCAAGTGGTTGCGGGTGCGTTGCCCAGCGCCAGCAGCGCCATGCCCTGACCTTCCCCGCTCACCACCACACCGCGAACCTGAATGGCCTCGGTGGGGGATGCAACCGAAGCCAGCGGCGTCGCTGAGGCATGCCCAGACAAGGCCGGGCTCACCTGCTGCGCGCGCGGGGCGTTGAAGGCCGGCTCCTGGTGTGCCTCGGGTTGAGGCGAAGGCGCACTCAGCGCCATCCACCACGCCACGACACTGGCCCCCAAGGCCAGGCCAACGCCACCCAAGGCCACGCGCAAGCCCCACGGCAGGGGCCCCTGATCTCCAACGCGTTGTCTTGGCATGTGCATCCATTCCCTGTGAAAACTGTTTGTATGATGCCTCATTCTCAGGAAAGCGCCTCATGTTCACCGCCCAGCAACCCACTCCCATTGCACACCTCAAGTCCAAAGTCAGCTCGGGCTTCACCCTGATTGAACTCATGGTGGTGTTGCTCATTTTGGGGATTCTGGGCGCGCTGGTGGTGCCCCGCCTCATGGACCGTGCCGATGGCGCACGCGTCACCGCCGCCCGCACCGATGTGAACCAAATCACCCAGGCCCTCAAGCTCTACCGTCTCGACAACCAGCAATACCCCACCACCGAGCAAGGCCTGCAAGCCCTGGTGGCCCAACCCACAGCCAGCCCGGTGCCCAACGCGTGGCGTGCCTATTTGGACAAGCTGCCCAACGACCCCTGGGGCCAGCCTTACCAATACCTCAACCCCGGCGTGAAAGGCGAGATCGATGTCTTTTCACTCGGCGCCGACGGCAAGCCCGGCGGCGAAGGTGGCAATGCCGACATTGGCAACTGGCAATAAGCCCCACCGCGCTGCTCCCGGCTTCACCCTGCTGGAGCTGATGCTGGTCTTGGCCGTGATGGCGTTGACCACGGCACTGGTGCTCTGGCGCATGCCCAACCCCGACGAGCGTGCCCTGCGCGAAGAGGCCGAGCGGCTCGCCACGCAATTGCAAGCCCTGCGTCACCGGGCCTTGGCCGAAGGCCGACCCTATCGCTGGCAAGCCACCGCTGGCGGTCATCGCGCCCAGGCCTGGGGCACCGCCGCCGAGCCCCGGCCTGAGCTCACCCCTTGGCGCTCTGCGCTCACCCAATCGCAAACCCCCAGCCTGGAGTTGCCCGCCGAACCGGTGGCGCCCCGCTTGGCGGTGGAACTTCGCTCCAGCGCCTTGCCGAATCGCCGCGCTTGGATTGAAGCCCAAGGCTTGGCCCCGTTTGCCGTGCGCTGGGAAGCCCTAACGCCATGAAATCCCCAGCCAGCCCTGGCTTCACCCTGATGGAAGTGCTGGTCGCCCTGCTGGTGGTGGCCCTCACCCTGGCGGCGGGTTTTCGCGTCAGCGCCACCCTCACCCAAACCGCCGAGCGACTGGCCATTCAAGGCCCTGCCCAGTGGTGCGCCGACAACCAATTGCTGGTGTGGCGATGGAACCCCCAATGGCAAGTGCAAGGCGAGCAAGTCACTGCGTGCGAGCAATTGGGTCACGCCTTCGAGGTGCGAACGCGCTTTAGCCCCACCCCCAATCCCGCCGTGGCGCGCCTTGACCTGAGCGTGGTGTGGCAACAGCAAACGGTGTTGCAGTTGCACACGGTGATGGGGCGTTATTGACCATGAAAACGTCCTCGCAATCCGGGTTCACCTTGCTTGAAGTGCTGCTGGCCTTGGCGGTGTTGTCGGTGCTGGCCGGCTTGTCGTGGCAAGGCGTCAACACCTTGCTGACCACCCAAGATCGGGTGACGGCACAACAAAACCAGTGGCTGGTGCGCGATGGCGCCGTGGCCCAATGGCGATTGGACTGGCAAGCCCTTTGGGTCGACGACACCGGGCTGACGGTGCCCGCCACCCAATGGGATGGCAACCACTTGATCCTGCTGCGGCGGGCCCCGCTGCGCACCGACACCCTGGACGACGGACTGATGGTGGTGGCCTGGACGGTGCGCGATGGCCAATGGTGGCGCTGGGCCTCGCCCCCTTTTCACACCCAAGGTGCCGGGCAAGCAGCTTGGCAAAGCGCCGTGCAGTGGACCCAGCAAAACCAATTCGCCGCCCAAGCCCTGGCCTTGTTGCCCGCCCAAAGCTGGCAAGTGACTTATCGGCAAGGTGAAGGCTGGGTGAACCCCGGCTCCAGCGCGGGCAGCATCCCTTCGGCCGTTCGCTTGCGCCTCACCCTGCCAGCGTCGGGCACCCTCAGCGTCGATGTGGCCCGCGCGCCGCCCAGCCTGGAGCGCCCCTGATGCCCAAGCGCCACCCCGTCCTCGCTGGTCGCACCGCGGGGGCTGCGCTGATCACCGCCATGCTGCTCGTGGCCTTGGTGGCCAGCCTCGCCACGGTCATGCTGTGGCAACTGGCGCAACGGGTGCAAGGGGAGTCTGTGCAACGGCGCGCCCAGCAGCAACACGCCTTGCTGGTGGGGGCCACCGACTGGGCTCGCGTGGTGTTGCGCGAAGACGTGCGCAGCAGCCGCATCGACCACTTGGGGGAACCCTGGGCCGTGCCCCTGAAGCCCGTGGCCTTGTCCCAGTTTCTGAACGCCCGCGACGCCACCCAGACCCTGCCCCCGACACAAGCGTGGTGGCTATCGGGACGCATCACCGACGCCCAATCCAAGTTCAATGCCTATGAGCTGAACCTGGGCTCCCCTTGGGCTGAACCTGCTTTTTTGCGTTTGTTTGCCGCGCTGGGCTTGCCGCCTGCCGAGGCCCAAATCGCGCTGCGCCAATGGGCCTTGGCCCGCCAAGCCGCCCTGGACCCCACCCGCTTTCCCCAAGCCCCATTGCTGCCCCAACGGCTGACGCAATTGGTGTGGCTGGGCCTGCCCGCCAGCACCGTGCAGCGCCTGCAAGCGCATGTGGTGTTTTTGCCGTCCCCCACGCGCATCAACCTCAACACCGCCTCGGCCGAAGTGCTCGCCGCCGCAGCCACGCTGACCCTGGCACAAACGCAGCGCTGGGTTGCCCTGCGTGCCACCGAGCCTGCCACCTCGCTGGAGGAGGCCGCGCAGCGCCTGGGGGTGCCCGCGAGCGCCTGGCCACCGCAACGGTTTGCCGTGGACAGCCAGTGGTTTGAGGTTCAAGGTCAACTGCGTCAGGACGATTCAGTGTTGAGTCTGCACAGCTTGGTGCAGCGACAAGGCCAGACCCTGCGCTGGGTGCGCGCGCACCCAGGCCCCACCGCTGCAGCCAGGCCCTGATGTGTGCCCCCTTCCTACAATGGCTTCACCATGTGGATTCTTGCCCCGACCGATGCGCTAGGCGAAGACTGGCTGTGTGTGAACACCGCCCTGGCCCAGCCGCGAGCAGAGCCCCTGACATCCGGCCAAACCTTGCGCCACCTGAGCGATGCAAGCTTGATGTTGCCCGCAGCCTGGGTGGCCTGGCACCGCGTGAACCTGCCCCCCAACAGCCAACGCCACCTGCACACCGTGGTGGCGCATGCGCTGGAAGACCAACTCTTGCAGGACCTGTCCGACGTCCACCTGACCCTGCCCGCCCAAGCGAAGGCGCAAGCCCGCCAAGGGCAAACGCTGTGGTGCGCCGTCATCGATGCCCAGCGCCTCGACACCCTGTTGGCCGCTTTGGCCCAACGCGGGCTGCACCCCAGCCGCATCGTGCCCGAGTTGTGGCCCGAAGCGGACAGCCATCAGGTGCACTGGTTGCAGGGCCCCGAACAAGCCCAGCGGGTGTGGGTGCGTGACGATGGGGTCTGGGCCGAACCGCTGGGCGGCACCGGACTGCCCCTGGCCACAGGCCCAGCACCCTTTTCGGTCTGGGCCGAGCCCGCACTGCTGCCCGACGCCCAACGGTGGGCCCAAGCCCATGGCCTGAACACCGAACCTGCCCTGCAACCGGTGGCCGAGCGCGTCGCCCGCGCCGGGCAAAGCCCTTGGAACTTCGCCCAGGGTCGGTATCGTCCCCGCCACCCGGGGTTGCACGCCTTGCGAGCCGCGGGCCGCTGGCTGCTGCAAGCCCCACCAACCCGCAGCTTGCGCCTGGCCCTGTTGGCCTTGGTGGCCGTGCACGTGGTGGGGGCCACCACGGCCTGGTGGCGCGACCAACAACACACCCAAGCCCTCGAAAACACCCTCGCCCAAGCCTTTGCCAGCAGCTTGCCCCATACACCCCTGCTCGACGCCCCCGTGCAAATGGCACGGGCTGTGCGCCAAGCCCAACAAGCCCAGGGCGTGCCCCACCGGGCCGACCTCAACGCCTTGCTCGCCGCCTGGGCCGAGCAGCTGCCCCAATTGCCCTTGACCCAGTTCCGCTATCAGGCCGATCAACTCCAAATCGCAGGGCTCAGCGACACACACGCCCAGCAAGCCCTCGATCAAGCCTGGGGGCCTTTGGGCCTGCGCCTTGATCGCGGCCCCCAAGGCCTGGTCTTGCGGGCCATCGACCCCGAACCGCCCACCAGCCTGAGCGCGCAAGTGGACCGGGTGTTGGCCTTGCAAGCGCAATTGACCGCCCTGCGCGAGCGCACGCCCCGTGCCCCCGCCCAAACCCGCATGGCCTGGCAAGCCCTCACCGCCGACACCCCCGCGCAGTGGCAATTCCAAGCCAACCGGGGCATCTTGACGGCCCAAGGCATCCCCAGCGACCAGCTCGCCCAATGGCTGGCCGAGTGGCCAGCGCTGGCAGGCACCAGCATCCTCGAAGCCGACGTCAGCGCACAAGGGCCTGCGGGCTGGCGCGTGCAACTTGTCGTTCACCTGCCCCCCGCCTGAGCCCCGCATGACCCCCGTTGCCCGCCCCTTCACCCCTTTGCGCCTGCTCTGGCAGCTGGCGTGGGTGGTGTGCGTGTTGCTGGGTGCGGCCTTTGCCGCCATCCGCTGGTGGCCCGCCCACGGGCTGGGCCAGCACCTGGAGCGCGCCACCCAACACCGCCTCCTGTGGGAGCACACCAGCGGTCACTTGTGGCAGGGTCAGACCCAACTGGCCTTGTCGGGTGGCCCCACCTCGGGCCCACCCCTGCGTTTGCCGGGCACCTGGCACTGGCAGCTGCAATGGCAATGGCAAAACGGGCCCCTGTTGGCCGTGACCGTGCACAACCCCCAGGTGCTGCAAGCCCCCTGGGTGTGGCAATGGCAGCCCCTGAAACCCAGCCCCAACTGGACCCTGAGCCCCAGCCAGTGGCGGCTCCAAGCCGACTGGATGCAGGCCCTGGGCGCACCTTGGGACACCTTGGCCTTGCAAGCCACGATGCGCTTGCAAACCCAAGCCTGGCAGGGCGACTTGAACGGGTCGGGCTTTCGCACCCTGGGTGGCCAGGCCGATTTGTATGTCGACGATGTGGGGGCCGCCTTGGTGCCCCTGCGGCCGCTGGGCCACTACCATGTGGCTTTGAGCCTGGATGGCCAGCCGCGTTTTGTGTTGCGCACCACCTCGGGGCCCTTGTTGTTGCAAGGACAAGGGCACTGGGACGGCCAGCGCTTGCGTTTCCAAGGCTGGGCCCGCGCCGATGCGGCCCAAGCCAACTTGCTGCAACCGCTGCTTGGAGCCCTTGGCCAACGCCAAGGTCAGCAAGCGTCATTGAATTGGTGAGCCCCGCATGATCAACCCCCACCCCCTCTCTTCGCTGCCCCCACGACTGCCAGGCTGGGTCTTTTGCTTGGCGCTGGCCGTGGCCCAACCGGTGGGGGCACAAGCCACACCCGCCAACCCGGCGAGCGCCTCCAGCGTGGTGGCGCAAGGCCCGCACAAGGTGCAACTGAACTTTTCCAACGCCGACATCGAGGCCGTCACCCGCACCCTCATGGCGCTGGCCAAGCCCAACCACACCCTGGTGATGGACCCCAAGGTCAAGGGCACCCTGACCTTGCAAACCGAACGCGCCGTGACCCACGAACAGGCCTGGACGCTGCTGCTCACCGCCTTGCGCTTGCGCAACTATGCGGTGACGGTCACGTCGCAAGTGGTCAAGGTGGTACCCGAAATGGAAGCCAAATGGCAGGGCTCTTCGCCCGCGGTGTTCCAAGGCATGGCGGCCCCGCGCGATGGCCAAGTGGCCACCCGCATCTTCACCCTCACCCATGAAAGCGCAGCCAATTTGGTGCCGGTGTTGCGCCCCCTCATCAGTGCCAACAACACCATCAACGTCAACCCGGGCACCAACACCTTGGTCATCACCGACTACAGCGACAACCTGGCCCGGCTCGCTCGCATCATCGAGTCGCTCGATCAACCTCGCGCCGTCGAGCCGGTGGTGGTGCCCTTGCAGCACGCCCTGGCCATCGACGTGGTGAATTTGGTCAGCAAGCTGCTGGGCGACACTGCCCCGCGCGGGCCTGCCAGCGCTGGACAAGTCGACAACAGCCTGCGCACCACCGTGCTGGCCGATGCACGCAGCAACGCCGTGGTGATTCGCGCGCCCAATTCAGCCCAGCTCGCACAAGCCCAATTGCTGGTGCGGCAACTCGACCAACCCAACGGCTTGTCGGGCAGTGGCCAATTGCATGTGGTGTATTTGAAAAACGCCAACGCCCAGCAACTGGCCACCACCTTGCGCGCGGCGCTGGCCTCGGCCGGAACGGCCAGCCTTGGCAGCACCCCACCATCGGGTGGCGCCAATGGGGCCAGCAGTGCGCCCTCCAGCGCCAACCCAACCGGCGGCCAAATCCAAGCCGACCTGGCCACCAACTCGCTCATCATCACCGCGCCTGAACCCGTTTACCGCGACTTGCTGGCCGTCATTCAAAAGCTCGATCAGCGCCGAGCGCAAGTGCTGGTGGAAAGCATCATTGCCGAAGTCGATGCCAGCAAGGCCGCGCAATTCGGCATTCAGTGGCAAGGCGTGAGTGGGCAAAACGGCTCGGCCGTGGGCATTTTGGGCACCAACTTTGGCAGTGGCGGCGGCAACCTGCTCAACCTCTCCACCCAAGGGGCCACCGGGGGCGCCTTGCCCGGCCCCGGCTTGAACATCGCCACCGCGCGGCCCATCAACGGCACCTATGTGCTGGGCGCACTGGCCAACTTTTTGCAAACCCAAGGCGGTGCCAACATCTTGTCCACGCCCTCGCTGCTCACGCTGGACAACGAAGAGGCCAAGATCGTGGTGGGCCAGAACGTGCCCTTTGTCACCGGCCAATACACGGCCAACAACTCCAACGCCGGCGCGGTCAACCCCTTCCAAACCATCGAGCGCAAAGACGTGGGCCTGACCCTCAAGGTCAAGCCCCAAATCAGCGAGTCGGGTGCGGTCAAGCTCAACATCTACCAAGAGGTGTCCAGCGTGAACGCCGCCAGCTCCAACAATGGCTTGGTCACCAACAAACGCTCCATCGAGTCGAACGTCTTGGTGCAAGACGGTGCCGTGGTGGTGCTGGGCGGCCTGCTCTCCGACTCCTTCGAGTCCAACGCCTCGCAAGTGCCGGGTCTCGGGGACTTGCCCGTGTTGGGGGCCTTGTTCCGCTCGGAAAGCCGCAACCGTCAAAAAACCAACCTCATGGTGTTCCTGCGCCCCGTGGTGCTGCGCGACGAGGCCAGCACCAGCACCTTGTCGCAACAACGCTACCGCGAGATGTATGACAGCCAGCGCGGTTCGCACCAGCCGGGCACGCCCGCCTTGCCCGTGCCCAACGACGCCACCTTGCCGCCGCCCGTGTTGGCGCCCCGCCCTGCCACTGGCCAGCCATGAGCCACCGCCTGCCCTACGCCTTTGCGCGCACCCACCGCTTGTTGCTGGACGACGAGCCGGGTGGGTTGACGCTGTGGCACACCGAGCCCCCCCACGCCGGGGCTTGGGCCGAGGTGATGCGCCTGCACCCCGTGAACCGTTTGCAAGCGGTGGACGAAGCCACCCTGATGCGGCGCATCGACCAGCTCTATGGCAACGGCCAAGACCATGCAGTGAGCGTGCTGCACGAGGTGCAAGACGACGCCGATTTGCAGCGCCTCATGCAAGACTTGCCCGCTGTGGAGGACTTGCTCGAGCGTGCCTCCGATGCGCCCATCATTCGCATGCTCAATGCCTTGCTCACCCAGGCCGTGCGCGATGGCGCGAGCGACATTCACATTGAGCCCCACGAGCGCCACTGCACCGTTCGCCTGCGCATCGATGGCCAACTGCGCGACCTCCTGCACCCCCCGCGCGCCTTGCACGCCGCCCTGATTTCGCGCCTGAAGATCATGGCCGAGCTCGACATCGCCGAAAAACGCCTGCCCCAGGATGGCCGCATGGCCTTGCGCCTGGGCCAGCGCGCCGTGGACGTTCGCGTCTCCACCTTGCCCAACGCCCATGGCGAGCGCGCGGTGCTGCGCTTGCTCGACAAAAGCGAGGACCGCTTGAGCCTGGCCCGGCTGGGCCTGAGCGAAACCCACCACGCGTGGTTGAGCCAATGGGTGCGTCAGCCCCATGGCATTGTGTTGGTCACCGGCCCCACGGGTTCGGGCAAAACCACCACGCTTTACGCCGCCTTGCGCGAGCTGGCCGATGGCCGACTGAACATCCTGACGGTGGAAGACCCCATCGAATACGAGCTGCCCAACGTGGGGCAAACGCAAGTCAACGCCACCATCGACCTCACCTTTGCCACCGCCTTGCGGGCCATGTTGCGCCAAGACCCCGATGTGATCTTGGTGGGCGAAATCCGCGACGAAGAAACCGCCCGCATCGCGGTGCAAGCCTCGCTCACCGGCCACCTGGTGCTGGCCACCTTGCACACCAACGACGCCGTGGGCGCCATCACCCGGCTCACCGACATGGGCATTGAGCCGTATTTGCTCAGTTCCTCTTTGGTCGGGGTCATGGCCCAGCGCTTGGTGCGAACTGTCTGCCCCAGCTGCCGGGGCCGGGGCTGCGAGGCCTGCGCCCAGCAGGGCTATCAGGGGCGAACTGGCCTTTACGAATTGCTGCCCATCGACGAGGGCCTGCGCACCCTCATTCACGACCGCCAGAGCGAAGCGCAATTGCGTGCCCACGCGCAACGCCAAGGCATGAAGAGCCTGGCCCAAGACGGCGAGCGCCTGGTCGCGCTGGGGCTGACCACGCCCGAAGAGGTGATGCGCGTGACGCGCGACTGAAGCCCAGCCTCCACCCATGACCGCATTTCGTTACCACGCCCTCGACGCCCAAGGCCACGCGCAACGCGGCACGCTGGAGGCCGACTCGGCCCGCCACGCCCGCGCCCAGCTTCGGACCCAAGGCTTGGTTCCCACCGAAGTGCAAGCCCTGGCGCCCACCCAAGCCGGGTTTTGGCAGCGGGAGCTGTGGCCCACGCGGGTGTTCACCGCCACCGAACGCGCCCTGTGGTGGCGCCAATTGGCCAGCCTGGTTGCAGCGGGCTTGCCGCTGGAGCGCAGCCTCACGGCCTTGCGCGACGAAGCCCCCAAACCCAATCAAGCCCAACTCATGGCCCAGCTGCACACCGAGGTCAGCGCCGGCCACAGCCTGGCGCACGCCCTGGGTCAACATCCGCGCCACTTCAACGCCATCGACATCGCCGTCATCGCTGCAGGTGAACAAAGCGGTCAATTGGCCACCGTGCTGTTGGGCCTGGCCGATGACGCCGAGCAACGCCTCAAGCTGCGCCAACAGCTGTTGGCCGCCGCCCTTTACCCAGCCATCGTGAGCGGGGTGTCGCTGCTCATCGTGCTGTTCTTGCTCAGCGTCGTGGTGCCCCGCATGGCCGAGGTGTTTGCCGCCCAACGCCAAGCCCTGCCCTGGCTCACCGAGGCCATGCTCTGGGTCAGCAGCCTCATCCAGCAGTCGTGGGCCTGGGGCCTGGCGGCGCTCGTCGCCTTGGCCGTGGGCGGAGCGTGGGCCTTGCGTCAACCGCGCCTGCGGCTGCGCTGGGACGCACGCCTCTTGCGCCTGCCGGTGCTGGGGCGCATCACCTTGAGTTACCACACCGCGCGCTTTGCGGCCACGCTGGCCATGCTCACCTCGGCGGGCGTGCCATTGCTCAAGGCCTTGCAAGCCGCCGCCCACACCCTGGGCAATGCCGCCTTGCAAGCCGATGCCTTGCGCTTGGCCGAATGGGTGCGCGAAGGCGCGCCGCTGGCCAGTGGGCTGCAACACCAAGGCCGCTGGCCCAGCGTCTTGACCCTGTTCACCCGCTTGGGTGAACAAACCGGCGATTTGTCTGGCATGCTTGCGAAAGCCAGCCGGCACCTGAGCGATGAAGTCCAGCGCCGGTCCCTCACCCTCACCACGTGGCTGGAGCCGGTGCTGGTGGTGGCCATGGGGCTGATGGTGTTACTCATCGTGTTGTCGGTGATGTTGCCCATCGTGGACATGAATGCGCTGGTGCGCTGAACCCGGAAAAGGACAAGACATGGGCGTGAATCTGGACAACCAACTCGTGGTGGCGATTTCTTCGCGGGCTTTGTTCGACTTCGAGGAAGAAAACCGCATCTTCGAGCAGGCCGACGACCGGGCCTACATGGACATGCAATTGCAGCGCCTGGAGGCACCGGCCAAACCCGGCGTGGCGTTTTCGCTGGTGCAAAAGCTGCTGCGCTTCAACAGCGAATCGAACCAGCGCGTGGAGGTGGTGATCTTGTCGCGCAACGACCCCGTGAGCGGCATGCGCGTGTTTCGCTCGGCCCAGCACTACGGCCTGGCCATTCAGCGCGGCACCTTCACGGGGGGGGCACCGCCCTGGCGTTACTTGCGCGCACTCAAGGCCAATTTGTTTTTGTCGGCCAACCTCGACGACGTGCGCGCCGCCCTCGATGCGGGCGTGCCCGCCGCGCAGGTCTACCCTTTGTCGGCCCACGCCTCCAGCGCCCACCCCAATGAAGTTCGCATCGCCTTCGATGGCGACGCAGTGCTGTTTTCCGACGAAGCCGAGCGCGTGTTTCAAGCCCAAGGGCTGAGCGCCTTTCAGCAGCACGAACGCGACAAAGCCAGCCTGCCCCTGTCGGGCGGCCCCTTTAAGCCTTTGCTCGAAGCCTTGCACCGCATGCAAGACAGCCACGCCGGCGAGGTGCGCATTCGCACCGCGCTGGTCACCGCGCGCAGCGCGCCCGCGCACGAGCGCGCCATTCGCACCCTCATGGCCTGGAACATCCAAGTGGACGAAGCCATGTTTTTGGGTGGCCTCGCCAAGGGCGAGTTTTTGCGCGAATTCGAGCCCGACTTTTTCTTCGATGACCAAACCGGTCACATCGAATCGGCCGCCCAGCACGTGCCCGCCGGCCATGTGGCCCAGGGCATCACCAACGCCCACTGAGCCTCATGCACCACCATCGCCACGCCCTGGTCGTTTTCTCTGGCGGCCAAGACTCCACCACCTGCCTGGCGCAGGCCCTCAACCAATTCGAGCGGGTCGAGACCGTGGGCTTTGACTACGGCCAACGCCACCACGTCGAGCTGCAAGCGCGCGAACACGTTTTGGCCGCCCTGCGCGCCATGAGCCCCCGCTGGCACGAGCGCCTGGGCGACGACCACCTGCTGGATTTGGGCGTGCTGGGCCAGGTGAGCCAAACCTCGCTCACGCGGGAGGTGGCCTTCGCCATGGAGGCCTCGGGCTTGCCCAACAGTTTTGTGCCGGGGCGCAACCTGCTCTTTCTCACCCTGGCCGCCGCGCTGGCCTACCGGCGCGACATCACGGTGCTGATCACCGGGGTGTGCGAAACCGATTTTTCAGGCTACCCCGATTGCCGCGACGACACCATGAAGGCCTTGCAAATTTCGCTGTCACTGGGCATGGACACGCGCTTTCGCATCGACACCCCCCTGATGTGGCTGGACAAGGCCGAAACCTGGCAACTCGCCTTTGACGAAGGGCAGCGCAGTGGCACGCCCCAAGGCGGCGACCAACTCGTGAACCTGATCATTGAGCACACCCACACCTGCTATTTGGGTGACCGTGCGCATCGACACGACTGGGGCTACGGCTGTGGGCAATGCCCAGCTTGTGAGCTGCGCGCCAAGGGCTGGGCGCGTTGGCAAGCCCGGGCGGTCGACGCCTGACTCAGCGCCGCTTGCGCTCGCGGCGGGTGATCCACAGGGTGGCGCTCATGATGACGGCCGCGCCCAACCAGGTGCTCATGCTGGGCACCGAGGCAAACACCAGCCAGCCCAGCGCAGACGTCCAGACCAAATCGAGAAAGCGCAGCGATTGCGTGGCGGAGATGTCGGCCAGGCCAAAGCCACGCGCCATGCAGTAGTGGCCATACGAGCCCAAAAAGCCAGCTACCAAAAACGCCAAGGCTTGCCACAGGCTGATGGGCGCCCATTGCATCAAGCCCAAGGGGGCGCTGAGCAAAGCAATCACCAGCGACTGCCACAACACAATCGTGGCCGACCGCTCGGATCGGGTGAGCGCCTTGGTGATCAGAAACGAGGCTGCGAACAACGGCGACGAGGCCATCATGATGAGGTTGTAGTAGCCGCCCTCGCCGCTTAGCTTGGGGCCCACCACCACCAACACCCCCACAAAGCCAATGGCCGCAGCCACCCAGCGGTCGCCACGCATGCGCTCGCCCAAAAACCAAGCCGCACCCAGCATCACGTAAATGGGCCCCGTGAAACTGATGGCCGTCATGTCGGCCAAGGGAATGTGCGGCAGCGCCGTGAACCACAAGGTGAGGGCCAGGGCATGGGCCGCACCGCGCCAGAACTGGCCTTTGACATCGCGTGGCCAGTAATGCTTCAGCCCATGGCGAAACAGCAAGGGCATCATCACGATCACGCCCGCGAGGTAGCGCAAAAACTGCGCCTGGCCCGTGGGCAGCTGCTGACTCAGTGCCCGCAAGAGCGCGTTGAGCACTGAAAAAATGAAACCGCTCAGGGCCACCCAGAACATGCCTTGCACCACCGGTGGCCAAGCCTCGATGCGCGTCTGGCAGCGCTGGGCAAGGGTGCGGTAGGTGGCAAGCATGGGGCGAGTCTAGGGCACGCCATGCGCCCATCTGGTCACGCCCGCGCCAGGGGCAACTCTTGCCAGTGGGTGGTGTAGCGCGGGGTGCGTCGGGCCTGTTTCATGGCCCAAGGCTGGCCGGCCTGCCCGCTGTGCACCGCCGCCAAGGTCAGCGCGCCACGCCCATGCCGGGTGTTGATGGCATCGAGCGTCGCCATGAGCCGCTCGCGGGGCAGGGCGCCTCGCTCGTCGAGGCGACCGGGCTCGGTGTCCCCCCAATTCAATTCGTGCTGGTGCACATCCGCTGGCACCAAGTCCAGCAACATCACCCCCGCCTTGGCGTAACGGTAGCCAGGCCGATGGATGCGCGCCAAGCCCGCCAGCGCAGCTTGCACCAGCAAGGCCGAGTCGGCCGTGGGGCGCACCAAGGGCACCACCACCGAATTGGCGTATTGCCGGTCTTGGCGGCGAAACGGACTGGTGCGAATGAAACACAACACCTGCGCGGCCACACCCCCTTGCGTGCGCAACTTTTCGGCGGCACGCTGGGCAAAGGTGGTGACTGCCGCCTGCAAGTCCCCCAGCTCGGTCACCGCCTCGCCAAAGGAGCGGGTGCAGGCGATTTGCTGTTTGTCGGCCGGCGCCTCTTCCCAGCTCACGCAGGGGGTGCCATGCAGCTCGCGCCACGTGCGCTCGAGCACCACCGAACCCTGCTGGCGCACCCAGCTCGCCGGGCATTGCATGAAGTCCCACACGGTGCACACCCCACCGGCTTGCAAGCGCTGGGCGATGCGACGCCCCACGCCCCACACCTCGCCCACCGCCGTGGTTTCAAACAAGGCCCGCTGCTGAGCCGGCGCAAGCAAGCTCAGGGCGCACACTTGCGCCAACTCGGCGGGGTAATGGCCAGGCTTGCGCTCGGCGGTTTTGGCGATGTGGTTGGCCAGCTTGGCCAAGGTTTTGGTGACGCCCAAGCCCACGCCACAGGGAATGCCCACCCAATCGAGCACGCGCTGGCGCACCCGGCGGGCCCGCTGCACCCAGTCGCCCGGAATGCCGGTGAGGTCGACAAAGCTTTCGTCGATGGAGTAAATTTCCTGGCGATGCCCCAGCCCAGCGACCAGGCTCATCATGCGGTCGCTCATGTCGCCATACAAGACGAAATTGGCCGACAAACTCACCAGCCCCGCCGACTCTTCCAGGTGACGAATCTCGAACCACGGCGCCCCCATGGCAATGCCCAAGGCCTTGGCCTCGTTGCTGCGCGCAATCGCACAGCCATCGTTGTTGGACAACACCACCACGGGGCGGCCTTGCAAGCTGGGCCGAAACACCCGCTCGCACGACACATAAAAATTGTTGCCATCGACCAGCGCAAACATGAACGCCCCCCGCGCCTTCAGACGCGAAACTGCTTGATCGCCGCCACCACCACGCCCCACACCTCCAGGCTTTGCCCGTCGCGGGGTTCGATGTCGGCATAGGTGGGGTTGGCCGCCTTCAGGCGCACGCGGCCCGCACGCATGAGCAAGGTCTTGCAGACGAACTCGCCGTCGACCACCGCAATCACCACTTGCCCAGAGCGGGCCCGCACCGCGCGATCCACCAGCACCACATCGCCATCGAAGATGCCCGCCTCGCGCATGGAGTCGCCGCGCACCCGCAACAAAAACGTGGCCTGGGGGTGGCGAATGAGCTCGGCCATGAGGTCCAAGCGCTGCACCGCATGGTCTTCGGCGGGCGAGGGAAAGCCCGCCGCCACCCGGGCCGGCAAGGCTTGCACCCAAGCGGGCACATCGGCCAGGGGCATGGGCTGGCCAGCCGCCAAGGCGGGCACAGCGGGGGAAACGGCAAAGGGCAAGGTGGGCATGGCAGGACGTCTGAAAACCTGTTTTTATATACAGTATGCCAAACTTCGCCAGCCGGTGCCTGTGAGACAGGCGACGGGCTCGGCGCAGGCCTTGGGTTACATTGGCTCAGCGCCATGTCGAGCGCTTTCAACCCGCACCCACAGACACCGTGACCCTGGCCCAACCCCTTCCCCTGGCCGCTTTGCCGGCGCATGCGCTGGCCTTGCGCGAACGGGTGCGCGACTTTTTGCGCCGCCAGCAAGGCCGCTGGCCCCTGAGCACCCGCGTGCAGTCGTGGATGGCCTTCGATGCCGACTTCAGCCGCGAGCTGGCCGCCCAAGGCTGGGTGGGCGTGACCCTGCCCCCCGAATACGGCGGCGCGGGCATGGACGCTTTCGAACGCTTTGTGTTGGTCGAGGAGCTGTTGTGCCACGGCGCACCCGTGGCGGCGCACTGGATTGCCGACCGCCAAAGCGGCCCGCTCATCCTGCGCTACGGCACACCCGAACAACGCGCCCGACATTTGCCCGCCATTTGCCGGGGCGAATCGTTTTTTTGCATTGGCATGAGCGAGCCCGGCGCGGGGTCCGACCTCGCCAGCGTGCGCAGCCGCGCCGTGCCCCAAGCCGATGGCAGCTGGCGCCTGAGCGGCCAAAAAATTTGGACCACCTACGCGCACCACGCCCACTTCATGATCGCGCTGGTGCGCACCAGCGGGCAAAGCAGCGACCGACAAGCCGGCCTGTCGCAGTTCATCATCGACTTGCACGCGCCGGGCGTGCGCATTCGCCCCATTGAAGACCTGGCCGGCCACGCCCATTTCAACGAGGTGTTTTTCGACGAGGTGCACCTGCCGGCCGATGCCTTGGTGGGCACCGAAGGCAGTGGCTGGCAACAAGTCACCGCCGAGCTGGCCTTCGAGCGCAGCGGGCCCGAGCGCATTTACTCGTGCATGGCGTTGCTCGACGCCTGGCTGCAACGGGCGCGCACCCGCAACCCCCAAGCCGCCAGCCTGCTGGCCGGACGGGTGATGTCGCACTTGGCCGCACTGCGTGCCTTGTCGCTGGCCACCACCGCCCGCTTGGTGGCGGGCGACAGCCCCGTGACCGAAGCCGCCCTCACCAAAGACCTGGGCACGCAACTCGAACAAGACATTCCCACCTGGCTGGCCGATGCCCTGGCCAGCGACCCCTTGCACCCCGACGACACCGAATGGATGCGGGCGCTGGCCGTGGTGGTGCAAATTGCCCCCACCTACGCCTTGCGCGGGGGCACCCGAGAAATTTTGCGCGGCATGATTGCCCGTGGCTTGGGGTTGCGATGAACGCCATGGCCACCCCGTCGTCCCTGACGCTCGACCCCCTGTTGCTGCAGGCCTTGCGCGAGGCCTTGTCGCCCCTGCACACGCCCGACACCTGGCGCGCGGCCGATGCCAGCGGGCAAGCCCCCGAGGTGCTGGCCCTGTGGCAAGCCCAGGGCTTTGATGGCCTGATCCGACCCGAAAGCCACAACGGCGCGGGGCTGGCCCTGAACCACTTGTTTGACGTCTGGGCTTTGCTGGGCGAGTTGGCCTGCCCCTTGCCACTGGGCCTGGGGCTGGTGGCGCAAGCCTTGCACCAGACCCACCCCAACGGCCCCACCCCACCGGTGCTCACCACCGTCGCCCCGCAATTGCACATCGACGCCTCGGGCACGTGGCATGCGCTGGCCGTGCCCTGGGGGCGCAGTGCGCAAGCGGTGCTGTTCGAGCACGACCAACAACTGATGTGGCTGCCCACCGCCGGCGGTCACCAGCAAGCCAGTGGGCGCAGCGACCGCTTGCACGCCGACTGGCAATGGCCCCAAGGCGCCGCCCAAGCCCAGGTGCTGGGCCCGGCGGTTGGCCTCAGCGCGCTGGGCGCTGTGGTGCTGGCCGCCCACATGGCGGGGGCTTTGTCTGCCGTGTTGCACCGCACCGTGAACTACGCCAACGAGCGCCAACAATTTGGTCGGCCCATTGGCAAGTTCCAAGCGATTCAACACCACATCGCCGTGATGGCCGAGCACACCCATGCGGTGCACCTGGCCACGCAAACCGCCGTGGCCCATCTGTCGGTGCCAGCGGCCAGCGGTGCGCCCGTAGTGAGCCCGTCGCTCGTAGCCTTGGCCAAAGCCCGTGCCAGCGAAGCCGTGCCCTTGGTGTGCAACCTGGCCCACGCGGTGCACGGGGCCATGGGCATCACCGCCGAATACCCCTTGCACCACCACACGCGCCGCTTGCACGCTTGGCGCCTGGACTTTGGCGCAGAGAGCCACTGGCAGCGCGTGCTGGGCGAAGCCTGGCTGGCCAGCGGTGAGTCCAGCCTGGATTTTTTATTGAACCACCTGAGTTTGGAGACCCCTTCGTGAGTGACTTTCTTTTGTATGAGCAAGACGGCCCCATCGTCACCCTGACCCTGAACGCTCCCGAGCAGCGCAACCCCCTCACGGGCAACACCGCGGCCGACGAATTCGTGCGCGCCACCGAGCGCATTCGTGCCGACAACCGCGTGCGCGCCGTCATCCTCACCGGCGCAGGCCCGGTGTTCTCCACGGGCGGCGACCTCAAGGACATGCAGCGCTTTTTTGGCGACGAGATGCCGCCTGCAGCGATTCGCCAGTGGTACACCGGCGGCATTCAGCGTTTGGCCAAAGCCGTCTACGACTTGGAAGTGCCCACGATTGCAGCCGTCAATGGGCCCGCCGTGGGCGCCGGCTGCGACCTCACCTGTCTGTGCGACTTGCGCATTGCCTCCGAGAAAGCCAGCTTTGCCGAGAGCTTTGTGCGCGTGGGCCTCATTCCCGGCGACGGTGGCGCTTGGCTCTTGCCCCGCACCGTGGGCTTGTCCAAAGCCATGGAAATGGCGTTCACCGGCGACCCCGTGCCCGCCCAAGAGGCCTTGGCCTGCGGTCTGGTGTCGCAAGTCGTGCCGCACGACGAACTCATGCCCGCCGCCCGCGCGCTGGCCCAGCGCATCGTGCGCAACCCCGGCAACATCTTGCGCATGACCAAGCGCTTGATTCGCGAAGGTCAAACCACCACGCTCGACAACCTGCTGCAACTCTCAGCCAGCATGCAGGTGATTGCCCACAAGAGCCCGCAACACTGGGAAGCCGTGAACGCGTTCCTGGAAAAGCGCCCGCCTCAATTCGGCGACGAGTGAGGCCGTGAACCGCGCCGTGGATGCCTTTGCCCGAGAGATGAGCGCGCTGGCCGACGCCGGCGGCCCTCACCATCGGCGCGACAGCATCGCCTGGCTGATGTTGGGGGTGTTCCCCATGATCATGTCCACCACCATCATCAACGTGGCGGTGCCCGACATCAAAGCCTATTTCCACGCCTCACACCTGCAGGTGCAGGTGTTGTCGTCGGCGTTTTTGGCAGCGGTCACCACCGCCATGCTGCTCTCGGGTGGGCTCATGGGGCGGCTGGGTGTGCGCACCACCTATCGCATCCTGTGCTGGGGCTTTGCCCTCACCGGGCTCATTGCCGCCTTGTTGCCCCCCAGTGGCCTGAACTGGCTGGCGCTGGTGCGCATCGTGCAAGGCTTTCTCACCGGCACCTCGCAGTCGCTGGCCATGCTGGTGATCATCCAAAGCTTTCCCACGCATTTGCGGGGGCGCGCCATTTCGCTCTATGGCCTGGGCATCACCTTCTCGCCCATCGTGGGGCCTTTTGTGGGGGGCTTGCTCACCTCATCGATTGGCTGGCAAAGCCTGTTTTTGTTCACCATTCCGCTGGTGGCCGCCTCGTGGTGGCAGGTGCGTCAGCGCTTGCCCCTGGGCGCCCCCGACGACTTGCCTCGCCGCATGCGCTGGCTGCCCGCGCTGTGGCTCACGCTGTTCATCTCCGGGCTCACCGGCGCCTTTTTGTTTTGGTTCAAGCACCGCGACTGGGCCTTGTTGGCGGTCGCCCTCATGGTGGCGGGCATGGCCTTGTTTGTGCGCGATCAACTGCGCCACCGCGACGAGCAAGTGCTCAATTTCGAATTGCTCAAGATTCCGGGCGTGCTGGCCGCTAGCCTCATTGGCGTGACCTATGGCCTGGGTTTGTTTGGCACCACCTATTTGCTGCCGGTGTATTTGCAAGACCTGGGCGGCTGGGCCTCGTGGCAAGCGGGCACGGCCTTGCTGCCCAGCGGCCTCATGCTGGCCGTGATGCTGTATGTGGGTGGCGCCATGACCGACCGCTTCTCCATGCGCTGGACGCTGTTCATTGGGCTCATGGCTTTCTTGGTGAGCAACGCCGCGTTCTTGTGGCGACTGGAGCCGGTGGACTTGTGGTGGTTCGTGGGCATCACCTTGGTGGGCCGCGTGGGCCTGGGCCTGACGATTCCCTCTTTGAACGCTGGTGCTACCCAGGTCGCACCCGAAACTTATGCCTCCACCATCACCGTCATGATGGGGTTTTTCAGGGCCTTGGGCGGGGCGGTGGGCGTGGGCTTGGTGGGGGTGTTGCTGGAGCTCGGACATGACCGCGGGACCAGCGCTTCCCTGGGCTTGTCGCAAGCCTATTGGGTCACCTTCCTCGCCATGACCCTCACTTACCTGCCCGCGCTCGGTGCTTGGCACTGGATGCGCCCCAATCCACCGAAGGCTGTCCCATGAACCGAGCCAGCCTCGTGCGACTGGTGATGTTGTCGGCCATTTGGGGCAGCTCGTTTTTGTTCATGCGGGTGGCTGCACCCGTGCTGGGGCCGGCCGTGTTGTCGCTGGGGCGTGTGGCCCTGGGTGCTGCATTTTTGTGGGTGCTGGCGCTGTGGTGGCGCAAGTCCATCGCCCTGCGCGAGAACTGGAAACACTTTGTGGTGCTGGGCGGGGTGAACGCCGCCTTGCCCTTTGTGCTTTACAGCCAAGCTTCGCAGTTGCTGTCCACGGCGCAGTTGTCGGTGCTCAATGCCACCGCCCCTGCGTGGGGCTATGTGATTGGCCTGGCCTGGGGCTTGGAGGCGTGGTCGCCGCGTCGAGGCTTGGGCCTGCTGTTGGGCTTGCTGGGTGTGGTGATGCTGATTCAACCCAGCGGCGAGGGCTGGCAAGGGCCACAACTGCAAGGCGTGTTGATGTGCCTGACCGCCACGTTTTGCTATGGCCTGGCCACCAACCATGCGCGGCGCAGCGCCGCACGCGAGCCGTTTTTGAATGCCTTTGGCACCCTGCTGGGCGCCTCGGTGACGGTGGCGCCCACCTTATTGGTGTGGCCCCTGGCCCACCCGCCCACCTGGGCTGCCGTGGGCGCAGTGGTGGGCATTGGCGTGCTGTGCAGCGGGGTGGCCTACTTGCTGTATTTCCGGCTGGTGCAAGACGTGGGGCCTACCTCGGCGCTTTCGGTCACCTACCTCATCCCTTTGTTTGGCAGTTTGTGGGGCGGGGTGTTCTTGGGCGAATGGCCCACGCTGGCCACGCTGGGCGGCATGGGCGTGATCTTGCTGGGCACGGCTCTGGTGACGGGCTTCAACCCCTTGGGCTGGCTGTTGCGCAAGCCCCTCAGAGGGTGAGCCGCCCTTCGATGCACAGGCTCACCGCACCCCCCACCCACAAGGTGTCGCCTTCCTGATTGATGTGCACCCGGCCCGCTCGGCCCAAGGCTGCACCCTGGGCCACTTGGTAATGGGCAGGGGCTAAGCCCGCCGCGCGCATCCAGACCGCCAGCCCCGCATTGAGGCTGCCCGTGACTGGATCTTCGTTCACCCCAGAGGGCACCACAAAGGCACGCACCTCGAAGGCGGTGTCAGCACCCGGCACTTGCGGCGCCACCACCCCCAGCTTCAAATCGGCCAAAGCGGCGAAGTCGGGTTTCAATTGGCGAACTTGCTCGGCGTCGCGCAGCATCACCGCGCACCATTCGGGGCCATTGACCACCCACTGGTGGTGCCAGACATCGCTGGGGTTCACGCGCAACGCGCTGACGATGCGAGCCAGCAAATCGGGCGCGAGTGGCCCCGTGCGCAACAAAGGCGGAGCCGCAAAAGCCAATCGCTCGGCGTCTTGTCGCACGGTGACCAAGCCAATGCCGCACTCTTGCACCACCACCCCTGGCGTGGTGGGCACACCGCCCGCACGCAGCCACGCGGCACACGAACCCAAGGTGGGGTGACCGGCAAACGGCAACTCCTGACCCGGCGTGAAGATGCGCACCCGGTAGTCGGCCCGCGGGTCGGTGGGCGGCAACAAGAAGGTGGTTTCCGACAAATTGGTCCAGCGCGCAAAGCGCGCCATGTCGGCCTCGGTGAGGACATCGGCATCGTGCACCACCGCCAAGGGGTTGCCCTGGAGCGGCTGATCGCTGAAGACGTCGAGCTGGTGAAAAGTGAAGGTGGTCATGCGTGGATCATCCGCGCTTCAAATACACCTTCACAAAACTGGACTTCAAGGCCTCGGCCTTGGCGGCCAAGTCGGCTTGGTTGCCCGCTTTCACGGCGTCCATCACCGCGTCGAGGTTGCGTCGAATGGTCAGGATTTCTTCGTCGTTGGCCACGGCCTCTACCGCTGCGAGCTTGTCGCTGACTTGGGCATAGACGGATTGGATCTTCTTCAGGTCGCCCGCGGCGGCGGCGTCCAGCACCCATTCCATGGCGTCGTGAAAGTCCACCAAGGCCACCGCCAATTGAGAAAAGCCATTGCGCTTGAGCCAGCCCTGGAAGATGGGGCGAACGGTTTCCAAGTCGAGGTGGGCTTGGTGCAAGTCGCCGGTGCGCACCAAGGGCTCGACCAGACGAATTTTTTCGGCCACGGCCAGCAACTCGGCCGTGAATTGTTCATCGGACTTGAGGGCGTAAGGCCGGTAGCTCAAGTATTTGGCTTGGAAGGCGGCATAAGCGGGCACCCATTGTTCGTATTGCGCCACCGCTTGTTCGCGCTCGCCCTTGCCGGTGAGAAACAGGGTTTGCTTGTAAAAGGCATTCATCCCGTTGTATTGCTCGAGGAACAGCTTGCGGGTGACCACCTGGCTGCCCCAGCTGCCGCCCACGGCCAACGCCAACAACACCAGCACCCCCGCCCAACGCCAGGCTTGGCAGGCGCAGTCGCCGTCGGTTCGAACCCCCAGCAGGCCATACAAGGGGCAACGGCGTAACCAGCCCGTGAGCAACATCACCGCACCCACGGCGTAGGCCACCCAGTGCCACGGTTGGCCCAGCCAGAAGTAACCGGCTTGCAGCAACACAATGGCCAAGATCAGACGGACGAATTGATCGATGGGGTGAACGTTTTTCATGAGGGATTCCAGTGAGGACAACAAGACGGCATTGTCCCTTTGCGTTTGCGCCAAGCGTCTGCTTTGGATCAAGGCTTCTAGAATGACGCCATGACCCTCGCCCGAATGCCACATCAGTTTGCCCGCTGGGTGTTGCTGTGGTTTGCCCTGACCCTCACGGCGGCCATTGCCGCGCCGGTGGTCAGTGGCGACGTGGTGAACATCGTCTGTTCCGCTCAGGGCGTTCAACTGGCCGACCCCGATGGCGATGGTGCCCTGGCCGCCAAAACCACGGCCAGCTTGCATTGCCCCTTGTGCATGCCGATGGCCACCCTGGTGGGTCAATCCGCCACCCCCAGCGTGTCCGTCGCTGTCAACCACTGGCCGCTCACGTGGCGCTGGCCACCGGCCCATTCGGCCCACGATGCGGCGCCCCCCTTGCCCTCTCGCGGTCCACCGGTTTCTTGCTGACTTCCATTCCCCTTTTTTTTTCAACACGTTCTTGCCCCACATGGGGCGAGACTTGGAGTCATTCATGAAACACCTGTTATTCACCCTCACCGCCGCCCTCACCCTGTCCACCGCCGCTTGGTCTCAAACCGTGTCCATTGATGCGCCTTGGGCCCGCGCCACCGTGCCGGGTCAAAAAGCCTCGGGCGCCTTCATGCAACTCACTGCCCCCGAAAACATGAAGTTGGTGGCGGCCTCCAGCCCGGTGGCTGGCGTCACCGAGATTCACGAAATGAAGATGGACGGCAACCTGATGAAGATGTCAGCCATCCCCTTTCTCGCCTTGCCCGCCGGACAAGCCGTGACCCTCAAGCCCGGTGGCTATCACGTGATGTTGTTGGATTTGAAAAGCCAGCTCAAAACCGAGGCCAAGCTGCCGCTGACCCTGACGTTTGAAAACGCCAAAGGCACACGCAGCCAAGTGACGCTGGAGGTGCCCATCCAACCCTTGGGCGCCACCCAACCCATGAAGCACGGCCACATGCAGCACTGAGGGGCGTGGCCCCAGCCGGGATGCTGACGCGAACCCGCGTCAGTGTTTGAGTTGGGCGCCTTGGGCGCGGGCGTTGGCATCGAGCCCGCCCTTGGCCTGCCACTCGGCAAAGCCGCCCTGCAAGATGCGCACGTTCTCCCAACCCGCCACCCGTAGCGCAAAACCAGCCTGCGCCGACAAACTGCCGGTGTTGCAGTAAATCAGCACCATTTGGTCTTTGGGAATGTGTTGGCGCTTGGCCAACACCTGCCGCCATTCGATGTTCACGGCCCCGGGAATGTGGGACTTGGCGAATTGCGCGGCATCGCGCGCGTCGATGATGCGCATCTTGGCGTATTGTTCGCGCGGAATTTGCTCGGGGAAGATGGTCGCCCCGGCGTAATCCACAAACTCCAAATACGCCGACATCTCTTCCACAGCGGCGTTGTTGGCTATGGCCCATTGGGGCGTGCCAATCATCAGTCCCCAGCACAGGGCGTAGGCCAAACGTTTCATGGGCTTCCAAAATCGGGTTAAATATCAGCTTTCAATTATGAAGCAGGCTGGCACGCTGCGCACTCTGGAGAAAAAATGATTCAACGCACTTGCATCGCCCTGGCACTGGGCTTGACCGTGACGGTGTGCGGGGCACAAACCCCGGTCCATTCGGGACCACGGCATGGCCACGACGCCCGCCATTTGCACGCCCAAGGCCAACACGATGAAGTGAACATGCCGGGCTTGCAAGGCAAGGACACCACCCCCCAAGAGGTGAATGACTTGCGCGTCATGTTCCAGCTACACAAAGACTTTCGCCGCACGGTGACGCACTTGCCCAATGGCATTCGCACCGTCACCGAAACCGACAACCCCCGTTTGTATGCCGCGTTGGTGAGCCATGTGGCGGGCATGCTGCAGCGGGTGAGCGAGCAGCGCAACCCCCACGTCATCATCCAAAGCCCCACGCTCGAAGCCGTGTTCGAGGGCGGGCGCTTGATTCGCAACGACATTCAGGTCACCGCCAAAGGTGTGACGGTGACCCAAACCTCAGATCAGCCGCATTTGGTCAAGGCCTTGCAAACCCATGCCAACGAGGTGAGCGAGCTGGCCTTGCGCGGCATGGCCGCCGTGCACGAACAAATGCAGGGCCGCCACCACCGCCATTGAGCAGGCTTTAGCGAGCGGACAACAAAAAGCCCGCGAAGAACGCTGACAAAGTGGCCGTTGCGTCCAACGGCAACACCTGCGCGATGTATTGGTCGGGGCGCACCACCACCAAGCAGCCTTGCTGACGATCGATGCCACGCAGGGCAAAAATGTCGGTGCCGCGTTTGAGATCGGCGCAAAACACCTTTTCGTAGTCCATCAAACCCAGCTGGCCTTTGTAGGGCTTGAGGAACGCGGGCATGGTGCCGTGTTCGATGTCACGGAAGCCTTGCTGGAACACGGCGCGCACATCGATCACGGCGTCCACATCGGCGCCCACTGGCGTGTGTCGCAACACCGGGGAATCGGGGTGCTGGGCCAAAAACGCGCACAGCCGATCGATGGCACCACCCGCTTGGCCGTGATCGCCCTCGGGGGCGAACGCAAACAGGCGCCAGCGCGCATCGGCCTCGACGGCATGGCCCAACTCCATGGGGTAAGCGTCGGCCAGCCGAATGACGGGCGCCGAATGAAAGCGCTCGCCCACGATCAAGCCAGTGGCCAAAGCCTGGTGCTGGTTGTCTCCGGTGATGACCGAAGGCGCGTAGCAAACGCTCAGGCCACCCGTGAACACCAGGTTCTCGATGAACTGCTTCTGAAAGCGCGGCATGTTGGAGCCATCGAGTTCCGACTCCCCGGGCGGAGCACTCATGATGCGGGCCCATTTGTGATCGGTGTCGACCAACATCTTGGCGGCCGCCCAACGCTCGGCGGAATAGGTGTGCAACAAACTGGGCTTGGAGCGGCCCTTGAACACCTGCACCAGTTTCCAACCCAGGTTGAAGGTGTCGCCCATGGACACGTTCATGCCCTGACCCGCTTTCGGGCTGTGGGTGTGACACGCATCGCCTGCCGTGAACACGCGCGGGTGGCGGGTGGCCGCTTGATCCGGCGGCACATCGTCGAATTTGTTGGTCATGCGGTGACCAATTTCGTAGACCGACCACCACACCACCTCTTTCACATCGAGGGTGTAGGGCTTGAGGATGCGGTTGGCCGCTGCGATGATGTGCTCGGAGGTGAGGTTGCGGTTGGCCACGCGCTCATCGGGGTTGAGCTTGTCGAGTTCCACATACATGCGGAACAAATATCCACCTTCCCGCGGCAACACCAGCAAGTTGCCTTCAGACTTGGAGGCAATCAGGCACTTCATGCGGATGTCGGGAAAATCGGTGTTGGCCAGGATGTCCATCACCCCCCAAGCCTGATGCGCAGCATCGCCGGTGAGCTCGCCCCCAATGGCCGTTCGCACTTGGCTGCGTGCGCCATCACAGCCCACCACATAGTTGGCGCGCACCTTCACCAGTTCGCCCTTGCGGGCTTCATCGGTGCGCTCGAGGGTCACCGTCACGGGGTGGTCGTCGGTGGTGGTGTCAATGTGCAGGTCTTTCACCGCCAAGCCGTAGTCGGGCTCCAAGCGAGACGGCGAGTTTTTCATGTATTCCAAGTAGAGTTCGTGCACTCGCGCTTGGTTCATGAGCGTGTGGGGCATTTCAGACTGGTCGTCGGCCACGTCTTGCACCCGGCCCACGCGGTGAATGTGCGCGGGGTTCTCGGGGTTGGGCGTCCAGAACGTGGTTTCGTTCACCCAATAGGCTTCCTCTTTCACCTTGTTGGCAAACCCAAAGGCCTGGAACATTTCCATGGAGCGAACGTTCAGGCCATCGGCCTGGCCCTTGTCGATGGGGCCCAGTTTGGCCTCGACGATGCGGGTGTTGATTTCGGGGAAGGCCGACAACTGCGCCGCCAACGTGAGCCCAGCAGGGCCACAGCCCACCACCAACACATCCACCTCGGCTGGCAAGGGCTTGGCATTGGCCGCTGCGCGGATGGGGTCTGCCGCCTTGATGCGCGGATCACTGGGCTTGAAGCCATTCATGTAGTACTGCATGCGGGGTCTCCTGAAATGGGGTTTGCAATTGATATTTATGCTTACTAATTCCAGTCTAACAGAAAGTAAGCATGCTTATCAATCCCCTTTTTGGGGCACAATGCCCATAAGGAGAAGTGGCATGGAATCACTGGCAATGCCCGGACACCTGATCCGGCGACTGCATCAACGCGCATCACAGGTTTTCACTGCGCGCACCCAAGCGGCGGGCTTTGACCTGACCTCGGTGCAATTTGCCGCCATGGACGCCATCGCCAACCACCCCGGCGCCGACCAAGCCACCATTGCCCAACTCATCGCCTTTGACCGCGCCACGATTGGTGGCGTCATCGACCGCTTGTTGCAAAAGGGCTGGATTCGGCGCAGCGTGAGCGAGCGCGACCGACGTGCCCGCGTGCTCGACCTCACCCTCAAAGGCAAGCGCCTCATGGCCGAGGTCTTGCCGGTGGTGGCCGATTTGCAAGACGAGGTGTTGTCCCCCCTGACGGCCGAGGAAAAAGCCACGTTCATGACACTGGCCACGCGACTCATTCAAGCCGAATCCACCGCCTAAGGGCACACCATCAACTCGGAGCCACGCATGCGCAAACTGTTACTGATTGGGTTGGCCAGTGTGATTGGCGCGGCAGCGGCGCATTCGGCCGAAGTCGCGGTGGTGAACCCGCAACGGCACGCAGGCGGCTTTGCCCAGCAAGCCAACAACCGCGTGTTCGCCGCATCGACCCAGCCCCTGCCGCTGCCCCTCAAGACACACACCGCATCCGATGCACGCATCGCAGCCTTGGCCCAACAGCTCATCGACAAGCACCCCACCCTGTCGCTGCTGCTGCTGGATCGGGGCGAGATCGTGTTCGAGCAATATCGCGCCCCAGCCCATGCCCAAGCCAAGATGTATTCGCAAAGCATGAGCAAAAGCCTCACCGCCTACACCTTGGGTGCCATGTTGTGCGATGGGAAATTGCGTTCACTCGACGACCCCGCCCACCGTTATGTGCCTGAGCTGACGGGCACCGCCCCCGGCGACGCGCCCTTGAAGCATGTGCTGGCCATGAGCAGTGGCGGCACCGACGCCAAGATGGCCGGGGCGCACGAAGACAACGAATGGGCCAAGATCAACCGCCACCAATTGACGACCACCGAGGTGGTGAAAAAGCATGGCGCCAAATCCATCGCTTCCGGCCAAGAGCTGCGCTATTCGGCGACCGACACGTTTGCTTTGTCGCTGACCGCCGATGCTGCGGGCGGGTTTTTCCGAAATTTTGAGCAACACCTCTGGCAGCCTGCCCGCACCGAGTCAACAGGCCATTGGCTGTTTGACCGCGAGGGCAAGCCCATGTCGGCGTCTGGTTTCAGCGCCACCACCCGCGATTGGGGTCGCTTGGCTTTGCACAGCGTGCGCTTGTTGAAGTCGGGGGGCTGTATGGGCGACTTCATGCAAGCGGCCACCCACGCCCAAGTGCCCAACAAAACCAAGCGCGTGGGCGCCGCATTTGCGTCTTATGGCTACCAAACCTGGGTTGGCAACTTTGGCCGCGTGCCCAGTTACTGGTGGTTGGGCTATGGGGGTCAACGCGTGGGGATTGACCCGGCTGGGGAAAAAATTCTGGTGCTCACCAGCCACCGCGAAGACTACATGGGCGAGGTGTATCGGCTGTTTGCGCAGTGGACACGGCCATAAAAAAGCCACCCGCTAGGGGTGGCTGATTTCACGCGGTGTAGTGAGCCCACTTAAATGGGGCGAACACGCAAATTGCGTTCAATCTTCACCAGCACAAGAATCAGACTGATGACCAAAAAGGCAGCGAACATCCCGCCAGCAATGTAAAGACTCATCATCGCGCCAGATTGCTTGGCGATTGCTTCGCTTTGTTCCTCGCGCTCAAAGTCAGCGGCTTTTTTCTTTTCTTTAACGAAATAGGCTGGGTAAACGCTATTCACAGCAGAGAAAAAACCATTGCGAGACAGTATTTTTTCTTCTGACTTTTTGCTCACCACATCCAAAATGGCTTGATCGGTGAGCAGTTTGTTCAACAACAGCGTGCGACCCGTGGCATAGCTCAGCACGCTCTCTTCGCTCTGGGGGTCAAAGGCGTTGTTCTGAGCTGAGTTTTTCAGGTTTCTGCGCATACCGGCCGGGTCGGTGTAGTGCTTGTTGTAGCGCTGCAGAAAATCGCTGAGCAGCTTGAACTGCTTGTCCACTTCTTGATCCAGTTTGTCGTCCTTGGCGGGTTCTTGTGACGGAGTGGAGGTTTGTGCGGGCGCAGCAGGAGCAGCTTGCGGTTGTTCCAAAGTCTTCTTGATCTCGTCCACCATCTCTTGAATGTTGGGCTCGTTGTGCTTGTATTGGGCCGGCGTGGCGTTCAGGCTGGTCACCCCCTTGAATGCAAATACGGCAGCTCCAATCAGCGATACCGTGAGAACAATCAGGATCACAACCCGCAAAATACCCAAGAACGAGTTCTCGAGTTTCATGGATAAAGTTTGTTTTTCATCGGAAGACATAACAGCCCAGTGTGGTTTGAAAGGCTGGGACTCTAACCTGATTTACACCTTCAATTGAAAAGCTTTGTCATTTTTTAATGCGTCAGGCAGGTCGACACGCTTCTCTCGTTCCTAGCGATTGAACAGGTCACTCCACCGTGACGCTCTTGGCCAGGTTTCGCGGCTTGTCCACATCGGTGCCACGCAAACAGGCGGTGTGATACGCCAGCAACTGCAAGGCCACCACATGCAACAGGGGCGAGAGCACGCCGTAATGCTCGGGCATGCGAATCACATGGGTGCCCGCTTCGCTTTCAATGTGCGTGTCCGCATCGGCCAGCACATACAACTCGCCGCCACGCGCACGCACTTCTTGCAAATTGCTCTTGAGTTTTTCCAGCAATTGGTCGTTGGGCGCCACGGTCACCACGGGCATGGCACTGGTCACCAAAGCCAAGGGGCCGTGCTTCAATTCGCCAGCGGGATAGGCCTCGGCGTGGATGTAGCTGATCTCTTTGAGTTTCAGCGCCCCTTCCAAGGCGATGGGGTAATGCGCGCCTCGCCCCAAGAACAAAGCGTTTTCTTTGGGGGTGAAGGCCTCGGCCCAGCTGATGAGCTGGGGCTCCAAGGCCAGCACCGATTGCAAAGCCACGGGCAGGTGTCGCAAGGCGCGCAGGTGATCGGCCTCAGCCTCGGGGCTTAAACGGCCACGGGTTTTGGCCAGCACCAGCGCCAGCAAAAACAAACCAGCCAACTGGGTGGTGAAGGCCTTGGTGGAAGCCACGCCCACTTCGGCACCCGCACGGGTCACGTAGGCCAAGCGGCATTCGCGCACCATGGCACTGGTGGCCACGTTGCAAATGGTCAGGGTGTGGGTGTGACCCAGGCTTTGCGCGTGGCGCAAGGCCGCAAGGGTGTCGGCGGTTTCGCCGCTTTGGCTGATGGTCACCACCAAGGTGCGGGGGTTGGGCACCGAATCGCGGTAGCGGTATTCGCTGGCCACCTCCACTTGGCAATTCACGTGCGCCAAGGATTCGATCCAGTATTTCGCCACGCAGCCGCTGTAGTAACTGGTGCCGCAAGCCAAGATCAGCACCTGGTCGATGCTGTCCAGGGTCTCGGCGGCTTGCTCCCCAAAAATCTCCGGCACGATGCCTTGCACACCTTCCAAGGTGTCGGCCAAGGCACGGGGTTGCTCGAAGATTTCCTTTTGCATGTAATGGCGGTAGCTGCCCAACTCGGCCGCACCACTGTGGGCGTGCACGGTTTTCACGGGGCGCTCCACGGCCAGGCCTTGCGCATCCACGATGCGGTGTGCGCCCGGATTGAGATCCACCACATCGCCTTCTTCCAAATACACAATTTGATCGGTCACGCCAGCCAAAGCCATGGCATCGCTGGCCATGAAGCGCTCGCCCAATGCCACGCCCAGGATCAGGGGTGAACCAGCGCGCGCCCCCACCACCCGTTGCGGCTCGTCGTGGTGAATCACGGCAATGGCATAGGCCCCGTGCAACTGGCGAGTTGCAGCTTGCACGGCGACGAACAAATCGCCCGCATACAGACTGTCAATCAGGTGGGCAATGACCTCGGTGTCGGTTTGGCTCTCGAAGGCATAGCCTTTGGCCTGCAGCGCTCGGCGCAGGATTTCGTGGTTTTCAATGATGCCGTTGTGCACCAAGGCCACCCGCCCGGCCGAAGCGGCCTGGGCTTGCGGCCCATGGCTGAAGTGCGGGTGGGCGTTGTGCACCGCGGGTGCGCCATGCGTGGCCCAACGGGTGTGGGCAATGCCGGTGCCGCTTTGTATTGATTCGGCTTGAACCTGCGCTTGCAACTCGGCCACGCGCGCGGTGCTGCGGGCGCGCTGCAGGCCCGCACCTGGTGTGCCGAGGCTGGCCGCATGGATGGCCACGCCGCACGAGTCGTAACCCCGGTATTCCAGGCGTTGCAAACCCTGCACAAGGATGGGAACGATGTTGCGCCCAGAGGCTGCGCCGACGATGCCGCACATGTTGCGATTCTTTCTGTTGGGGGTCTTGTGATCTTAGGGCTTGGTTTTAACGGGCCGAGACCAATTGGCCAGGCTCACCTGTTTGGCCCGGGTCACGCTCAGCGCGCCAGCCGGGGTGTCTTTGGTGATGGTGGAGCCGCCCCCGATGGTGCCGCCTGCACCCAGGGTGACCGGGGCCACCAGCACGCAGTTGCTGCCCACGTGCACATCGGCCTCGATGACGGTGCGGTGCTTGTTGGCCCCATCGTAATTGGCGGTGATGCTGCCCGCGCCGTAGTTCACCCGCTCGCCCACGGTGGCGTCGCCCAAATAGGCCAAGTGGTTGGCCTTGGCGCCAGCGGCCAGCGTGCTGTTTTTGACTTCCACAAAGTTACCAATGTGCACTTCGGGACCCAAGTGGGCACCGGGTCGCAAGCGGGCATAGGGACCCACCCAAGCGCCAGCCCCCACGCTCACCCCCAACTGTTCGCCATCGATGTGGGTGAAGGCCTGAATCACCGCGCCCGCTTCGATGCGGCAATTGGCCAGCACGCAATTGGGGCCAATGCGCACGCCTTCGCCCAGGTGCACCTGGCCTTCGAACACGGCATTGATGTCGATGAACACATCGGCTTCGCAGGTGAGGTGGCCGCGCACATCCAATCGCGCGGGGTCGGCCAAGCGAACGCCTTGCGTCATGAGGGCATCGGCCACGCGGCGTTGGTGCACGCGCTCCAGTTCGGCGAGTTGGGCCGGCGAATTCACGCCCGCCACTTCCCAAGCATGGGGGGTGGTGTGGCTGCGCACGGTAGCGCCTTCGGCCACGGCGTGCTTCACCACATCGGTGAGGTAGAACTCGTTTTGGGCATTGCGGTTGTCCAGCAGGCCCAGCCAGCGCCGCAAATCGCGGGTGGGGGCCACCAACACACCGGTGTAAATCTCGGTGAGGGCGCGTTGGGCCTCGGTGGCGTCTTTTTCTTCCACGATGGCCTGCACCACCTGCTGCGCGTTGCGCACCACGCGGCCGTAACCGGTGGGCTGGCTCAGGTTCAGGGTCAACAAGGCCAGGTGTTCGCCCGCACTGGCTTCAATGAGGGCTTGCAAAGTCTCGGGCTGGGTCAGCGGCACATCGCCACTGAGCACCAGGGTGAGGCCGTCGTCGGCCAGCTCGGGCAGGGCTTGCTGAACCGCGTGGCCCGTGCCCAACTGGGGGGACTGCAACACGGCCACACGCTGGGGGCCGGTGTCAGGCGGCGAGGACAAGAGGGCGGCCTGGACTTGTTCGGCCCCATGGCCAGTCACCAGCACCACCCGGCGGGCTTGAATGCCCGCCACCGCGTCGACCACGTGCTGCAACAAAGCCTTACCCGCCAAACGGTGAAGCACTTTAGGGATACTGCTCTTCATGCGGGTGCCTTTTCCCGCAGCCATGATCACCACATCGATGGGTTTCATCGTCTTTTCCTCATGTTGATGCGCATTATCCCCAAGCCTTGGCTCTCCTTTTGGCGCTGGCGGTCGGCCCTTTTGGCCCTGTGTGCCAGCGTTTGGCTCACTGGTTGCGGCTGGTTGCTGCAAAGCACCTACAACCAATCGCCCCGTTTGGTGCATTACTGGCTCGATGACCACTTCGACTTCACCGAGGCTCAGTCCGAACAGGCCAAAGCCCTGCTCAAGCGCTGGCTGGCGTGGCACCGCCAAAACGCCTTGCCCACGGTGGCCACCGAGCTCAACGCCTGGCAAGCCCTGATGGCGGGGCCGGTCGATGCAGACACCGTGTGTCAGCGCTTTGAGCGGGCACGCGGCCTCACCCAATCGTGGTTCGAGCCCGTGGTGGTCGATGGGGCCGCGCTGGCCATGAGCCTGTCGCCCAAGCAATTGAACCACCTGCGCCAAACCATGGCCAAGCGCAATGCCGAGTGGCGAGAAGAGTGGCTGGAAGGCTCGGCCAACGACCGCCTCAAGCGTCGCGTCAAACAGGGCCGCGAATGGGCCGAACGCTGGTATGGCGACCTCAGCCAGGCCCAGCTCGACCAGCTGCGACAAGCCGCTCAGGCCTCGCCCTATTCGCCCGAATTGGCCTTCGAATGGCGCAAACAACGACAAGGCCAGTGGCTGGGCATGTGGTCACGTTGGCAGGCTCAAGCGCCCAGCCCCGCCGAGGCTCAGCAGGCCTTGCGTGACGGACTGGCGCGCTGGCAACAAGCCCCCAAACCGGCCGACCAAGCCTTGTATGCGCGCATTCAGCGCTACAACTGCGAGGCGGTGGCCGCGTTCCACAACCGCACCACCCCAGCGCAACGCGCCCATGCGGTGAAGGTGTTGCAGGGCTATGCGGACGATGTGCGGGCCCTGATGGCCCAAACCCCTTAACTTTGCAGCGACTTCCACATCTCCAGATCGCGCTCGGCGGTCCAGATGCGAGGGTTTTTGATGCCACTGGCTTCGTCGAAAGCGCGGCTGACATCGAAGGGCAAGCAGTGTTCGTAAATGAACACATGGCCAAACACCGGGTCCATGGCTTGTCGGGTGTGGGCCATGGCGTCTTTGAGGTTCATGTTTTTCGCCACCGCCTCCTGGCCGCAGCGATACAACGTTTCCACCCAGCGCTTGGTGTAGTCCAGCGCCTTGTTCACATTGGCTTTGCCCTTCATGGCCTCGCCGCGACCAGGCACGATGGCCTCGGCCTGCAGTGCGCGCAAGGCCTCTAGCGTGGCGGGCCATTCTTCCAACTGGGCGTCACCGGTGTAGACGCCGGCCTCGTATTCCACCAAGTCGCCGCTGTAGAGCACCTTTTCTTCTTCCACCCAAGCGATGGTGTCGCCACGGGTGTGGCCAGGGCCGGGGTGCCAAATTTGCACCACCACCCCACCCAAATTGATGGACAACTTGCCCGGCACCTCGCCACGGGTGGGGTTGCCACCGCCCACCACCATGGTGGGCCAGGTCAGGCCAGGAATGGATTCGGCGTTGCGGAACAACCGGGGGAAGCGCTCCATTTCGCTTTTCATGTCTTGGGCGCCACGCTCTTGAATGAGCTCCAAAGTGCCTTGGCTGGCGATGATCTCGGTGGCCCCTTCCTCGGCAAACGCATAAGCCCCCAACACCCGCACCGCGTGGTAGTGGGTGAGCAACACATACTTGATGGGCTTGTCGCTGACCGTGCGAATTTTTCGGATGAGGTCTTTGGCCATGGCGGGCGTGGCCGTGGCGTCGCTCACCAAGATGTAGCGGTCACCAATGATGACCCCCGAGTTCGGGTCACCCTCGGCGGTGTAGGCCCAGCAGTGGGCACTCAACTGTTCAAACGTGATCTTCTTGTCCGACAAATCGGCTTGACTCGCAAACGCTTTGCTCATGGTTCACTCCAAAAATTGGGGTCAGGTTACATTTTTAATTCAGCGGCCAGACGGTGCCATATTCGTTGAGGATGGCGTCTAGGGGCATGTCGTGCGGCTCGGGCATGAGGTCGGGCAAAAAGCCATGGCCAAAGCCCAGACCCACGGTCACCGGCTGGGGTTGCAAGGTGGCCAGGGTGCGGTCGTAAAAGCCCCCGCCGTAGCCCAGGCGGTAACCGCCCGGCCCATACCCCACGCAGGGCACAAACAGCAAGGTGGGCACCACTTGCTCGGTGTCTTTGGGCTTGGGGATGCCGTAGGCGTCTTCTTCCATGGGGCAACCCGGATACCAAACGTGGAAGGTGAGGGTTTTGTGAACCTTGTTGACCACGGGCAGCCCAATGCGGCGGCGCACGGGGTCGTCGAGCAGCTCGCCGTCTTCCTTCCAGCGATGCAAGGCGGGCAGTGGGTCGAACTCGCCTTTGATGGGCCAATACGCACCAATGACGGTGTCGGGCCGGCCAAACAGCCAAATGCGCATCACGCGTTGCAAATCTTCCACGCGGGCGAGGCGATCCGGGAGGTTCAAACGCTCTTCGAGCAGGGCTTGTCGTGTGGCTTTCTTGTCCATGCGCTCATAATGCCAACATGTTGTTGGAAGCCATTGTGTCACGCCTAAACACCACCACTTTGTTATCCATGGTTCTGGCCATCCCCCTGAGTTTCGGAGGGGTTGGCGCTTGGGCCAAATCCAAACCCACCACGGCCAAACCGCCAAGCGCCGAGCAAGCCTTGCTCGACATGGAGCAAGCCTTTCGCAAACAAGATGGCAAACGCTTAAAAGCCTTGCTGCCCTTGGTCAAAGGCCACCCCTTGTCGGGCTGGGGCCATTACTGGGAATTGAAAAACCGGCTCGACACAGCCCCCACCCCCGAAATTCAAGGCTTTTTGCAGCGCCACGCGGGCTCGTATGTGGAAGACCGCTTGCGGGCCGATTGGCTGCTGGTGCTGGGCAAAGCCAACGACTGGGCCAACTTCGATCGCGAATACGCCCATTACCGCATGCGTGACGACCGGGAAATCGCTTGCCTGCAGGTGCTCTCCCAGCACCGGCGCGTGGGTTCCCAATTGCCACAGGACGCGGTGACGCTGGTGCGCGACCACTGGTGGCGTTTGCGCCAAAAAGACGATGGCTGCACCCAAGCCGTTGAAGCCTTGCACCAGGCGCGCCGCATCACCGCCCACGAGATTTGGCAAAAGGTTCGATTGGCGGTTGAGTTCAATCGCTTGGCCACCGCCGACCAGGCCTTGGCTTTGGTGGAGCCCAAGGGCACCGCCAGACTCAAGGCCATTTTTCGTGACCCCTTGGCATTTGCCAAAAGCAACCCCCGCGCGGGCGGGGAATGGATCACGCTGGCCATGGTGCGTGCCGCGCGCAAAAACCCCGACGCCACTGCCCAATGGCTGGCCAGCCACGAGCAGCACCTGAGTGCCGAGCAGCGCAACTGGGCCTGGGGTGCCATCGGCCGAGAAGCGGCCATGGACTTGAACGACTCGGCCGTGTCGCACTATGGTCGTGTGACTCGCTTGCAAGACCTCACCGATGACATGCTGGCCTGGCAAGCCCGCGCCGCCTTGCGCCAAGCCAATGGCCCGCTGTGGCCCCTGGTGCTCGCTGCCATCGAGGCCATGAGCCCCAGCGCCCAGCAAGACCCCACTTGGATCTACTGGCAAGCCAAGGCCTTGCTGGCTTTGCACCCCCACGACCCCGAACCCGACCGGGTGAAGGCCAAGGTGCTGCTCGAGCGCATTGCAGGCATCGACGGCTTTTACCCCCAACTCGCGATGCACGAGCTGGGCCAGCCCTTGGTCTTGCCCCCTCGCCCACCCGCCCCCACCGATGCCCTCATGGCCCAGGTGCGACAAAACCCCTCGCTGCAGCGTGGGCTCATGGCGATTCAAATGGGCTTGCGGGGTCCGGGCGTGCGCGAATGGAATTACGGCACCAGCTTGGTGGACATGAACGGCCAATCGGGCCGCCTCACGCCTGAGCAGATGCACGCCGCCGCCTACTGGGCATTTGAGGCCCAAGTGTGGGACCGCAGCATCAACACCAGCGAGCGCTCGGGCCTGTTCGACGTCGAGCTGCGTTTTCCGCGCCCCTTTCAAAACGAAGTGGTGGAGCGCTCACGCGACATTGACCTCGACCCGGCCAACGTCTATGGGCTGATTCGCCAAGAGAGTCGCTTCATCATCAACGCCCGCTCTTCCGTGGGTGCCGCAGGGCTCATGCAAGTCATGCCCGCCACGGCCCGTTGGACCGCCAAGCAATTGGGCATGCAAGGGTTTCGCACGGAGCAGCTCAACCGCACCGATGTCAACATTGCCATTGGCACGGGCTACCTGAAAGTGGTGCTCGATCACTTCCAGGGTCACCTGGCGCTGGCCGCTGCGGCCTACAACGCGGGCCCCAGCCGGGCCCGCAAGTGGCGCCAAGGGCCCAACTTGGATGGCGCAATTTGGGCCGAAAACGTGCCCTTCACCGAAACCCGGGACTACGTGAAAAAAGTCTTGGCCAATGCCACCGTCTATGGCGTCATCTTGAGCAGTGCGCCCATCGGTTTGGTTGAACGCCTGGGCACCGTTGGCCCCAGCGACTCATCCAACGAGGGCTCCGACATCCCCTGAAGGAGCGGCAGCCGCTGCGGGGGGGTGGGCCGCTTGGCTTTGCTGCAAGCGCCACATGCGGGCGTAGCGCCCCTCGCGGGCAAGCAACTCGGTGTGGGTGCCGCTTTCCACCACCTGGCCCGCATCGAGCACCACGATGAGGTCGGCATCCACAATCGTGGACAGCCGGTGTGCAATGACCAAGGTGGTTTTGTTGCGCGCGGCCTGCATCAACTCGGCTTGAATCGCACGCTCATTGGCGCTGTCCAATGCCGAAGTGGCTTCGTCGAACACCAAGATTTGCGGGTTCTTGAGCAAGGTGCGCGCTATGGCCACCCGCTGCTTTTCGCCACCCGAAAGCTTCAAGCCCCGCTCGCCCACCACGGTGTCGTAGCCCTTGGGGGTGGACACAATGAAGTCGTGAATGCGCGCGGCCTTGGCAGCGGCTTCAATGGCCTCGCGGCTGGCTTCGGGGCGCCCATAACCAATGTTGTGCAACACCGTGTCATTGAACAGCACCGTGTCTTGCGGCACGATGCCAATGGCTTGGCGCAAACTCGATTGGGTGAGCTCGCGGATGTCCACGCCGTTGATGCGAATGTGCCCCTGCCCCACGTCGTAAAAGCGAAACAGCAGCCGCGCCAGGGTCGATTTGCCGGAGCCAGAGGCCCCCACCACCGCCACTTTGTGGCCTGGGGGAATGGTGAGCGACACGTCGTGCAAGATGGTGCGGTCGGGGTCGTAGCCAAAAGTCACCTGCTCAAAGCGCACTTCTGGCGAAGCCGTCAGCACCAGCTCGGTGGCGCCTTCGCGGTCGGCCACTTCGCGGTTGCGCTCCAGCAAGCTGAACATCCGGTCGAGGTCGGTGATGCCTTGCTTGATCTCGCGATACACCACGCCCAAAAAGTTCAGCGGAATGTAGAGCTGAATGAGAAAGGCGTTGATCATCACCAAGTCGCCCAAGGTGAGCTGACCGGCCACCACGCCTTCGGTGGCACGCCACAGCAACCACACCAAAGCGCCAGCGATGATGAGTTGCTGCCCGGTGTTGAGCAAACTCAGTGAGGACTGCGCCTTGAGGCGCGCCTGGCGCAAGCGGTCCAGGCTTTTCGCATAGCGTTCCGACTCAAAAGACTCGTTGCCAAAGTATTTGACCGTTTCGTAATTCAACAAGGCGTCCACGGCTTGGGTGTGCGCCTCGGAGTCAATGGCATTGGCCTCGCGCCGAAAGTGGGTGCGCCAGCGGGTGACGCGCACAGTGAACACGATGTAGGCCACCAAGGCCCCCAAGGTGATGAGCGAGTAACCGACATCGAACTTCATGCCCAAAATCGCCAACACCAGCAAGACCTCGAACAAGGTGGGGATGATGCTGTAGAGCGAAAACGACACCAGCGATTCCAGGCCGCGCACGCCGCGCTCGATGTCGCGACTCATGCCCCCGGTTTGCCGCTCCAGATGGAAGCGCAGGCTCAAGGCATGCAAGTGGTCGAACACCTGCAAAGCCATGCGTTTGGAAGAACCTTGGGTCACTTCGGCAAACACCCATTCGCGCAATTCGGTGAAGGCCGTCACCGACAAACGCAACACCCCATACGACACCAGCAAAGCCACGGGAACGGCCAGCACCGCTTGCATGGGCGTGAGGGTCATGGCGTCGATGAGTTGCTTGAGCAGCAACGGCACCCCCACGTTGGCCAGCTTGGCCGCCATCATGAACGCCAAGGCCAGGCCCACGCGCCAGCGGTAATCCCACAAATAAGGGAAGAGTTTGGAGAGGGTTTGCCAGTCGGTGTGGGCGCGTTGAACGTTTTTGGGCGGGACGTCGTGGTGCGAATGGTGACGCATGGTGCAGAATGCCAGTCAGATCAATGAGCCTTGGATTTTGCCCGTGAACACTCCAGCCACTGTTGCGCCCCCTTCGGTCGCCTTGCCCACAGACGCCGAATTGGTGCTCAAAGTGATCCCCATGCCCGCCGATTGCAACGCCAATGGCGACATCTTTGGCGGCTGGGTCATGGCGCAGGTCGACTTAGCGGGTGCCGTGCTGCCCGCGCGCCTCGTCAAGGGCCGCATGGCTACGGTGGCGGTGCGCGAGTTCATCTTCAAGCAACCCGTCAAGGTGGGCGACATCCTGAGTTTTTTCTCGCGCATCATTCGCGTGGGCAACACCTCGGTGACGGTGGATGTGGGCGTCTACGCCGAGCGCTTCAGCCGACAGGGTTCGTTCATCAAGGTGACCGAGGCGCAACTCACCTACGTGGCCATCGACGAACAGGGCCGCCCACGCCCCATTCCCCAAAGCTGATCACGACACCATGTAGGCCCCGCTGCCGCTGGCCAAGAGCTTGCCATCGGGCCCGGTGAAGCTCATGCGGGTGTTGCCAATGCGCGAGCCCAAGCGCAGCAATTCACTGTGGGCAAAAAAATGCGGTCCGATGCTGGGGCGCAGGTAATCGATGCGCAAGTCGATGGTGCCCAACTTGGAAAACCGCTGCAACCGCTGGGGTGCGGGTTCCTCGGCATAACGCACACCAATGCCATTCATGCACACGATGCCGCCCATGGCGTCGAGCACCGCACTGATGACGCCCCCGTGCAGGCGGTTGTATTGAAAATGGCCCACCAGGTCGTCGCGCATCTCGATGCGCGCCGTGGCGCTGTCGCCAGTCAAGTGGGTGAGCTTCAGGCCCAATACCTTGTTGAACACAATGTGCTCTTCACAAATGGCACGAATGCCTTCAACGAACTCGGCATCGAGTTCTGGGGTGTGCGTCAGGCTCATGGATGACGATCAGCTGCGTTTGGACATGAAGGCGGCAAACGCCTGTTGTGCGGCGGGCTCGGACAACAAGCGCCCAAACAAGACGGCCTCTTGGTTCATGCGCTCGGGCACGGCGGTGGCATTCACTTGTTTGAGCAAGCGCTTGGTTTCCACCAAGGAGCTCGCGGGCTTGGCCGCCATGCGCTGGGCTTGACGTTGCACATGGTCGTTCACTTCGGTGGGCGGCAACACGTCGTTGACCAAACCCCAGTCGAGGGCGGTTTGCGCATCGATGGGATCACCCATGAGCAGCATTTGCGCCGCGCGCGCTGGGCCCAGGCGCTGGGGCACCAACAAGCTCGAAGCCGCCTCGGGGCACAGGCCCAGGTTCACAAACGGCATGGAGAACAAGGCGTTGTCGCCCGCCCACACCATGTCGCAATGCAAGAGCATGGTGGTGCCAATGCCCACCGCAGGGCCGCTCACGGCGGCCAAAACGGGCTTGGGGCAAGACGAGATGGCGCGCAAAAAGCGGAAGACTGGCGCCTCGCCGTCTTGGGGTGGGCGGGCGATGAAATCGGCAATGTCATTGCCCGCGCTGAACACGGTTTCGTGACCTTGAATGACAAACACCCGAACCTCGTCGTTGGCCATGCCCGCTTCCATGGCATCGGCCAGCTCGGCATAAAACGCACTGGTGAGGGCGTTTTTCTTGGCCACGCGATTCAGCGTCAGGGTCAACACGCCGTTTTGCGTGTGGGTGAGAAGGTCACTCATTCAAGTCTCCAAAGGTGAAGTTGAGGTTCGATGCCGATCGATGGCGTCGTTCATGCACTGCCGGGTGAGGGCCATGGCTTGCTCGTCGCGCAAAAACCGGCCTTCGAAATGCAAAGCCAAGGCCAAGCCGTGCAACTGAAACGCGAGTTGCCGGGGGTTGGTGTCTGCGCGCAAGTGGCCGGCATCGATGGCCTGTTGCACCGCTCGGCGCAGGGCCGTGAGCCAAATGCTCACCGATTCAGTCAGGGTGTCGCGAACCGGGCCCGAGCGGTCGTCGAACTCGGTGGCGCCACTGATGTAGATGCAGCCCGAGTCGATTTCTTGGTCGAGCTGGGTCAGCCAGCGATTCATCAAGGCCTGCAAGCGCGGCAAGCCTCGGGGTTCTTGCATGGCCGGCTGGAAGACGGTGGCTTCGAATTGGTGGTGATAGGCCGTGATGACAGCTTGCTGCAACCCTTCGCGAGAGCCAAAGTGGGCAAACACACCCGACTTGCTCATGCTCATGAGTTCTGCGACTGCGCCAATGCTCAGGCCTTCCAGGCCCACTTGGGACGCCAGGCGCAAGGCCGCATCCACAATGGCCATTCGGGTGAGCTGTCCCTTGGGCAGTTGATAGGAAGTCTCGCTCATGCGCAGATTGTGCGACAAGTTTTAAACTGCCCCCATGAACGCGCTTTACACCCAGATCATTGCCGTGCGTCACGGCGAAACCCCTTGGAACGTCGAAACCCGCGTCCAAGGCCACACCGACACCCCCCTGAACGACACCGGCCGCTGGCAGGCCGAGCAAGCGGGCTTGGCCCTGGCCCAAACCCGCATCGATGCCATTTACAGCAGCGATTTGTGCCGCGCCCTGGACACCGCCCGCGCCATTGCGCACCCCCACCAGCTCGAGCCCCAGTTGCAGCCTGCCTTGCGCGAACGGCACTTTGGGCACCTGGAGGCCCTCACCTGGCACGACATTCAAACCCACTGGCCCGACGACCACCAGCAGTGGAAAGCCCGCAACCCCGAGTGGTCGCCCACCGGGGGCGAATCCTTGCTGCAATTTCAGCAACGCGTCATGGCCTGCTCGCAAGCCTTGGCCGAGCAACACCTGGGGCAGACCATCGTTTGGGTAGCCCACGGCGGCGTGCTCGACCTGTGGTATCGGGCTGCCAACGGTTTGCCCTTGGAGGCTGAGCGCACCTGGACGATTGGCAATGCGTCCATCAACCGCATGCTCTGGAGCGACGGGCGCTTGCAAATGGTGGGGTGGGCCGACAGTGCACACCTCGAAACCGGCGCACGCGACGAAGCGTCGACCTGAGGCTTAAAACAGCTCGTTGCGCGAAGGGGCCACCAGCCCCAGGTGGCGGTAGGCCGATTGCGTCGCCACACGGCCGCGCGGGGTGCGCTGCAAAAACCCTTGCTGAATCAGGTAGGGCTCGATCACATCTTCGATGGTGCTGGCCTCTTCGCCGATGCTCGCGGCGATGTTGTCCAGCCCCACCGGGCCGCCATCGAAGCGGTGAATGACCGCCTCCAGCAGCTTGCGGTCCATGAGGTCAAAGCCTTGCGGGTCCACATCGAGCAGGGTGAGCGCCTTTGCGGCCACCTCGGCGTTGATGTGGCCATCGGCCTTCACCTCGGCGTAGTCGCGCACCCGGCGCAACAAACGGTTGGCAATGCGGGGCGTGCCCCGCGCACGGCGGGCGATTTCCATGGCCCCTGATTCGTCGATCTGCGCTTTGAGCAAGCCCGCACTGCGGTGAACGATGCGCTGCAATTCCTCGGCGCTGTAAAACTCCAGGCGCGCCACGATGCCAAAGCGATCGCGCAAGGGGTTGGTGAGCATGCCCGCACGGGTGGTGGCCCCCACCAGCGTGAACGGCTGCAAATCGAGCTTGATGGAGCGTGCCGCTGGGCCTTCGCCAATCATGATGTCGATTTGATAGTCCTCCAGTGCGGGGTAGAGGATTTCTTCCACCACGGGCGAGAGGCGATGAATTTCATCGATGAAGAGCACATCGTTGCGCTCCAGGCTGGTGAGCAAGGCGGCAAGGTCTTTGGGCTTTTCCAGCACCGGGCCACTGGTTTGGCGCAAGTTCACGCCCAGCTCCTCGGCCACGATGTGCGACAGCGTGGTTTTACCCAGACCGGGCGGGCCAAACAGCAACACGTGGTCCAGGGCTTCGCCGCGCTTTTTGGCCGCGCCCATGAAAATTTCCAGTTGCTCGCGCACCTTGGTTTGCCCCACATACTCGTCGAGCAGCTTGGGGCGCAAGGCACGTTCCACCGCCTCTTCGTTGGGGTTGGCCGTGCGCGCCGACACCACGCGTGGGGCCTCTTCGGGCAGGTTGAAATCGTCGACTTGAATGCTCATTGGGTCAGCGCCTTCAACGCCAGCTTGATGCCTTCACTCACCCCCACCTCGGCGGGCAAGGCCTTGAGGGCTTGCGAGGCTTCTTTGTCGGAATAGCCCAGCGCCACCAGCGCCTGGGCAATGTCATCGTGGGTGCCGCCCAGTGGCGCTCGGGTGCCCGTGTCGATGGCGTCGGCCAGCTTGCCCTTGAGTTCGAGCAGCAAACGCTCGGCGGTTTTTTTGCCAATGCCGGGCACCTTCACCAAGCGCGAGGCATCTTGGGTGGCCACCGCTTGCACCAAGTCGGCCACGCTCAATCCACTGAGGATGCCCAAGGCCGTGCGGGGGCCCACGCCCGAAATTTTGATGAGCTGGCGAAAGGCGTCGCGCTCCTCGGCGCTGGCAAAGCCAAACAAAATGTGCGCGTCTTCGCGCACCACCAAATGGGTGAGCAAGGTCACCGGCTGGTGGGTGTCGGGCAAATGGAAAAACGTGCTCATGGGCACATCGACCACATAGCCCACCCCCCCGCAGTCCACCAGGACCTGGGGCGGTGTTTTGTCGATCAAAGTGCCGTGCAAGCGTCCAATCATGTTTGCCTATCATTGGGGTTTGAAGGGATTATCGACTTGATTCTCAAACACGAATTTCTGCCCGCCAACAACCAACGGCTGTCCCAGCTGTGTGGCCCCATGGACGCGCACCTCAACGCCATCGCCATGAGCTGCCAAGTGAAGCTCACCCGACGCGACGCTTTGTTTCGCGTGGAAGGGCCCAAAGTCAAGGCCGAGCGGGCCATGGCCGTGTTGCAAGCCTTGTATGAAATGGCGCGCCGCCCCATCAGCGCCGAACAGGTGCAGCTGGTGCTGGCGGGCGACGACGAGCTCCTGAGCACCAGCGACACCGGTGACGTGCAGTTGCTCACCCGCCGCTCCGACCTCAAGGCCCGTACCGCCAACCAGGCGGTTTACCTCAACAACATTGCCGAGCACGACATCACCTTTGGCATTGGCCCTGCGGGCACCGGCAAAACCTATTTGGCCGTGGCCTGTGCCGTGAGTGCCCTGGAGCGCAACGCGGTGCAGCGCATTGTGCTCACCCGCCCAGCCGTGGAGGCGGGCGAGAAACTGGGTTTTTTGCCGGGCGACTTGGGCCAAAAAGTCGACCCCTATTTGCGCCCCCTCTACGACGCGCTCTACGAGCTCATGGGTTTTGAAAAGGTGCAAAAAGCCTTCGAGCGTCAATCGCTGGAAATTGCCCCGCTGGCCTTCATGCGCGGGCGCACCTTGAACAATGCGTTTGTGATTTTGGATGAAGCGCAAAACACCACGCCCGAGCAAATGAAGATGTTTCTCACCCGCATTGGCTTTGGGGCCAAGGCGGTCATCACCGGCGATGTGAGCCAAATCGATTTACCCAAAGGCCAGCTCAGTGGCTTGGTCGATGCCGAGCGGGTGCTGCGCCGAGTCAATGGCATTGCCATTTCGCATTTCAACAGCGGCGATGTGGTGCGCCACCCCTTGGTCGCCCGCATCATCGACGCCTACGACGCCCAACGCCAAAAGTCTGCCTCATGACCCTGCCCTCGCTTGCCTTGTCGCTTCAGTTCACCCGCTTTGCGCAAGTGGCCGAGCACCGCCTGGCCCTGCCCCGACATGGGGTGATTCGCGCCTTGCGCCACGCGCTGGTGCGTCCGGCCGAGCTCACCGTGCGCATCGTCGACGCCGACGAAGGCCGCAGCCTCAACGACCAATACCGCCAGAAGGATTACGCCACCAATGTGTTGACCTTCGACTACGCCCAAAGCCCGGTGGTCATGGCCGATTTGGTGTTATGCGCGCCAGTGGTGGCCCAAGAAGCAAAGGCCCAAGGCAAAACCTTGAAGGCGCACTACACGCACTTGCTGGTGCACGGGGCCTTGCATGCCCAAGGCTGGGACCACGAGCAGTCCACCGCCGAAGCCGAAGCCATGGAGGCGCAAGAGGTGTTGATCTTGTCGCGCTTGGGCCTGCCCAACCCCTACGCCTGAACGCGTTCAGGCCACGTCGGGCGGATCGTCCAGGTGGGCTTCCACGTTGCTGGGCAGCAATTGAATGCTGGCCCGCAAGCCCGGCACCTCGGCCATCAGGGCTTGTTCGACACTGGTGCGCAAGGCCGCGGCCCGACCCAGCGTCCAACTCGCGGGCATGTGCATGTGCATGTCCACAAACATGCGTTGCCCGGCTTTGCGGGTGTTGATGTGATCGAAACGAATCACCACATGCTCGCCGCGAGCGTGGGCAAAGCCCCCGAGCACGGCGTCGATGCGCTCGCGCACCTCGGGGTCCACGGCTTGATCCATCAGGCCTTGAGAGGAACGCCACAACAAATGCGCGCCTTCTCGCAAGATGTTCAAGGCCACCAAAATCCCCACCAACGGGTCTAGCCAGTGCCAGCCCGTGGCCATCACACCCGCCAAACCCACCACCACCCCGGCCGAGGTCCACACATCGGTGATGAGGTGGCGGCCATCGGCCTCTAGGGCAATGGACTGGTGCACCTTGGCGGCACGAAACAGCACCCAAGCTAGCCAGCCATTGCAGGCCGAGCTCAGCAAATTGAGCGCCATGCCCCAACCCACTTGCTCCAGTGGGGCGGGGTTGAACCAACGGTGCACCGACACCCAAATGATGGCCAGGGCGGCCACCACAATCAGCACGCCCTCAAACCCCGAAGAGAAATACTCGGCCTTGTGATGGCCATAGGGGTGTTCGTCATCGGCGGGTTGGGCGGCCCAACTCACCATGGCCAAGCCAAACACCGCGCTGGCCAGGTTCACCAACGACTCCAACGCGTCTGACAACAAACCCACCGAATCGGTGAGCCACCAAGCCACGGTTTTCAGGGCGATGGTGGTCAGCGCCACCAGCACCGACACCTTCATGAGAGTTTGCGGGCTCCAGCGGGTGATGGCGATCGGGGTGACAGTCATCCGGCGTTCAACACCACGCGCATGAACTTGCGCTTGCCCACTTGCACCACGTAGCTGCCCGCATCGAGCTTGAGGCCTTTGTCGGCCACCACCTGCCCATCCACGCGCACCCCACCGCCTTCAATCAGTCGGTTGGCCTCGCTGGCCGAAGGCGCCAGCCCCGCTTGCTTCACCAATTGGGCAATGCCCAACGGCGCACCGGGGAGCGTCACTTCGGGCAGCTCGTCGGGAATGCCGCCCTTGCTGCGCAAGATGAAGTCTTGCTCGGCCGCTTCGGCGGCGGCCGCGTTGTGAAAGCGGGTGGTGATTTCTTTGGCCAGCATGACCTTGGCATCGCGCGGGTTGCGCCCAGCCGCCACCTCGGCGCGCAAGGCGTCGATGGCCTGCATCGACTGAAAGCTCAGCAACACATACCAACGCCACATCAGCTCATCGCTGATGGACATGACCTTGGCAAACATGGTGTTGGCCGGCTCGGTGATGCCGATGTAGTTGTTCTTGCTCTTGGACATTTTGTCCACGCCATCGAGGCCTTCGAGCAAGGGCATGGTGAGGATGCACTGGGGCTCTTCGCCGTATTCCTGCTGCAAATGGCGGCCCACCAAGAGGTTGAATTTTTGGTCGGTGCCGCCCAGCTCCAGGTCGGACTTGAGGGCCACGCTGTCGTAGCCCTGCATGAGCGGGTAGAGGAACTCGTGCACGCTGATGGACTGGCCCGACTTGAAACGCTTGTTGAAGTCATCGCGCTCCATCATGCGTGCCACGTTGTAGCGAGCGGCCAGCTGAATCATGCCGCGTGCGCCCAGCGGGTCGCTCCACTCGGAGTTGTAACGAATCTCGGTGCGGGCGGGGTCCAGCACCAAACTGGCTTGCTGGTAATAGGTTTGCGCGTTGGCCTCGATTTGTTCTTTGGTGAGCGGGGGCCGGGTGGAGTTGCGCCCCGAGGGGTCGCCAATCAAGCTGGTGAAGTCGCCAATCAGGAAGATGACCTGATGCCCCAAGTCTTGCAATTGGCGCATTTTGTTGAGCACCACGGTGTGGCCCAAATGGATGTCGGGCGCGGTGGGATCGAGGCCTAACTTGATGCGCAAAGGCTTGCCCGTGGCTTCGCTGCGCTGCAGTTTTTTGACCCAATCGGCCTGGGGCAACAGCTCATCACACCCCCTGAGGCTCACCGCCAAGGCATGCTGAACTTGATCAGAAATCGAACTATTGGTCCCAGATGCTTGATTCATAATGATTTTTGACAATTGCAAACCCAATCGGGAGGGTTATACTGCGCGCCAACTTGGCGAAGAAGGTGGGATTTTAAGAGCCCCCCACGCCCGCCGGCGATGGTGCCGGCACACACTTGGAGAAGCCTGTGCATCTTGCCCTGATCACAGTGGTTTCGCGCTTGCGCGATTTGCCCGTGCAACACCGTGTGCGCTTGTTGGCGCTCATTGGTGGCTTTGCCGTTGCGGGCACCAGTTTGTCGTATGCCGTGGCCACCCTGGGCCCGGACCCCGCCAACTTGCCCACCCGCTTGATTGTGGAGACGGTGCAGCCTGAAGTGCTGGCCCCAGACGACGACGCCTTGTCTCAGTTGCGCCTGTATCGCTCTGAAGTCACCCGCCATTCCGACACCCTAGCCGCCCTGTTTGATCGCCTGGGCGTGATCGACGCCGAAGCCAAAGCCTTCATCATGGGTCATCGCGAGTTGGGCAAAGAGTTGCTGGGTCGCAGTGGCCGCTGGGTCAACGCCGAAATCTCAGGCGACCAGCGCCTCAAGCGCCTCACCCTCAAGTGGATGGGCTCCAGCACCGACGACACCTTCAACCGCTTGGAGTTGGTGCGCGGCGAGTCGGGCTTTGAAATCAAGCGCGACACCGCCCCCTTGGAAGTGGCCACGCGCATGGCATCGGCCAGCATTCGCTCATCGCTGTTTGCCGCCACCGACGAAGCCCGCATCCCCGACGCCATTGCCTCGCAGTTGGCCGATGTGTTTTCTGGCGAAATCGATTTTTACCGCGACCTGCGCAAAAACGACCGCTTCTCCGTGGTCTACGAATCGCTCGAAGCCGATGGCGAGCCCGTGCGTGCCGGCAAGATCATCACCGCCGAATTCGTGAACAAGGGCAAGTCGCACACCGCCGTTTGGTTTGAAGACCCCGCCCAGAAAAAAGGCAGCTACTACACCCTCGACGGCCAAAGCCTCAAGCGCGCCTACCTGGGCTCGCCCTTGGCCTTCACCCGCATGACCAGCGGCTTTGGCATGCGCATGCACCCCATTTCGCGCAGCTGGAAACAGCACAACGGCACCGACTTTGGCGCGCCCATTGGCACCCCGGTTCGCGTCATTGGCGATGGCGTGGTCACCTTTGCCGGTGTCATGAATGGCTACGGCAACGTGGTCACGGTGCGCCACCGCCAAGGCGGTCATTCCACCCTTTACGCCCACCTGAGCCGCATCGACGTGCGCAAGGGTCAGTCGGTCTCGCAAAGCGACATCGTGGGCAAAGTGGGCATGACGGGTTGGGCCACTGGCCCCCACCTGCACTTCGAGTTCCGGGTGAACAACCGCCCCGTCAACCCGCTCACCATGGTGCGCAGCAGCCCCTCGGTGCCGGTGAGCGCCCAAGGCCGTTCGGCCTTCCGCAAAGTCGCGCAATCGGCCCAAACCGAGTTGACCCAAGCGGCCACTGTGCAAAGCATCTCGGTCGAATAAACCCATGCCCCAGGCCGAGCGCTACATCGGCCTGATGTCGGGCACTTCGCTCGATGGGGTCGATGCGGTGCTGGCCAGCTTCAGCCCCGAGCTCAAGGTCTGGGCCCACGTGGCCTTGACCCTGCCAGACCCCCTCAAACAACAATTCCTCAGCCTCAACCGCAGCGGCCCCGATGAACTGCATCGCGCGGCTTTGGCCGCCAATGCACTGGTGGACTTGTATGCCCAAGCGGTGCAGCAGCTGTTGCAGCACAGTGCACTCAGCGCCGCCGACATCACCGCCATCGGCGCCCACGGTCAAACCGTTCGCCACCAACCGGGCTTGCACGATGGCGTGGGCTACACTTGGCAACTCAATCAGCCCGCCTTGTTGGCCGAGCGCGTGGGCATTTCGGTGGTGGCCGACTTTCGCAACCGCGACCTCGCCGCTGGTGGTCAAGGGGCGCCCCTGGTGCCCGCCTTTCACCACGCGTGGCTGCACGACCCGCAGCGCGATCGCGCCGTGCTCAACCTGGGTGGCATCGCCAACCTCAGCCTCTTGAAGGCCAACGGCGAGGTGTTGGGCTTTGACTGCGGCCCCGCCAATGCCTTGATGGACCGCTGGTGCGAACGCCACACGGGCCAGGCCTTCGACGCCCATGGCCAATGGGCCGCGCAAGGCGAGTTGCAGGTCGATCTGCTCAAACGCTTGCTGGCCCACCCCTACTTCGACCGCTTGCCCCCCAAAAGCACGGGTCTGGACGACTTTCACCTGCCTTGGCTGGATGGCGTGCTGGCCTCAATGCCCGCGCTGGCGCCCCAAGATGTGCAGGCCACGCTGGCCGCGCTCACCGTGGCCTCGGTGGTGGCCGACTTGCAGCGCTGGGCACCGCATGCCACCGACTTGGTCGTGTGCGGCGGTGGGGCGCACAACACCCACGTGATGACCGGCCTGGCGCAAGCCTTGCCCCACCTCAAGGTCTGCACCTCGGATGACCTGGGCTTGCCCGCCACCCAAGTCGAAGCCACGGCTTTTGCGTGGCTGGCCCAGCAAAGCGCGCACAAAAAAGCCGGCAATTGGCCGGCTGTGACGGGGGCGAAGGGGCCTCGGGTGCTGGGGGCCATTTACCCCGCTTGAGCGCCCCGTTGGGCCTTAAACCGAGAACGAAGAGCCACAACCGCAGGTGGTGGTGGCGTTGGGGTTCTTGATCACGAACTGCGCGCCTTGGAGGTCTTCTTTGTAGTCGATCTCGGCGCCCAACAAATACTGATAGCTCATGGCATCGATGAGCAAGGACACCCCATTTTTGGTCATGGTGGTGTCGTCTTCGTTGGTGATTTCGTCGAAGGTGAAGCCGTATTGAAAGCCCGAGCAGCCGCCGCCTTGCACGAACACGCGCAGTTTGAGGTCGGGGTTGCCTTCTTCAGCGATGAGGTCGGCCACTTTGGCAGCGGCGCTGTCGGTGAAGACGATGGGGTCCGGAAATTCGGTTTCGGCAACTTGGGTGGCAGTGGACATGGCTTTCTCCTGTAGGGGTAAATGCTAGCGCAAGTGCGACAACCCCGCTCAAGACAGGGTCAGGCACCGGACAGGGGCCCAACGCCCAAAAAAAAGCCCAGCCAAGGCTGGGCTTTTTGGAGCCGAAGCTCGGATCAGCGCTTGCTGAACTGCTTGCGGCGGCGAGCAGAGTGCAAACCGACCTTTTTACGCTCAACCTCACGAGCGTCGCGGGTCACGAAGCCAGCAGCCGACAGCGCGGGCTTGAGGGCTGCGTCGTAGTCGATCAGGGCGCGGGTGATGCCGTGACGAACGGCGCCGGCCTGGCCAGATTCACCACCACCGTGGACGTTCACCTGAATGTCGAAGGTTTCGACGTTGTCGGTGAGCACCAGCGGTTGCTTGGCGATCATGATGGAGGTTTGGCGACCAAAGTAAGCAGCAATGTCTTTGCCGTTCACGGTGATCTTGCCGGAGCCTTTTTTCAGAAACACGCGGGCGACGCTGGATTTGCGACGGCCGGTGCCATTGTTCCATTCACCAATCATTCCGGGACTCCTCAGATCTCAAGGACTTTGGGTTGCTGGGCAGTGTGCGGGTGCTCAGCACCGCCGTACACCTTGAGCTTCTTGATCATGGCGTAGCCCAGGGGCCCCTTGGGCAGCATGCCCTTGACGGCCTTTTCCAAGGCGCGGCCAGGGTGCTTGGCTTGCATGTCGCGGAAGTTGGTGGCGTAAATACCGCCGGGGAAGCCCGAGTGACGGTAATACATTTTGTCGAGGGCTTTGTTGCCCGTGACACGAATCTTGGATGCGTTGATGACGACGATGAAATCGCCGGTGTCGACGTGAGGCGTGTAAATGGCCTTGTGTTTGCCGCGCAAACGGAGAGCAACTTCGCTGGCTACTCGTCCGAGCACCTTATCGGTGGCGTCAATCACAAACCACTCATGCTTCACATCAGCGGGTTTTGCGCTGAACGTGCTCATGGTTTTCCTTTGAAGGTGGTTTGTTGGACCCTTTTCCACGGTCGGTGTTCCTCTGATGGGAACCTCTTAGGTGGGAAGATGCTTTTCGCCGCGGGGTCACGGATGCGCTGCGAAAGCCCGCCATTCTAGCGGTTTTTGGACCTTTTCCCGACCGGTTAGGATGCGCCCCATGTTCAGTTACCGCCACGCCTTCCATGCCGGCAACCATGCCGACGTTCTCAAACACCTCACCTTGGTGTCGGTTTTGCAGCACCTGACCCAAAAAGAGGTGCCCCTATTGGCCGTGGATACCCATGCTGGCGCGGGCGGCTACGACCTGCACCAGCGCCAGGCGCAAACCAGCGCCGAAGCCAGCGGTGGCGTGCAGCGCCTGATGGAAGGGCTGACCGAACTGGGCGAGCCCAGCCCGGCCCTGGCCGAGTATTTATCGGTTTTGCAAGCGGCCAACCCCGGCGGTGGCCTGCGCCACTACCCCGGCTCCCCTTGGCTCATGCAGCACCTGTTGCGCGAAAACGACCGGGTGCGCCTGTTCGAGATGCACCCCACCGAATGGCGGGTGCTGAGCCAAAACGTCAAAGGCTGGCAAGCCGGGCGCCGCGTCACCGTGCACCACGCCGATGGCTTCGAAGGCCTCACCCCCCTCATGCCCCCACCCAGCCGCCGGGGCTTGGTGCTCATCGACCCCAGCTACGAGCTCAAAACCGATTACGGCCGTGTCATCGACACGGTGCAAACCTGCTTGAAGAAATTCGCCACGGGCGTCTACGTGATTTGGTATCCCATCATTGCGCGCCCCCAAGCCCAGCAGCTGCCCAAGCAGCTGACCAAAGCCGCACAGGCCGTGCAAAAGCCTTGGCTGCATGCCACCTTGCGCGTGCAATCGGGCGCCTCGGGGGGATCGGCCAACCCGCGCAGCCTGGGCCCTTTGAGCGCCAGCGGCATGGTGGTGATCAACCCGCCCCACACCCTCAACGAGCGGCTCAAAGCGGCCTTGCCTCAGGTGGTGAAGGCGCTGGGGCAGGACCACTTCGCCGGCTTCACCCTTCAGCAGGGCTAAGCGGCTCAGCCCAAGCGGGCTTGCAAGTCGTTCAAGATGGCGTGGACCGGCTGGCTTTGGTTCATGGTGTAAAAGTGCAAACCCGGCACGCCCGCCGTGATGAGTTGCTCGCACAAATCGGTCACCACCTCGTGGCCAAACGCCTTGATGCTGGCCACATCGTCGCCAAACGATTGCAAGCGCATGCGAATCCAGCGCGGAACTTCTGCACCACAGGCATCGGAAAAACGCAGCAACTGGGTGGCCCCCAAAATCGGCATGATGCCCGGCACCACCGGCACATCCACCCCTTTGGCATACGCCTCGTCGACGAAGCGAAAGTAAGCGTCGGCATTGAAAAAGTATTGGGTGATGGCACTGTTGGCCCCCGCCTTCACCTTGGTGGCAAAGGCCTCAATGTCGGCTTGGGGCGACTTGGCCTGGGGGTGCGTTTCGGGGTAGCACGCCACCTCGATGTGAAAAGCGTCGCCGGTTACTTGGCGGATGAAGGCCACCAAATCGCTGGCGTAGCGAAACGCCCCCATTTGCCCGTAGCCGCTGGGCAAGTCACCGCGCAACGCCACGATGCGCTTCACGCCGATGCGCTGGTAATGCTGAATTTGCTCGCGCAAACCCGCCTCGGTGGCCCCAATGCACGACAAATGCGGCGCGGCATCCCAGCCGGCTTGCAGCAACCACTCAACGGTGCGCAACGACCCCTCTTGGGTGCTGCCGCCCGCGCCAAACGTGACACTGAAAAACCCCGGATTCCAAGGCGCCAGTGCCTTGGCCACGGCCTGCAACTTGGTTTCGCCCTCGGGCGTCTTGGGCGGAAAAAATTCGAAACTGATGGGGGTTTGAGCCAAACGCGTCATCCCACACTCCCTGCTCGTTGAGCAATTAAAAAATACTCTCGATTGCCGTCACCACCCACAATCGAGCTGGGCAACCAATGCCTCACCTGCCACCCCAAATCTGCAGCGGCCTGCAACACCCGTGCTTGCGCCACGGCATCGTCGGCGGGGTCTTTCACCAAACCGCCCTTGCCAATGCGATCGGGCGACAACTCGAACTGCGGCTTCACCAACAACACCGCCACCGTGTGCGGGACCATGAAGGCGTCGATGGTGGGCATCACCAGCGTGAGCGACACAAAGCTGAGGTCAGCCACCACGGCGTCGAACACCGGCACCGGTTCGCCCAAAGCCTCAGACAAGCCTTCGGGCGTAAGCGAACGGGCGTTGATTTTTTCGAGGCAGACCACCCGATCATCACCGCGCAAGCTGGCATGAAGCTGATCGTGTCCCACATCCACGCCCACCACCCGCGAGGCCCCGGCCTTGAGCAGGCAATCGGTGAACCCACCCGTGGACTGCCCCACATCGAGCACCGTGCCGCCTTGCACCGAGAGGGCCGCGTCACGCAAAGCGCCTTCTAGCTTGAGCCCCCCACGCGATACGTAGCGGGCCTCGGCATCGCTGAGCAAGCGCAACGTCACCCCGAGGGGCAAGTCGTCGCTGTTTTTGTTGACATCGCGCCAGGGCTGACCCGGCCAACACCACTGCACACCGCCAGCAATGAGGCGCTGGGCTTGCGAGCGTGAACTCGCCAGGCCCTGCTCCACCATCAGCTGGTCGGCACGCACGATCAATAACGGTAGGTGTCGGGCTTGTAGGGGCCTTGCTTGGGCACGCCAATGTAGGCGGCTTGGTCGTCGGTGAGTTCGGTGAGCATGGCGCCCACTTTCATCAGGTGCAAACGCGCCACTTTTTCGTCGAGGTGCTTGGGCAGCACATACACCTTGCCCACGTCGTAGGCGTCTTGGTGGGTGAACAGCTCGATTTGCGCAATGGTCTGGTTGGCAAAGCTCGACGACATCACAAAGCTGGGGTGGCCCGTGCCGCAACCCAAGTTCACCAAGCGGCCCTTGGCCAACAAGATGATGCGCTTGCCATCGGGGAAGATGACGTGATCGACTTGGGGCTTGATCTCTTCCCACTGGCAGTGGGCTTCGAGCTGGGCAACTTGGATTTCGTTGTCGAAGTGGCCAATGTTGCAGACGATGGATTGGTCCTTCATGGCCTTCATGTGGTCGAAGGTGATCACGTCGCGGTTACCGGTGGTGGTCACAAAGATGTCGGCCTTGTCGGCGGCGTATTCCATGGTGACGATGCGATAGCCTTCCATGGCGGCTTGCAAGGCGTTGATGGGGTCGATTTCGGTGACCCACACCTGAGCGCTCAAGGCGCGCAAGGCCTGGGCGCTGCCCTTGCCCACATCGCCATAGCCGCACACCACGGCCACTTTGCCGGCAATCATCACGTCGGTGGCGCGCTTGATGCCATCGACCAGCGATTCGCGGCAGCCATAGAGGTTGTCGAACTTGCTCTTGGTGACCGAGTCGTTCACGTTGATGGCGCGGAACATCAGGGTGCCCTTGGCCGACATTTCCTTCAGGCGGTGGACACCGGTGGTGGTCTCTTCGGTCACGCCAATGATGTGGGCGCTCTTGCGGCTATACCAAGTGGCGTCTTCGGCCAGCTTGGCCTTGATGGCGGCAAACAAAATGGTTTCTTCTTCGCTGCCCGGGTTGTCGAGCACCTTGGGGTTTTTCTCGGCTTGCTTGCCCAAATGCATCAACAAGGTGGCATCGCCGCCGTCGTCGAGGATCATGTTGGGGCCTTCGCCTTCGCTGCCCTTGGGGCCAAAGTCGAAGATGCGGTGGGTGTAGTCCCAGTAGTCGACCAGGGTTTCGCCCTTCACGGCAAACACCGGGGTGCCACGCGCAGCAATGGCGGCGGCGGCGTGGTCTTGGGTGGAGAAGATGTTGCAAGAGGCCCAACGCACGTCGGCGCCCAGGGCTTGCAGGGTTTCGATGAGCACTGCCGTTTGAATGGTCATGTGCAAAGAACCGGTGATGCGCGCGCCCTTCAAGGGCTGCTTGGCCGCGAATTCTTCGCGGATGGCCATCAGGCCAGGCATTTCGGTTTCGGCGATTTTGATTTCTTTGCGGCCCCAATCGGCCAAGCCGAGGTCGGCGATGATGAAATCGGTGGAGGGGTTGGTTTTGAGAACTGCACTCATGGTTTGCTCCTGAAGTCGAAAAAACCACAGGCCATGAGTGTTCACCGGGCGGCTCACCGCACATGCCTGTGGGTGAGCGCGGTTTCGACCGAGCCTCACCCTGACTTGGGTTGCAGCGCTCCTCGGTGACCCGCATTTTAGCCATTGCCTACAAGCCCCCCCGGCGACGGGGTTACCCCCTCCTACAATGCCTAAGCCATGAATTTCAAGATGCCCGTTGACCTCTTTGCTGCCTTGCAACAGCGTTGGCCCCGGCATGTGCAAGTTTCGGAAGACTTTTACTTCCTCTTTTTTGTGCCCGCGGGCCTGTTCGTCACCCTGGTCGCCACCGCCATCCTGGCGCACTGGGACAGCAGCAACAGTGCCTCCTCGGCCCTGATCGCCAGCTTCAACATTGCCCTGGGCCTGGGGTTGTGGGTGCTGGGCGTGCCGCGCAACTGGGCTTATGTGGTGCTACACACCGGCCTCCTGGCCTTGCTCACCTACCTGGCTTGGATCGGCGCGGGCCTGCTCTCGCCCGCCCTCACCTGGCTCATTGTGCTGACCCTGCCCCCTTATTTCATCTTGCCGCATCGCATCAGCCACAGCCTGTTGCTGGCCAGCATGGCCTTGGTGCTGGGCCTGTTTGCCGCGCAAGTGCAAGGGGCGCTCAGCCCGGCCACCCTCACCGAGGTGTCGGCCTTGCTGCCCACCTTGCTCACCCTGCTGGCCCTGCACATCACCGTGGGTTTCATGGCCATGGTGTATGACCTGCAAAACCAAAACTTCCTGCAAGAAATTCGCCAGCACAACAACGAGCTGGAAGAGCGCGCGGTAGAGCTGCACAAAGCCAACGTCCACAAAGACCGCTTCTTGGCCATGGTGAGCCACGACATGCGCACCCCCCTGAACGGTGTCATGGGCTATTTGTCACTGATTCACAACCAAGGGGAGCTGGCCGACGAAACCCGCCAATACGTGCATCAGGCCAACACCTCGGCCAAGCACTTGCTGGCCGTGATCAACGACTTGCTCGACTTGTCGCAATCTCGAGCGGGCAACCTGGCCATTCACCCCAGCGTGGTGAACCTGCCCCAAACCCTGCAATGGGTGTTCGAAACCCCCATGCCGCAAGCACGCGAAACCGGGCTGGACTACACCCTGCACATTCACAACGATTTGCCCGAGTGGGTGCGCATGGACGGCAACCGCTTTGCGCAAATCCTCATCAACCTGTTGGGCAACGCGGTGAAATTCACCCGCAAAGGCCATGTGCGCCTGTTTGTGAAAACCTCGCTCATTCCCAACCAGCCCGACAAGGTGCTGTTTCAAGCCGAAATCGACGACACGGGGCTGGGCATTGCGCCCGAGCAACTCAAAGCCATCTTTGACCCCTTTGTGCAGATTCAGATGTCGGAGGACGACATCAATTACCTCAAGCCCCATTCGGGCAGCGGCCTGGGCCTGACCATCAGCCGAAACCTGGCGCAGGCCATGGACGGCGACATCATCGCCAGCAGCGTGCTGGGCCAAGGCTCGACCTTTGTGGTGCGCCTCACCCTGGAGCTGGCCCAATCGCCCCAGCAAGCCACCGCCTCGCTCAACCTGAACACCCCCACCTCCAACCAAGCCGTGCGCTTGCTGGTGGTGGACGACAACCCGGTGAACCGCAAGGTGCTCATCACCACCTTGGCGCGCAGCTTTGCCCATGCCCAAATCGACGAAGCCGAAAACGGCACCCGCGCCGTGGCGTGCATGACGCAACACCTCTACGACGCCGTGATCATGGACTTGGTGATGCCCGACCTCGATGGCGCCGAGGTGGTTCGCCGCGTGCGCGCCCACTTGCCCGAGCCTTTCCGCTCGGTGCCCGTGCTGGGCCTCACGGCCAACCTCGCTGCCGACGCCCTGGAGGCCTGCAAGCAAGCCGGCATGGACGACGTGATGGGCAAACCCTTCGACCGCCAGCAACTGCTGCGCGTGCTGCAAAAGTGGCTCGACCGAAGCGCCTCGGTATGATTCGCCCTTTTCTGAACGCCCCCGCCTTTCATGACCACCGCGCTTGAGGAAGTGCGTCGCCGACGCACGTTTGCCATCATTTCCCACCCCGACGCTGGCAAAACCACGCTCACAGAAAAGCTGCTGCTGTTCTCGGGCGCGATTCAAATTGCGGGCTCGGTGAAGGCGCGCAAAGCCTCTCGCCACGCCACCAGCGACTGGATGGAAATTGAAAAGCAGCGTGGCATTTCGGTGGCCTCGTCGGTGATGCAGATGCTGTATCGCGAGCACGTGATCAACCTGCTCGACACCCCCGGCCACAAAGACTTTTCGGAAGACACCTACCGCGTGCTCACCGCCGTGGACTCGGCGCTGATGGTGATTGACGCCGCCAACGGCGTGGAATCGCAAACCCGCCGTCTCATCGAAGTGTGCCGGCAACGCGACACGCCCATCATCACCTTCGTGAACAAAATGGACCGCGAGGTGCGCGACCCGCTGGACATCCTCGACGAAGTGGAACGCGAGCTGGGCATGCCCTGCGTGCCCATGACCTGGCCCGTGGGCCAAGGCAAAACCTTTGGCGGCATCGTCAACCTGCGCACCCAAGCCATGACGGTGTTCGAGTCGGGCAGCGAGCGCCGCCCCCAAGACTTTGAAACCGTGCCCCTTGCCGACAGCAGCAAATTGGCCGACCGCTTTGGCCACGACTGGAGCCTGGCCATGGACAGCATGGAGCTGGCCACGGGCGCCTCGCCCAGCTTCGACCGCGAAGCCTTTTTGGCGGGCAAGCAAACCCCCGTGTTCTTTGGCTCGGGCGTGAACAACTTTGGCGTGATGGAAGTGCTGGACGCCTTGGTGGACCTCGCCCCCTCGCCCCGCTCGCGCGTGAGCTCGCTGGTGGTGAACAAAGAGGTGGTGGAAAAAACCATTGAACCCGAAGCCCCCAACTTCTCGGGCGTGGTGTTCAAGGTGCAAGCCAACATGGACGCCAACCACCGCGACCGCATCGCCTTTGTGCGCGTGGCCTCGGGCCAGTTCACCCCCGGCATGAAACTCAAGGTGCAGCGCACCGCCAAAGAGCTGCGCCCCACCAGCGTGGTGACCTTCATGTCGCAACGCCGCGAAGCCGTAGACGAAGCCTGGGCGGGCGACATCATTGGCTTCACCACCCACGGTGGCGTGCAACTCGGCGACACCATCACCGACGGCGTGGCCTTGCAATTCACCGGCCTGCCGTTTTTTGCGCCCGAGCTGTTCATGACCGTGGTGTTGCAAAACCCCTTGCGCACCAAGCAGCTGCAACAAGGCCTGGCCCAGCTGGGCGAAGAAGGCGCCATTCAGGTGTTCAAGCCCGAAATGGGCGGCAACATGCTGCTGGGCGCCGTGGGCCAACTGCAGTTTGAAGTGGTGCAACACCGCCTGAAAACCGAATACGACTGCGACGTGCGCCTGGAAGGCTGCCAATACACCGGCGCGCGTTGGATCACCGCACCCACGCCCGAAGCCCTGCGCGAGTTTGTGACCACCTACCCCCAGCGCATGGCCAAAGACGCCGCCGACACCTTGGCGTATTTGTGCACCAGCCCCTACGACGTGCGGCTGGCGCAAGAGCGCTTCCCCAAGATTGAATTCCACCCCTTGCGCGAGCATGCGGGCCTGAGCTTGGGCAAGGCGGGATGACCGCGCCAGACTGGGCCGAACGCTTGCAGCGCCTGCCCGAATGGCAGTTGAGCGCCGATGGCCTGTCGATCTCGCGCACGTTTGTGTTTAGCGACTTTGCCCAGGCCTTTGCCTTCATGACGCGCATGGCCGAGGTGTCTGAGCAACTGAACCACCACCCAGAGTGGTGCAACGTTTACAACCGGGTGGACGTGACCCTCACCACCCACGATGCGGGTGGGTTGACCGAGTTGGATTGGGCGTGGGCTGAGGCGGCTATGAGTTGAAGCATGTCCCAGTTTCTGGGCAAGCAACAAAGTACAGGGCAAGCGCTACTCGATGAATTTGGGATTCGAACTCACATTCGATCGATGTGATCCAATATCGCCTCACTCCTCACTAAAGAAGTCAGTGTCCAAGCGCTTGAGGGCAAAGCTTTGGGTGACCGAAACGCCCAAGTTGTGCTCGATCATCAGCACACCGGGCCTTCACCCACGGGGGCTTGCCAGCGCTTGGCTTGTAGGTAGATGGTGTCGAGCCCCAGTTTGTCCTCGTTGATGATGCCGTCTATGCCGTTGTCGGCGCTCAGCTGGGTAACCTGACCGGGGTTGGCTTGATTGCCCCCATAACCCATGGCCACCAACAACTGAACCACCAGCCGTTCGAAAAACGCAGGCGACTCGGCTTTGATCTTCTCTAGCAACTCGGCAGACAAAGCCTCGTTGGCTTGACGCTGAATGTTGGCCATGCGCGCCTCGGGGGGGTCTGGCAAAGCTGTCTGCTCAGTCTCATCTTCTGGCAACAACTGGGATTGAAATGAAAGCTCAAGGGAAGGATCTTGAGTGAGTTGTTGGTTTTTCCATTCCCAATAGCGTTGCCGAAGGTGTTGAACAAAGCCAGGACCGTCGAATGGCTTATCCAATACAGAACGCCCCTCTGGAGTAATCGACCACACCCCGCCAGCTTTGGTCACATAACTGACAGTCTTTCAGCTCTTCCGCTCGAATGTGTCGCCTGGACCAATCGGCAAGCCCACTCAATTTTTCGTTGCCAGGGCGGGTTTTCGCGCCAGCGGCTTTTAGCAAGGGGAAAACAACACCCAAAACCAGATTCAAATGCTCATCCTTAATGGCTTGAAGTGTTGGTGCGACATCTGTGTCATTGGAGACCACCACCAATTGTTCTGCGCGTAATCGAATCGCATCGCGATAAGCATGCAAAGCCAAATTGACATCGGTTTCTTTTTCTTCCAATCGCCATACTTTCACGGTATCGAGTTTGTTTGGCGGTTCAACATATCGAAGCATGTTGGCTTGAGTTTCAGAATAAAAACCTTTCACGATTTCTATTCGACTTCCCATTCTTTCCTTCAAAACGCGAAGGTATCGCTGTTGCGAATCATGAGCCAATTGCCCATGGCGCGAGAACTTTGCTTTGATGTCTGCCGTGAAATATTTCACCATCACCAGCTCTGACTTGGGGTTCTGTTCCTTAAGCAAGCGAATCAATAAGCGCTCAAGATCCAGCCACTTATGAGGGGTATTTTTTAGGCATCCGTAATACAGGTTGTAGCCATCGACATAGCAAATGGTTTTCAACTTAGCCCACCGCCTTGGAATGAGCCATCGTGCAAATGAAAAAACCACCGAAAGCACTGGGCTGATGGTGGTTTTTTCGCCCTAGGCGAGTTGTAAAAAAATACAACGGCAAAGGGAGAGTTGTGCGGTGATTGTAGTCAGGCGAAAGCAAATGACAAGCGTTCATGGGTGGAGATCTGAAAAAAAAACAGGCTCCAACAACACTCCTGCAATGGGGTTAAGTGTATGCACAAACTCGATCGACGAGTGTGTGAATGGTTCACCTCATCTCGACAAAAAGGCCAACAAGGCCTCGATCTTGCGGCCATACGGGGGATACAGCAAGCCCATGGCCGACCACCGGCTTTGCTCAAAAATGGGCCGCAGCTTCGAGAAGGTCTCGAAGCCTTCTCGCCCGTGATAATGGCCCATGCCCGATGCACCCACACCGCCAAAGGGCAAGTCCGCTTGCGCCACATGAAACAGGGCATCGTTCACGCTCACCCCGCCCGACATCACCTGCTCCAGCCAGTGCGTCAGTTGCTGGCGGTTGTGCGTGAAGGGGTAAAAGGCCAGTGGTCTTGGGCCCTGGCGAATCTGCGTCAAGGCCTCGGCGACATCGCCGTAGGGCAGCACCGGCAAGATGGGGCCAAAGATTTCTCGTTGCATCAGCTCACTATCGGGCGGTGCATTCAACACCACGTGCGGTGCCAAACGGTGGCGGGCGTCGTCGCGGGCCGGGCCGGGCAACAAGGGCAGGACGGTTGCGCCTTGCGCTTGCGCTTGGTCCAAGGCGTGGGAGAGTCGCGCGTAGGCTTTGGCATCGATGATGGAGCTCAGGTCGGGGCTGTCGAGGCTGGCGTAACGCTGCGGCACCACGGCTTGCAAATGCGCCACAAAGGCTTGCAGTTTTTCGAGCGGCACAAACACATGGTTCACCGAGGTGCAAATTTGCCCGGCGTTCAGGCACTTCACATACCCAATGCGTTCGGCGGCGGTTTGGACATCGAAGTCGGGGCCCACCAGCGCGGGCGAGCGCCCGCCCAGCTCCAAGGTCACGGGGCACAGGTTTTGCGCGGCGGCTTGCATCACCATTCGCCCGGTGTGGGTGGAGCCGGTGAACATCAAGTGGTCGAAGGGCAATTGCGAAAACGCCTCGCCCACGCCGCCGGTTTCGTCGAAAAACTGCAGCTTCTCGGGTGGGAAATACGCGGGCGCTTGCGCCATCAGCAAGGCCGCGAGTTGGCGCGAGTTTTCGCTCATCTTCACCAGCGCGCGGTTGCCTGCCGCAAAGATCGCCACCAAGGGCAGCAGGCTCAGGTTGAGCGGGAAGTTCCACGGCACGATCACGCCCACCACGCCCAGGGGCTGGGGAACCACGCGGTTGCTGGCCAGGCCAAAGGCCAAGCGGTCGACGCTGCGGCGCTGCACGCGCATCCACTGGCGCAAGTGGCGCAAGGCGTGCTCGATGTCTTTGAGCACGGGCAAGATTTCGGTCAGCTCGGTTTCGTGTCGACTGCGGTGGCCGTAGTCGTTCGAAATGGCCTGCACGATGGCCTCGCGGTGGTCCAGCACCAGGCGGCGCAGGGCTTGCAAATCGCGTCGTCGCTCGGCCTCGGTGGGCACGGGTGCGGCCAGGTAAGCCTGGCGTTGCAGGTGCAGGGCTTGCTTCAGGGATTCACTCACAGCATTGGGGTTCATCCGTTGGTTTCCATTCAGTCTTTGAGTCGATCCAGTGCTTTCAATTTGGGGAACCAGCGCCCCCAGGTCCAGGCCACGAACAGGGTGCCCACGCCACCGCTCACCACCGAGGCCACAGCCCCAAAGGCAGCGGCCACGGCGCCCGATTCGAATTCGCCCAGTTGGTTAGAGGCACCAATGAAGATGCTGTTCACCGCCGACACGCGGCCCCGGATTTCGTCGGGGGTTTCGAGTTGCACCACGGTGATGCGGGTGACCACGCTCACGTTGTCGGCCGCGCCCGTCACCACCAGCGCCAGGAACGACAACACAAACGATTCTGAAAAACCAAACACCACCGTGGCCAAACCAAACACCGCCACGGCTTGCAACAAGCGTTGTCCGGCATGGCGCCGAATGGGCCAGCGCATGAGCACCGTGGCCATGATGAGCGCGCCCAAGGCTGGGGCCGCACGCAACACGCCCAAGCCCTCGGGGCCCACTTGCAAAATGTCTTTGGCGTAAATGGGCAGCAAGGCGGTGGCGCCGCCCAACAGCACGGCAAACAAGTCCAGCGAAATGGCACCCAGCAGCAGCTTGTTGTTCCACACGAAATGCAGGCCTGCCAAGGCCGATTCCCAGGTGGCTGCACCCACGGGGGGCGACTGCCGAACCCGCACGGCAAACGCCAACGCAAAGGCCAGGCCCATGAGCGCGGTGCACACGCCATACACCGTGGCTGGGCCCCACACATAGAGCAAGCCCCCCAAGGCCGGTCCACCAATCGACGAAATTTGCATGGCGCTCGATGCCAGCGCCACGGCGCGTTGAATGAGGTGGCGGGGCACCAGCAAGGGGGTCAGGGCTTGTTGTGCGGGCATGTAAAAAGCGCGCGCCGCACCGAGGGTGACCGACACCCCCAAAATCACTTCCCGGCTCACCCAGCCCATGGCGGTGGACGACCACAGCGTGGCGGCAATGCCCACTTGCAAACCCAACACCACGGCAAACAAGCGGGCACGGTTCACGCGGTCGGCCAACTGCCCAGCGGGCAAGGTCAGCAGCAAGGCCGGCACAAACTGCACCAAGCCCACCAGGCCCAAATCCCAGGCGCTGCCGGTGAGGTCATACATTTGCCAGCCCAAAGCCACCATGAGCATTTGGTTGGCAATCAAGCCCATGAAGCGCGCCACCACAAACTGGGTGTGCAATCGCTCGCGCAACAGGGCGCGCAGGCTGTCGTCGTGGGTTGGGCTCATGGGGCTTCGGCTTGCAAGAAGGGGCGCAGCGCCACGCCCGTGTGCGAGCCGCTGTTCACCACCGCCTCGGGTGGGCCTTGCACCACAATGCGCCCGCCTTGGTCGCCGCCCTCGGGGCCGAGGTCGATCACCCAATCGGCTTCGGCCACCACGTCGAGGTCGTGCTCGATCACCACCACGCTGTGGCCTGCGTCCACCAAGCGGTGCAACACGCGAATGAGCAAGTCCACATCGGCCATGTGCAGGCCCACGGTGGGCTCGTCGAGCACATACAAGGTGTGCGGGGCTTTTTGGCCGCGCTTGCGAATGTCGTCGCGCACCTTGGAGAGTTCGGTCACCAGCTTGATGCGCTGCGCTTCGCCGCCCGACAAGGTGGGCGAAGGCTGACCCAAGGTGAGGTAGCCCAGGCCCACGTCTTTGAGCAATTGCAAGGGGTGGGCAATGTTGGGCATGGCGTCGAAAAACGCCACAGCTTCATCGACCGACAAATTCAACACATCGCCAATGTGCTTGCCGCGCCACGTCACCTCCAGCGTGGCGCTGTTGAAGCGCATGCCTTTGCAGGTTTCGCACAGCACCTTCACATCGGGCAAAAAGCTCATCTCGATGGTGCGCATGCCCTGCCCTTCGCAGCTGGGGCAGCGGCCTTCTCCGGTGTTGAAGCTGAAGCGTCCGGGGCCATAGCCACGGGCTTTGGCTTCCAGGGTCTCGGCAAACAGTTTGCGAATCGTGTCCCAAAACCCCACGTAGGTGGCGGGGCAACTGCGCGGGGTTTTGCCAATGGGGGTTTGGTCCACTTCCAGCACGCGGTCAACGGCTTGCCAGCCTTCAATGCCTTCGCAGCCACTCCAGGTGGGGGCTTTGCGTGCGCTCACGGCGGCTTGCACGTTGGCCAGCAACACATCGCGCGCCAGCGTCGACTTGCCCGAGCCGCTCACGCCGGTGACCGCCACCAAACGGTGCAGGGGCACGCGGGCGTTCACCGATTGCAGGTTGTGCAGCTTGGCGCCTTGCACGCTGAGCCAGGCTTCTTGCACAGGGCGGCGCGCTTGCAAGGGGTGGCGCATGGCTTCGCGCAAATAGCGGCCCGTGAGGGATTCGGCGTTGGCCTGAATATCGGCCACCGCGCCTTGGGCTACCAAGCGGCCGCCTCGACGCCCAGCGCTGGGGCCAATGTCGATCACGTGCTCGGCGTGGCGAATGGTGTCTTGGTCGTGCTCCACCACCACCAAGGTGTTGCCTTGGTCGCTCAGGGTTTTGAGGGCGCCCAACAATATGCCGTTGTCGCGTGCGTGCAAGCCAATGGTGGGCTCGTCGAGCACGTAGCACACGCCTTGCAAGTTGCTGCCCAGTTGCGCGGCCAGGCGAATGCGTTGCGACTCGCCGCCGCTCAGCGTGTGTGCGCCCCGATCCAAGGTGAGGTAGCCCAAGCCCACGCTGGCCAGGAAGGACAGGCGCGAGGCGATTTCGGGCACGAGGTCGCGGGCAATGTCGGCTTCGCGGCCTTCGAGGGCAAGCTGGTTCACCCAGCGCTGCAAGTCAAACACGCTCAGGCGGGCCAAGTCGGTGATGCGATGGCCGCCAAAGCGCACGGCGCGGGCGGTGGGGTTCAGGCGCGTGCCTTCGCAGCTGGGGCATGGGGCGTCGATCACTTCGTCCAACTCGGGTTCAGCAAACGATTGCTCGCGCCCTTTGTTTTGGTCGTCGCGCTGGGTGTCGTCCATCACCTTGCGTTGTTCCCGGGTGAGCTTCAGGCCTGTGCCCACGCAATCGGGGCACCAGCCGTGTTTGCTGTTGTAAGAGAACAGGCGCGGGTCGAGTTCGGCATACGAGGTGGCGCACTCGGGGCAGGCGCGGCGCGTCGAGAAGGTGGTCACCTCACCCAGCTGCGCCACCGATTCGCCACGCATCATGGCGTCGCGCAGGCCTTCAATGCCACTGATCACTTGCACTACGCCTTTGCCGTGCACCAGCGCCACCTCCAGCGCTTGGCGCAACTCGGCTTCGTGCTGGGAGCTCACGTCCAGGCTGGCCACGGGCAGTTCGATGTTGTGTTCCTTGAAGCGGTCCAGGCGCGGAAAACCTTGGGTGGGCAAAAACTCCCCGTCCACCCGCAAATGGCTGTGCCCGCGGGCCTTGGCCCACTCGGCCCATTCGGTGTAAACGCCTTTGCGGTTGACCACCAGCGGGGCCAAGATGCCCACATGCCGCCCCTTGTAGCGCGTGAGGCATTGCGCCACGATGCGTTCCAAACTTTGCGGGGCCACGGGGGCGTCGTCGTGAATGCAATGCTGGGTGCCCAGCTTCACAAACAACAAGCGCAAGAAATGCCACACCTCGGTGGTGGTGCCCACGGTGGATTTGCGCCCACCGCGCGACAAGCGCTGCTCGATGGCCACGGTGGGTGGGATGCCATACACCGCATCCACCTCGGGCCGGCCCGCAGGCTGCACGATGCTGCGCGCGTAGGCGTTGAGGCTTTCGAGGTAGCGGCGCTGACCTTCGTTGAACAAGATGTCGAAGGCCAGCGTGGACTTGCCCGAACCGCTCACCCCGGTGATGACGTTGAACTTGCCGCGTGGAATGTCCACGCTCAAGCCTTTCAGGTTGTGCTCGCGTGCATTCACGATTTGAATGGCAGCTGGCGCAGCGCTGATGGCTCGGGCGCCAGTGGCGTCTTCGCGGGCAGAACAATGTAACCTGACCCCAATTGTTTCGGCCATTTGTTCGGCGTAGTGCTGCAGGGCTTGGCCGGTGTGGGAATGGGGGAGCTCGCGAACGGTTTCGGGGGGGCCTTCGGCCACCAGCTGACCGCCCAGGGCGCCGCCTTCGGGGCCCAGGTCGATGAGCCAGTCGCTGGCGCGAATCACGTCGAGGTTGTGTTCGATCACGATGAGCGAATGCCCTTCATCGAGCAAGCGGCGCAGGGCGCGCAGCAGCTTGGCGATGTCGTCGGAGTGCAAGCCGGTGGTGGGTTCGTCGAACAAAAACAGCAGGCCTTTGCGGGCCACGCGCTGGCGCGAGGCACTGGTGGTTTTGGCGGCATCGGCCAAGTGACCAGCCAGTTTCAGGCGCTGGGCCTCGCCGCCCGACAGCGTGGGCACGGGCTGGCCCAAGCGCACGTATTCCAAGCCCACATCCACAATGGGTTGCAGGGCGCGCACCACTTCGCGGTCGTGGGCAAACACTTGCACGGCCTCGCTCACGGTGAGGGCCAGCACATCGGCCACGTTGTAAGCCTTGGGGGCTTGGCCGGGCGCTGGCGCGCGCTCGATCACCACCTCCAGCACCTCGGGTCGGTAGCGTTGGCCCAGGCAGTCCGGGCAGCGGAAATACACATCGCTGAGGAATTGCATTTCCACGTGCTCGAAGCCCGAGCCAGAGCATGTGGGGCAACGGCCATCGCCGCTGTTGAAGCTGAACTTGCTGGCGGTGTAGCTGCGCTGGCGAGACAAGGCGGTGTTAGCAAACAAGGCGCGCACGGCGTCCCACGCACCCACATGGCTCACGGGGTTGGAGCGTGCGGTTTTACCAATGGGGGATTGATCCACAAACACCACCCCGCTCAGGTGATCGGCACCCAGCAAGCGGTCGTGCGCGCCAGGGCTTTCGGTGGACTGCCCAAAGTGGCGCATGAGCGCCGGGGCCAGGATGTCTTGAATGAGGGTGGACTTGCCCGAGCCGCTCACCCCGGTGATGCACACCATGCGCTGCAACGGAAACTCGACGGACAGGTTTTTCAGGTTGTGCTCGCGTGCACCTTCCAAAATGAGGCGGGGCGTGTTGTCGCTCACCAAGCGCTTGAGGCCCATGCCCACTTGTTTGCGCGAGCCCAAGTAAGCCCCGGTGAGGGTGTCGGCCTGGCGCAGGGCTTCGGGCGTGCCGTCAAACACAATGTCGCCGCCGCGCTCGCCGGGGCCCGGGCCCATGTCGATCACCCGGTCGGCGGCCCACATCACGGCGGGGTCGTGCTCCACCACCACCAGCGTGTTGCCGGCATCGCGCAGGCGCAGCATGGCGCGGTTGATGCGATCCATGTCGCGCGGGTGCAAACCAATGCTGGGCTCATCGAGCACAAACAAGGTGTTGGTGAGCGAAGTGCCCAGTGCGGTGGTGAGGTTGATGCGCTGCACCTCGCCGCCCGACAAGGTTCGGCTTTGGCGATCCAGCGTGAGGTAGCCCAACCCCACATCGCACAAAAAACGCAATCGGCTTTGAATTTCTTCCATCAGCACGTGCATGGCTTGTCGCTCGGCTGCGCCGTTGCCCAAGGCCAACGGGTCGTTGGCAAAAGCATCGAACCAGTCACGCAGCTCCGACAAGGGCATGAGCATGAGGTCGTGCAGGCTCAAGCCCGGCAGGGTCTGCAAGCACTCGGGGCTCCAAGCCACCCCGTGCGGCCGAAACGGGCTGTGCCCCTGAGGCGCAGGGCTTTGGCCAATGCGCCACAACAGGCTTTCGGTTTTCAGGCGGGCGCCTTCGCAATCGGGGCAGGTGGTGTAAGAGCGGTATTTGGAGAGCAGCACCCGAATGTGCATCTTGTAGGCTTTGGATTCGAGGTAGCCAAAAAACCGGCGAATGCCATACCACTGTTGGTTCCACTTGCCCTTCCAGTTGGGGCTGCCCTCCAGCACCCAATTGCGGTGCTCGGCGCTGAGCTTGGTCCAGGGGGTGTCGCGGGGAATGCCAGCGGCCTCAGCGTGGCGCATCAAGTCGTCTTGGCACTCTTTCCAGGCGGGGGTTTGAATCGTCTTGATGGCACCCGCACGCAAGGTGAGCCGCTCATCGGGAATGACCAAGCCCCAATCCACCCCAATCACACGGCCAAAGCCGCGGCAGGTTTCGCACGCCCCAGCGGGCGAGTTGAAAGAGAACATCGAGGGCGTGGGCGCGCTGTAGTGGCGCCCACTGCCGGGGTGGTGCAAACCGCTGGAATACGGCCAGTGCTGCTCGGCCTCGGGGGTGTCGTCGGGGCCCGTGGGCGTGACCCAAATGTCCACATGACCCGCCCCGCGCTTGAGGGCCAGCTCCAAAGCCTCCATGGCGCGGGTGGCATCGGCTTGCGGCCAGCGCAGGCGGTCGGCCACCACGTTGAGCCACTTGCGATCGCCCTCGATGCGTTGGCCATGAATGCGCGTGAAGCCGCTGGCGCTGAGCCATTGGGTGATTTCGTCGTCGGTGGTGTTGGCCGGCAAGGCCACAGGAAAGGTGATGAGCACGCGCGCGGGCGTTTGGCCCAGGCGCTGGCACCAATCGGCCCAAATGGTTTGGGCGTTGTCTTCGCGCACAGCCTCGCCGGTGTCTTGGTCGTGCAAATGGGCGCAGCGGGCAAAGAGCAGCTTGAGGTGGTCATTGAGCTCGGTCATGGTGCCCACGGTGGAGCGAGAGCTGCGAACCGGGTTGGTTTGATCGATGGCAATGGCTGGGGGCACGCCCTCCACCGCATCGACTTGCGGGCGGTCCATGCGGTCGAGGAATTGCCGGGCATAGGCGCTGAAAGTCTCGACATAGCGACGCTGGCCCTCGGCATACAAGGTGTCGAACACCAAGCTGGACTTGCCCGAACCGCTGGGGCCGGTGACCACCGTGAGCTCGCCGGTGTGCAAGTCCACGTTGAGGTTTTTCAGGTTGTGCTGGCGAGCGCCGCGAATGCGGATGCTTCCCTGTGTCATGGTGGCCTCAAATCGATGGGAGGCAGTCATTCTAGGCAGGCGCAATGCCCCCGATTGGGCGGTGAATTGAGGGCTGTTTGGCCCTGACATGAATCAGGGATTTCCGGCGGAAATCTGAGAAGATGGAATTTCACGAATACTTTGGAATCCTGCCGTGTCCGAATCGCATTTGTTCAACACCTCGCTTGAAGACTGGGTGCACCACGAGTTGGTGAGCCTGCCGCCAACGGCGTCCATCACCGAGGTGGCGCAGCAGATGAGCCAAAAAAATGTTTCATCGGTTTTGCTCATCGACCCGACCTCCCATCAGCTGGCGGGCATCGTCACCGACCGCGACTTGCGCAATCGCGTGTTGGCTGTGGGCAAGTCGCCACTCGCTCCCGCGCTGGACATTGCCACCACCGACCTCATCGTGATGGACGCCCGCGACCCAGCTTTCATGGCTTTGCTGGCCATGGCCCGCGACCACATCCACCACGTGCCGGTGATGCGCAATGGGGTGTGCGTGGGCCTGGTGAGCAGCTCTGACCTCATCATTCACGAAAGCGCTTCGCCCGTGTTTTTGGCGGCCGAGGTGCAGCAGGCCCAGCGACTGGAAGATTTGGTGCGCATCAGCAAGCGCATCACGCGCGCGCAGCGTCACTTGCACGAGGCCAACACCTCGGCGCGTGGCACGGGCCAGCTCATCACCACCATCACCGATGCCATCACCCGCCGCTTGCTGGCACTGGCCCATGCCGAGCTGGGCCCGGCGCCTGTGCCTTACGTGTGGATGGCGGCGGGCTCACAGGGGCGCAGCGAGCAAACCGCCAAGTCCGACCAAGACAACGCGCTGATGATGGACGATGCCTTCAACGCCGAGCAACACGGCGCGTATTTCGAACAGCTGGCCCGCCGGGTGTGCGATGGCTTGAATGCCTGTGGCTTTGTGTATTGCCCCGGCAACATGATGGCCATGAACCCCGATTGGCGTTTGCCGGTGAGCGCGTGGCGGCAGCTGTTTCACAAATGGGTGCATGTGCCCCAGCCCATGGCGCTGATGCTGAGCTCGGTGTTTTTTGATGTGCGCGCCGTGGCGGGGCAAACCGAATTGCTCGACAGCCTTCGCCAAGCGGTGCTCACGGGTACGCGGGGCAACACCTTGTTCCTCGGCCATTTGGTGGGCAATGCGCTCAAAAACCGCCCGCCACTCAATTGGCGCGGCACGGTGAGCCTGCCGCGCTCGGGCGAGCACCCGGGCACGGTCGATTTGAAGCACCACGGCATGGTGCCCATCATCGACTTGGCGCGCTTGCTGGCGCTCTCGGTGGGCCATCCCGCCGTGAACACGTGGGAGCGGCTCAACGAGGCGGGGGCTGGCGAGATCAGCGCGCAAAGCGCCATCGATTTGTCCGATGCCTTGAGCTTTTTGGGGGGCATGCGCATTGCGCATCAGGTGCGGCGCGACAAGGCCGTGGGCCAGGCCGACAACTTCATGCCCTGGCGCGAACGCTCGCATTTCGAGCAAGCCCAGTTCATGGATGCCTTCAAGCTGATTGCCAGCATTCAGTCCACGCTGGCGCAGCGTTACCGTTAGTGAGTGAGAAAAGTAGCGCGCTTCAGCGCCAATCGTCGCCCGGCATGATGCGTAGCATGAACTCATCGAACATCGGAACGGTGAAGGCGGTATCACCGTGGTTCGGACTCCAGATCATTCCTTTGTTAATTAATGAGCCGCGCGTGGGACCCAGCTTGTTGACTGCTTTTTTAAGTTGAGCGGCAATGTCACCTGAGCGGTGCGGTCCCGGACCGAGTTCAGCCATGGCTCGCAGGTATTTCTTTTCAGATGGTGTGAGTCGGTCAAATCGCACCCGGAAAAAATTCTCATCTAATGCGGCTACAGCATTGACCGTGGCCCTTTGGACGTCATCTAAGTTAATGGGTGATGAGGATGCAACACGCCACGCGTGGCTTCCCCACTGTTGCAAAAAATAGGCATAACCTTCGGTTTGCTCCAAGATGCTTTGCAAAGCTTCATCGGTGATGTTGACCCCCTCTTTCTCCAAGGGTTTCACCAATGCACGTTGGGCTGCCATCGGATCCAATGCCCCAATGGTGGGAAAGTCGAACAACCGTTCGGCATAGGATTTGGCATTGCCCATGCGACCTCGCAGTTGTGGCAAACCCGCCCCGACCAGCACCACGGGCAACTGGCGTTGTTCGGTTCGGTGGATGGCTGTGATGAGTGCAGCCAACTGATCCTCGGGTACGTATTGCAGTTCGTCAATGAAAATCGCTAGCGCCGTTCCTGCCGATTTGGCGGCCAGTCCGATCTGCTCCATCAGGGTTTGTAAGTCGTGCTCCAAATCGCCGTTGTCCGCCAATCCAGGCTCGGGCTCATAGTCCATACCCACCTCGATGTCGCCAAAAGTCACCTTGAGCTTGCTGGCAAACCCGGCCAAGGCTCTTAGACCTCGAACCGCGTAGTCTTTAGCGGCAGCCACCTGACTCAGCCGCAGCAAGGCTTGGCGCAACTGGGGGGCCAGCAAGGCCGGCACTGAGCGGCCCTCTGGCGATTCAATGCGAACGGTGTGAATGCCTAAATCTTCTGCATCCAATCGCAATCGATCCAGCAAAACCGTTTTGCCCGTGCCACGCAACCCCACCAGCATGGCGCTCTTGGCCGGGCGGCCAATTCGGGCACGCTCAAGCGCGATGCGGATGGATTCACGCAATTCGTCGCGCCCAGCCAGCTCAGGAGGCGGTGAACCTGCGCTTGGTGAGAATGGATCTTGAACCGGGTTCATGTGCCAATTGTATTTAAATTATTCAAGTTACAAAAAAAACATAATTTCAATAATTTATTTATAAATCGACCTCAATATTCCAAATTCGCCAAGGGGCTGGCGGCACAGGCCTCGCGCGCTTGGCCCAAGGTGCGAATGCCGCGCTGGGCCAGCACGGGCAGCATGCGCGTCCACACCTGCGCGGTGACCCACGCATCGCCCAAGGCGGTGTGACGGCCAATGACTTCAATGCCCAGCCGCTCGGCCAAAGCGTCGAGCCGGTGGGACTCCTGATGCGGGTGAACAACGGTGGAAAGCAACAAGGTGTCGAGCACGGGGTGATCGAACTTCAGGCCCACGCGGCGCTGTCCCAATTGCAAAAAACGCATGTCGAAGGCGGCGTTGTGCGCCACCAGCACGCTGTCGCCCACAAAGGCATGGAAACTGGGCAGCACTTGCTCCAAGCGGGGTTGGTCTTGCACCATGGCTTCGGTGATGCCGTGAATGGGAATGCCCGCTTCTGGGATGCGACGGCCCGGATTCACCAGCTGGTCGAACACTTCGGCGCCCACCATCTTGCCGCCCACCACGCGCACGGCGCCAATTTGCAAAATTTCATCGCCCTCTGAGGGCCGCAGGCCCGTGGTTTCGGTGTCGAACACGGTGAAGACGATTTGATCCAGCGGGGTGTCGTCGCTGAACCGATGGGTGAGCGGTTGGTGAAAAAGGTCGGCGTCCAGAAACAAGGGGCGCATTTGCATGGCCACCCAAGGCGTGGCGGCATCGGCTTCGGCCACTTCCAGCGCCTGGGCTTCAGCGCGCCCCGATTGCACCAAGCGCAACATGAAGCCTTGGGCCAAGGGGGCGCTGGCTTGCGGGTGCAAGGCCAGTGGCGCCAGGTGCACTTGGGTGAGCTCGCCCTGCTCGGTGGTCATGAGCCACGAGCTTTGCGGCATGGCCACGCCCGCTTCAATTTGGGCTTTGAGTTGTTGCTCAGCTTGCTCAAAAGCGCTGCGCTCCACCAAGCCCATGATGCTGCGACCCAAGCCCAGCCCACTGGCGCTGCGCCCGCCCACTGCCGTGTGCTGGGCATCGTGGGTGTCTTTGGCCCACTGCTGGGCCATTTGGTTGTAAAGCAAGACCATGGCCTGCGCGTTGCACACCACCACAGCTTCGGGCCAGCGCGACAACAGCGCGAGCCAACGGGCGTGATCGATGCGGGTGCGCTCCAGGGCCTCGGCGTGTTCCTGGCGCGCTTCGTCAAGGGCGGAGTTGCGTTGATCGAGGGCGCGCTGCAAGGCGTCGGCCCAATCGGCCCAGCGGGGATCGCTGGCCTGCAACACGGGGAACTGCCCCCGAGGGTCGGCCAAGCGCTGGTCAAACGACTCCAGCAATTGCAACTGCGCCCGTCGCTGTTGCTGAACTTGCCGCCAAGCCCAGGCCAGCACCCCGACACACAAGGCCCCACAGAGGGCCAGGCCTAGGGTGAGCCATTCAACGGTGTTCATGGGCGGCAGCCAGCAGGTTCAGGTGGCGTCGGTGGGGGGTTGATCGGTTTTGGGCGGAGGTGCCTTCAGGTGCGCGTGACGCGACAAGCCAAAGTCGGCAAACAACTTGCACCAAATGGTGCTGCCCGCCATGGCCGACCAGGTTTCGTAACTCAGCTGGCCCAAGAGCACACCCACGATGACGACGACGCACACGCTACCCGCCACCAAGTTGATGATCGCGGCATAGGGCGCGAATTGTTCGGGGTTGGCCGGCGACACCCCACGCTTCAGCGCCACTTCGGAAAAGTCACGCTGGAACCAAATGCGATAGGCCCGTCGATACCAAAAAAAGACCATGGGGAACAAGGCCAGAAACAAGATCCAGGTCAGGGCGATGCCCACATCAAAAACCACTGAGGTCTCCTTGGGTTCAATGAAAAAAGCCCTGCTGCCAGAGGCAAACAGGGCTTGATTGTGTCACCTTAGCCGAAGCGTCAGGTGACGCAGGTCAACCAATCAATGGTGACCACCGGTGACAGCGCCGGCACCGCGAGGCACGCGAACGTCTTCCACCATTTGCTGGATGTGAGCGGGCGGCTCAGCGGTGAACTTGTCGACCACGAAGGCCACGATGAAGTTCACCAAAGCGCCGATTGCACCGAAGGCTTCAGGCGTGATGCCATAGAAGCTGTTGGCGCCGCCGATCAGGTCGAGGTAGCCCGTGCCCTTGATGAAGAAGATGCCCTTGTGAGCGAACACGTAGAACAGGGTCACAAACAGACCTGCCAACATGCCAGCCATGGCGCCTTCTTTGTTCATCTTCTTGGAGAAGATGCCCATCATGATGGCGGGGAACAGCGAAGAAGCGGCAATACCGAAGGCCAAAGCCACGGTACCTGCTGCGAATCCAGGCGGATTCAAGCCCAGGTAACCAGCCACCACAATGGCGATGGCCATGGAGACCTTACCGGCCAACAGTTCGCCTTGCTCGCTGATCTCGGGGTTGAACACGCCCTTGATCAAGTCGTGGGACACGGCCGAAGAAATGGCCATGAGCAAACCAGCAGCAGTGGAGAGTGCAGCAGCCAAGCCACCAGCAGCCACCAATTCGATCACCCAGTTGGGCAACAAGGCGATTTCGGGGTTGGCCAACACGATGATGTCAGCGTTCACCGTCAGTTCGTTGCCTTTCCAGCCAGCGGCGTCAGCCTTGGCTTTCACAGCATCGCTCTTGGTCTTGTCGTTGTAATACTGGATGCGGCCGTCGCCGTTTTTGTCCTGGAATTTCAACAAGCCAGTGGCTTCCCAACGCTTCATCCAGTCAGGACGCTCGTCGTATTTGATGCTGGACTCAGCAGCAAACAGGTCGCCAGAACCTTTCACGGCGGTGTTCACCGTAGCGTGCAGGTTCAGTTTGGCCATGGCAGCCACAGCGGGTGCAGTGGTGTAGAGGATGGCGATGAACACCAGGGCCCAGCCTGCGGAAGAACGTGCGTCTTTCACAGAGGGCACCGTAAAGAATCGCATGATCACGTGGGGCAAGCCAGCGGTACCAATCATCAGCGAGATGGTGTAGGCAAACATGTTGAGTTTGCTACCCGGCAATGAAGTGGTGTATTGGTTGAAGCCCAGGTCGGTCACGACTTGGTCGAGTTTGGCCAACAAGGCGCCGTCGTGGAAGTTGCCACCCAAGCCCAACTGGGGCAAGGCGATGCCGGTGAGGTTCAAGGAGATGAACACGGCAGGCACGGTGTAAGCCAGGATCAGCACGATGTATTGGGCCACCTGGGTGTAGGTGATGCCCTTCATGCCGCCGAACACGGCATACATGAACACAATGCCCATACCGACGTAAATGCCGGTTTGGTTAGACACGCCCAAGAAGCGCGAGAACGCCACGCCCACACCGGTCATTTGACCAATGATGTAGGTGAGCGATGCGACCAGCAAGCAGATCACGGCCACAGTGCGGGCAGATTGCGAGTAGAAGCGATCGCCAATGAACTGGGGCACGGTGAACTTGCCGAACTTGCGCAGATACGGTGCCAGCAACATGGCCAGCAGCACGTAGCCACCCGTCCAGCCCATCAGGAAGAGGGCGCCGCCGTAACCCATGTTGGAGATCAGGCCAGCCATGGAGATGAAGGAAGCGGCCGACATCCAGTCAGCAGCCGTGGCCATACCGTTCATGACGGGGTTGACCTGGCCGCCTGCGGCGTAGAACTCACTGGTGGAACCGGCACGCGTCCAAATGGCGATGCCGATGTAGAGCGCGAAGCTCAAACCCACGACGAGGTAAATGGTTGCTTGAAGACTCATGGAAACGCTCCTTATTCTTCGTGCACATCAAACTCGCGATCGATCTCGTTCATGCGCTTGGCATAGTAGAAGATCAACACGATGAAGATGTAGATGGACCCTTGCTGGGCAAACCAGAAGCCCAGCGGGTAACCGCCCAGCTTGATGCTGTTGAGCGCATCCGCAAAAATAATACCGGCGCCATAAGAGCACAGAAACCAAACAATCAAGATGTTGGTCAGCAGGCTCAATGTGGCTTTCCAGTACGCTTGACTTTTGTCTTGCATATTGAAATCCCCTCGAAGGTTGGTTGATTTGAAAGCTCTCAAGGAGCCCGGATCAGTCACCATCACAGCCCAAGGGCAGTGATGGACGGTGTGACTGTCGAAGGGTTTACTTACGCCATTCTGAAAGTTTGGGGCTTGGACGCACCAAACCCGGGAATACCCCTAAGAGGCTTTGCTCAATTTGAGGGCTTTCGACGAATGCCCCAAGGCACATCGCCCGCAGACAGCCATTCCGGCTGGGTGAACCAGGGGTCGCCGCTGAGGTAGGCACTGAGCAGGGGCAAGGCGTCATCGCCCCAGAACCGGTGGCCGTCGACCACCACCGTGGGGGTGCCAAACACCCCGGCTTGCAAGGCGGCTTCGGTGTGGGCGCGCACCGATTGCTTGACTTCGTCGGATTGGGGATCACGCACGGGTTTCAATTCGGCGCTGAGTTGCGCCAGGCGCTCGGGGCTGGCGGCGTCTTCGCCCGTGGTCCACACGTGATCGAACAGGCGTCCCACCACGTGTCGGTTGGGCGTGCCATTGGGGTCGCAGGCCGCCCCCAGGCGCAACAAAGCCAGCGAGTTGAAGGGGTGCGCCGAGGGCATCTTCATGGGCAAGCCGCGCTCGCGCGCCAACCAGAGCACTTGCTGGTAGGTCCAGTCGCGCTTGCCTGGAATTTCGGCTGGACCCAGCTGACCCAGTTGCTGCAACACCGCACCCAGCACCAAAGGCCGATAGGTCACGGTGACCGAGTGCCCTTGCAGGGCCTGAGGCAAAGCGTGAAACGCCAAGTAGGCATAGGGGCTGATGACATCGAAATGAAAGTCGAGGTGACGCATGGGAAGGCTCCGCTTGCGCCCGTCAGGGCTGGATTTCTTGATTCAGCCGCTCGCCAATGCGCTGCCAAATGGCGTGCTGCTGGGCCAGGGGCGCACCGCCCCAAATGGCGATTTCGTCGAGGTTGCGCAAGCAGCCCTCGCACCAACCGGTTTGGGGGTTCATGACGCACACCGACAGGCAGGGCGACGGCGGGTAGCCCTCGCCTTGCATGGCTTGCACCTGCTGCCAGCGTTGCATCAACGCCTGTCGCCGTGGCGAGTTCATCCGGCGCGCTTGTTCAAGACGGCACGGCCCACGCGTGAGGCCAAGGGGCGGCCCAGTGCCTCGCTGATGAACTGGGCGGCGTCCACGAGTTGGTCGAGGTCGATGCCGGTTTCGATGCCCATGCCATGCAGCATGAACACGACGTCTTCGGTGGCCACGTTACCAGTGGCCCCTTTGGCGTAGGGACAGCCGCCCAGGCCGCCCACGGCGGCGTCGTATTTGTAAATGCCCATTTGCAAGCTGGCCAGGGTGTTGGCCAGCGCCAGGCCATAGGTGTCGTGGAAGTGGCCAGCCACGTGGTCGATGTCGTAGTGTTTAAAGGCGGCTTCCATGGCGGCTTCGGTGACGTTGGGGGTGCCCACGCCAATGGTGTCGCACACCACCACCAAGGGCACACCAATATCTTTCATCATGCGGCACATGGCTTCCACGTTGGCGGCGGGCACCGCCCCTTCATAGGGGCAACCCATGGCCACCGAAATGGCCCCACGCACGCCAATGCCTGCGTCGAGGGCGGCGCGCACCACGGGCTCGAAGCGGGCAATGCTTTCGGCCATGGAGCAGTTGATGTTTTTCTGGCTGAAGGCTTCGCTGGCGGCACCAAACACCACGATGTCGTCGGGCTTGGACAAGGCGGCGGCTTCGTAGCCTTTGAGGTTGGGGGTGAGCACCGAGTAACGCACGTCGGGGCGGCGCTGTATGCCCGCCATGACTTCTGCGTTATCGGCCATTTGGGGCACCCACTTGGGTGACACAAATGAGGTGGACTCGATTTCCTTGAGGCCCGCAGCTTGTAAGCGATGAATGAGTTCGATCTTGACTGACGCAGGAATGGTTTGCTTTTCGTTTTGCAGACCGTCGCGCGGTCCCACATCAATCAACTGAACGGCTTTGGGCATGGCCATGAAACGACTCCTTGTGCTTGAAGCCGGAATTATTGACCAGCTGCCCCCCGCCGCCGGGCAAGCGGGGGACAGTGATGCGCCTTAGGCTTGGGCCAGGGCTTGGTCGAGGTCGGCCTTGAGGTCGTCGATGTGCTCGATGCCCACGCACAAGCGAACCGTCTCGGCTTTGACGCCCGCCTTGGCCAGCTCTTCGGGATTGAGCTGGCGGTGGGTGGTGGAGGCTGGGTGCGTGGCCAAGGACTTGGTGTCCCCGATGTTGACCAAGCGGGTGAACAGTTGCAACGCATCGAGGAAGCGCTCGCCGCCCGCACGGCCACCTTCGACGCCAAAGGTGAGCAAGCCCGAAGCGCGACCACCCATGAGGCGTTGGGCCACGGCATGGTCGGGGTGATCGGGCAAACCGGCGTAGTCGACCCACTTCACCTTGGGGTGCGCCTTGAGGTGTTGGGCCACGGCCAAGGTGTTGTCGCAAATGCGGTCCATGCGCAAGGGCAAGGTTTCGAGGCCCTGAAGAATGAGCCAGGCGTTCATGGGCGAGATGGCTGCACCCATGTTGCGCAAGGGCACCACGCGGGCGCGCCCAATGTAGGCCGCCGGGCCCAGGGCCTCGGTGTAGACCACGCCGTGGTAACTCACATCGGGTTCATTCAGGCGCTTGAAGCGCGCCTTGTGCTCGGCCCACGGGAACTTGCCCGAGTCGACGATGCAACCGCCAATGCTGTTGCCCTGCCCGCCAATGTATTTGGTCATGGAGTGCACCACGATGTCGGCGCCATGCTCGAAGGGACGGCACAGGTAGGGGCTGGGCACGGTGTTGTCCACGATGAGGGGCACGCCGGCGGCATGGGCCACCTGGGCAATCGCAGCGATGTCGGTGACATTGCCCAAGGGGTTGCCAATCGACTCCACATAGACCGCCTTGGTTTTGGCATCGATGAGCGGCGCAAAGCTTTGCGGGTTGCGTGCATCGGCAAAACGCACCTCGATGCCATATTGGGGCAAGGTGTGGGCAAACAGGTTGTAGGTGCCGCCATACAGGGCGCTGGCCGACACGATGTTGTCGCCCGCCTCGGCAATGGTTTGAATGGCATAGGTGATGGCGGCTTGGC
>Ga0172373_10000266_pt1 | contig 84040 bp, 91 predicted proteins | sample Lak10m_2_FD_114546 | JGI IMG/M metagenome (GOLD analysis project Ga0172373, IMG submission 114546) | Freshwater microbial communities from Kabuno Bay, South-Kivu, Congo - kab_092012_10m | ecosystem: Environmental > Aquatic > Freshwater > Lake | place: Democratic Republic of the Congo...
CTCGGCGAACAGCCGCGCATCGGTGGCCTGCAGGTGTTGCACCTCGAGCGCCACCGTCTCCAGCAGGAAAGCCAGTCGCGTGCGCAGGGCATGGCTCATGGCGTGAGCAGAACGCCTTCGCTGCGCGCCACCTCGTGGATCGGCTCCGGCTGCGTGGTCGGGTCGCTCACCAGCACATCGATGCGGCGCTCGCCTAGCCGACGCTGCAGCCGCGCGCTGAGTTGCGCGGCCGTCCACACCGGCTGCTCGACATGGCGGTCGGACTCGACCAGCAGGTCGATGTCGCCACCGCGGCGCGCGTCATCCACGCGTGAACCGAACAACCAAACCCGCGCCCCCGGCCCGAGCAACTCCCGGGTCGCGCTCACGATGTGTCCGATCTGTTCCGCGGCCAAGCGCATGCTCAGATGCTAGCGCATGTGCGCACCCGGCGCAGTCGGCGCAGCGCAAGGATCGGCCCGGTGAGATCCGCCGGGCGGTTTGCCCGGCGAGGCTGCCGCGTCGGCATGGTCGAGTGCGGGCGCGCCGCGCGAGGAGGCCCGCGCAGGTATCATCAAGCTCCGCGCCGCACCCTCACTGCCGCCGACCCCGAGCCCCGCCCATCGTGCCCATCCTGACCCTGCGCGGACGCCGCGCACTGTCGGCCTTCCGCGCCGAGAAGCTGCTCGAGAAGCTGCGCCGCGAGGTGCCCGACCTGCGCGGCTTGGGCAGCGCGCACCGCTATTTTGTCAACTGCGAGCGGCCGCTCACGGGCGATGAGGAGGTCCGTCTCGAGGCCCTGCTCGATGACCCCTCGGTGCCCTACGAAGAACTGCCACGCGGGCCGCTGATGCTGGTCACGCCGCGCCTCGGAACCATCAGCCCGTGGTCCTCCAAGGCCACCGAGATCGTCCGCAACTGCGGCCTCGCCGCGGTGCGGCGCATCGAGCGCGGCACCCTCTACGCGCTCGAACTCAACCGCAGCCTGACGGTGAGCGACCGCGCACATCTGGTGGCGGCGCTGCATGACCGCATGACCGAGTCGGTGATCCTCGACGTGCAGGTCGAGTGGCTGTTCCGCCACAAGCCACCGGCGCCGCTGGCCAGCATCGACCTCGGTCTGGCCGGGGGCGGTGCGGGTACCGACGGCAGCGAGGAGATGCGAGGCCTGCAGCACTCGCTGGCGCGTACCGCGCTGGCGCGCGCCAACCTCGACCTCGGCCTGGCGCTCGCCGAAGACGAGATCGACTACCTCGCCGAGGCCTACCTCGGGCTCGGCCGCAACCCCACCGACGCCGAACTGGTGATGTTCGCACAGGCCAACTCCGAGCACTGCCGGCACAAGATCTTCAACGCCGAGTTCGTGGTGGACGGCGAGCCGCAGCCGCAGAGCCTGTTCGCCATGATCCGCGAGACGCACCGCGCCAACCCGCAGCACACCCTGTCGGCCTACTCCGACAACGCCGCGGTGATGCAGGGCGCGGTGATCCGACGCTTCTACCCGCGCGAGGCGGTGGGCGGCGGCGTGCGCCAGTACGGCTACGCCGAGGAGGCCACGCACACCCTGATGAAGGTGGAGACGCACAACCACCCCACCGCCATCGCCCCCTTTGCCGGGGCGGCCACCGGCGCCGGCGGCGAGATCCGCGACGAGGGTGCGACCGGCCTCGGCGCCAAACCCAAGGCCGGCCTCTGCGGATTCAGCACCAGCCACCTGCGTATCCCCGGCGTCGAACTGCCGTGGGAGGGCGAAGGCGTCGGCCGCCCGCAGCGCATCGTCAGCCCGCTGCAGATCATGCTCGACGGCCCGATCGGCGCCGCCGCCTTCAACAACGAGTTCGGCCGGCCCAACCTGGCGGGCTACTTCCGCACCTTCGAGCAGACCGTGGACGGCCGCGTGCGCGGCTACCACAAGCCGATCATGATCGCCGGCGGCATCGGCAACATCGCCGAACCGCATGTGCTCAAGCGCGGCTTCGCGCCCGGTTCGCTGCTGGTCCAGCTCGGCGGTCCGGCACTGCGCATCGGCCTCGGCGGCGGTGCCGCCTCGTCGCTGGCCACCGGCGCCAACGCCGCCGACCTCGACTTCGACTCGGTGCAGCGTGGCAACCCGGAGATGCAGCGCCGTGCGCAGGAGGTGATCGACCGCTGCTGGCAGATGGGCGGATCCAACCCCATCCTGATGATCCACGATGTGGGTGCTGGCGGCCTCTCCAACGCCTTCCCCGAGTTGGCGCACGGCGCCGGCTGCGGCGCCCGCCTCGAGCTGCGCAAGGTGCCGAGCGAGGAGCCGGGCATGAGTCCGATGGAGATCTGGTGCAACGAGGCGCAGGAGCGCTACGTGCTCGCCATCGCGCCCGAGCGTCTGGCCGCCTTCACCCTGCTCTGCGAGCGCGAGCGCTGCCCGATGGCAGTGGTCGGCAGCGCCACCGCCGACGGCCGCCTGCTGGTGACCGACAGCCACTTTGCCAACCAGCCGGTCGACCTGGCGCTCGAGGTGCTGCTCGGCAAGCCGCCGCGCATGCGCCGCGAAGTGACGCGGCTGCCGGCCAAAGGTGACGGCTTCGGTGCCGGCCTCGACCTGCGCGGGCCGGCATTGCGCGAGGCGGTGCTCGACGTGCTGCGCCACCCCACGGTGGGCGACAAGACCTGGCTCATCACCATCGGCGATCGCAGCGTGGGCGGGCTCACGGCACGCGACCAGCTGGTCGGCCGCTGGCAGGTGCCGGTGGCCGACGTGGCGGTGACCACGCTCGGCTTCGACACCCGCCAGGGCGAGGCCTTTGCCATCGGCGAGCGCGCTCCGGTCGCTGCACTCGATGCCCCGGCCAGCGGCCGCATGGCGATCGGCGAGGCGATCACCAACCTCGCCGCGGCCGACGTGCCATCGCTGGCGCAGGTCAAGCTCTCGGCCAACTGGATGGCCGCCTGTGGCCAGCCCGGCGAGGATGCAGCGCTGTTCGACACGGTGCGTGCGGTGGCGCTCGAGTTCTGCCCGCCGCTGGGCGTGGCGATCCCGGTGGGCAAGGACTCGCTCTCCATGACCACGCGCTGGCGCGCCGTCGATGGCACTCAGGCAGAGCCGGACGACGCAGGCGCGGCACCGCTGGAACGGGTGGTCAGTGCACCGCTGTCGCTCGTCGTCTCGGCCTTCGCCCCGGTGGGCGACGCTGGCGCCACCCTCACGCCGGCGCTGCGCGCCGGCGACACGCGGTTGCTGCTGATCGACCTCGGCCGCGGCAAGAACCGCCTCGGTGGCAGCATCCTGGCGCAGGTGCGTGGCCGCATCGGCCAGTCCGTGCCGGATTGCCGCAAGCCGGCGCGACTCAAGGCCTTCTTCGACACCGTGCGGGCGCTGGCGCGCGCCGGCCGCATCCTCGCCTACCACGACCGCTCCGACGGTGGTCTGCTGGCGACGGTGGCGGAGATGCTGTTCGCCAGTCGGCTCGGGGCCACCCTCGACTGCACGCAGGACGACGCCACCGGCTGGCTGTTCAACGAGGAGCTCGGCGCGGTGCTGCAGGTCGCCGAGTCCAACGTCGAGCCGGTGACGCGCGCCTTCGCCGCCGCCGGGCTGGAAGACGCGGTGAGCGTGATCGGCCGCATCGACGACACGCCACGCCTGCTGCTGCGCCAGCGCGGTACGCCGCTGATCGAACTCGGCCTCGCCGAACTGCTGGCCGCCTGGCGCGAGACCGGACACGCCATGCAACGCCTGCGCGACAACCCGGACTGTGCTGACGAGGAGCACCAGCAGGCGCTGTCCGCCGCGCCGGGGCTGTCGGCATCGCTCTCCTTCGACCCCGCCGAGGATCCCGCCGCGCCTTGGATCAGCCGCGTCATCCGGCCGCGCGTGGCGATCCTTCGCGAGCAGGGCGTCAATGGCCAGCTGGAGATGGCGGCTGCCTTCGACGCCGCCGGCTTCGCTACCTTCGACGTGCACATGAGCGACATCGCCGCCGGCCGCGTCAACCTGCGCGACTTCCAGGGCCTCGCCGCCTGCGGTGGCTTCTCCTACGGGGACGTACTGGGTGCAGGACAGGGCTGGGCCAAGTCGGTGCTGTTCAACGAACGCGCCCGCGAGATGCTCGAGACCTTCTTCTACCGCACCGACACCTTCAGCCTCGGCGTCTGCAACGGCTGCCAGATGATGGCGAGCCTGGCGCCGCTGATCCCGGGTGCCGGCCATTGGCCGCGCTTCGTACGCAACCGCAGCGAGCAGTTCGAGGCGCGCCTGGTGATGGTCGAGGTGCTGGACAGTCCATCGATCCTGTTCACCGGCATGGCCGGCAGCCGTCTGCCGGTGGTGGTCTCGCACGGCGAGGGCCGCGCCTGGTGGACCGAAGCACATGGCGCCGCGAGGGTCCGGGTGGCGCTGCGCTACGTCGATGGCCACGGCAAGCCCACCGAGCGCTACCCCGACAACCCCAACGGATCCCCCGGTGGGATCACCGCAGTGACCACCCACGATGGCCGCTCGACCATCCTCATGCCCCACCCGGAACGCGCCTTCCGCAGCATCCAGATGAGCTGGCGACCGGAGGCCTGGGGCGAGCGCAGCCCGTGGGCACGCATCTTCAGCAACGCCCGGGCTTGGGTGGGCTGAGCGCGAGAACGCACCGCCGATCGCGACCACAAGACGGTGAACGCCCGCGAACACACCCCGATGATGCGCCAGTATCTGGCGCTCAAGGCCGAGCACGCCGAGCGCCTGCTGTTCTACCGCATGGGCGACTTCTACGAGCTGTTCTACGACGACGCACGCCGCGCCGCGCGCCTGCTCGACATCACCCTCACCCAGCGCGGCGAATCGGGCGGTGCGCCGATCCCCATGGCCGGGGTGCCGGTGCATGCCGCCGAGCAGTACCTGGCGCGACTGGTGCGGGCCGGCGAGTCGGTGGCGATCGCCGAGCAGGTGGGCGAGGTCGGTACCGGCAAGGGTCCGGTGGAACGCGCGGTGGTGCGCATCGTCACCCCGGGCACGCTGACCGATGCCGGACTGCTGGAGGAACGATGCGACGCACCCCTGCTGGCCCTCTGCGCGGCGACAGTCCCGGGCCGCGCACGGCAGCCGGGGGATGGCGGTGCCACCTCCCGGCTCGTGGTCGGTGCCGCCTGGCTGACACTGGCCAGTGGTGACCTGCGGCTCACCGAGCTGCCGCTGCGTGACCTGCCGGCGCTGCTGGCGAGGATCCAACCCGCCGAGCTTCTACTGCCCGAGGGTGCCGACGAACTGCTGCCACGACCCGGCATGCGCGCCCCGGCCACCACCACCCTGGCTCCCTGGCAGATGGACAGCGAGAACGGCAGCCGTCTGCTCTGCCAGCAGTTTGGTGTACACAGCGTGGCACCCTGGGGCGCGGAGGATCTGCCACTGGCCTTGGCTGCCTGTGCCGGCCTGCTCGACTACTGCCGCCAGACGCAGCGGCAGCACCTCGCACACCTGCGCCCACCGCGGGTGGAGAACCCCCACGAGCTGCTGCAGATGGACGCCGCCACCCGTCGCAACCTCGAACTCACCGAGACCCTGGGCGGCCAAGCCGAGCCCACCCTGCTCAGTGTCCTCGACACCTGTCGCACTGCGGCCGGCAGCCGCTGGCTGCGCCACGCCCTGCACCATCCGCTGCGCAACGGCGACGAACTCGGATACCGCCAAGCCACGGTGCATGCGCTGCGCGCCGGGGTGCAGCCACTGCGTGACCTGCTCACCGGGACCGCCGACATCGAGCGCATCAGCGCTCGGCTCGCCCTGCGCAGCGTCCGCCCGCGTGACCTTGCCGCGCTGCGCGAGACCCTGCGCCGGCTCCCCGACCTTGCCGGCGAACTGGCGAGCTTGGCGCGCCGCGACCCCTCCGGCGTGCCGGGCGCCGAGTTGCTGGACCTGCTGTCGCAACTGGTCGCGCCAGACGCCGTGCTGTTCGCACTCGGCAGCCGACTCGCACCGCAACCTGCGGCCAGCCTCAAGGACGGCGGCGTGATCGCCGGTGGCGCCGATGCCGAGCTCGACGAGTTGCGCGCGCTGGATTCCGGGTGCGGGGATTTCCTGCTGGCGCTCGAGGCCCGGGAACGCGAGCGCACCGGCATCGCCACGCTCAAGGTCGAATACAACCGCGTGCACGGCTTCTACATCAAGGTCGGCCGTGTGCACGCCGAGTCGCTGCCTGCCGACTACCGCCGCCGGCAGACGCTGAAGAACGCCGAACGCTATCTGACGCCGGAACTGCAGGCTTTCGAGGACCGCGCACTGTCAGCCCGAGAGCGTGCGTTGATGCGCGAGCGGCAACTCTACGATGCCCTGATCGACAGTCTGCTGCCGCATCTGCCGGTGCTGCAGCGTCTGGCCGCCGACCTCGCCTGGCTCGATGCCGCCAGCACCCTGGCCGAGCGCGCGGAGACGCTGCGCTGGACACGGCCACAGTTCCGCCGCGAGCCTGGATTGCTGCTGCGCGAGAGTCGGCATCCGGTGGTGGAGGCGACGGTGGAGCGCTTCATCGCCAATGATTGCGAATTCTCCGCGCACCGCCGGCTGCTGCTGGTGACCGGCCCCAACATGGGCGGCAAGTCGACCTGGATGCGCCAGGTGGCACTGTGCACGCTGCTCGCCCACGTCGGCAGCGCGGTGCCGGCGGCGCACGCCGAGTTCGGCCCGATCGACCGCATCTTCAGCCGCATCGGTGCCAGCGATGACCTCGCCGGTGGCCGCAGCACCTTTATGGTGGAGATGAGCGAGGCGGCGGCGATCCTGCACAGCGCCACCGACCAGAGTCTGGTGCTGATGGACGAGATCGGGCGCGGCACCTCGACCTGGGACGGTCTGGCGCTGGCCTGGGCGATCGCCCGCGCACTGCTGGTACAGAACCGCTCGCTCACCCTGTTCGCGAGTCACTACTTCGAGCTGACAGCACTGGCCAGCCAGCACCCCACGCTGGCCAACGTGCATGTCGAAGTGGCCGAACATGCCGGCGGCGTGGTCTTCCTGCACCAGGTGCGGCCAGGTCCGGCAAGCCGCAGCTATGGCCTGCAGGTGGCGCAACTGGCCGGGGTGCCGGCAGCGGTGCTGCGCGACGCGCGGGCGCGGCTGCAGCAACTCGAGGCGATGGCGGCAGCTGGCAGCGGGGCGCAGGCCGGGCTGTTCGCTACCGCCGTGGAACCGGTGTCGGACCCCACCGGCGACCCTGAGCGCGGCGAGACGCCATCGGCACCGCACGCGCTGGAGGCCGCACTCGGTGCGCTGCAACTCGACGAGATGAGCCCGCGCGAGGCGCTGAACGCGCTCTACCGGCTCAAGGCCCTGGCCGACGGTGGCGCCGGTGGCGACGGCGCCCCGCTGCCGGGCTGAACCGCCGGCCGCCGCCGGGCCGGCCCCGGCACCGCCTTACGCCAGCGCGGCACGCACCGCCGCGATCAGCAGCGCTTCCAGGCGCCCCTCGCGCACCGGGTCGGTGAGCTCGATCTGGACGCCCATGCCGGTACCGCCGCGGTTGCAGATATTGGACAGCTGGCGGCCGGGGAAGCGGTGCCCCTCGCTGCGGCAGGGCACTCCAGCGGCGGCCAGTGCAGCGGCGATGCGCGACCGGAGCGCCTCGTCCCGACCGCCGAGCAACACCTCCTCCTGCAGACCGTTGCAACCGTGGATGGTGACCACGCGCTCACAAGCGCCGATCAGGTCGAGACAGCGCGGGTCATCGAAGCGGCTGCTGGCAAGGTGCAGATACTCGTAGTTGAACGCTGGCAGACGGCCTTCGAGCAGATAGAGCCGGTGCTCGGTACCGGCGATCCGCCGCGCGATGCGCGACACACCGCGCTCGATCGGGTCGCCGTGGATCGCGATCACCGCCACCGTGGATGGCCGCTCCTGCACCTCGACCACGAAATCGCGGCCCTCGACGAAGCGCGCGGCCAGGTCCGCGAACCCGGTGAGAAGCGCGCTCGGCAGTTCGGGCTGTCTCATCGCAGGGCTGGCCACAGCGGCGGAGGCTGACGGGCTCCGAGCACGTTCTGCCCGGGCCTGTCCCCTGACCCGATCAGCGCACGCCCAGCAACTCGACGTCGAAGATCAGCGTCGCGTTGGGCGGGATCACACCGCCGGCGCCACGTGCGCCGTAGCCCATCTCGGGCGGGATGACGAGGGTACGCTTGCCACCGACCTTCATGCCGGCCACGCCCTCGTCCCAGCCGCGGATGACCATGCCGGCGCCGAGCAGGAAGGCGAACGGCTGGCCGCGGTCGACCGAGCTGTCGAACTTCTTGCCGTGGCCGTCGGCGGCTGCGGCGTCGTAGAGCCAGCCGGTATAGTGCACCTGCACCGACTTGCCAGGGGTGGCCTCGCCGCCGCTGCCGAGCTGACGGTCGAGCTTGGCCAGTGTCGTGACCGGCGGCTTGGGCAGTTCGCCGGGGCCGGCGTCGGCCGGGGCGACCGAGATCATGCCGGCGAGGGTGAACAGTCCGAGGAGGGTAGGGAGCAGCTTCATGAGAGGTTCCGTGCTGTTTGCGAGAGTGCGCATGATGCATCACCCGCCGGCCGAACGGGGCCCGGCAGTCGTGCCGGAAGTCGCCGCCCATCTGTGGCACGATGTTGCGATGCAACGCATCCTCGACGCACTCGGCCGCGCCCTGACCAGCCTCTTCCAGCCGCGTATGCTGATGCTCTGTATCGCCCCGCTGCTGCTCGCTGTCCTGCTCTGGCTGGTGCTGGTGGCGCTGACCTGGCACGACGGCTGGGAGTGGGTGCGCCACACCGCCGGCTCGCGCTTTGCCGACGCCGGCCCATGGGCCGGCCGCGTCGAACCGCCGCACTGGATGCACGGCTGGATGGAGATGGACGGCAGCACGCTGCTCACCGGCCTGCTGGCGGTGGCCAGCGGCGTGCTGCTGCTGGCGCTGCTGGTGCCGGCGGTCTGGATGACGGCCTTGGTCATCGCCGCGCTCATCGCCATGCCGTGGATGGTGCGCCACGTTGGCGCCCAGGACTACCCGGGCCTCGAGAAGCTGGATGGCGGCACCTGGCTCGGCAGCATCGGCAACGCACTGTGGGCGCTGCTGGTGTTCAGCGCGCTCTGGCTGCTCAGCCTTCCGCTGTGGCTGCTCGGCGGCATCGGTGCGCTGATCGGCCTGTTGCTGATCGGCTGGGTCACCCAGCGGCTGCTGCGCTACGACGCGCTCGCCCTGCACGCCAGCGCCGCCGAGCGCGCCCTCGTCTTCGAGCGCGTCGGCGGTCGGCTGTGGGCATTGGGCGTGGTGCTCGCCCTGCTCGCCGTGGTACCCCTGTTCAACCTCCTGCTGCCGGTGTTCGCCGGGCTGGCGGTGACGCACCTGTGCCTGATGGAGCTGGCCGAGGTACGACGGCAAGGGACGGTGGTGGGCTGAGTTCCGCCCTCAGTGGCGCGTGGGTGTGCCGCCGAACAGATTGCCGGCGCCGAACACGGTGTCGAGTGCGAGCGCATCGAAACGGTAGGTCTGGTTGCAGAACTCGCAGTCGACGCGCAGCTCGCCCTGCTCCTCGAGCACCGACCGTGCCTCGTCGCGGCCGATCATGCGCAGCATGCCCTCGACCCGCTCGCGTGTGCAGCGACAGCCGAAGCGCGGTCGGCGCGGCTCGTAGACGCGCATGTCTTCCTCGTGGAACAGCCTCCGCAACAGCACCTCGGGCGGCGTCGCCAGCAGCTCGTCGGCGCCCAGCGTGGCCAGCGATGCGCCCACCCGCTCCCAGGCGTCGGCGTCCTGACTCGACCGGTCAGGCATGCGCTGCAACAGCAGCCCGCAGGCATGACTGTCGTCACTGGCCAGAAGCAGACGCGTGGGGATCTGCTGCGAGCGGTCCATGTAGTCCTCGATCGCGGGCGCCACCGCATCCGACTCCACCGGCACGATGCCCTGATACGGCTCGCCGGCGAGGTTGTCGAGCACCACGCTGAAGGTACCGCGCCCAAGCAGCTCCGTCAGTCCACCCTCCGGCTCCAGACCATCCCAGTCCGCCGTGGCGCGCACGGCAAGGCTGTCGCGCGCCTCGGCCACCGCCAGCCGCAGCGGCCCCTGACCCTGCAGCTGCAGCGCCACCGAGCCCTCGAACTTGAGGCTCGCCGCGAGCAGCGTCGAGGCAGCCGTCATCTGGCCGAGGATGCTGCGCACGCTCGGCGGGTAGTCGCGGTGGTCGTTGATGGTGCGCCAGGTCGCCTCGAGGCGGACGATCTCGCCGCGGATGGCGGCGTCCTCGAAGTCGAAGCGGATCAGCGTGTCGGGCATCGCGGGATTGTAGCCGTGGGCGCCGACAAGCATCTGCGGGCGGCATCGCGACGACTACCATGCGCAGATGTTCGCCTGGCTCCGCCGTCTCCGTGCCCCCGCCGAGGTGCCCATCGACGATGCGCACTGGGCGCACCTGCGCCGCCGTCTGCCGCTGCTCGACGCCATCGATGCCACCGATCAGGCGCGGCTGCGGCAGCTGTGCGCGCGCTTTCTGGCACGCAAGTCGATCTACGGCGCGCGTGGCCTGGAGGTGGACAGCGGGATGCAACTGCAGATCGCCGCGCAGGCCTGCCTGCCGGTGCTCAATCTCGGCCTCGAGGCCTACGACAGCTGGCAGGACGTGATCGTCTATCCCGCCGAGTTCGTGCCGGTGCTGGAGTGGGTGGACGAGAGCGGGGTGCAGCATCGCCGCGCCGAACCGCGCATCGGCGAGGCCTGGGCGCGCGGCCCGCTGATCCTGTCGTGGGAGGACGTGCGCGCCGGGGGCCGCGGTGACGGCTTCAACGTGGTCATCCACGAGTGCGCGCACAAGCTCGACATGCTCGACGGCGACGCCAACGGCTGCCCGCCGCTGCACGCCGGCATGTCGCGCGCCGACTGGCATGCCGCGTGGTCGTCGGCCTTCGAGCGCTTCTGCGCCGACCCGCAGCGCATGGCTTGGCTCGACCCCTATGCCGCAGAGAGCCCGGAGGAGTTCTTCGCGGTGATGAGCGAGGTCTTCTTCGAGCTGCCGTGGCAGGTGCGCGGGTCGCTGCCGGAGGTCTACCGTCAGCTGCTGGCGTTCTACCGGTGGGAGCCGATGGCACTGGAATGAGGACTCGCGGCGGGGTGCGCCAGTTGGCGGCCTGTGGTGCCGCGATGACCGTCACTGGCATCATCCCTGCATGACCATCCAGCACCGCACCGCCCCTGCCGATGCCGTGGCGCGCCTGCAGCCGCATGTCTCCTCCCGGCTCCTCGCCCGTCTGTTCGCTGCGCGCGGCATCGACGCGCCGGAGCAACTCGAGCACGACCTCTCGCGGCTGCTGCCGTTCGCCACGCTCAAGGGCATCGACGCCGCGTCGCAGCGGCTCGCGGCGGCGATCGCCGGCCGCCAGCGCGTACTCATCGTCGGCGACTACGACGCCGACGGTGCCACCGCCACCGCGCTGGGCGTGCTCGGCTTGCGGGCGATGGGCGCTCGAGTCGACTTCCTGGTACCCGACCGACAGACGCTCGGCTACGGCCTCTCGCCCGGCGTGGTGGAGATCGCTGCGCGACTGCAGCCCGAACTGCTGGTCACGGTCGACAATGGCATCGCCGCCTTCGACGGCATCGCCGCGGCGCAGGCGCGCGGCATCGAGGTGCTGGTGACCGATCACCACCTCGCCGGCGAGCGCGTCCCCGACTGCATCGTCGTCGACCCCAACCAACCGGGCTGCGACTTCCCGAGCAAGTGCATCGCCGGGGTCGGCGTGATGTTCTACCTGCTGATGGCGCTGCGCGCCCGGTTGCGTGCCGATGGCACACTGCCGGCCGACGGCGGGCCGAAGCTGGGGCAGTGGCTGGACATCGTCGCACTCGGCACGGTGGCGGACGTGGTGCGGCTCGACCACAACAACCGCATCCTGGTGGCGCAGGGCCTGGAGCGCATCCGCCGCGGACGGGCGCGGCCCGGCATCCTCGCCCTGCTGCGCGCCGCCGGGCGCGACCCGGCGCGCTGCGGTACCACCGACCTCGGCTTTGCTGTGGGGCCACGCATCAACGCCGCCGGCCGCATCGCCGACATGCGCATCGGCATCGACTGCCTGCTGGCCGAAGATGCGATGACGGCCGAGGCTCTGGCGCAGCGGCTGAACGCCCTCAACAACGAGCGCCGCGACCTGCAGGCAGACATGCTCGAACAGGCGCAGGCGGCTCTGGCCACGGTCGATGTGGCCGATGGCGCCAGCATCTGCCTCTACGACGCCGGCTGGCACACCGGCATCGTCGGGCTGCTCGCCAGCCGGCTCAAGGACACCCATCACCGGCCGGCCATCGTCTTTGCGCCGGATGCGCACGGCGTGCTCAAGGGCTCCGGGCGATCCATCCCGGGCCTGCACCTGCGCGACGCCATCGATCTGGTGGATCGCCGACACCCGGGCCTGATCCGCCAGTTCGGTGGCCACGCGGCAGCCGCCGGGCTGAGCCTCGACCCGGGCACCTGGGGCGACTTCGCCGCGGCCTTCGAGCGCGTCTGCAGCGAGACGCTGGACGCGGCAGCACTCGCGCGCATCGTCGAGAGCGATGGCGAACTGGAGGTCGCGGATTGCGACATCGCCACCCTGCGCATGCTCGACGCCGTGCCTTGGGGTCAGGGCTTTCCGGCGCCGGTGTTCGACGGCATCTTCGAGGTGCTGCAGCAGAGGGCGGTGGGCCGGGACGGGCAGCACCTCAAGCTGTTGCTGCTGCAGCGCGACCGCAGCGGCGCCGAGGCACGGCGGGAGGCCATGCTGTTCGGCCACAGCGAGCCCTTGGCGGAGCGTATCCGCGCCGTCTACCAGGCCTCGGTCAACGAATGGAACGGCCGCGCCACGGTGCAGCTGCTCCTGCAACACTGGGAAGCCGCCTAGACCGGCGGCGCCAGGACCCCAGCCACCAGCGGCCGGCCGCGGCGCGGGGCTCCCCCCGGTAGAATCGGCCCATGGCCGCCGACCAATACTGCTTCGCCCCATGCCCGCGCGGCCTCGAAGCGGTACTCGCCGACGAACTGGCCGCGCTTGGCGCCGAGGTCGACGCGGTCAAGCCCGGCGGCGTGGCGTTCCGCACCAGCATCCTCGGCGTACTGCGCGCCAACCTGTGGAGCCGCTTCGCCAGCCGTATCCTGTTGCGCCTGCTGCAACGGCCCTTCGGCAACGAGCACGATGTCTACCGTCTGGCCTGCGGCATCGACTGGCCGGCCTGGTTCGACGTGGGGCAGACCATCAAGGTCGAGACCACCGGCATCCGCGCGCCGGTGAAGAGCCTCGACTTCGTCTCGCTCAAGGTCAAGGACGCGGTCTGCGACGTCTTTCGCGACGCCTGCGGCGAGCGACCGAGCGTCGACACGCAGCGCCCCGACCAGCGCATCCACGCCTTCCTTGATGAGCGGGAGGCCACCTTCTACCTCGACGCCTCTGGCGAGGCGCTGTTCAAGCGCGGCTACCGGCGCGGCGCCGGTCAGGCGCCGCTGCGCGAGAACCTTGCGGCGGGCATCCTGCGCCTGACCGGGTGGACGCCGGAACGTGCGCTGTTCGACCCGATGTGTGGTTCCGGAACCTTCCTCACCGAGGCAGCGATGATGGCCATGGACCACGCTCCGGGGCTCGGCCGCAGTTTTGCCTTCGAGCGCTGGACCGGTCTCGACCGTGCCATGTGGCAAGCCCTGCGCGATGAGGCGCAGGAGCGCCGTCGACCACTGCCTGGTGACCTGATCAGCGGCCGTGACGAGGACCCGGAGGTGCTGCTGCACGCGCGCCGCCACCTCACCACACTCGGCTGTGCCCCGCAGGTTGCGCTCGACGAGGGCGACGCACTGAGCGCCGAGGCTCCGGCGACCAGCGGGGTGCTGGTGATGAACCCGCCCTACGGCGAGCGCATGGGTCAGGCCGAGGTGCTGGCAGCCTGGTACCCACGGCTCGGCGACTGGCTCAAGCAGCGCTTCGCCGGCTGGGATGCGTGGATCCTCACCGGCGACCTCCGGGGCATCCGCAGCATCGGGCTCGCGCCCTCGCGCAAGATCCCGCTGTTCAATGGCCCGATCGAGTGCAGGTTGCTGCGCTACCAGATGGTGGCGGGCCGCCCTAGAACTTGCGGTGCGTGAGTTCGCAGCGGGCGGTGGTCACCTGCGAGAACTTGTTGGGATCGCTGGGGCTGAGCTTGAGCAGACGCATCTGACCGGTGATGCGGTTGATGTCGTAGAGCAGCGTGTCGTCGCCGACCTTGGTGCGGAACAGGATGCCGCGGTCGCTGACCATGGCCGGCTGCCAGGTCGCGCCGGCATTGACGCGTCCGGCGGCGTCGGTCTTGCCCTGCTCGAACTCGATCAGCCAGGCCTCGTTGGCCTCGCTGGTACAGGTGATGGCGATCGGCGCGGCGGTGGCACTCCAGGCGGTAGCGGCGAGCAGCAGGGGGGCTGCCCTCCGACACATCCATCCGATCACGGCTGGCAGGTGCATCAATGACTCCGCATCAGTTCCACGCTGGCAACGATACCCGAGAGCGGCGCAAGCGGCTCAACTCGCCAGGCTCTCCAGCCGCAGCCGGGTCACCGCGCCGACCGTGGTCGCCAGCGCCTCGATGCCGGTGATGGCGGCGTCGATATGCTTCTCGCGGGTGACGTGGGTGAGCAGGATGATGTCGGCCTCACCGGAGGACGGCTCCTTCTGCGTCATCGCCTCGATGGAGATGGCGTGGTCGGCGAGGATGCGCGCCACGTCGGCCAGCACGCCCGGCTTGTCCTGCACGCGCAGACGCAGGTAGTAGGCGCTCTCGACCTCGCTCATCGGCACGATCGGCGTGTCCTCCAGCTGGTCGGCGCGGAACGCGAGGTGCGGCACGCGGTGTTCCGGGTCGGCGGTGTGCAGGCGGGTGACGTCGACCAGGTCCGCGATCACCGCACTGCCGGTGGGTTCGGCGCCGGCGCCACGGCCGTAGTAGAGGGTGGCGCCGACCGCGTCGCCCTTGACCAGCACCGCGTTCATCACACCCTCCACATTCGCGATCAGGCGCTTGGCCGGCACCAGCGCCGGATGCACGCGCAACTCGATGCCCCCCGCCACACGCTTGGTGATGCCCAGCAACTTGATGCGGTAGCCGAGCGCCTCGGCGTAGCGGATGTCCTCGGCGGCGAGCTGACTGATGCCCTCGACATGCGCGCGCTCGAACTGCACCGGGGTGCCGAAGGCGATGGCCGAGAGCAGCGTGATCTTGTGCGCGGCATCGACGCCTTCGATGTCCCAGGTCGGGTCGGCCTCGGCGTAGCCGAGCCGCTGCGCCTCGGCCAGCACGTCGGCGAACGGTCGGCCGGTGTCGCGCATGGTCGAGAGGATGTAGTTGGTGGTGCCGTTGATGATGCCGGCGATCCACTCGATGCGGTTGGCGGTGAGGCCCTCGCGCACCGCCTTGATGATCGGGATGCCGCCGGCCACCGCCGCCTCGAAGGCGACCATCACGCCGCGCTGCTGTGCCGCAGCGAAGATCTCGTTGCCGTGCACCGCAAGCAGGGCCTTGTTGGCGGTCACCACGTGCTTGCCATGAGCGATGGCACGCAGCACCAGTTCGCGGGCGATGCCGTAGCCGCCGATCAGTTCGACCACGATGTCGATGGCGGGATCATCGACCACACTCGCCGCGTCGTCGGTGATGCGAACGCCGGGTACACCGCCGACCACCTCGCGCGCACGCTCGAGGTTCTTGTCGGCGACAGCGGTGATGAGGATCGGGCGCCCGGCGCGGCGGGCGATCTCCTCGGCATTGCGGGCGAGCACGGCGAAGGTGCCGCCGCCGACGGTGCCGATGCCGAGCAGGCCGACGCGGATGGGATCCATGCTGTCAGGCCGTGCCATGCTGCCTGCGGTAGCGGGCGAAGTGGCGGTCGATACGGGTCATTGCCTCGCGCAGGTCATCCTCGTGTGGCAGGAAGACGATGCGGAAATGGTCCGGACGCGGCCAGTTGAAGCCGGTGCCCTGAACCAGCAGCACGCGCTCCGCTTCCAGCAGGTCGAGGATGAAGCGCTGGTCGTCGGCCACCGGGTAGACCTTGGGGTCGAGACGCGGGAACAGGTACATGGCGCCTTGAGGCTTGACGCAAGTCACACCCGGGATGCGGGTCACCAGTTCATGCGCGAGGTCGCGCTGGCGGCACAAGCGTCCGCCCGGAGCCACCAGTTGGCGGATGGTCTGGTAGCCGCCAAGCGCGGTCTGGATGGCGAACTGCGCCGGCACGTTGGAGCACAGGCGCATGCTGGCAAGGATGCCGAGCCCGTCGATGTAGTCCCGGGCGGCGCGCTTGGCGCCGCTGACGATCATCCAACCCGCGCGATAGCCACAGGCGCGGTAGTTCTTGGAGAGACCATTGAGGGTGACGAACACCACGTCGTCGGCCAGCGAGGCGATGCTGGTGTGCTCGGCGCCATCGTACAGCGTCTTGTCGTAGATCTCGTCGGCGAACACTACAAGGCTATGCTGGCGGGCGATCTCGACGAGTTCCTGCAGCACCTCGCGCGGGTACACGGCGCCGGTCGGGTTGTTGGGATTGATCAGCACCAGCGCGCGGGTGCTGCTGCTGATCTTGCTGCGGATGTCGGCGAGGTCGGGCATCCAGCCGGCGCCCTCGTCGCACAGGTAGTGGCGCGCCTTGCCACCGCCAAGGGTCACGGCGGCCGTCCACAGCGGGTAGTCGGGGGCCGGCACCAGCACCTCGTCGCCGCTGTTGAGCAGGCCCTGCATCGCCATCACGATGAGTTCCGAGGCCCCGTTGCCGATGAACACCTCGTCGATGGTCACCCCGCCGATGCCCTTCTCCTGGGCGTACTGCTGCACCGCCTTGCGCGCCGAGAACAGGCCCTTGCTGTCGGAGTAGCCGGCGGCCTCGGGCAGGTTGTGGATGACGTCCTGGACGATCTCCTCGGGCGTGTCGAAGCCGAACGGCGCGAGGTTGCCGATGTTGAGCTTGATGACGCGGTGCCCCTCCTCCTCCATCTCGCGGGCGCGCGCCAGCACCGGGCCACGGATGTCGTAGCAGACATTGGCCAGCTTGGCCGACTTCATCACCAGTCCGGCGCTGCCGGTGGCGGGCATCTCACGATTGATGGGAGCGTTCATGGCGTGGTGCGCCCTGGCGGGCGTTCTCTTTTGAGCCCGCCATGATAGCCTGAGGCGTCAGTCGGGTCAGCCCATGAAACTTCATCTGCAGAGGGACCACGAGCTCTACCTGGTCGGCGCCATCGAGGCGGCGACCGGCGAGCAGCCGGCTGCGGTCGCGGTGCGCGGCCAGCGCTGGACCGGGGCGGTGGTGCTGCAGACCCGCGCGGCACCCTCGGCGTGGTCGGCCACCGGTTTCGAGGCGCTGCAGCCGGCGCACTTCGAGGCGCTGCTGGCGCTGCGGCCCGACGTCGTGCTGCTCGGCACCGGCCGCCGGCAGCGCTTCGTGCGACCGGCGCTGTACGCCGCGCTCACCGCCGCGCAGGTGGGCCTCGACTGCATGGACACCGCGGCCGCCTGCCGCACCTACAACATCCTCGCCGGGGAAGACCGCGCGGTGGTGGCCGCACTGTTCATCGAGTAGGTCGCGGCACCCCGGGCGGGAGGTCGATCGGCTCGCGCGTCGGGCCCGAGGCGGTCGCACCGCCCACCAGTTCGAGCGGGGCGCTGTCGGCCTGCGCCGCCCAGCGGCCGGCCATCCGCCAGTTGGCGTCGGGATCCTGCACCAGCACGAACCAGTTGGCTGCGTCGGGTGGTGTGCTGGCGCCGACATAGTCGCCATCCGGACTGCGCTGCAGCCGCACCTGCTGGTCGAAGCCGGCACGCGTGGGGTGCGAGAAACGCACATCGACCGCCGACGGCAAACGGTCCGCAGCGCCGGGCGAGCGCAGGTGAACGCGCAGCAGATGCCCTGCCGCCTCGAAGCGCAGAGAGGCGCTCAGCTCCAGATCGGCGGCCGCCTGCTCGCGCCGCAGCACCTGGTTGATAGCCTTGCCTTCCTTGTAGTAGTCGCCCACCACCAGCCCGTCGTCGGTATCGACGGCCAACCATGCGGTGTAGAGGCCGGCGACCACCACCACCGCCGGCCCGAGCATCAGCAACCAGGGCGAACGCTGGCGGTACCAGGGCAGAGGCCGGGGGTTCGGGGAGCTCATCTAGCGCAGCAGGAAGGTCGACTTCTCGACCACGCTCAGCGCCGACCCGTCGTCGCTGCTGAGCACGGTGAAGCGCACATCGTGTACGCCCTTCGGCACCTGTTCCGGATCGACGCGCAGATAGACCTCCAAAGTGCGGAAACCGACCGCCGGGACCTCGAACTCGGCCCCGCCAAAAACCGCCAGGCTCAGGCTCGGCAGGCCTTCGGCACGCATGCGGAAGCGCCGCGGCTCCTCATCCATGTTGAACACCTTGACCCGGTACAGGTTCTCGACACGGCCATCGGCGGTCGGCCGCGACAGCACACTGCCTTCACGGATGACATTGACGCGCAAAGGTTCCCGAGCGGCCAGGGCGAACAGCATGACGCCGACCACAGTGACCAGCAGCAGCGCATAGCCGATGACGCGCGGACGCAGGATGTGCGAGTACCAGCGCCCGGGCGGCCGCTTGCCCTTGATCACGTTCTCGGTCGAGTAGCGGATCAGCCCGCGCGGCATCTGCATGCGGTCCATCACCTGGTCGCAGGCGTCGATGCAGGCACCGCAGGCGATACAGTCGATCTGCAGGCCCTTGCGGATGTCGATGCCGGTGGGGCAGACCGAGACGCAGAAACCACAGTCGACGCAATCGCCGAGACCCTGGTTGCCTTCCTTGCGGCGCGTGCCACGCGGCTCGCCGCGGGCGGCGTCGTAGGTCACGATCAGGGTGTCGGCGTCGAACATCACGCTCTGGAAGCGCGCGTACGGACACATGAACTTGCAGATCTTCTCGCGCAGCCAGCCGGCGTTGAAGTAGGTGAAGAAGCCGTAGAAGAGGATGGCCACCGCCTCGGTGCCGAAGTCGAGGCTCGGGATGGCGGCCGCCAGCGCACGGATCGGCAGGAAGAAGCCGACAAAGGTGAAGCCGGTCCACAGCGCCACCGACAGCCAGACCACGTGCTTGGAACCGCGGATGAACAGCTTGCGCGGCCACCAGGGCGCGGCGTCGAGCCGACGCTGCTTGGGCCCGTCGCCCTCGATGGCGCGTTCGATCCAGAGGAAGATCTCGGTGTAGACGGTCTGCGGACAAGCGTAGCCGCACCACAGACGTCCGGCCACGGCGGTGAACACGAACAGTGCCAGCGCGCAGATGATCAGCAGCCCGGTGAGGTAGATGAAGTCCTGCGGGTAGAGCACCAGCGGGCCGAGGTAGAAGCGGCGCGCGGCGAGGTCGAACAGCACCGCCTGACGGCCCTCCCACTGCAACCACGGCACGCCGTAGAAGACCAGCTGGGTGATCACCACCAAGGCCACCCGCCAGCTGGCGAACCAGCCGGAGATCGAGTGCGGGTGGATGCGCAGGCCGCGCAGCGCGGCGTTGTCGCGCTTCGACGCCGGCGGCCGCACCGGCGCCGTGACGCTGCCTTGCTGACTCATGGTCGCTCGGAGCCGAAGGACTACTGCGGCTGGCCCTCGCTGCGCAGACCGTAGACGTAGCCGGCGAGCAGGTGCACCTTGGCCGAGCCGAGATGCTCAAGCTGCGCCGGCATCTGCCCGGCACGGCCCTTGACCAGGGTCTCGACGATGCTCTCCTGGATCGACTTGCTGTCGGCGCCCCTGGCGTAGAGCCAGTAACGGTCGGCGAGATTGGCTGCGCCGAGCAGCGGGTTGCCCTTGCCTTCGACACCATGGCAGGCGGCGCAGACCTGGGTGAACTTGGGCGCAGCCTTGGTGGCGAGCGCGGCATCGTGCGGCAGACCGGACAGACTCATGACGTAATGCGACATCTCGACCGCGCCCTGCGGACCACCGACCACCTCCTCCTGTCCGCCATAGGCCGGCATCAGGGCTTGACGGCCGGCGGCGATGGACTCCTTGATCCTCTCCGGGCTGCCACCCCAGATCCAGTCATCGTCACGCAGATTGGGGAAGCCGACGTTGCCGCCGGAATCCGGGCCATGGCACTGGGTGCAGTAGGTGAGCCACATGCGCTTGCCCATCTCACGCGCCTCGGGGTCCTTGGCCACCGCCTCGACCGGCATCGCCTCGTACTTGGCGAGCACCGGACCGAAGCGCTCATCGGCCTGCTTGATCTCCTGCGCGTGCTGACCGGTGCTGGTCCAGCCGAGCAGACCAGCGTAGCTGCCGATGCCCGGATAGAGCAGCAGATAGCCGATGCCGAACACGGTGGTGGCGTAGAACAGGCCCTTCCACCACTTGGGCAGCGGATTGTCGATCTCGACCAGGGTCTCGTCCCAGCGATGGTCGAGTTCCTTGCCCTCCTCGGTCGGGACATCCTGCGACTTCATCAGCCACAGGCAGCCGATGATGCTGGCGACGACGATGACGCCGACATACCAGGACCAGAAACTGCTCACAAAATCACTCATCTCTCATTCCTCTCGGTGACTTTTGCGCGCCGGGGTGGCCGGACGGTCGTCGTCATCCATCGGGATGCGGGCCGCCTGCGAGAAGGAATCCTCGCGGCGCGAACTCCAAGCCCACCAGACGATGCCGATGAAACTGACGAAGGCCAACACGGTGAACAGGCTGCTCAGGTCGATGAAATCCATCCTCGTCGCTCCGCTCAGCGGCCGGTCTTCAGCGCGGTGCCGAGCACCTGCAGATAGGCGATCAGGGCGTCCTCCTCGGTCTTGCCGGCGGTCTCCCTGACCGCGTCACCGATCTCACTGTCGCTGTAGGGAACGCCGACCGCACGCAGGGCACGCATGTGGGCGGGCAGCGCAGCGCTATCGACCTTGCGGTGCTGCAGCCAGGGGAAGCCCGGCATGTTCGACTCCGGGACCAGGTCGCGCGGTTGGCGCAGATGGACGCGGTGCCAGTCGTCCGAATACTTGCCGCCGACCCGGTGCAGGTCGGGGCCGGTGCGCTTGGAGCCCCACTGGAACGGGTGGTCGTAGACGAACTCGCCGGCCACCGAGTAGTGACCGTAGCGCTCGGTCTCGGCGCGGAACGGACGCACCATCTGCGAGTGGCAGGTGTAGCAACCCTCGCGGATGTAGACGTCACGCCCGGCCACCTGCAGCGCGGTGTAGGGCTTGAGACCGTCCACCGGCTGAGTGGTCGACTTCTGGAAGAACAGCGGCACGATCTGCACCAGACCCCCGACACTCACCACCAGCAGGATGAGGACGATGAGGAGGCCGGTGTTCTTCTCGACCAGATGATGGGTGTTGAACTTGCTCATCGCGGTCTCCTCAGGCGGCCGCCAGCGCGGGCGGGATCGGTGCCTCGTTGTAGGAACGGGCGCCGCGGGCGGTCGCGGTGCGGTAGACGTTCCAGGCCATCAGCAGCATGCCGCTGAGGTAGAGCAGACCACCGAGGAAGCGGATGAAGAGGAACGGGTAGGTCGCCTTGACCGCCTCGGCGAAGCTGTAGGTCAGCGTGCCGTCGGGGTTGGTGGCGCGCCACATCAGGCCCTCGGCCACGCCGGCGATCCACATCGCAGCGATGTACAGCACCACGCCGATGGTGGCCAACCAGAAGTGGACATTGATCAGGCGCACGCTCCACATCTCCTCGCGGCCGAACATGCGCGGGATGAGATAGTAGATGGAGCCGATCGACACCATCGCCACCCAGCCGAGTGCGCCGGAGTGGACGTGGCCGACGGTCCAGTCGGTGTAGTGGCTGAGCGCGTTGACCGACTTGATCGCCATCATCGGGCCCTCGAAGGTGCTCATGCCGTAGAACGAGAGCGAGGTGACGAGGAACTTGAGGATGGGGTCGGTGCGCAGCTTCTCCCACGAGCCGGAGAGGGTCATGATGCCGTTGACCATGCCGCCCCACGAGGGCGCCAGCAGGATCAGCGAGAACACCATGCCGAGCGACTGCGTCCAGTCGGGCAGCGCGGTGTAGTGCAGGTGGTGCGGGCCGGCCCACATGTAGGTGAAGATGAGCCCCCAGAAGTGGACCACCGACAGCCGGTACGAGTAGACCGGGCGGTTGGTCTGCTTCGGCACGAAGTAGTACATCATCCCGAGGAAGCCGGCGGTGAGGAAGAAGCCCACCGCGTTGTGGCCGTACCACCACTGGATCATCGCGTCCTGCACGCCGGCGTAGGCCGAGTAGGACTTGAACAGACCGGCCGGCATGGCCATGCTGTTGACGATGTGCAGCAGCGCGACGGTGAGGATGAAGGCGCCGAAGAACCAGTTGGCGACGTAGATGTGCGGCGTCCTGCGCTTGACCAGGGTGCCGAAGAAGGTGATCGCGTAGCAGATCCAGACCACCGCGATGAGCAGGTCGATCGGCCACTCCAGCTCGGCGTACTCCTTGCCCTGGGTGATGCCCAGCGGCAGTGTCACGGCCGCTGCGACGATGACCGCCTGCCAACCCCAGAAGGTGAAGGCCGCCAGGCCGTCACTGAAGATGCGCGTGTGGCAGGTGCGCTGCACCACGTAGTAGCTGGTGGCGAACAGCGCCGAGCCGCCAAAGGCGAAGATCACGGCGTTGGTGTGCAGCGGACGCAGGCGCCCGTAGGCCAACCACTCGATGCCGTGGGTCATGTCCGGCCACACCAGCTGTGCGGCGATGAAGACCCCCACCGCCATGCCGACGATGCCCCAGACCACCGTCATCACGGCGAACTGGCGCACCACCTTGTAGTTGTATGTCTCCTGCATCACGCCACCCTCTCCAGTAGAAACCCTCGCACCGCAGGCGCGGCACCACATCGTCGCGGGAGCCCGCCGACGCGTGAGCGATGCTCGCACGGCAGGCTCCGGCAAGACCTGATCTAGCGCAGGTCTTCCGGCCGCGTGGCCGGCGGAGGCCGGTCATCGTCCATCAGGATCCGGTGCCCCGGACCCTCGAGGTCGTCGAACTGGCCGCTGCCCACCGCCCACCACAGCACCCAGAGGATGCCGCCGACCAGCAGCACGCTCAACGGGATGAGGATGTAGAGACTCTCGATGTCACCCTCCCGACCCTGTTGCGGTGCACGACGTCAGCGACTCAGACGCAGGGCATTGCCCACCACCAGCAAGGAACTGCCCGCCATGCCTACGCCGGCGAGCCAAGGACTGATGAGGCCGACGGCTGCCAACGGAATCGACCCCGCATTGTAGACGATAGCCCAGGCCAGATTCTGGCGGATGATGCGCTGCGTCATGCGGGCCTGCCGGATGGCCTGCGCGACGTCGGTCAGGCGGCCGGACAGCAGCAGGCCGTCGGCGCTCGCCGCCGCTACCTCATTGGCGCTGGTCACCGTCAGCGAGACATCGGCAGCCGCCAGCACCGGCGCATCGTTGACCCCGTCACCCACCATCAGCACGCAGGCCCGGCGCCCACCGGTGGTGCTGACGTCGCCCTGCAGCGCCTGCACGTACTGCAGCTTCGACGCCGGCGAGGCGCGCGCCACGCGCGGCCCGATGCCGAGGTGGTCGGCCACCGCCGTCACCGTCGCGGCCTGGTCGCCGGACAGGAGGTGGATGCGGCAACCGAGCGCGCGCAGGGCGTCGATGGTGGCCGGTGCGTCGGCGCGCAGCTCGTCCTCGAGCACGAAGCTGGCGAGCCAGGCCTGGCGCGAGGCGAGGTGCACCACAGCCTCACCGGCACCGATGACCGGCCACTCGGGCGGCGGCGCGCAGCACCAGCCGTCGGCCAGCCAGTCGGCGGCGCCCAGGCGCAGTTCGAGTCCGCCGCCCGCTGCCGGCAGCAGACGCGCCTCGACACCGAGCCCGGTGAGGTGGCGTGCCTCGACCACCGGCAGGCACCCGTCCTGCCCCTCCTCGCCGACCTGCAGCGCCAGCGCCACCGGGTGACGCGAGCCCTGCTCGAGCGCGGCCGCGAGCTTCTGGCACTGCACCGCCGGCAGGTCGGCGTGGGTCACCACCCGGCGCAGCCGCAGGCGGCCGTGGGTGAGCGTGCCGGTCTTGTCGAACACCACGTCGGTGACCCGCGCCAGCGTCTCCAGCGCGTGGCCACGGGTCACCAGCACACCGGACCGGGCCAGCCGCGTGGTCGAGGCGGTGAGTGCCGCCGGGGTGGCGAGCGCCAGTGCGCAGGGGCAGGTCACCACCAGCACCGACACCGCGACCCACAGGGCGCGAGCGGAATCCCACCAGAGCCACGCGGCGAAGGTCAGCGTGGCGGCCACCAGCACGCCGCCGACGAAGTACCCGGCGATACGATCGGCCTGCGCCACACCGGCCGGCTTCTCGCTCATGGCGCGGTCGAGCAGGCGCACGATGGCCTGCACCGTGGTGTCGGCGCCGACCCTCGCCACGCGCACCAGCAGCGGACTCTGCAGGTTCATCGAGCCGCCGGTGACGCTGGCACCCGCCGCCTTGGGCACCGGCAGCGACTCGCCGCTGAGCAGGCTCTCGTCGGTGGCGGAGTCGCCCTGCAACACCACGCCATCGGCCGGCACCACGCCGCCGGGCGCCACGCTCACCACATCGCCCACGGCAAGGGCGGCCACCGCCACCGCCTCGCTGCGCCGCGAGTCCGGCCAGTCGGGCAGCCGGTCGGCCACCGCCGGCACCACCGCGGCAAGCCGGTCCAGCGCATCGGTGGCGTGCTGGCGTGCGCGCAGCTCGAGATAGCGCCCGCCAAGCAGCAGGAAGACGAACATGGTCACCGAGTCGAAGTAGACCTCGCCGCTGCCGGTCACGGTGGCGGCGACACTGGCGGCAAAGGCGGTGCCGATGCCGAGCGCCACCGGCACGTCCATGCCCAGGCGCCGCAGGCGCAGGTCGCGCCAGGCGTTGCGAAAGAAGTGCGCCGAGGAGTAGAGGATGGCGGGCAGGGTGAGGACCAGGCTGGCCCAGCGGATGAGCCCCTCGTCGCCGGAGGTCATGTCGCCTTCTGCGGCCAGATAGACCGGCACCGCGTACATCATCACCTGCATCGACGACAGGCCCGCCACCAGCAGGCGCCACAGCGCGGTGCGCCGCTCGCGCTGCAGCAGCGCGTCGCGGCGGCGCGCGTCGAAGGGGTGGGCGCGGTAGCCGATCGCCGCCACCGCGCGCAGCAGATGCGAGAGGCGGGTGCGTGCCGGGTCCCAGCGGACCCGCGCACGGTGGGTGCTGAAGTTCACCTCCACCGCCAGCACCCCGGGCTGCGCCGCGAGCTGCCGCTCGTTGAGCCAGAGGCAGGCGGCGCAGGTGATGCCCTCGAGCATGAGGTGGACCTCGCAGTCGCCCTCCGCATCGCTGGCCGGCGCGTCGAGGAAGCCCGCCTGCAGCGCCGGGCTGTCGTAGACGGCGAGCGCGGCAAGGTCGGGCAGCGGCTCGGAGGGGCCGTCGGGGAGCGCTGTGCGCTGCGTGTAGTAGGCACCCATCCCGGCATCGACGATGGCCTGCGCCACCGCCTGGCAGCCGCGACAGCACATCGGCTGCGCCCGCCCGTCGATGTCGACCAGCAGACCACTGCCAGGCGCGACCGGCAGACCGCAGTGGAAGCAGCGGGAGGAAGGGTTCACGGCATTCACGGTCGGCTTGTGCAGTGTCGGTGATTTTGATTAGACTGATTCCAGAGTCCACTTTGGACTGACAAACCCGCTCATGAGAGGTCGCCGATGATTCCATGGCTGTCGCCGGGCGCCCCCTTTCCGCCGGTCGCCGCGGCACTTCGCGATCCCAACGGCTTGCTGGCCGCCGGGGGTCGGCTCGACATCGACACGCTGCTGCGGGCCTACCGCTCGGGCATCTTCCCTTGGTACGCGCACGACGACCCGATCCTCTGGTGGAGCCCGGACCCGCGCATGGTACTGGACCCGTCAGCGGTGCACCTCTCGCACAGCTTGGCCAAGACGCTGCGCAACGGCCGCCACCAGGTACGTGCCGACACCGCCTTCGCCGAGGTCATCGACAACTGCGCCGACCTGCGCCGCGACGACGGCACCTGGATCAACCCGGCGATCCGCAGCGTCTACCTGGAACTGCACGAGCAGGGGCATGCACACTCGATCGAGGTGTGGATGGACGACGATCTGGTCGGTGGACTGTACGGGTTGACCATCGGCCGCATCTTCTTCGGCGAGTCGATGTTCCACGTGCAGCGCGACGCCTCGAAGATCGCGCTGGCGCACCTCTGCCGGCAGCTGCAGCGCTGGGGGTTCGGCCTCATCGACTGCCAGATGGAGACCAGCCACCTGGCCTCCATGGGCGCGGTGCCGATCCCGCGCGATGCGTTCATCGCCCGGCTCGCAGACTTGGTAAACTGCGGCATGGCTCCGGGAAAGTGGCGTCTCGACGATGAGCTCTTTGCGTGACCTGCCGTATCAGGTACTTCAGTTCTATGTGACTGCGCCGTACGGCTGCTCCTACCTCCCGGGGCGGCTCGCCCGCTCGCAGGTGGCGACCCCCGGGCACTTCATCGACAGTCACGTCTACGCCGAACTGGTGCGCTCGGGTTTCCGCCGCAGCGGCCTGTTCACCTACCGACCCTACTGCGACAGTTGCCGCGCCTGCACCCCGGTGCGGGTGCTGGTCGACCACTTCCAGCCCAACCGCAGCCAACGCCGGGCGCAGCGTCAGCATGCCGATCTGGTGGCCAGCGAAGGCCCGCTGGTGTTCTCGGAGGAGCACTACGCGCTCTATCTGCGCTACCAGAGCACACGCCACAGCGGCGGCGGCATGGACCACGACAGCCGCGAGCAGTACGCGCACTTCCTGCTGCAGAGCCGCGTCGACTCGCTGCTGGTGGAGTTCCGCGAGGATGGGGTGCTGCGCATGGTGTCGCTGATCGACCGGTTGGGCGACGGCCTGTCGGCGGTCTACACCTTCTACGACCCCGACCTGTCCGGCGCCAGTCTCGGCACCTACGGCGTGCTGTGGCAGATCGACTGGTGCCGGCGTCACGGCCTGCCGCACCTGTACCTCGGCTACTGGATCGGCGAGAGCCCCAAGATGCGCTACAAGACCGACTTTCGACCGCTGCAGATGCTGCAGGCCGGACACTGGATGGCGGTCGCACCGAAAGCGGTGGCGGCCCCGCCGGTACGCGTCAGAGCCGCTCAGCCGGCCGGCCGGAACACCGCATCGCGGTAGTAGCGCGCCTCGTCGATCGACTCGTAGACGTCGGCCAGCGCTTCGTGGCGCGTCTTCTTGCGGAACGCCGCGAACTGCGCTGGGTACCAGGACCGCGACAGTTCCTTGAGGGTGCTGACGTCGATGTTGCGGTAGTGGAAGAAGGCCTCGAGCTGCGGCATGTGCAGGGCCAGGAAGCGCCGGTCCTGACCGATGCTGTTGCCGCACATCGGCGAACTGCGGGCTGGCAGCTGCTGCCGGAGCCAAGCCAGGGCCGCCGCCTCGACCTCGACCTCGCTGGCGGTGGCGGCACGCACGCGATCGACCAGACCGCTGCGGCCGTGAGTGGCGGTGTTCCACGCGTCCATCCCGGCGAGCGCGGCGTCGGACTGGTGCACCACCCACACCGGCGCCTCGGCGACCACCTGCAACTCGCCGTCGGTGACCACCATCGCCAGTTCGAGAATGCGGTCACGCTCGGGCGACAGTCCGGTCATCTCGAGATCGAGCCAGACCCAGCGGGTGGCAGCCGAGGGAGTCTTGGCAGACGTGTTGGCGGGGGACATGGCAGGATCGATCGAGTAGAGTCCGCAGCGTCGGCCGAGTGGAATCGCGGTGGCAGCGAGTACCAACGGACTGGCAGGATGGTGGCTCGATTGTCGCACAGGCGCACAGCCGAACCGCCGCCGCCGACCCCGGTCTCAAGCCATGCCAACGCTCACGGAAGTCCCCCACCTTGGATACACAAGCCCTGACCCAGACCTTCATCCTCCTCATCACCAGCGTCACGCTGGCGCGGCTCTGGCTGGCGCGCCGGCAGATCGCACACGTCGCCGCGCACCGTGATCGCGTGCCGCCGGCGTTCGCCACGGCGGTCGGCGACGAAGCGCACGCCCGCGCGGCCGACTACACGGTGGCCAAGACCCGCCACGCCATGCACGAGCTGCTGCTGGGCACCGGCCTGCTGCTGATGTTCACGGTCGGTGGCGGCATCGCCTGGCTCGACGCCCACATCGCCGAGCAGGTCGGCGACGGCTTGCTGCACGGGCTGCTGGTGATCGGTGCGGTGAGCCTGATCGCGGCGGCGGCCGAGTTGCCGCTGGCCTGGCGGCGCGTGTTCGGACTGGAGGCAGGCTTCGGCTTCAACCGCATGTCGAAGCGCCTGTTCCTGCGCGACCTGCTGCTCAAGACCACGCTGACGCTGGCCATCGGCGGACCGCTGATGGCGCTCGTGCTGTGGCTCATGGCCGACGCCGGCGCGAACTGGTGGATCTGGGCGTGGGCGGTCTGGGCCGGCTTCAATGTCGCGGTGATGGCGCTCTACCCGACGGTGGTGGCGCCACTGTTCAACCGCTTCACGCGGCTGCCGGATGGCGAACTCAAGCAGCGCATCGAGGCTCTGCTGGCGCGCTGCGGCTTCGCCTCGGGCGGGCTCTACCTGATGGACAGCTCGCGCCGCTCCAGCCACGGTAATGCCTACTTCTCGGGTTTCGGTGCCGCCAAGCGCATCGTGCTGTTCGACACCCTGGTGAGCCGCCTGTCGCCGCCCGAGGTGGAGGCGGTGCTGGCGCACGAGCTCGGCCACTACAAGCGGCAACACGTCAGCCGTCGGCTGGTGCTGATCTTCTCGCTGAGCTTCGTCGTGTTCGCGCTGATGGGCTGGCTGTTGCAGAGCCCACTGCTGTTCGAGGCGCTGGGGCTGGGGCGGGCGACCACCGCCGGCAGCCTGCTGCTGATCATGCTCACCGCACCCTACCTGCTGTTCGTGCTGCGGCCGCTGCTGGCCAGCTACTCGCGGCGCCACGAGTTCGAAGCCGACGCCTATGCCGCCGAGCACGCCGACGCCGGGGCGCTGGTGAGCGCACTGGTGCGCCTTTACAAGGACAACGCCTCGACACTGACCCCCGACCCGCTGCACTCCGCCGTGTACGACTCGCACCCGCCGGCGGCGCAGCGCATCGCCCGTCTGCAGCAGTCGGACGCGCCGCGATTGGCGGCGGCTTGATGGCGGGGCCGCAACCCTGAGACCGGCCGGCGCGTTCCCGCCGCCACTGGCCGGCAGCCGTCGCGCCCGCATCGTCGCCGCCTATGGCCGGCGATTCGTCGCCGAGACCGGTGACGGCGCGCGCATCGACTGCGTGACACGCGGCAAGCGCGGCGGCGTGGCCTGCGGCGACTGGGTCGACATCGCCGCGGCGGGTGACGGTGGCGTCATCGAGCGGGTGCTCGATCGCAGCTCCCTGCTCTACCGCGCCGACGCGGTGCAGGAGAAGCTGATCGCGGCCAATGTCACGCAGGCGCTGGTGATGGTCGCCACCTGGCCAGGTTGGGACGAGGACCTGCTGGTGCGCTGCCTGGTCGCCGCCGAACACGCCGGTGTGCGGGTGCGGCTGCTGCTCAACAAGATCGACCTGACGCAACGACGCGCCGGGGCCCGGCGCGCACTCTCGGTGTTCGAGGGCGCCTGCCCGATCACCGAACTCAGTGTGCAGGACGGCCCCGACCTGCTGCGACCCCTGCTCAGCGGCGAGGTCAGCGTGCTGGTCGGGCCCTCCGGGGTCGGCAAGTCGAGCCTGGTCAATGCGCTGGTCCGCGGGGCCGATGCCGCCACCGGGGCGGTCTCGGTGGCACTGGACAGCGGCCGCCACACCACCACCCACGCCCGGCTCTATCACCTTGACGCGCAGTCCGACCTCATCGATTCGCCGGGGATGCAGGTGTTCGGCATGCACGCGGTGGGTGCCTCGGCACTCGACGCGCAGTTCCCGGAGTTCCGCGCCTTCCTCGGCAAGTGCCGCTTCCGCGACTGTCGCCACCTCGAGGAACCCGACTGTGCGGTGCGTGCGGCGGTGGAGGGCGGTGCCGTGCCGCCGGCACGATTGGCGCAGTACGCGGCGATCCGGCGTACGCTCGGCGCCTAGCCCACCATGCGGCCAAGGCCGAGCAGCAAGAGCGCCGCCAGCCCGAGGACGATGGTGCGCCAGACCAGACCGGCGGCGCTGCGCACGGTGCTCGCTGCGGTGTCGTCGCCACTGGCTTCGGCGGCGAACTCCGGCGTGACGCGACGCGGGTCGCCGAGGGGCACACCGAGGGCACCAGAGGCGCTGGCCAGGATCGCGCCCTCCTCCTCCAGCGTCCAGTTGCCCGCCTGCTGCCGCCAGGCATAGATCGCGTCCTCGAAGTTGCCGACCACGGCCAGCGCCAGTGCGGTGGCGCGCGCCGGCAGCCAGTCGGCCCAACGCAACAGTCGCTGCGCCGCCTCGGCGTAGGGCGGCGGTGCATCGGCACGCGTCCAGGCCTCGTGGGTGAGGCGCACCAAGAGGTAGAGCAGCGGGCCGACGCAGCCGGGCAGCAAAACGTACCAGAGCACCGGCGCGAACAGGCGCTGGTGCATGGCGAGCAGCAGGACCTCGACCGCGACGCGACCACGCGCGGTGGCCTGCACCGGGATCGATGCCAGGACCAGCGGCGACTGCCGCAGCAGTTCGCCGGCGTCGGCGTCGCGGCCCTCGTCGAGCGCGCGGGCCAGCCGGTCGGCCCACTGCAGCGCCTCGGCGACCCGCGCCACCAGCAGCAGCACGACGACATCGAGCAGCAGCCCGAAACCATCGAGCAAGCCGCGCAGGATCACCGCCAGCACCACCAACGGGACTGCCGCCAGGGCGAACGCCAGCCACGGATTGTGGGCCTCACCGGCCCAGGTGCCGCGGGCGAGCATGACCAGCGCGTTGCGCAGGCTGGCGAGCATCGCCTCGAGCGGCGCGGTCGGCCGCAGGCGGTCAAGCAGCAGGGTCAGCAGCAGCGCGGTGAAGTGCATGTGGAGATTATCGCAGGCGCTCCAGCAAAGTCGCGAGGGCGTGGCAGACCGCAGCGTGGCGGACCACCGCGCGGGGGCCATCGAAGCGGCGGCACTCGCTGCGCACTCCGTCGCTGGCTGCCCAGGCCAGCCAGACGGTGCCTACCGGCTTGTCGGCGGTGCCTCCCCCCGGCCCGGCGACCCCGCTCACAGCGATCGACCAGTCGGTCGCAGCACGGGTCCGGGCACCGCCCGCCATCGCCTCGACCACCGGCCCGCTCACCGCGCCGCAGCGCAGGATGAGCCCCGCATCGACGCCGAGGTCACGCTGCTTGGCGGCGTTGCTGTAGGTCACCCAGCCGGCCATGAACCACGCCGAGCTGCCGGGCACCTCGGTCAGCGCGGCGGCAGCGAGGCCGCCGGTGCAGGACTCGGCGGTGGCGATGGTCTCGCTGCGGCGACGCAGCGCATGACCGACCTCGGTGGCGAGCCCGACCAGCTGCGGATCGATGATGTCGGCCACGCGTCTCCCCTAGAGCGGCCCAGCCAGGCCAAGGATACGGGCGATGACGGCGAGCAGGAGCAGCGTCAGGCCGGCGGCCAGCCAGTCGTCGAGCATGATGCCGATGCCGCCGCCGACCTGGCGGTCAGCCCATGACACCGGGGGCGGCTTGAGGATGTCGAACGCGCGGAACAGCATGAAGCCCCACAGCTGCCACTGGAACGCCGGCGGCAGCACGATGAGCACACCGAGGAAGGCGTGGATCTCGTCGATCACCACCACACCCGGGTCGGCGCTGGCCAGCCGGCGCGCGGTGCGACCTGCCGCCCAGGTGCAGACCGGTGCCGCCAGCAACCAGAGCAGCCACTGCCAGGCCAGCGGCAGGTCGGCCATCAGACCCCAGTAGAGCGGCAGCGCGAGCAGCGTGCCCCAGGTGCCGGGCGCCGGCAGCAGGCCGCTGCCGCCTCCCAGCGCAAGCAGATGCGACGGGTCGCGCAGCAGGAAGCGCAGGCCGGGCTCAGCCAAAGTGCAGGTACCCGGCGGCCTTGACCGCGCTGCGGCGGTCGCCGTCGATGAGTTGGATGGCGACATCGTCGCTGCCCCGCGCAACCGCCGACCGCGCCAGCAAGCGACCGATGCGGGTCAGCGCCACGCCGGTCGCCGTGGCCAGACCCGCCAACGCCTCGCGCCGTGCGGGCGGCGCGCTGAACAGCAACTCGTAGTCGTCGCCACCGGACAGCACGGCGCGCTGCAGCAGGCCGGCGTCGAGTGCGGCGGCCGCCGGCAGCGTCAGCGCCGCCCACTCGACCTCGGCGGCGAGCGGGTCGTCCGCCGCCCGCAACAGGTGGCCAAGGTCGGCGAGCAGGCCGTCGGAGATGTCGATGCAGGCGTTGGCGATGCCGCGCAGGGCGATGCCCAGTGCCAGGCGCGGCTGCGGCGTGTGCAGGCGCTCGAGTGCGGCATCGAGGAGGTCGCCCGCCAGCCGGCAGTCACCACGCAGATGGGCGAGCCCGAGCGCAGCGAGACCCGGCGTGCCCGACACCCACAGGTCATCCCCGGGGCGGGCGCCACGCCGCAGCAGCGCCTGGCCGCGTGGCACCTCGCCGAGCACGGTGACGCACAGATTGAGCGGACCGCGGGTGGTGTCGCCGCCGACCCAGTCCACGCCAGTGGCCGCCGCCAGCCCAGCGAAGCCGTCGGCGAAGGCGGCCAGCCAGGCCTCGTCGGCTACCGGCAAGGTGATGCCGAGCAGGGCCTGGCGCGGCGTGGCACCCATCGCGGCGAGGTCGGACAGGTTGACCGCCAGCGCCTTGTGGCCGAGCGCGCGGGCATCGCCGCCGGCCAGGAAGTGCACCCCCTCGACCAGCACGTCGCAGGACACCACGGTCTGGCAGCCCGGGGTCGGGTCGATCAGCGCGGCGTCGTCGCCGACACCGAGCGCGGTGTGCCCGACCGGCCGCGCGAAGTAGCGCGCGATCAGGCCGAACTCGTCCATCACGGACCCCGTGGCCGCCCGCTCGACTCGAACGGTCGGGCCTGCCGCGCCAGCTTGTCGAGCACGCCGTTGACGTAGCGGTGGCCGTCGGTACCGCCAAAGGTGCGGGCGAGCTCGATGCCCTCGTTGATGACCACGCGGAAGGGCGTGTCGGGCTGCCGCAGCAACTCCCAGGCACCGAGCAGCAGCACCGCGTGCTCGACCGGCGAGAGACCGGCCAGCGGACGGTCGAGGTGCGGCTGAAGGGCCTCGTCGAGCGCCGGCTGGGCGGCCGTGACGCCGCGCACCAGAGCCTCGCAGAGCGGCGCGTCGGCCTTGCCGAAGTGCTCGTTCTCGCGCAGGTGGGCAAGCAGGAGTTCGACGCGCTGGCCGGGATTGAGCAGGTGCTGGTAGATGGCCTGTACGGCGTATTCGCGGGCGCGCCGGCGCGGGCTGCGGTGCGCCGGGCGCGGCGCCTGGGTATCGCCAGGGGCGGGTGGGGGGGCGTCGGGCTGGCTCATGTCCGGGCGCGCGGCAACGCTCAGCGCAGGCCGCGCAGCAGGACCGCCATCTCGACCGCCGCCTCGGCCGCCTCGGCGCCCTTGGTCGGCGTGCGCGCTGCGGCCTGGGCGTCGTTGTCGACGGTGAGGATGCCATTGGCCACCGGCACCCCGGTCTGCATCTGCACCTGCAGCACACCGGCCGCCGAGGCGTCCGACACCACCTCGAAGTGATAGGTCTCGCCACGGATCACCGCGCCGAGCGCCACCAGGGCGTCGACGCGGCCACTGCGGGCCAAGGCCAGGAGTGCCACCGGCACCTCCAGTGCACCGGGGACGCGCAGCTCGGTGATGTCGGCAGGGGCGACCCCGAGCGCCAGCAGACGCTGCCGGCAGCCAGCCAGCAGCGCACCGCAGACGGCGTCGTTGAAGCGGCTGCAGACCACACCCACGCGCAGGTCGCGGCCATCGGGTGCGAGTCGGGGGGCGGCGGTGCTCATGCGGTCAGAGGGCGTCGAAGCGTTCGCCAGAGGGTGCCACAAATCCGGCCACCTCGAGCCCGAAGCCGGCCATCGACGGGATCTTGCGGCGCTGCGCCATCAGCCGCATGCGGCGCACGCCAAGGTCGGCGAGGATCTGCGCGCCGATGCCGTAGTTGCGCAGGTCGAAGCGCGCTGGCTCGGCCGGCTCGAGCGAGGACTCGACCCGCTGCAGCAGTCCGGCGCTGCCGTCGGGGCGGCGCAGCAGCACCGCCACACCGCGACCGGCTTCGGCGATGTGTGCCAGCGCCTGCGGCAGGCTCCAGGAGTGGCCGCCCGGCTCGGCATCGAGCAGGTCGACCACCGACAGCGGCTCGTGCACGCGTACCAGCACCTCGTCGGCCTCCGACCAGGCTCCGGCCACCAGCGCCAGGTGCACCGTCGCGCTGCGCGTCTCACGGAAGGCGTGGAGGGTGAACGGCCCCCACGGGGTGCGCACCTCTCGCCGCGCACTGGCCACCACCAGACGCTCGTTGTGCGCGCGGTAGCGGATGAGATCGGCGATGGCGCCGATACGCAGCCCGTGCTCACGACCGAACTCGAGCAGGTCAGGCAGACGCGCCATGGTGCCGTCGTCGCGCAGGATCTCGCAGATCACCGAGGCCGGCTCGCAACCGGCGAGCATGGCGAGGTCACAGCCGGCCTCGGTGTGACCGGCGCGCACCAGCACGCCACCCGGCTTGGCGATGAGCGGGAAGATGTGCCCCGGCTGTACCAGGTCCTCGGGCCGGGCGTCCCTGCGCACCGCCGCCAGCACGGTGGTGGCGCGATCCTGCGCCGAGATGCCGGTGGTCACCCCGTGCGCCGCCTCGATGCTGACGGTGAAAGCGGTCTGCAGCGGCGCGCGGTTGTCGCGCACCATCGGCTTGAGGCCGAGCTGCTCGCAGCGCTGCGGCGTCAGCGTCAGGCAGATCAGGCCGCGGCCGTAGCGCGCCATGAAGTTGATGGCCTCCGGCGTGACGTGCTCGGCGGCCATCACCAGGTCGCCCTCGTTCTCGCGGTCGGCCTCGTCGACCAGGATGACCATGCGCCCGGCGGCGATATCGGCGACGATGTCCTCGACCCGGGCGAGCGCGATCAGCGGGGGGTGGCTCATGACGCGGGCGCCTCGTCGAAGCGGGCAGCGTAGCGCGCCAGCAGGTCGACCTCGAGGTTGACTCGCGCGCCCGGCCGCAGCGCGCCAAGGGTGGTCACCGCGAGGGTGTGCGGAATCAGGTTGACCTGGAACGCGCCGTGCCCGGGCGGCAGGTCGGCCAGCGCGGCCTCGCCGGCCAGTGGCTCGTCGACCACGCGGTTTACGGTGAGACTGACCCCCTGCACCGCCACCGAGCCCTTGACCGCGACGAAACGCGCCAGCGCGCGCGGCAGCGCCACGGTCACACGGCGATGCCCGGCGAGCGGCTCGCAGCCGAGCACCAGGCCGGTGGCATCGACGTGGCCGGTCACCAGATGGCCGCCGAGGCGATCCGCCAGACGCAGCGACTTCTCCAGATTGACCGCCCCGGGGGCGTCGAGGCCGACGGTGCAGCGCAGGGTCTCGGCCGAGACGTCGAACGCCAGCCGACCGCCCGCCAGGCCGACCACGGTGAGGCAGCAGCCGCTGACCGCGATGCTGTCGCCGGGCGCCACGTCGGCGAGGTCGAGCGCGCCGGGGTCGATCTCGAGGCGCACCCCCCCGGCTGCGGCGGTCGCTGCCTCGATGCGGCCCACTGCCGCCACCATGCCGCTAAACATCCGGCACCTCCTGCGGACGCAAGGTGACGCGCAGGTCGGGGCCGAGCATGCGCGTGTCGGTGATGACAAAGCCACGGACGGCATCCATGGTCTCGGCCAGCGGCAGGGCGAACATGCCGCGACCACTGTCGCCCATCACCCGGGCGTTGAAGTAGACCACCAGCTCATCGACCAGACCGGCGGCGAGCAGGGCACCGTTGAGCGTCTGCCCGGCCTCGACCAGCACCTCGTTGAGCCCGCGCTCGCCAAGGCCCTGCATCAGCCGCTCGAGCTTGACGCGGCCGCGCGCGGCGTCGAGTTGCAGCACCTCGGCGCCGGCCTGCCGCAGTTCGTCGATGCGCTCCTCGTCGGTGCTGGCGGTCACCACCAGCACGCCGCCGGGCTGTTGCAGGGTCGCGGCGGAGGCCGGCAGGGCGAGGTTGTTGTCGATGACGATGCGCAGCGGCTGGCGCGAGGCATCGACATGGCGCACCGTCAGCAGGGGGTCGTCGGCGAGCACCGTGCCGATGCCGGTCATCACCGCACAGGAGCGAGCGCGCAGACGATGTACGTCGGTGCGCGCCGGCTTGCCGGTGATCCAGCGGCTGTCGCCACCGGCCAGTGCGGTGCGGCCATCGAGCGTGGCCGCGACCTTGACCCGCAGCCACGGCCGGCCGCGCATCATGCGCGAGATGAAGCCGGGATTGAGAGCTGCGGCCTGATCGGCCATCAGGCCGCGGCGGACGCGCACCCCGGCCTGCGCGAGGGTGGCGGCGCTGCTGCCGCGTACCTCGGGGTTGGGGTCCTCCATGGCGTACACCACCTCCGCGACGCCGGCACCGATCAGCGCGTCGGTGCAGGGCGGCGTGCGCCCGAAGTGCCGGCACGGCTCGAGCGTGATGTAGGCGGTGGCCCCGCGCGCCTCGCTGCCGGCGGAGGCGATCGCCTCCACCTCGGCGTGCGGACCGCCGGTCTGAAGGTGCCAGCCCTCGCCCACCACCCGGCCGGCCTTGACCAGCACACAACCGACCCGCGGGTTGGGCGTGGTGGTGCACAGGCCCTTCTCCGCCAGGCGCAGGGCGTGGCCCATGTGGCGGTGGTCGTCGCGGGTCCATTCGGTCATCGGGCGGGGTCCGGTTGCAGTTGGGAAGGATCGGGAGCGCGGCGCCGGGGCCGGGAGAGGTGCGCTTCGATCGCCGCGCACCGCCCGGGCTCAGAGGTCGTCGATCACCTGACGGAAGTCGTTGACGTCCTTGAAACTGCGATACACCGAAGCGAAGCGCACGTAAGCCACCTTGTCGAGACGGTGCAGGGCGGCCATCACCCGCTCACCGATGTCGCGCGAGGCGATCTCGCGTTCGCCGGACGCCAGCAGTTCCTGCACCACGCCGGCGATCGCCGCGTCCACCTGCTCGGCCGGCACCGGCCGCTTGTGCAGCGCGCGGGCAAAGGCGATGCGCAGCTTGTCGCGGTCGAACTCCTGGCGCTGGCCATTGCCCTTGACCACCTGCGGCAGTCGCAGTTCGCTGCTCTCGACGGTGCTGAAGCGACGGTCGCAGGCGGCGCAACGGCGACGGCGGCGCACGCTGGCACCGTCCTCGCTGACACGGGAGTCGACCACCTGCGTGTCGAGTTCACCGCAGAACGGACACTTCATGGCTTGGCTGCAGGCCGCGCGCCATTGCGTCGGCGGCAAGGGACGATCATCACCGGCTGATGATAGCGCGCCGCCGTCAGGCCGCGGTCACGCCGCCGCGATCAGCGCCACACCGGCCACCATGACTGAACCGGCGAGCAGGTTGCGCCGCAGGTTGGGCTCGCCGAGCCAGAGGGCGCCGAGGACGATGCCCCAGAGCAGGCTGGTGCGCTTGACCGCCAGCATGTAGGCGGTCTCGACACCGACCAGCGCGATGAAGTGGGTGACGATCATCAACGTCATCCAGGCCGCGGTGGCCCACAGCCAGCGGTTGCGCCAGGGCAGTGTGCGCAGGGTGCGCAGTCGCGGGTCGAGCGCGACCCAGGCGGTGAGCCCGACCAGCGAGAAATAGAGCGCGCCAAGGAAGACCGGCGGCAGGAAGGCCAGCGGTGCGCGGCTGAAGACCCCGGTGAAGGCGTAGATGCTGGCCGCCAGCAACATGAGACGGGCCGAGGGCTGACGCAGCGGAGCGGTGAGGGGTCGGTGCCAGCCGTCGCGGAACTCGCCGATGTTGAGCAGCCAGGCGCCACCGAACACCAGCAGGATGCCGGCCAGCCCGAGGCCACTCACCGCCTCGCCGAGGATCGGACCGCCGATGCCGGCCACCAGCACCGGGGTGAAGGCGTGGTAGGGCAGCGACTGCGAGAGGTCCGCGCCCTGGATCGAGCGCAGATAGAAGCCGACCGCGATGACCTCGAGGATGGCTGACGGCACCAGCCACCCCCAGGTGGCAACCGGTACCGCCTCCGGCCAACTGAGCACCATCAGCGGGATCAGCACCAGCAGCGGCAGGATGCAGCGCGCCAGCAGCAACTGGCGCGGGCTGAGTGTGCCGAGGCCGCGCTTGGTGCTGGCATCGGCCATGGCCATACCGAAGGCGCAGGCCGACGCCCAGAGCAGCCAGCTCATGGCAGCCGTTCCGCCGCGTCAGGACTTCGCCTTGTCGACGGCGCGGCGGATGCCGGCGACGATCTCCTCGCGTGCCTCTGCCGGCCCCTTCCAGCCCCTGACCTTGACCCACTTGCCGGCTTCCAGGTCCTTGTAGTGCTCGAAGAAGTGCTTGATCTGCAGCAGGCGTTCCGGCTGCAGATCCTCGGGTTTCTGCCAGTGCCTGTAGATCGGCAGGATGCGGTCGACGGGCACGGCGAGCAGCTTGGCGTCGCCGCCAGCCTCGTCCTCCATCTCCAGCAGCCCGAGCGCGCGGCACTGCACAACGGCCCCGGCGTGGACCGGGAAGGGCGTCACCACCAGCACGTCGACCGGGTCGCCATCGTCGGAGATGGTGCCCGGGATGTAACCGTAATTGCACGGGTAGTGCATGGAGGTCATCATGAAACGGTCGACGAAGAGCGCGCCGGTGTCCTTGTCGACCTCGTACTTGACGGGGTCGGCGTGCGCCGGGATCTCGATGATGACGTTGAACTCGTCCGGGGCCTGGTTGCCGGCGGTGACGTTGTAGAGGGCCACTCAGGGCCTCCTTGCTGATGGCGTTGGGGCGCGCCGATAGTACGGCAAGGGGAGCCCTTTTTGACGCTATGCAGCATCAGGGGGACGCAAAAAACTCCTGCGAATGTTTGCTAGACAGGCTCCAGAGGGCCGATACTGCGCACCGGCCGCGGCGAGACCTCGGGCCGGGTGACCGCAGTCTGCGGGACGCAACGGCCACGATGGTGCCCCGCAGGCACGTCCGAGAACCCACTGTATCAAGGAGTTGACAATGCACGAGGGCATCCAACTCGCCCTGCTCTGCGGCGCGGCAGCCATCCTCTATGGTCTGCTGTCCAGCCGCTGGATCATTGCGCAAGCCACCGGCAACGACCGCATGCGCGAGATCGCCGCCGCCATCCAGGCCGGTGCGTCGGCCTACCTGGGCCGTCAGTACCGCACCATCGCCATCGTCGGCGTGGTGCTGTTCGTGCTCATATGGGCCTTCCTGCAGCCGGTCACCGCGATCGGCTTCGCCATCGGCGCGGTGCTCTCCGGTGCCGCCGGCTACATCGGCATGAACATCAACGTGCGCGCGAACGTGCGCACCGCGGAAGCGGCTCGCAACGGCATCAACCCGGCGCTGGCGGTGGCCTTCCGCGGCGGCGCCATCACCGGCATGTTCGTCATCGGCCTCGGCCTGATCGGCGTCGCCGGCTTCTACGCCTACCTGGTGAGCGGCAACGAGGGCGGTGACATCCACCAGACGCTCGAGCCGCTGGTCGGACTGGCGTTCGGTTCTTCGCTGATCTCCATCTTCGCGCGGCTCGGTGGCGGCATCTTCACCAAGGGCGCCGACGTCGGCGCTGACCTGGTGGGCAAGGTCGAGGCCGGCATCCCCGAGGACGACCCGCGCAACCCGGCGGTGATCGCTGACAACGTCGGCGACAACGTCGGCGACTGCGCCGGCATGGCCGCCGACCTGTTCGAGACCTACGCGGTGACGGTGATCGCCACCATGCTGCTGGGTGCGCTCACGCTCTCCGGTGGCGGCGCCAATGCCGCGGTCTACCCGCTGGCGCTCGGCGGCGTGTCGGTGATCGCCTCGATCATCGGCACCTACTTCGTCAGCTACTCGGGCAAGGGCAAGATCATGAACGCCCTCTACAAGGGGCTGATCGTTGCCGCGGTACTGAGCGTGGTGGCGTTCTGGTTCGTCACCGGGTGGCTGATGGGTGACTCCGGCATCGCCGTGGCCAACCTCTGGGGCGCCTCGCTGGTCGGCATCCTGCTCACCGCCGCCATGGTGGTGATCACCGAGTACTACACCGCCACCGAGTACGCGCCGGTGCAGCACGTGGCCAAGGCCTGCGAGACCGGCCACGCCACCAACATCATCGCCGGCATCGCGGTGTCGATGCGCTCCACCGCCTGGCCGGTGATCAGCGTCTGCATCGCCATCTACGCCGCCTTCGCGCTGGCCGGTCTGTACGGCATCGCCATCGCCGCCACCGCCATGCTGAGCATGGCCGGCATCATCGTCGCGCTCGACGCCTACGGGCCGATCACCGACAACGCCGGTGGCATCGCCGAGATGGCCGGACTGCCGTCGGCGGTGCGCGACGTCACCGACCCGCTGGACGCGGTGGGCAACACCACCAAGGCGGTGACCAAGGGCTACGCCATCGGCTCGGCCGGTCTCGCCGCGCTGGTGCTGTTCGCCGACTACACCCACGCCCTCGAGAACCAGTTGCAGGCGAGCACCGCGTTCGACCTGTCCAACCCCAAGGTGATCGTCGGCCTGTTCATCGGTGGCCTCATCCCCTTCCTGTTCGGTGCCATGGCGATGGAAGCGGTCGGCCGCTGCGCCGGCGCGGTGGTGGAAGAGGTGCGCCGCCAGTTCCGCGAGATCAAGGGCATCATGGAAGGCACCGCCAAGCCGGAGTACGGGCGTGCGGTCGACATGCTCACCGCCGCGGCGATCCGCGAGATGATCGTGCCCTCACTGCTGCCGGTGGTGGTGCCGATCCTGGTCGGCGTCTTCCTCGGCCCGCAGGCGCTGGGCGGCCTGCTGATGGGCACCATCATCACCGGTCTGTTCGTCGCCATCAGCATGTGCACCGGCGGCGGCGCCTGGGACAACGCCAAGAAGTACATCGAGGACGGCCACCACGGCGGCAAGGGCTCCGATGCCCACAAGGCCGCAGTGACCGGCGACACGGTGGGCGACCCCTACAAGGACACGGCAGGTCCGGCGGTGAACCCGCTGATCAAGATCATCAACATCGTGGCGCTGCTCATCGTGCCGCTGATCGGTTGACGGCAACGCGTCCTCGCGACGTCCTTGTGTAGCCCTCAAACGGGACAACGGACTCCGGTACCCCGCAGGCCGCAGTAACCTGCGGGGTGCTTGTCGAGGTACTGCTGGTGCTCGGCTTCGGCGTACCAGAAGGTGGGCGCCTCGCGGATCTCGGTGGTGACGGCGCCGTGACCGGCAGCGCGCAAGGCCACGCCATAGGCCTGCGCCGCCGCAAGTGCCTCAGACAGCTGCTCTGGCGTGGTGGCGTAGAGCGCCGACCGGTACTGGGTCCCGCTGTCGTTGCCCTGACGCATGCCCTGCGTCGGGTCGTGGGCCTCGAAGAAAACGCGCAGCAGATCGGCGTAGGCGACGACACCGGGATCGAACACCACGCGCACCACCTCGGTGTGGCCGGTGAGTCCGGTGCAGACCTCGGCATAAGTCGGGTTGGGTGTGAAGCCGCCGGCGTAGCCCACGGCCGTGGTCCAGACGCCCGGTTGCTGCCAGAAGCGGCGCTCGGCGCCCCAGAAGCAGCCCATGCCGAACACCGCCTCCTCGAGCCCCACCGGCCATGGCGGCCGCAGCGGGTTGCCGGTCACCTCATGGCGCGACGGCACCGGCATCGGCGTGGCACGTCCGGGGAGTGCCTCGGCTGCGGAGACCATGCGCCCGAGGCCCATCAGTAGTCGTCCTCTTCCTCGTCCTCGTCTTCTTCCTCCTCCTCGTCCTCGACCAAGCTGCTGGCATCACCACGGACCTGGACGTGCAGCATGTCACCGTCGTTGCCGACCAGTTCGTACTCGACATCCTCGAGGCCGTTGCTGTCGATGAGAGCCTCGGAGAGCAGTTCCATGACACGGTCGCGGTCGTTGTCGATGACGTCGTCGAGTTCGATCGCCACCACACCCTCCACCAGACCATCGGCGTCCATCTGACGCCGGATCTGGGCGGCGGTGAGGGGGCGGCTGAGCAGTTCGTAATCCATCAGGACCTCCTTCGGGCTGTGCGCGGAACTTGACCGTCGACAGGGGCTCAGAGTTCAGTGCCGGCGGTGCGGTCCGCGCCTCGCCGGCAAGACCGGGCGGGCGCGTCCGGAGTTCAAATCACCCTGGAGAAGCCCCATGAGACTACTGCGCGCGCTGTTGCTCGCCGCGATGCCAGCCACCGCCCTTGCCGTCGAGCCGGCCGAGAAGGTGGAGATGGCCTACTTCTACGACGTGGCCGTGTTCGAGGTCACGCTGCCGGGCGACTACTCGCCACCCCTTGCCAGTTTCGGCAAGGCCTCGGTCAACCCGGGCGACATCCACGCCAGCGTCGGCCCGACGCGCGTCGACAGCGGCCAGTATGCAGACTTCAACGTCATGGCCCTGGCCACCGAACTCAAGCAGAAGGCTGGTCCTGGCTACCCGCCGCGGCTGGTGGCCAACGTGGCTGTGCCCAAGGGTGACACGCTGCGTTTCCCCTGCGGTGTCGGCAGCAACGTCGACCTCGACTTCAAGCAGGCGGCGGATGCCGACGACAAGCCGGCCACGGTGGTGGCGCATTATCTGACCATGTTCGTCGCCGACCGCGAGGTGTCGGACATGGGGCTCGGCCTGATCGGCAAGATGGAGCCTGCCGGTGAGGCGCCGATCTCCTTCGTCACCCACAGTGGCCAGACGGTGGCAGTGACCATGCTGCGGCCAGGGCCGGAGGGCAAGCGGGAAGGCTGCGTCGTGCTGATGCGACCGTAAGGCGGCCGTCGCGGCGTCCCGCTAACGCCGGTTCACGCGCAGCACGGCCGGCCCGCGCGCGGCGGCGCTGAATCGAGACCCGTCGCAGTTCGGGCTGGACGCGACACAGGTTCGGTTGTTCGAGACGCCGCAGCCAGTATCCCCCGATCGGAATGCTTGCGATCTAGGCCGTGCCCAACGCTCCCAGCGCGCCGCTGTCGAGTTCACGGAGCAATTCCGCCAGGACCTGCTTCTGCTTTTCATCGGTCGCATGCTGCTCGGCGTCGACCAGGACATCCCGAATGTCCGCCGCCTCCACCAACTCCATATCCCACTCCGGAAACATCCGGTCGTGAACCTCGCCTTCTTCACTGAGCACAACGATGCTCGAATGCCGCGGATCCGCCGCGATGATCTTCATGAGGCTGATGACGTTGTCTCTCGGCCCCTCAAGCCATTGAAAGAATATGCCACTCCCGAAAACCAACAACCCGGTGATCGCAAACCTTGGATTGTGATGTCTGGCAGCCGCAACGATCTTGCTGATTGATCGCTGGTCTACGCCAGGCGCGGCCCGACTGCAGTACACCAGGTTGTAGAGGATGGGCCCCGAGTAGCCGGGGAAGTGTTCATCAGTTTGCATATGGTGGGCATCTTTGCATCGGTCACCCCCAACGACCGTAGCAGAGGAAGTCGCGCACTACGCCCATGCTGTCGTCCTCGGCGTGAAGCGCCTGGTCGGCAAGGTCGAGGAAGCGGCGCTCGTCGACAACCACCGAGGCCATCGACCATTCGGCGAAGTCGCGCGCAGCGATGGCGGTGAGCCGGAGCATGAGGACATCCGAATGCCGTGGGTCAGCCTCGATCACCTTGACCAGAGCGTTGACGTCAGCCGCCGCCCCCTCGAGGACCTGCAGGAACCAGCCCGAATGGCTGATCAGAACCCCAGTGATGCCGCGCTTGGGATTGTTGCGCAGGCAGGTGGCGTGGAGCGCCTCATACTCCTCGTCCCGCAACTTGGAGCGGCTACGGTAGATGAGTTGGATCAGCTGCTGGTCCAGCGCGACAACTGACTCGTCGAAGGAATCGGACACCGGCCTACCTCCTGCAAGGGCGCTCGCGAAGCGACTACCCACTCCATTTGGACACTATAGTGTTTCAGCGAGGTTGTGCCGGTACAGGTCAAGGCGGAGTGAGCCCTCCCTGATGTGGATCAGGGCGCCGCGGCGCATCGCAGACCAGACTTCCCGTCCCGAGTGTGATGGGAGTGGTCAGATGGGCACCGATCCTCGACTCCACGCGCAGCCGCATCCTGAGTGGAAAGCGGCGGGCGGAGACCGGATCGCCCGCCTTGAGCGCGAGTACGCGTCAGTGGTCGCCGATCCACTCTCCGCCGGCGAGACCCAGATGTTGTTCGGCTCGCTCCGGTCGATCCTCGCGGTCGGCACGCACCAGCTGCTGTGGGAGTTGGCCCTGGGCCGTGCAGTTCAGCAACTGGAGGCGCTTCGCCAGAGCGGCGTTGGCCCGTGGACACCCTGGACATAGACCCGCCGCGGCTGCCCGAGCCGCCCACGGATTGACCCTGCACTACCGCGGATCCTATAATCCAAGGTTCGCTTCCCCGATAGCTCAGTCGGTAGAGCAACGGACTGTTAATCCGTGTGTCCCTGGTTCGAGCCCAGGTCGGGGAGCCAACAGAATCAGGCACATGGCCCAACCTTGGACGGTTGGGCTTTTTGCTGTCTGTAGCCGGCGAAGCTCTGCTGCAGGCATTGGCCGCGATCACGCGAGACGCCCGACCTGCCCGGGGCACCCTGGTCCTTGAGCACGTTGTGGTCCGTTCCACGCCACTGATAGACTCCTGACAACCGGATTTCCCTTTCTTGCGTACCGGAGGCTTGAGAATGACGCTGAGTGACGATGGTGACCTGATCCGCGGCCTTGGATACGTGACGCTGTATTCGGCGTATCTGGAAGACGCGATCGACGGGGTCTTTCAGGAAGTGCTCCGCGTCAATGGCGAATCCCGGAACGGGGGAGACAGCTTGAGCACCGAACTCAAGCTTCGGCGCATCGAGGACTCGATCAAGAGTTGGCAAGGTGCGACCGAGGGTCTGGCCCGTTTCATCGACGTCATCCCCGAGCTTCAGCGCCTGCTGCAGGAGACGGATGCTGCGGTCCATGCACGCGTTTACAAGGACTCACAGACCGGCGATGTGCTCAAGCCCGCCCGCGACGGGGCGCCCGAGACACCAGCGAACTCCGCCGAGTTGTACGAGCTGGCCGACACCCTGTCCTGCGCTGTGTCGCCCTGCGTTGCCGCCATCTATGCGATCGGGCGATACGAGGCGACCCACACCGCGAGATAAGGGCGGACGGCCCCGCACGGAGCCAGGGAAAGACCACGGCCGAGTGAGTGCTGCAACCGAGCGGCAGCGCATCGGGCGCCGCTCGACGGTCGAAAGGGGGACCATGGAAGCTCCCCATGAATGACCCCGCCTCACTCACCGGCTTGCTGACGGCTCTGGGCGTGGGGTTGATGATCGGCGTGGTGCGCGAGCGTCGGCACCATCCCGATGCCACCAAGGCCGGCACGCGCACACACACGCTGGTGGCGCTGCTTGGTCACGTCAGCTGGGGCTTCGGCCCGTGGCCTTTCGTCGCCACCCTGCTCGTGGTCGGCGCCCTGGTCATCCGCGGCTACCGCACCACGACCCGGGCCGATCCCGGCCAGACCGGCGAGGTGGCCCTGCTGGTGACGCTGATGCTGGCTGCCCTCGCGCACGAGGACGCCACACTCGCGGCCGGCCTGGGTGTGCTGGCCGCCGCACTGTTGCACGCGAAACAGGCCTCGCAGCACATCAGCCGTGTGCTCATCACCGAACGGGAGTTGCAGGATGCCCTGATGCTGGCCGCCGCGGCACTCATCGTGATGCCGCTGCTGTCCGACCAGCCGATCGACCCTTGGGGGGTGCTGCGATTGACCACCCTTTGGCGCATCGTGGTTCTGGTCATGGCTGTCGGCATGTTCGGTCACATCGCGCAACGTGCACTTGGCGCGCGATGGGGGCTGCCGGTGGCTGGCTTCTTTTCGGGGCTCGTCTCCTCCACCGCGTGTGTGGTCAGCGCCGGGCAACGCGTGCGCGCCGGCCAGAGCGATGCCCTGTCGGCGGCCTCCGCCGCCCTGTTGGCGAACCTGTCCTCGCTGCTGCTGTTCTCGGGCGTGCTGGGAACCGCCGCGCCCGGCTTGCTGGCAGGCATGCGCTGGCCGCTGGTCCTGGCCGGCGTCGGCCTGCTGCTGGTGACGCTGCCGGGCCTGCGTCGCATCGACCGGGATGGAGCCGAGACCGCAAGTGGCCGGGCCTTCAAGCTCTCGCATGCCGCGGCCATGGCCTTGATCATCGCCACCATGTCGCTGCTCGCAGCGTGGCTTCAGGACGCCTTTGGCGATGCCGTCGTGTGGGTGGTGGCCCTCTGCGTCGCCTGGGTGGAGGTCCATGCTGCCACTGCCAGCATCGCGCAACTCGTGCTGACCGGGAGCATGGACCCGGAACGCGCACATTGGGTACTGCTGGCAGTCCTCGCCTCCAGCGCGCTGGCCAAGACGGTTCTGGCCATCTCCAGCGGCGGCACCCGCTACGGCCTCGCCGTGGGACTCGGCCTGCTGGCCATGGTGGCGGGCGGCGCAGCCGGCGTGTGGTGGCCCCTCTGATGCCTGGTGACCGCTCCACACGGCAACGGTCTACCCGGCTCTCGCGCGGTGTAACCTGCCTCAGCGTGGCAACTCAAGGGTGCCCACTCATCCGATACCAAGCAAAGGAGATCAGCCGATGAGCATCGCTTCGGAGTTCAAGGAGTTCGCGGTCAAGGGCAACGTCATCGACCTGGCGGTCGGGGTGATCGTCGGTGGCGCCTTCGGCAAGATCGTGGACTCGGTGGTGGGGGACCTGATCATGCCGCTGGTGGGGCGCCTGCTCGGCGGGCTGGACTTCAGCAACTTCTTCCTCGCACTGACGGAAGTGCCGGACGGTGTTCCCATGGTGCTGGCCGAGGTGCGCAAGGCCGGCGTGCCTGTCTTCGCCTACGGCAACTTCATCACCGTGGCGCTGAACTTCATCATCCTTGCCTTCATCATCTTCGTCATGGTCCGGCAGATCAACCGGCTCAAGCGCGCCGAACCGCCGCCGGCACCGCCGGAGACTCCCGAGGACGTGCTGCTGCTGCGCGACATCCGCGACAGCCTCCGCAAGGAGTGAACCCGACCCGCGTCAGTAGATGACCGCGTTCTCGCCGGTGCTGTCGCTCTTCTGGATCACCCGGCCGCGGGAGTCCACTGGCGCCACGCGCAGCGTGATGGGCGTACCGCGCTTCAGGGCGACCCCGCGGATCTGCCGCACGATGGCATCGGTGAGCACCAGTCCCGAGGCGAGCAGCAGCACACCCTGGTTGGTGCGCCAGTCACGCGCGAGGATCATGCCCGGCTCGAGGTCAGCGGCATCGAGTTCGAGCGGCTTCAGGTTCTCCTCTTCCTGCGACACCACCGACCGCTCGAGGGCATCCATGACCGCACGCGGGAAGCGCCGGCCGACCTCGTTGCGCGTCGCGACCAGCGCCGCAGCCATGCTCAACTGGTCAAGCCCGCGACGACCGGTGATGAGGTCAAGGTAGAGGCGAGCCGCACTGAGGATGCAGACACCCATCGGCACGTCATCGCCCGACAGGCCCTCCGGGTAGCCCAAGCCATCGATGCGCTCGTTCTGCTGTGCGATGAGGTTGGAGGCACTCGCCAGCTCCACGATCGGCAGCAGCATCCTCTCGGCGAGGGCCGGATACTCCTTGAACACCAGGACCTCATCCTCGGTCATCGCGGCGAGCGGCTTGTCGATCAGCTCATCAGGGAAGCCGATCTTGCCCAACTCATGCAGCAGCCCGGCGCGGTAGATGTCTGCGCAACGGGCCTCGCTCAGCTTGAGTTCCGAGCCGATCTTGGCTGCCAGCCGGGCGACACGGCTGGCGTAATTCGCCAGTCGCGCGTTGCGGCACTCGAGCAGCGTCGAGAGCACGCGCATCACCGACTCGAGCTTGGTGGTCCCGGCCCCACCCGGCATCGCAGCTGCGGCACCGGCGGCCTCGCCGCCCGCGGCATCGATGTGGGCCCGGATGCGCGCGGCCAGCACCGTGGGGCTGACTGGCAAGCGGACATAGTCGACTGCGCCAGCGGCAAAGGCAGCCACCTCATGCTCGTCCTCGGAGAGCGAGGTGGCGAGCACCACCGGCAGTGACGGGACCGCCTGATGGAAGCGCCCACAGACCGTGAGCCCCTCAAGGCGCGGCGCCGCGAGCTCGCAGAGCACCAGATCGGGCCGCTTTCCGGCGGTCACCTCGAGTGCTTTGCCACCGTCCGGGGCGAGCAGCACCTGGAAGTCGGCACTGAGCATGTCGCGCAGCATCGCGACAGTCGACCGCTCGTCGCCGACGAGTAGAACGGTTGAGCGTGGGCCGGCCTTTGCCATGGCGCGAGTCTACTCTCTGCAGACCCCGCTTGTGTGGGCTGCGAAGGGTAGAAAGCTTTGTCGGGACCCCATTAGGACGTCCGACACCACCTCGGGCGCAACGCTGGCGGCGAGCAGCGTGACCACCCCGAGAACAGCGAACACCGCCGCAGCGACGCCATGCACCAGGCGCATCGGGATGCGCCCGGCGAGTCGCTCGCCGACCAGCACTGCGGGGACGTCCGCCAACAGCATGCCGAGGGTGGTGCCGGCGACCACCGCGACCGGTTGCGCATAGTGCGCAGCCAGCGCCACCGTGGCCACCTGCGTCTTGTCGCCCATCTCGGCGAGGAAGAAGGTCACCAGGGTGGCACCGAATACGCCGATGCGCTCGGCGACCACCGCCTCCTCCCGCTCGATGGCGTCTGGTCGCAAGGTCCAGGCGGCCATGGCGAGGAAACCGCCACCGACCAGCCAGCGCAGCAGATCAGGCGGGACCGACGCCACCACCCAGGCACCCGCGGCACCCGCCAGACCGTGGTTGAGCAGGGTCGCGACGAGGATGCCAGCAATGATCGGCAGGGGCCGGCGAAAGCGGGCCGCGAGCAGAAAGGCCAGCAACTGCGTCTTGTCGCCGATCTCGGCGAGAGCGACCACCGCAGTGGGGATCAGCAGGGCTTCCAGATCGGTCCTCCAGGGTGCGGCGGTGCGCGCCACGGGCCAGCGGCTGCCCCTGGCGGCGACCACATCGGCCTACATCTCGAGGCAGATCTTGCCGATGTGGCGGTTCGACTCCTGATGACGAAAGGCCGCGACGATGTCTTCCAGCGGATACGCGGCGTCGATCACCGGCCGCATGCCGTTGGCCTCGACGGCGCGGATCATGTCGAGCTGGTGCCTGCGGTTGCCGACCAGGACGCCCTGCAGGCGCAGATGCCGGGCGATGGCACTGATCACCGAGAATCCGCCCTCCAGCCCGGTGAGGATGCCGATGACCGCCACGTGCCCGCCGATCCGCGCGGCCTGCATCGACTGCGCGAGGGTGCCGGGCCCGCCGAGCTCGATGACGTGGTCGACACCGATGCCACCGGTGAGCCCGCGGGCGGTCTCGCCCCAGGCCGGGTCGTCGCGATAGTTGATGACGTGATCGGCCCCCAGCTCGCGCAGACGTTCCGCCTTGGCCGCGCTGGAGGTGGTGGCGATGACGGTGGCGCCGGCCGCCTTGGCGAACTGCAGGGCGTAGACCGAGACGCCGCCACTGCCCTGGGTCAGCACCGTATCGCCGGGCTTGATGCGGCCGCTCTCGAACAGCGCGTACCAGGCGGTGAGTCCGGCACAGGTCAGCGTCGCCGCCTCGGCGTGGCTCCAGCCCGCCGGAGCGTGGGTGAAGGCGCTGGCAGGAGCGGTGACCGCCTCGCGTGCGTAGCCGTCCACGCCATCGCCGGGCACCCGCGAGAAGTCGCCCTGCGCGAGGCCCGGCCGGCCGTCGGCCCACTCGGGGAAGAACAGGCTGACGACACGGTCACCGACCTTGAGACCGGTCACGCCGGCGCCGACCGCAGTCACCACCCCGGCGCCATCGGACATCGGGATGCGTGCCTCCTTGGGCCCCCAGGCACCGCTGACGACCGCGTAGTCGTGGTAGTTGAGCGAACTCGCATGCAAGCGCACCGTGACTTCGCCGGGGCCCGGTGCACGCGGCTCGGTGCCGATCACCTGGACACGGTCAAAGCCGCCGCCCGGCTGGACGACGATGGTCTTGATGGTCATGGCGGGGGACTCTGGCAGGGGCGGGACAGGCCGGATCAGGGCTCAACCGCGCACGGGGCGGCTGGGACTCACTCGATCTTCGCCTTGTCGCGCAGGTCGCGCACCATCTGCTCGATGGCGCGCCGCTGCATGAACTGGCTCAATTCGGCGCGCAACTGCTCGAAGCTCGGCGGCTCGGCCTTGCGTACGTCGTCGACGCGGATGATGTGATAGCCGAAGTCGGACTTCACCAGCTCGCTGGTCTCGCCCTTGCGCAGCTTCTTCATCGCCTCGAGGAAGGGCTTGACCAGGTTCGCATCGCTGCGCACCCAGCCCAGTTCGCCACCCTTGGCCTTGGTCCCGGTGTCCTCGGACAGGGTGGTGGCGAGCTTGTCGAACTTCTCGCCCTTCTTCAGCCGGGCCAGCGCGGCCTTGGCGGCCTTCTCGTCCTTGATCAGGATGTGGCGAGTCTGATACTCCTCAGCCGCGGCCTGGGCGGCCTTGAACTTGTCGTACTCGCTGCGCAGATCGGCCTCGGTGACGGGATGCTCCTTCGCCCAGTTCTGCAGGTAGCCGTTGATGAGGATGTTGCTGCGCGCCAGTTCGATCTGCTCGCGCACCTCGGCCTGCCGGTCCAGGCCGTCCCTGGAGGCCTGCTGCAGGATGAGTTCGCGGGCGACCAGCTCGTCCTTGAGCCGCGCCCGCAGTTCCGGGGTGTCCTGCTGGCCCTGGGCAACAAGGTTGCGAGCCGCCGTCTCGATCTGCGACTGGCGGATGCCGACGCCGTTGACCTTGACGACGACTTCGTCATCGGCGTGCGCCAGGATCGGCGCCCAGAGGGCAGCGGCAAGGAGGGCTGCGTGCAGCAGGTGGCGCTTCATCGGTTTCGGCTCCGGTTTCCAGTCGGGCCGCCGGCGGGCGGCCGCGGTCGGGTGGCAAAGGGTCGCGGGGGCAACGCTCGACGCGGAGTATAGGCCCAGAGCATCGCCCGCCGCAGCGTCAGCGGCTGCCGGCCTCATCAGGCGTCTGGGCGTGGATGGCCAAGGCGTGCAGGCGCCCGGGCATGAGATCGCCGACCAAGGCGTAGACCCGCCGGTGGCGGGCGAGCGTTCCGAGCCCCTCGAACTGCGCCGAGACGATGTGCAGCACCAGATGCCCGCCGCCGTTGCTGCCGGCGTGCCCGGCATGGCGCGCGCTGTCGTCGCGCAGGTCGAGCGTCTGCGGGGCGAGCGCCTGCAGGCGGCTGCGCACCTCGTCGGCGAGGTCGCTTGTGGAGGTCACACCATGAGTCGCTGCAGTCGCCACGGTGGCCCCGCTCACTGCGGGAACACCCGACGGAAAGGTTTGACCGTGACCCGGGCGTAGGCGCCGGCAGCCACATAGGGGTCGGCGTCGGCCCAGGCCTGGGCGTCGGCCAGCGACTCGAACTGCGCCACCACCAGGCTGCCGCTGAAGCCGGCCGGGCCCGGGTCCTCGCTGTCGATGGCCGGGTGCGGACCGGCGAGCAGCAACCGCCCCTCGGCCTGCAGGGCGCTCAGGCGCTCGATGTGCGCCGGCCGTACCGACAGGCGCAGTGCCAGGGAATCCGGGACATCCTCGCTGATGATGGCGTAGAACATGGTGCTGGGCTCCGGGTCTGATGGTTCTCGGGAGTGGTGCAGGGTGATCCTGGCGCCTCGCCGGCGGGTTGTCGGGGCCTGTCAGCCACCGCGGTCGGGGCTCTCCGGAAGGTGGCGGGCGAGCCACACCCCCTGACCGGCGACGAACAGCAGCATCAGGCCGATGCCGCCGTAGAGCTTGAAACTGACCCAGGTGGCCTCGTCGAAATGACGGGCGACGTAGAGGTTGAGGGCGCCCATGGCGACAAAGAAGCCGATCCAGGCCAGGTTGAGGCGCGACCAGACGGCGGGCGGGAGCTCGATCTGTTCCCCCATCAGCGTCTGCATCAGATTGCGGCGCAGCAGCAGTACCGAGCCGGCAAGTGCAGCGCCGAAGGTCCAGTAGAGCAGCGTCGGCTTCCACATGATGAACACCGGGTCCTGCAGCCACAGTGTGAGGCCTCCCATACCGACGACCAGAGCCAGACCGATCCAGAGCATGGCATCGACGCGGCGGCGCAGGGCCAGCAGGGTGACGACCTGCAGCACGCTGGCGACGATGGCGATGCCGGTGGCGAGCAGGATCGGCGCCACCTTCTCCGCCACCCCGCCGAGACCGGCCGCAGCCAGCCACTGCGCAGCTGCGGACGCATCGCTGCCGGCCCAGCGGTAGGCGGCGAAGAACAGGATCACCGGCAGAAGGTCGAAGACGAAGCGCATGGCGGCAGATGATACCCGTGCCGTCGCCGCCTCTGCTGTGAGGCGGCTGCCGCGGCTGGCACCCCGCCGCTCGCGTCAGACGATGCGCACCTCGGGCTCGAGGGTGATGTCGAAGCGCTCGCGGACGCTGTCGATGATGCGCAGCGCCAGGGCGTGGATCTGCGCGCCGCTGGCCTCGCCGTGGTTGACCAGCACCAGGGCGTGGTCGGCGTGGACACCGGCATCGCCCTCGCGCTTGCCCTTCCAGCCGCAGGCCTCGATCAGCCAGCCAGCCGGTACCTTGGCACCCCCCAGCGCGGCGAACTGGGGCATCTGCGGGTGCGCCGTGCGCAGCGTTGCTGCCTGTGCCTCGCTCACCACCGGGTTGCGAAAGAAGCTTCCGGCGTTGCCGGTATGCGCCGGGTCGGGCAGCTTGCGGCGGCGGATGGCGCACACCGCCTCGGCGACCTCGCCGGGGGTGGGGTGGACCACGCCGCGACCGGCCAACTCCTGACGCAGCTCGCCGTAGTCGAGCTCAAGCTCAGGTACGCGGCTCAGGCGCAGGGCGACCCGCGTCACCAGGCGGTCGGCGAGTTCGTGCTTGAACACGCTGTCGCGGTAGCCGAAGCCACAGTCGGCGTTGTAGAGGCGCTCGACTCGCCCGCTGCGCCAGTCGAAGCTCTCCACCCAGAGCAAGCGGTCTCGCAGTTCCACCCCATAGGCACCGATGTTCTGGATCGGGGCCGCACCCAGCGTGCCAGGGATCAGCGCGAGGTTCTCGAGGCCGGCGAGGCCGAGGCCAAGGGTCCAGCGCACGAAGTCGTGCCAGTTCTCGCCGGCACCGCCGACCACCGTCACCGTCTCGCCCTGCTGCTCGTCGATCTGGCGCTCGAGGATGTCCGGCATCACCACCAGGCCGCTCCAGTCGCGCGTGAAGAGGATGTTGCTGCCGCCGCCGAGGACCAGCATCGGCCGCGCCATCAGCACGCCCTTCTGCAGCAGGTCGCGGGCCTCTCCGCCGCTGCGCAGACGGACCAGGGCGGCGGCTCGCGCAGCCACCCCGAAGGTGTTGAGCGCACGGAGATCGACGTTGGAATGGATCTGCATGATCGACCGCGGCTGCGCATCGCGCGAGGAGTGGGGAGGTGCCGAGTCTCTTGCCGAGCCTCCCGACGACCTACAATGGCGGCATTCTGCACTACACCGGGCACGCCAGCCGAGGCACCGCCGATGCTCATCGTTCTCTCGCCAGCCAAATCGCTGGACTACGACACGCCGCCACACGTCGAGGCCGCCACCGAGCCGCGCTTCCTGCAGCAGAGCGGTGAGTTGATCGGCATCCTGAGGCAGAAGACACCGCAGGAGATCGCCTCGCTGATGGACCTCTCCGACAAGCTCGCGCTGCTCAACGTCGAGCGCTACGCACACTGGTCCGCTGCATCCGATGCGGCCCTCGGCAAGCAGGCCGCTCTGGCCTTCGACGGCGACGTCTACGACGGACTCTCGGCACGCACCCTCTCGGCCGAGGACCTGGAGTGGGCGCAGGCGCACATCCGCATCCTGTCCGGGCTGTACGGTGTGCTGCGCCCGCTCGACCGCATGCAGCCCTACCGCCTGGAGATGGGTACCGCGCTCGCTAACCCGGCTGGGCGCGACCTCTATGCGTTCTGGGGCGGGCGCATCGCCGACTCGCTCAACGCCGATCTCGCAGGCGAGACCACGCCGGTGCTGGTCAATCTCGCCAGCGAGGAGTACTTCAAGGCAGTCAGCCCGAAGAGCCTGAAGGCGCGCGTGGTGACGCCGGTGTTCGAGGACGAGAAGGCCGGCAAGTACAAGATCATCAGCTTCTACGCCAAGAAGGCACGCGGACTGATGGCGCGCTGGGCGACGCTGCGGCGCGTGACGGAGGTCGAGGCGCTCAAGGGCTTCGACGGCGCCGGCTATCGGTTCGAGGCGAGCTCATCGACCGCCGACCGCTGGGTGTTCCGGCGCAGCGAGGCGGCCGCGCGGGCGGCCTGAGCCATGTCAGGCGGGTGGCCGACCACCGGTGTCAGCATCTGCTCGCCACGCGGCACCGGGTCGCGAGGCCGCGAACCGCTCGAGCGGCGGACGGAATCAATCCGCCGCGCCGCAGTCGGAACCCCCGAGCGGCGCAGCGAGCGATCCCGGCCGTCTGATCCATTGAAGCCAAGACAACGAATTCACCGAGGAGAACGCACATGACCACATCACGCACCATCATCACCTTTGTCGCCGGCGCGGTGGTCGCGCTTGGCGGCATGTGGGTGGCACAGGAGACCGGGCTGATCGGTGGCGAGCGGGCGGTCGCCCGCAAGTTGCAGAAGTCGGCGCAGATCCTGCCGCTGGAGGAGATCCACGCCAAGGCATTGGCAGCCAAGCCTGGCCGCATCATCGAGACCGACTTCGAGGTCAAGGGTGAGCGCTACACCTACGAGATCGACATCCTTGATGCACAAGGCGTGTTCTGGGAGGTCGAGGTCAACGCCAAGACCGGCGAACTGGTCCGCGTCATGCAAGAGGACGAGGACTGATGGCCGGCAGCGCCGAGCCGCCTGAACCGCGCGACCCGATGCGTCAGCATGTGCTCTGGGAGTCGCGCAGCCGCTCGCTGGGTGCGGCACTGGTCAAGGCCTTCCACCACCTGATGCTGTTCGTCATCGGCGCGGCCACGGTGTGGGCGGCCCTGGCGGCGATCGGCGAGATGGTCGGCAAGGGTCACGCCAACGTCGAGGATCTGCTGCTGCTCTTCATCTACCTCGAGATCGGCGCGATGGTCGGCATCTACTTCCAGACCAACCACATGCCGGTGCGCTTTCTCATCTACGTCGGCATCACCGCGCTGACGCGTCATCTCATCGACCTCGTCAACCTCAAGACCGACACCACCACCATCCTCATCTGGAGTGGCTCGGTGCTGGTGCTGGCGGTGTCCGTGGTGGCGCTGCGCTACGCGTCGTTCCATTACCCGTCCGACCGCCGGTCGGCAGGCCGCACCGACGCCGACTGAGGCCGCAGGCTAGAGTCCGAGACGCCGGAACAGCTCGTCGACCCGGGCCTTGACCGCCGCGTCCATGACGATCGGCGTGCCCCATTCGCGCTGCGTCTCGCCCGGTAGCTTGTGGGTGGCGTCGATACCCATCTTGCTGCCCAGCCCCGACACCGGGCTGGCGAAGTCGAGGTAGTCGATCGGCGTGTTCTCGGCGAGCAGGGTGTCGCGTGCCGGATCGACACGGGTGGTGATGGCCCAGATCACTTCCTTCCAGTCACGGATGTCGACGTCGTGGTCGAGCACGACGATGAACTTGGTGTACATGAACTGGCGCAGGAAGCCCCAGACCCCGAACATGACGCGCCGCGCGTGGCCCGGGTACTGCTTGCGGATGGACACCAGAGCCATGCGGTAACTGCAACCCTCCGGCGGCAGGTAGAAGTCGATGACCTCCGGGAACTGCCGCTGCAGGAAGGGCACGAACACCTCGTTGAGCGCGACGCCGAGCATCGCCGGCTCGTCCGGCGGCTTGCCGGTGTAGGTGCTGTGGTAGACGGCGTCCCTGCGCATGGTGATGCGCTCGACGGTGAACACCGGGAAACGGTCGACCTCGTTGTAGTAGCCGGTGTGGTCACCGAAGGGCCCCTCCTCCGCCGTCTCGCCCGGCGTCAGGTGGCCCTCGAGGATGATCTCGGCGTGCGCCGGCACCTGCAGGTCGCTGCCGATGGCGCGTGCCAACTCGGTGCGGCCGCCGCGCAGCAGTCCGGCGAACTGGTATTCGGACAAGGTATCCGGCACCGGCGTCACCGCGCCGAGCGTGGTGGCCGGGTCGGCGCCCAACGCCACGCACACCGGGTAGGGCTTGCCCGGATGGAGTTCGCAATGGTCGCGGTAGTCGAGCGCGCCGCCACGGTGCGCAAGCCAACGCATGATGAGCTTGTTGCGCCCGAGCACCTGCTGGCGGTAGATGCCGAGGTTCTGCCGCTTCTTGCGCGGACCGCGGGTGATGGTGAGCCCCCAGGTGAGCAGCGGGCCGACGTCACCGGGCCAGCAGGTCTGGATCGGCAGCGCATCGAGGTCGACCGCGTCGCCCTCGATCACCAGCTCCTGGCACGGCGGCTTGCGGATCACCCTAGGTGCCATCGACCAGATCTTGCCGATCAGCGGCAGTGTGTCCCAGACCTGCCGCAGGCTCCTGGGCGGTTCCGGCTCCTTGAGGTAGGACAGCGTCTTGCCGATCTCGCGCAGGCGCTGCCGCCAGTCATCGCCCTCGATACCCATGCCGAGCGCAACCCGCTGTGGCGTTCCGAAGAGATTGCCGAGCACCGGCATGCGGTGGCCCACCACGTTCTCGAACAGCACCGCCGGACCGCCGCGCTTGAGCAGGCGGTCACAGAACTCCGTCATCTCGAGCACCGGGCTCACCGGCTCGCGGATGCGGATGAGCTGGCCGTTGGCCTCCAGATGCGCGACGAAGTCGCGCAAGTCGCGATACCTCATGCCGGCTTGAGGATGACCAGGAACACCACGGCGAACAGCGCCAGCACCGGGACCTCGTTGAACCAGCGGTACCAGACGTGGCTGCGGACATTGGCACCGGCACGGAAGCGCCGCAGGATGGCAGCACAGACGTGGTGATAGCCGACCAGGCCGACGACGATGGCCAGCTTGATGTGCATCCACAAGGCGCCCGCGCCGATGCCGTAGTGCAGCCAGAGCGCCAGACCGAAGGCGAGGGTCAGCCACATCAGCGGACCGATGAAGCGCAACAGCTTGCCGGCCATCAGCAGCAGCCGCTCACGCTCGGCCTCGCTGCCCTCGGGAACCATGGCCAGATTGACGAAGATGCGCGGCAGATAGAACAGACCGGCGAACCAGCTGGTCATGAAGATGATGTGCAGGGCTTTGACGGTGAGCATGTCGCCAAGGGAGCGTGCCGATGCGCGAGTCTAGCCCGACAGGGTGGGGTGGTGGCGGGCGGGCCTCAGTCCACCCGCAGTCGCTCGACCACCTCGCCGCGCAGCAGGTGCCGATCGACGATCTCGTCGAGGTCCTCGATGTCGACATAGCGGTACCAGACCGCCTCCGGATAGATCACCAGCAAGGGCCCGAGGTCGCAGCGGTCGAGGCAGCCGGCCTTGTTGACGCGGACCTTGCCCGGCCCGGCAAGACCGAGCGCCTTGACCCGCGCCTTGGTGTGCTCGAAGGCCTGGTGCGAGCCGCAGTCGGCGCAGCAGCCTTCGCCCGGCTCGCGCTGGTTGAGGCAGAAGAACACGTGGTGCGAGAAGTGGTTCGGGGCACCGGACATGGCTCGTCTCAGGGCAGGTTGGACTTGGCGCAGCTGCCGCGCGAGCTCTCCAGCGGGTAGCGGCGGGCGTTGTCGGCAAGCTTGGCTTCGGCGGCGGCCAGCAGGTCGACGCCCTGTACCTGTGCCAGGCGAAGCAGGTAGAGGAAGACATCTGCCATCTCGCGGGCGACCGCTTCTCGCGTCTGCGCCGGGAGCGTGGAACTCTGCTCCGGTGTCAGCCACTGGAAGTGCTCGAGCAGCTCGGCGGCCTCGACGATCAGTGCCGCTGCGAGGTTCTTGGGGGTGTGGAACTGACCCCAGTCGCGCTCTTCGGCAAAGCCTCGCAGCGTGGCCTCGAGTCGGCGCAGACGATCCGGGAGGTCGGCGCTGGTCGTCGGCGCCGCGCCGGCATCTGCGGTGAGGGCGCCCGACGCGCAGGCGGTGGCGCTCACTGCGGCAGGACCTCATCGTCGCTGGTGAGCACTCGCTGCACCAGCAGCGAGTGGATGCGCCGGCTGTCGGCCCGCAGCACCTGGAACTGGAAGCCACCGACGGTGACCCGCTCACCGCGCTTCGGCACCCGCCCAAGGGCTCGCACCACCAAGCCCCCGAGCGTGTCGACCCCGTCGAGCGGCAGATCGGCGAGCAGCATCTCGTTGAAGTCGGCGATCTCGGTCTGGGCCTTGCAGCGGTAGCAGCCCGGACGCTCCTCGACGATGTTGTCCTCGTCCTCGTCGTAGTCGTACTCGTCGTCGATGTCGCCGACGATCTGTTCGAGCACGTCCTCGATGGTCACCAACCCGGCGACGCCACCGTACTCGTCGACCACCACGGCCATGTGGTTGCGGTTGGCGCGAAAGTCGCGCAACAGCATGTTGAGGCGCTTGCTCTCCGGCACGAACACCGCCGGACGCAGCATCTCGCGCACGTCGAAGTTCTCCTCGGCGTAGAAGCGCAGTACGTCCTTGGCCAACAGGATGCCGAGCACCTTGTCGCGCTCGCCCTCGAACACCGGGAAACGGGAGTGCGCCGTCTCGAGGACGAAGGGGATGAAGGTCTCGGGCGCATCGGCGATGTCGATCATGTCCATCTGCGCACGCGGCACCATGACATCGCGCACTGCCATCTCCGACATGGCGAGCGCGCCCTCGATGATGGAGAGGGCATCGCTGTCGATGAGATGCCGCTCGTAGGCGGAGTGGAGGAGTTCGATGAGCTGCTCGCGGTCCTCCGGCTCGCGCAACAGCAGCGCACTGAGCCGGTCGAGCAGGCCCGGTTTGTGACTCGGGTCGTCCATGCGTGGTTTCAGCCCTGCTCCGGCGCGGCCTGGCCGCGGTCGGCATAGGGGTCGGGGATTCGCATGCGCTCGAGGATAGCGCGTTCCAGCGATTCCATCATGGCGGCGGACGCATCCTCCTCATGGTCATGGCCCTGCAGGTGGAGTACGCCGTGGACCAGCAGATGGGCATAGTGGTGACGCAGCGGCTTGCCCTGTGCCAGCGCCTCGGCACGCACCAGCGGTGCGCAGAGCAGGAGGTCGCCTTCAGCCGGCATCGCGCCCGGTGCGCTGTAGACGAAGGTCAGCACGTTGGTGGCACGGTCCTTGCCGCGGAACTCGTGGTTGAGTCGCCGCGCCTCGTCCTCATCGACCAGGCGCACGGTGAGCGTGGCATCGCCGGCCAGCGCGGCGGCCACCCAGCGCCGGATCTGGGCGCGCGCGGGCAGGTCGGCATCGCCACTGGCGTACTGGACGACGAGCCGCAGGCGGTGGGACGGGGCGGGCGGTCGGCCGCCCGCGGCACGCCGAGCGGGCTTGGTCACGCTACTCCGCCGGCCCGCGCCGGGCGTCGTGACGGTCGTAGGCCTCGACGATGCGTGCCACCAGCGGGTGGCGCACCACATCCTCGGCGGTGAAGTTGCAGAAGGCGATGCCACGCACCTTGGCCAGCACCTGCCGGGCGTCGACCAGACCGCTGCGCTGCCGCGGCCCGAGATCGATCTGCGTCACGTCGCCGGTGATCACCGCCCGGCTACCGAAGCCGATGCGGGTGAGGAACATCTTCATCTGCTCGGGCGTGGTGTTCTGCGCCTCGTCGAGGATGACGAAGCTCTGGTTGAGCGTGCGGCCGCGCATGTAGGCCAGCGGCGCGACCTCGATGGTGCCCTTCTCGAACAGGCGCGCGACCTTGTCGAATCCCATCAGGTCGTAGAGCGCGTCGTACAGCGGCCGCAGGTAGGGGTCGACCTTCTGCGCCAGGTCGCCGGGCAGGAAGCCGAGCTTCTCTCCGGCCTCCACCGCCGGTCGCACCAGCACGATGCGGCGCACCAGGTCGCGTTCCAGCGCATCGACGGCACAGGCCACGGCGAGGTAGGTCTTGCCGGTGCCGGCCGGACCCACGCCGAAGGTGACGTCGTGTGCGAGCATCTGCCGGATGTAATGCTCCTGATGCGGCGTGCGCCCGCGCAGATCGGTGCGGCGGGTGCGCAGCATGGGCACCTCGTCGTCGGCCTCGGGCGCGCGCGGCGCCAGGTGGCGGGACTCGATCAAACCGAGTTGCACGTCATCCACGCCGAGCGGCTGCTGCGCCCTTGCGTAGAACTGCTGCAGCACCTGCGCTGCCTGCTCGCCGGCCTCCCCCCGCACGGTGAAGCGCTCACCACGCCGAGAGATGCTGACATCGAGAGCGGCCTCGATCTGGCGCAGGTTCTCGTCCATCGCACCGCACAGGTTGGCGAGCCGGAGGTTGTCGACCGGCTCGAAGCGCAACTCGAGAGGCGGAGCGGTCATGTCAAGCGTGCAGCGCTCGCGGAGACTGCACCGGGACGCGGGTGTCGGTGGTGGGCGGGGCTTCCACCGGGACGCGGGTGGTAGCGGCAGGCGGGGCTTCCACCGGGACGCGTTTTTCCGGGACAAGCCCGGAACAAAACGCTTTCCCGATGCGCCCCGCCAGCAACGGTCAGCGGAGCACCAAGACCCTCCGCCGGCGGCCCCCGTCGGGTTTCCTTTTCGAAGCGACCTTCGAGCGCAGCGAGCGGGAGCCCAATAAAAGCTGTGAACCAGGTCAAGTGAAACCCGAGGTAGTGGGCCGCCCGCCACCGGTTCTCGCAGGCCGCCCACCACCGGCTCTCGCGGGCCGCCCACCACCGGCTCTCACGAGCCACCCGCGAGCAGACGCCTGCCGGCTTCACTCCTGCACCACCAGTTCGCCGCGCAGCGAGTGCGGGTAGGCGTGCGTGATGCGCAGCTCGACGAAGCTGTGCATCAGGCGATCGCGGGCCAAGCCGTGCGGGACGGCGAAGTTGACCACCCGGTTGTTGTCGGTCCGCGCCGCAAGCTCGCTGGCGTCTTTCTTGGCCGGCGCCTCGACCAGTGCGCGCTGCACGCTGCCGACCATGGCACCACTGATGCGGTCGGCCTGAGCCTGGACCCTTGCCTGCAGACGCATCAGCCGCTCCACCTTGACCTCATGCGGGGTGTCGTCAGGCAACTCGGCGGCAGGCGTGCCCGGCCGGCGCGAATAGATGAAGCTGAAGCTCTGGTCGAAATCGAGTTCCTCGATCAGACGCAGGGTGGCCTCGAAGTCAGCCTCGGTCTCGCCAGGGAAGCCGACGATGAAATCGGATGAGAGGCAGAGGCCCGGCCGGACCCTGCGCAGCCGGCGGATGATCGACCTGTACTCCATCGCCGTGTGGCCGCGCTTCATCGCCGCCAGGATGCGGTCGGACCCGCTCTGCACCGGCAGGTGCAGGTGGCTCACCAGCTTGGGGCAGTTGGCGTAGACGTCGACCAGACGCTGCGTCATCTCGCGCGGGTGGCTGGTGGTGTAGCGGATGCGCTCGATGCCTTCGATGTCCTGAACCAGTTCAAGCAGGAGTGCAAAGTCCGCAGGTCCCTGCACCTGCCCCTCGAGGCCGTGCGTCGCGCCGCGATAGGCGTTGACGTTCTGCCCGAGCAGCGTCACCTCCCTGACCCCGCGCTCGGCGAGGTCGGTGATCTCCGCCAGCACATCGAGCAGCGGCCGCGAGACCTCCTCGCCACGGGTGTAGGGCACGACACAGAAGCTGCAGTACTTGCTGCAGCCCTCCATGATCGAGACGAAGGCGCCGGCACCCTCGACGCGCGCCGGCGGCAGTCGATCGAACTTCTCGATCTCGGGGAAGCTGGTGTCGACGGCAGCGCACCCGGTGCGCCGGCGCTGCGCGATCAGCTCGGGCAGACGATGCAGGGTCTGTGGACCGAACACCAGATCGACGTAGCGTGCCCGGCGGACGATGGCCTCGCCCTCCTGACTGGCTACACAGCCACCGACGCCGACCAGCACCTCTGGGTTGGCCTGCTTGTACTCTCGGATCCAGCCCAGGTCGGTGAACACCTTCTCCTGCGCCTTCTCGCGCACCGAGCAGGTGTTGAAGAGGATGACCTGGGCCTGCTGCGGGTCGTCGGTCGCCGTCATGCCGTACTCGGCCTCGAGCACGTCACCCATGCGGGCCGAGTCGTACTCGTTCATCTGACACCCATAGGTCTTGATGAAGTACTTGCCGGCCATGCGGGTCTGGCGGGTGGCCTCGGAGTGGGCGGGTCGCTGCGAAGCGAGCGCTTACTTAAGCTTCAGCGTGCCCTGGGCCGGCTTGCAGTCCACCGCACCCATGGAAACGAGGTCGCGGGAGATCATCTCGCGCGCCTGCACCGCTTGCACCGGGCAGACGTAGTTGCCATTGACCAGTGCCTCCATCTGCTCCCTGCGCTTGGCATCGAAGGTCTTGCCGATGGCAGCCAGGTCGGCAGACCTGGCACCGCAACGCTGACCGAAGTCGAGCAGGCTCTTGCGCAGGTCGCCGGAGTTGGTGACACCGCAGAGCTCATACTGCGCCGACTTGCGCGCGATCATCTGCGCCGACTGCTTGGCCTGTTCCAGTTCGGCGGCGGACATCGCCCCCGCCGAGAGTGGCGCGAGGGCGATGAGGCCAAACAGACAGGCGACAACGAGGCTTCTCATGGTGGCCAGTATAATCGATGACCATGAGTGCCGCCGACCCGAGACCCACTGCGGACCGCACCGAGACGCGCAGACGTGAACTCGCGCGGCAGGTGATCGATACCGAGGCCGCGGCCGTAGCCGCATTGGGTGACCGCATCGATGACGGATTCATGTCCGCCCTCGACATCCTCCTCGCATGCCGCGGACGTGTGATCGTCTCCGGCATGGGCAAGTCCGGGCACATCGCGCGCAAGCTCGCCGCGACCTTCGCCAGCACCGGCACACCTGCGCACTTCGTTCATCCGGCAGAGGCGGCGCACGGCGACCTCGGCATGATCACCGGCGACGACGTTCTGGTCGCCCTCTCCAACAGCGGCGAGTCGGACGAGCTGGCGGTCATCGTGCCCTTGGTCAAGCGGCAGGGTGCCAGACTCATCGCGCTCACCGGCAACCCGGGTTCCTCGCTGGCTCGCCAGGCCGATGCCCACCTCGATACCAGCGTCACCGCCGAAGCCTGCCCGCTCGGGCTGGCTCCGACCGCGAGCACCACCGCCGCCCTCGCGATGGGCGACGCGCTGGCGGTGACACTGCTCGACGCGCGCGGATTCGGGCCGGAGGATTTCGCCCGCTCGCACCCGGGTGGCGTGCTCGGCCGCAGACTCCTGACGCGGGTGCGTGACGTCATGCGCAGCGGAAAGGCGATCCCGATGGTGCCGGCGAAGGCGAGCATCGGCGAGGCGGTACTGGAGATCTCGCGCAAGGGTCTGGGCATGACCGCCGTGATGGACCATGGGCGCCTGGTCGGCATCTTCACCGATGGCGACCTGCGACGACTCATCGCCGACGGCGTGGCGCGACTCGACGGACCGGTGAGCGAAGCCATGACGCGTGCCCCACGCACCATCGGCGAGGACGCGCTGGCGGTCGATGCCGTGACGCTGATGGAGCAGCGCCGCATCAGCCAGCTGTTGGTCACCGATGACGCCGGTCGTGTCAGCGGTGCGCTGAACATGCATGACCTGTTCCAGGCCAAGGTCGTCTAGAGGATCCCGGGAGGGGATATGCAGGAAGCCTACGAGCGCGCCAGACAAGTGCGATTGGTCATCTTCGATGTCGACGGCGTGCTCACCGATGGCCGCATCTTCCTCAACGATGCGGGCGAGGAGACCAAGGGCTTCCACTCACGCGACGGGCACGGCATGAAGCTGCTCAAGCAGGCTGGACTGGAGACCGCCATCATCTCCGGGCGCACGGCTCGCTGCGTCGAGGTGCGTGCCAGCGGTCTGGACGTTGGCGTGCTGTATCAAGGCGTCGAGGACAAGCTCGCGGTCTACGAGGAACTGTTGCGGCGCACCGGACTCACGCCGGAGCAGACGGCCTACATCGGCGACGACGTGGTCGACCTCCCGGTGATGCGGCGTTGCGGCTTTGCCGCTTGCGTGCCCGAGGCACCGGAGGTAGTGCGCGCCCATGCGCACTACATCTGCCGCTTGCCAGGCGGACTCGGCGCCGTGCGTGAGTGGTGCGAGATGATCCTGCGTGCGCAGGGCCGCTTCGATCAGGCGCTGGCGCGCTACCTGGCCTGAACGACGGATGCCGCTGCGGTGAGTGACCGTCCCGCGCTGTGGTTCCCGCTCGTACTGCTCGCCGCACTGGCGGCACTGACGACATGGCTCGACCTTCAGGTGCGCAACAGCATGACCGAGGCCGCGAACCGCGACCGTCACGATCCGGACACCATCCTCCACGACTTCGTCACCCACCAGACCGACCACACGGGGCGTGTCGAAACGACGCTCAGTGCGCACACCATGCGTCGCTTCATGGATGACCAGAGCAGCGAGTTCGAGCAGCCCAAGGTCGTGCGCCGGGACGCCAAGGGCGTACTGCTCGACATCCGCAGCGACCGTGGCCGAGCCTCCGGGGACCGCAAGACCCTTGAGTTCGAGGGCCGTGTGACTCTGCACCAGAGCGGCTCGGTCAAGACGCCGGCGAAGATGGAGACGACCTACCTCCGGGTCTTGCCACAGAAGAATCTGGCGCTGACCGACGCGCCGGTGCGCTTCACCAGCGCCGGCACCCTTGTCACGGGGCATGGATTAGACTTCGACCTCGACGCCCGGACTGTGAAGATCCGTTCGCGGGTCAAAGTCACCTACCGTCCGTCCAGAGACCATGCCGCCACCCCTCCGACCCCTGCTCCGCGCCATGCTGGCCGCAGCGCTGATCGCCGCTTCGACCGCTAGCCCGCTCGCCCGCGCCGAGAAGGCCGACCGCGACAAGCCGGTAGAGATCGAGGCTGACACCGCAGACCGGGACGAGAAGACCAAGACCACGCTGTTCCGCGGCAACGTGGTCATCACCCAGGGGACGCTGGTCATCCGTGGCGACAAGGTCACCGTGCGCGAGGAGAGCAGCGGCCGGCAGACCGCCACCGCGCTGGGTGATCCAGCCACCTTTCGCCAGAAACGCGACGGCAGCGACGAATACGTCGAAGGACGCGGGCAGCGCATGGACTTCGACAGCCAGTCGCAGATCCTGCAGATCCACGACAACGCGGAAGTCAAGCGGGGTGATGACTGGATGCGCGGGCAATACATCGAATACAACGGCAACAACAGTACCTACCGCGCCATCGGCCAGGGGCAGCGCCCCGGGGCCACCCCGGCCGATGCTGGCGGAGGGCGGGTACGTGCCGTGATCCAACCGCGCAAGACGACGTCCGAAACACCTTCGCGATGAGAACGCTGGCCGCGCAACGGCTCTGCAAGCGCTACAAGGCGCACACCGTGGTCGAGGACGTCTCGTTCCGGGTCGATGCCGGTGAAGTGGTCGGACTGCTGGGCCCGAACGGTGCCGGGAAGACGACCTGCTTCTACATGGTGGTCGGACTGACGCCCGTCGACGGTGGACGCATCACGCTGGACGGACGCGATATCACGCACGAACCGATGCACGTCCGTGCCCGCCTGGGGCTCGGTTATCTGCCGCAGGAGGCGTCTATCTTCCGCCGCATGACGGTCGCCGAGAACGTCCGCGCCATCCTTGAGCTTGCCCATGACGATGAGGACTGGATCGCGGAGCGCACGCTCGCGCTGCTCCGCGACCTGCGCGTCGAGCACCTCGCCGAGGCATCCGCCGTGAGTCTCAGCGGTGGCGAGCGCCGGCGAGTCGAGATCGCCCGTGCGCTGGCCACGGAGCCACGTTTTGTGTTGCTCGACGAGCCCTTCGCCGGCATCGACCCGATCGCAGTCATCGATATCCAGAACATCATCGCCTTCCTGCGCGAGCGCGGCATCGGCGTACTCATCACCGACCACAACGTCCGCGAGACGCTCGACATCTGTGACCGCGCCTGCATCATCAGCGAGGGCCATGTCCTCGCCAGCGGCGAACCGGCGCTGATCGTCGAGAACCCGGATGTGCGACGGGTCTACCTCGGCGACCGTTTTCGCCTCTAGCATCCGGCACCCGGTCGATGAAACAGACCCTGCAACTGCGCACCAGCCAGCAGCTGGCACTCACCCCGCAGTTGCAGCAGTCGATCCGCCTGCTGCAGATGTCGACGCTGGAACTGGACGCCGAGCTCGACCGCGTACTCGAGGAGAACCCGATGCTCGAGCGCGCCGAGCCGGGCGAGGCCGACGAGCTGCTGCCGCTGCTGGCTGCATCCCTGGCCGCACAGGGCACGGCCCCCGATAGCGGCGGGGCCGCAACCGACCTCGGCAGCGAAGCGGGGGCACCCGAGACCCCATCGGCGGAGGCCGGCGATGAGGAAACCACCCTGCTCTGGGAGGGCGCCTCGGGCGGCGGCGACGAGGACGAGGATGGTCTCGAGCGCCGGATGGCCGCGGTGCCGAGCCTGCGCGAGCACCTCATCTGGCAGGTGCAGATGTCGCAGTTGGCAGACGATGACCGGCAGCTGGTGCTTTGGCTGATCGAGGCGGTGGACGAGGACGGCTACCTGACGCAGAGCCTGGACGAGTTGTTGGCGGCAGCCAACGGTCTGGCGGCGGCCGATCAGGATGGGTCGGCCAGTCCACCGGAGGCCGCCGCACCGGCCGTCGAAGCCGATGCGCTGCGGGTCGCACTGCGTTACCTGCAGACTCTCGATCCACCCGGGGTCGGGGCACGCGACCTGGCCGACTGCCTCGCCATCCAGCTCGAGGCACTGCCGGACGATACGCCGCATCGCGAAGCGGCCCTGCGACTGGTACGTGGACACCTCGATGCCCTCGCCAGCCGCGACTTCGCCGCGTTGCGGCGCGCGCTCGCTTGCGACGAGGCGACCTTGCGTGCGGTGCAGGCGCTGGTCACCGGCCTCAACCCGCGGCCGGGTGCGGCCTTCGGCGCGGCGGACACGCGCTACGTGGTGCCGGATGTACGGGTCGTGCGCAGCGGACGCAGCTGGGTCGCGCGGCTGAATGCGGATGCCGTGCCGCGACTGCGCGTCAATCGCACCTATGCCGAAATGCTGGCTCGCAGCCGCAGCCAGGGTAGCGAGCTGGGTGGCCGCCTGCAGGAGGCACGCTGGATGCTGCGTAACGTCCAGCAGCGTTTCGAGACCATCCTGCGCGTCTCGCAGGCCATCGTCACGCGCCAGCAGGGCTTCCTGGAACATGGCGAGGTGGCGATGCGGCCGTTGGTGCTGCGCGAGATCGCCGAGGCCCTGGGGCTGCATGAATCCACGGTCAGTCGGGTCACCACCCAGAAGTACATGCTGACCCCGCGTGGCCTGTTCGAACTCAAGTTCTTCTTTGGCAGCCACGTCGCTACGGAGACCGGCGGAGCCGCATCCTCGACCGCGATCCGCGCGCTGATCCGCCAGCTCATCGCCAGCGAGAACAGCCGCCAACCCCTGTCGGACAGCCAGCTCGCCGAGATCCTCGGCAGGCAAGGTATCATCGTGGCACGTCGCACCGTCGCCAAGTATCGGGAATCGCTCCAGATCCCGGCGGTCTCACTGCGAAGGTCGCTGTGATTCCGCACCCCGCCGCAAACCCGAAGGAGAAGATGTCATGAACCTGAGCGTCGCCGGTCACCATGTCGAGGTCACGCCACCGATCCGCCAGTATCTGGAGGAGAAACTCGACCGCGTACTGCGCCATTTCGACGACGTGACCACCGTGAACGTGGTGCTATCGGTGGAGAAGCTGCAGCAGAAGGCGGCAGCGACGCTCCATGTGCGCGGTCGCGACCTGCACGCGGAAGCCGTGGACCAGGACCTGTATGCATCGATCGACGCCCTGGCGGACAAGCTCGACCGTGAGGTCATCCGCCACAAGGAGAAACACCAGAACCACCACGGTGCCGGCATCAAGCGACAGCCGCTCGCCGACTGACGACCGGTTGCGGACGCATGAGCACACTGGCCGAACTGCTGCGCCCGCAGAATATCGAACTTGATCTTGCGGTGGCCGACAAGTCCGCCTTGTTCGTGCACCTTGCCGAGCGCGGAGCGCCCCTCTCCGGGGTCGCACAGGCGACGGTGCTCGACAGTCTGAGGGAACGCGAGAACGCCGGTTCCACGGGGCTCGGCATGGGTGTCGCCATCCCCCACGGACGGCTCAAGGGCCTCAGGGGCGGTGTGGTGCTGTTCAGCCGGCTTGCCACACCGATCGACTTCGACAGCCCGGACGGCAAGCCGGTATCACTGGTCTTCACGCTGCTGGTCCCGGCCAACGCCGAGGACCTGCACCTGCAACTGCTCGGTGAACTGGCGCAGAACCTCGGTTCTTCTGCCTTCCGCCAGCGCCTTGCCGAGGCGGCAGACCCGGCCTCGGTGCTGAGCGCCTTCGCCACCAGCGAGGCCTGAATGTCGAGCGTCTCGGTCGCCCAGCTGGTCGCCGACAATCAGACCAAGCTCGGACTACGTTGGGTGCTGTCGGATCGCGCCAACGAGCGACGCATCGACAGCGAGTCACTGGTCAACTCGCCGAACGGGCTGGTCGGCCACCTCAACTTCATCCATCCCAACTGGATCCAGGTGCTCGGCGCCACTGAACTCGCATACCTCGCGAGCCTCGACGCGAGCCTGCTCGAGACCCACTTCGACCAGCTCTTCGCCGCAAGGCCACTGTTGCTGGTGATCGCCGACAACGCCGAGGTTCCGGGCTTCGTCGATGCGGCCTGCCGCCGTACCGGGACCCTGCTGGCGGCATCCGACCAGCCCACCATCCCGTTCATGACGCTGCTGCGAAACTACCTCACGCTGCGTCTGGCGCAGTCGACCAGCGTGCATGGCGTATGTCTGGATGTGTTGGGGATGGGTGTGATCATCACCGGCGATTCGGGCTCCGGAAAGAGTGAGCTCGGCCTCGAGCTGATCTCGCGCGGGGCAGGACTGGTCGCCGACGACGTCGTCGACATCTACCGCATCGGGCCGGATACCTTGCAGGCGCGCTGCCCCACCCTGCTGCGCGATTTCCTCGAGGTGCGCGGGCTCGGCGTACTCAACATCCGCACCATCTTCGGCGAGACCTCGGTGCGGCCCAACAAGAACGTCCGTCTGATCATCCATCTGGCCAGCGTGCGCCACGTCGACCAGGCCCCACTCGAAAGGCTGCCGCTGAACGCCAGCGTGGTCGACATCCTCGGCGTCAAGATCGCCAAGGTGACGATCCCGGTGGCGCCAGGACGCAACCTCGCGGTGCTGGTGGAGGCCGCAGTGCGCAACACCGTGCTGCAGTTGCGCGGTATCGACAGCAATCGCGAACTCGCCGAACGGCAGGCCAAGATGATCGCCGGCAACGAGTGAGCGGCGACGGCGCCCTCGACATCCTGCTGGTCACCGGCCAGTCCGGCGCCGGCAAGAGTGTCGGTCTGCGTACGCTCGAAGATGTCGGCTTCTACTGCGTCGACAACATCCCGGCCGGGCTGCTGGCCGACCTCGTGCTGCGCATCGGGCGCGACGTCGTTGCGCCGTTGGCCATCGGCGTCGATACCCGCAGCGCGATCGCCGAGGGCAGCGGCTTCGGCAGCCTGCCGGAACAGATCGATGCCTTGCGTGCGGCCGGCCATTCGGTGCGCGTGTTGTTCCTCGAGGCCCGGCCCGAGGTTCTGGCACGACGCTTCTCCGAGACCCGCCGCCCACACCCGATGCAGGACACCGTGCGCACGCTTGCCGAGACCATCGCGCTGGAGCGCACCCGACTCGGGGCGGTGGCCGCCTTGGCCCATCACATCGACAGTTCCGACGCCAGCACGGCGCAACTCGCGTCCTGGGTACGCGAGTTCGCTGGTACGCCGGCGACCCGCTTCCACGTCCTGTTCCAGTCGTTCGGCTTCAAGCACGGCACGCCGCTGGGCATGGACCTGGTGTTCGACGTGCGCTGCCTGAAGAACCCACACTACGATCCGGCGCTGCGTCCACAGAGCGGGCGCGACCCCGGGGTGGCGACATTCCTCGCCGCGGATGCCACGGTACAGGCCATGCGATGCGATATCGCCGGCTTCCTCGCCAACTGGCTACCGCGTTACCGGGAGGAGCCGCGCAGTTACCTCACGGTCGGCATCGGCTGCACCGGAGGCCGGCATCGTTCGGTGTGGCTGGCCGAGCGCCTGGCCGAGGACTGTGCCGGTGCGGCCACCGTGCAGATCCGCCATCGTGACATCGGGCGGGGCGTGACGTGACCCGACCAGTGGTCATGCATCCGGCAACGCCGCGACAGGATCCCTGCGGATGATGACGACTGGCGCTCCGGCGCGCCGCGTGGTCGTGGCCTGGAGCGGCGCCTCGGGGATCGCCTACGGGCTGCGTCTGGTGGAGGTCCTGCTGGCCGCCGGAGTGCGGGTCGAACTGGTCTATTCGGCAGTCACACAGGTCGTGGCGCGACAGGAGTTGGACCTCAGCCTTCCGGCAGCTCCCGATGCCGCTGCTGCGGCGCTGCGCGAGCGCTTCGCGGCCGGCGAGGCGCTGCAGGTCTATGGCCGCGAGGCATGGTTCGCGCCGATCGCCTCCGGATCGAATGCGGCCGACGCCATGGTGGTCTGCCCCTGCAGCATGGGCACGCTGGCGGCGATCGCACAGGGACTCGCCAAGAACCTGATCGAACGTGCCGCCGATGTCATGCTCAAGGAGCGCCGCCCGCTGGTCCTGGTGCCGCGGGAGACGCCGCTGTCGGCCATCCACCTCGAGAACATGCTGCGCCTGTCGCGCGCAGGCGCCTGCCTGCTGCCGGCCAATCCGGGCTTCTACCACCGACCGCAGAGCGTCGCGGACCTGATCGACTTCATCGTCATGCGGGTCTGTGACCAGATCGGTGTCGCCACCGACCTGCTGCCGCGGTGGGGCGCTGCCGACGCTGAGACCGACTGAAGGGCTGCCAGACCCAGAGCTTCGGCAGGCGGGGGGCGGGGCTTCCACCGGGACGCGGGTGGTGGTGGCAGGCGGGGCTTCCACCGGGACGCGGGTGGTGGTGGCAGGCGGGGCTTCCACCGGGACGCGGGTGGTAGTGCTAGGCGGGGCTTCCACCGGGACGCGTTTTTCCGGGACAAGCCCGGAACAAAACGCTTTCCCGATGCGCCCCGCCAGCGACGGTCAGTGGGAGTGGCCGGGCGGGCCTTCCATCGGGACGCGTTTTTCCGGGACAAGCCCGGAACAAAACGCTTTCCCGATGCGCCCCGCCAGCAACGGTCATCGGAGCACCAAGACCCTCCGCCGGCGGCCCCCGTCGGGTTTCCTTTTCGAAGCGACCTTCGAGCGCAGCGAGCGGGAGCGAGAACAAGTGAAACCCGAGGTAGTGGGCCGCCCGCCACCGGTTCTCACAGGTCGCCCACCACGCGTTCCAGCGAGCCACCCACCACCGGCTCGAATGGGACGCCTCAGTCCTCCGCCCCGATGCCTAGCGCCGCTGCCCGGCTCGCGGCGAGCTGCGCAGATCCGGGCTGGCGAGCCAGCCAATCGCTGGTCTGCTCGCCGATCATGCGCTCCAGTGCGTCGATCCAGTCGCTGCGGTCATTGAGACAAGGGATGTAGTGGAACTCGCCGCCACCATGCGTGAGGAACTCCTCGCGGCCCTCCATGGCGATCTCCTCGAGCGTCTCCAGGCAATCGGCGACGAAGCCGGGGCACACGACATCGACGCGACCAACCCCCGCCTCGGCCAGTTCGACCAGGGTCGGCGCGGTGTAGGGCTTGAGCCACTCGGCCTTGCCGAAACGTGACTGGAAACAGACCCGCCAGCGGCCGTCGGCAAGGCCCAGCCGCTGCGCCAGAAGACGGCCGGTCTTGTGGCACTCGCAGTGGTACATGTCGCCGAGATCGAGAGACCGCCGCGGGACGCCATGGAAACTCATCACCAGGCGGTCCGGCTCACCATGTACCGCCCAGTACTCGCGGATGCTGGCGGCCAAGGCATCGATGTAGTCGGGCCGATCGTGGAAGTTGCGCAGCAGACGCAGTTCCGGCACCACACGGCGGGACTTGAGCGCCTCGAACACGGCATCGGCGACCGAGGCGGTGGTGCTGCCGGCGAACTGTGGGTAGAGGGGAACCACCAACAGACGGTCACAGTGCAGGACGCGCAGGCTGGCGATGGCTTCTGCGACCTGCGGACGGCCGTAACGCATGGCGTAGTCGATCACGACCGCGCCACCGAAGCGGTGCTCGAGCCGCTGTTTCAGCTGCGCGACCACACGCTCGGTATGGACCCGCAGCGGCGAACCCTCGGCAGTCCAGATCGAAGCGTACTTGGCAGCCGAGGCGCGCGGCCGTAGCGGAAGGATGATGAGGTTGAGGATGAACCACCAGATGGCGCGCGGGATCTCGACCACCCGCGGATCCCACAGGAACTCGGCGAGGTAGCGGCGCAGCGCGGGAGCGGTGGGCGCGTCCGGCGTGCCGAGGTTCACCAGCAGGACCCCGATGCGCGGCATGTCGCCATGGGAGAAAGCCGGCTCGGGCAGATAGCGGGACATGGCGGATACCGGAAGAGTGCGGAGGCTCAGACGACGCGGCGCCGGAGCGGTTCCATCGACTGGTTTGGTCCGCCAACAAGCACTGGACGGCGGACCCCGCTGGTCGCTCGGCGTGGCCGCACGGTCCGGCCGACCGGGCTCACGCTGCCGACAGCGCGCTCGAAAGCAGCCGTGCCGTCACATCGACGATGGGGATGACACGCTCGTAGGCCATGCGCGTCGGACCGATGACACCGAGCGTACCGACCACCTCGCCATCGACTTCATAGGGCGCGGTAACGATACTGCACTCGTCGAGAGCAGTCACTCCCGACTCGCCGCCGATGAAGATCTGCACCCCCTGCGCCTGGGCACTCGCCTCGAAGATGCGCAACAGGCCGGTCTTGGTCTCGAACACTTCGAACAGACGGCGCAGATTGGCGAGGTCGGCGGTGAGGTCGTCGGCGCGCAGCAGGTTGCCCTCGCCGGAGATGACGCAGTCCCCGGCCGATTGCGTGTGCCCGGTGGCGAGTACGGCAGCCATCAGCGTCTGCATGTCTTCGCGCAGGGCGTGCAGTTCCTCACGCAGACGACGCTGCATCTGGCTCAGGGTCTGTCCGCCGAAGTGCTGGTTGAAGTAGTTGGCGGCTTCGACCAGACCTGACGGGGACGGCTGCTCGCTGAGATGGATGATGCGGTTCTGTACATCGCCGTCGGTGGTGATCAGCACCAGCAGGACACGCCGCCCGGACAGCTGGATGAACTCGATCTGGCGGATCGCCGGCTCGACCTTGCGAGTGACGCTGACCACCCCGGCAAAGCGCGAGAGCTCCGACAGCACCTGCGAAGCGGTGCTGATGAGTTGCTGTGGGTTGGCGGGGGCCAACTTGCCCTCCACGCGCTCGATCTGGGCGCGGTCCAGTGGCTGCACGGTGAGCAGACTGTCGACGAAGACGCGGTAGCCGCGCGGCGTCGGCACGCGACCGGCGGAGGTATGCGGACTGGTGATGTAGCCGAGTTCCTCGAGATCGGCCATGACATTGCGAACCGTGGCCGCGGACAGGTCAAGCCCGGAGTGACGCGAAAGGGTGCGTGAGCCGACCGGCTGGCCATCAGCGATGTACTGCTCAACGAGAAGTTTGAGCAGGATCTGGGCGCGGTCATTGAGCATGCGATGCAGTGTAGCAGGGGGGGCGTCGGCTTCAGAGGCGCCGGTGCACTCCGGCTCGCCGGTCAGATGGCCGATGGAGGGCCGGGGGGCTTGTGGTTTAATCAGGTGCATGCATCCGTTCCGGACCGCCGCCATCATCGGCAAGTTCGCGCGCCGCGAGGACACCGCGCAACTCGCTGAGTTGGCCCGCTTCCTCGCCGGCCGCGGGGTTCGCGTGCTGGTCGAGCGGCACACGCACGAGTGCATGGCGGATGCCCGTCTCGAGGCTGCGGGCCTCGATCGCATCGGCAGCGAGGCCGACATCGCCATCGTCGTCGGTGGCGACGGGACGCTGCTCACCGTAGCCAGGGCGCTCGCAGCACACGGCGTGCCCCTGGTCGGTGTCAACCGTGGGCGACTCGGCTTCACTACGGACATCGCCATGCAGGGCATGCTGCCGGCACTCGAGCGCATCCTCGATGGCCATTTCAGCGCCGAGGAACGAACCCTGCTCGAGGCCAGCCTCAGCCGCAGTGGCGTCGAGATGTTGCGCACCACCGCCTTCAACGACGTCGTCGCCAGCCGCGGCGTGCAGGGCGGCATGATCGAGTTCCGCGTCATGGTCGATGGCGAGTTCGCCTACGAGTTGCGCGCCGACGGTCTAATCGTCGCCAGTCCGACCGGGTCCACCGCCTACGCGCTGTCCTCGGGCGGACCCATCGTCCACCCCTCGGTAGCCGGCCTCATCCTCGTCCCGGTGAGCCCGCACACGCTCTCCAACCGGCCCATCGTGGTCGGCGACGGCAGCCGCATCGAAGTCGTACTGATGCGCTCGACCGAGGGCAGCATCTACTTCGACGGGCGTGACCACCACACGCTGCTGGCCGGGGACCATCTGACCGTGGCAACCAGCCCGCACCGGGCGTGTCTGCTGCATCCCCACGGGTACAGCTATTTCCGCACCCTGCGCGAGAAACTCGGCTGGAGCGGGTCACCACAACCCGCCCTCTGAGCGCTCATGCTGCGCGCGCTGTGCATCCGCGACTTTGTCATCGTCGACCGGCTCGACCTCGAGTTCGGGCCCGGCTTCAACGTGCTCACCGGTGAGACCGGCGCCGGCAAGTCGATCCTGCTCGATGCACTGGACCTGCTGCTTGGCGGTCGCGCCGAATCGGGACTGATCCGGCCGGGTGCCGAGCGCGCCGAGCTGTCTGCCGACTTCGAGTATGCCGCTGACAGCCCGGTCGCCCTTTGGCTTTCCGATCATGACTATGAGGATGCTCCGGGCGAACTGATGCTGCGCCGGGTGATGGATGGTTCCGGTCGTTCGCGCGCGACCGTCAACGGCCGGCCGGCGACCCTCGGCCAGCTCCGTGAGCTGACCGAGAAGCTGGTCGACATCCACGGCCAGAACGCACATCTGATGCTGACCCGGCCGGCGGCCCAGCGCGATCTGCTGGATCGCTTCGCGGGCGCCGCGACAGCGCTCAGCAGGGTCGCCGAGGCCTACACCGTCTGGCGGGAGGCAGCCGCAGCGCTCGAGGATTGGCTGGCCACCGCCGATACCTGGGCGGCACGCCTCGCCTCGCTGCGCGACGACGTCGCGGAACTCGCGGGACTTGCCGGCGACCCCGGGGAGATCGAGACGCTGGAATCCGAGCACCGCCGTCTGGCGCATGCCCAGAGCCTCATCCAGGCCGCACAGACTGCCCTGCAACAGGTCGACGAGGGCGAAGTGAACGCTCACGACCAGTTGGCCGCCGCCGGGCAGAGCATCGGCGCGGTAGTGGCCCTCGACGAGCGCCTGACGGAAGCGCTCGCCGCATTGCAGAGCGCCGAGGCAGCCGCAGCCGAGGCGGCCTCCGACCTCCGGCGCTACCTCGACCGGGCCGATCTCGACCCCGACCGACTGGTCGAGGTCGAGGCGCGTATCGGGGAGCTGCAGCGCGTCGCACGCAAACACCGTGTCATGCCGTCGGCACTGCCGACGCTGCTGCAGACCCTGCGCGAGGAACTGGCCCAAATCGGTGGCGGCGATGGCGAAGTCGATGTCGGGGCAATGCTGCGCCAGCGCGCTGCAGCCGCGCGAGACGCCTACGACTCAGCGGCAGCCGAGCTGCGCGCCTTGCGTTCGCCAGCCGCGCAACGACTGGCAGAGGTAGCGACCGCCGGCATGCAGCGGCTGTCTCTGGCGGGCGGTCGCCTGTTGGTGCTGCTGCATCCGGAGACAGAACCGACGGCGCATGGCAGTGAGCGCGTGGAATTCCTGGTCTCGGCCAACGCCGGTATGCCGCCCGGGCCGCTCGGGCGGGTCGCGTCGGGCGGCGAGCTGTCACGTATCGGTCTGTCGCTCAGCACCGCCGGAGCTGGCGCTCTGGCCACCGGCACGCTGGTGTTCGACGAGGTCGACGCCGGTATCGGTGGTGGTGTGGCCGAGGTGGTGGGTCGGATGTTGCGCTCGCTCGGTAGCCGCCGGCAGGTGCTGTGCGTCACCCACCTGGCACAGGTCGCGGCCTGCGCGGGGACCCAGTTCCGCGTCAGCAAGGAGATCCGTGACGGACTGGCGAGCAGCCGGGTCGAAGCGCTGGACCCGGCCGGACGCCTCGACGAACTCGCGCGCATGATCGGCGGTGTGCAGATCACCGAGGCGACGCGCGCCTATGCCCGCGAGCTGCTCGAGCGGCCAGCCGACGCAGCCCCTCCGTAGCCGGTGCATGAGGTGGGCTAAAGTCTTCCGTGAACGTGCCGATAACACCGTTACAATCCGGTAACCGTAAAGGCCTCCCGAAAGAGGTAGCCCATGAAGATCCAGAGCAATGTGAACGGCGTCGATCAGACGCTTCCGTCCAGCAACGTCACCCGCGGCGAGAGCCGCGGCAAGCCGGTGGTACCGGGGAGCGACGCCGGCCGTGACAGCGACGACGTCCGCATCGACCCACGCGCCAGTCTTCTGGCCGCGGCCGAGACCTCGCTGCAGGAGGTCCCTGCCGTCGACCTGAAGCGCGTCGAGGAGATCAAGCAGGCGATCACCCAGGGCCGCTTCCAGATCGACAGTGCCAAGGTGGCCGACCAGTTGTTGGGCAGCGCGCGCGACCTGCTGATGACCCGTAGCGCCTGATCCCGGCAGTCAGCCCCGCCGTGGGCGGGCACGGTCTGCGGGGGCGGTGGATCCTGGCGGTTCGCATCGCGCCACCGTCTGCGCCACAATGCGGCCATGGACACTTCCCGGTTCACCGATATCCTGCGCCGAGAGTTCACCGACATGCAGCAACTGTCGGTGCTCCTTGCCGAGGAGTTCGAGGCGATGGGCAGCAGCGACAGCGAAGCACTGGAAGCCCTGCTGAAGCGCAAGGGCGCACTCCTCGAGCGTATGCAGAGACTGGCTGACGAACGCTCCGAGGGCCTGCGGTTGGCCGGCGTCGCCAACACCCAGCAGGCCATCGAGGACTGGCTCAAGGCTTCGCGAGATGGCCTCGAGGTGTGGCGGGACCTGCTGGCGCGGTCTCGCGAGGTGCAGGCCCAACATCAGACCAATCAGAACCTGCTCGAGAGCCTGACCCGCATCAACCGTCAGGCGCTGGACCTGCTGGTGCGGCTCGCCAACCCCGACCAGACCTATCGACCCGACGGCAGCACCACGGCCGGCTTCGGCTCGCGCAAGCGCGGGACCGCCTGAGACTCACTCACCGATACCGACCGGCACGACCCGGCGGCGGCGATCCATGAGTTCAAGGATGAGTGGTGTGAGGATGAGCTGCATCGCCATCCCCATCTTCCCACCCGGCACGACGATGCAGTTCGGCCGCGTCATGAACGAACTGGGGATCATGCTCAGCAGATAGGGGAAGTTGATCCCCTTCGGATTGCGGAAGCGGATCACCACGAAACTCTCATCGAGCGTGGGGATGTCGCGCGCCGAGAACGGGTTGGAGGTATCGACCAGGGGCACCCGCTGGAAATTGATGTGGGTGCGAGAGAACTGTGGACAGATGTGGTGCACGTAGTCGTGCATGCGGCGCAGGATGGCATCGGTCACGGCCTCCATCGAATAGCCGCGTTCCTTCATGTCGCGGTGGATCTTCTGGATCCACTCGAGGTTGACCACTGGCACCACGCCGATCAGCAGGTCGACCCACTTGGCCACATCCACGCCACCGCCCACAAAACCGCCGTGCAGCCCCTCGTAGAGCAGCAGTTCGCTGCCCGCCGGAGTGGGATACCAGTCGGTGAAGGCCCCCACCGGCACGCCGTGCTGGCTGGACTCCTCCTCATTGTGGATGTAATGCCGGCGCTGGCAGACACCGGCCTCGGCATAGGTGCTGAAGCAACGCTCCAACTCACCGAGCAGATTGCCCTCCGGGCCAAAGTGGCTGATCGGCCGCTTGTTGCGGCCGAGTTGCTCGGCGATGGCCATCTGCATGTCGCCGCGACCGAAGCGGTGGAAGCTGTCACCCTCGATGTGGATGGCATCGATCGACTCGCGCCGACAGATGTGGTCGAAGGCGAGCTTGACGGTGCTGGTGCCGGCACCGGAAGACCCGGTGACAGCGATGATGGGGTGGCGATTCGACATGGGAGGCGGATTATGGCCCAGAACCCGGCTGCTTCAGAACAGACCGGCTTGCGGCACCTCGCCACCCCCTGCTGCTGACGGCGGCGGAAGCCCAAGGTGCCGGTAGGCAGAGGACGACGCCACCCGACCGCGTAGCGTGCGCTGCAGGAAGCCTTGCTGGATCAGGTAGGGCTCGATGACGTCCTCCAGCGTGTCGCGCTCCTCGCCGACTGCAGCCGCCAGGCTGTCGACCCCCACCGGTCCGCCGTCGAAGCGCTGGATGATGGCACGCAGCAGGCGATGGTCCTGCGGGTCCAGGCCGCTGCGATCGACCTCCAGCAACAGCAACGCGGCGTCGGCGGTGGCGCTATCGATGTGACCGGAGGCTCGAACCTGCGCGTAGTCGCGCACGCGACGCAACAGACGGTTGGCGATACGCGGCGTGCCACGCGAGCGCCGCGCCACCTCGAGCGCTCCCTCCGCGTCGATGCCGACGTCGAGCAGGCCGGCCGAGCGCGCGACGATGCGTGCCAGTTCCTCCGGCGAGTAGAACTCGAGGCGGGCGACGATGCCGAAGCGGTCGCGCAGTGGGTTGGTGAGCATGCCGGCGCGGGTGGTGGCACCGACCAGGGTGAAGGGCGGCAGGTCGAGCTTGACCGAGCGCGCCGCCGGACCCTCGCCGATCATAATGTCGACCTGGTAGTCCTCCAGCGCCGGGTAGAGCACCTCCTCGACCACCGGGCCGAGACGGTGGATCTCGTCGATGAAGAGCACATCGTGCGGCTCGAGGTTGGTGAGCAGCGCGACGAGGTCGCCCGCTCGCTCGAGCACCGGACCGGAGGTCTGGCGCAGGCCCACCCCCATCTCGTGGGCGATGATGTGCGCCAGGGTGGTCTTGCCCAGGCCCGGCGGGCCATACAGCAGCACGTGGTCGAGCGCCTCGCGGCGTTTTCGGGCGGCCTCGACGAACAAGGAGATCTGGCCGCGTGCCTTCTCCTGACCGACGTACTCGGCGAGGTCGCGGGGGCGCAGGGCCCGCTCCACGGCATCCTCCTGCGGGCTGGTGGCGCGGGCGCCGACGAGGCGGTCGTTCTCGATCATGGCGCGAGAGTATCCCAGCCGGGGCGCATCGGCACAGCCGCCGGGCAAGCCGCCACGCGGGTTCAGTCGCTCGGCTCACAGCGCGAGGCGTCCGCGCCCAGCGCCTGCAACTCGACGAAGAAGGGCGAGGGCCGGAAGCGATCACCAACGACATAGGCCCGATGACGTGCACGAGTCAAGGCCACGTAGAACAGACGCCGCTCCTCGGCGTGCGGGAACGGTTCGGCAACTCCCAGAAAGGCATCCAGCAGCGGATCGTCGCCACGCTCCGCCGGGAACGGCTGGCGACCCCCGCGGACGCCGAGCAGGACGACGCAATCGGCGGTCGCCCCCTTGGCGCGGTGGATGGTGCTGCAGCGCCAGTGCACCTGCGGGTGACGGGAAGCCAGTTCCGCCAGCGGCAGCCCCTGCAACAGCACGCGGTAGCGGGCGAGGATGAGGACCTCGGGGCAAGCCGGCAAACCAGCGGGCGGAGACCGCGTCAGGTCCTCGGCGATCCTGCTCAACGGGTGACCGGGTTCATTCTCGCGCGGCATCCAGAGCACCACCGGCGACGCCTCGTCCTGCGGCTCCCGCGCCTCGACCTGCTTGCGGATCTGTGACGGGTTGCGCAGCACGAAGGCCGACGCGATGCGCTCCAGATTGCGGTCGAAGCGGAAGGTCTGGCGCAGGAAGCGCAACTCGGTGGGCCCGAAGTGGCGCTCGAAGCCGGTCATGATACTCACATCGCTGCCCGCGAAACGGTAGATCGACTGCCAGTCGTCGCCCACCGCCACCAGCCGCATGCCGGGACGAGACCGGCGCAATGCGTGGATCAGCGCCGCGCGCCCGGCCGAGATGTCCTGGAACTCATCGACCAGCAGGTATAGAAAGGGGACCTGCGCTGCGCCACGGTCGAGCGAGTCGACCGCAGACGCGATCATGTCGTTGAAGTCGATCTCGCCGCGAGCCCCCATCTGCGCCTGGTAAGCCGCCAGGACGCCCTCGAAGATGGCATCGAAGGCGGCTCGACGGCGAGTCCCAGGTGGCGATGGACCGCTCTCGCGGTCCAAGTCTGCGGCAGCGGCAGCGGCAACGGCCGGAGTGGCGGCAACCGCGCCCTTGTGCAGGGTGATGCAGGTGGCGAAGAGGGCAGCGCTGTGGTCGAGTCGCTGCTCGAAGCCGGGGCATACGGCAAGGGCACCGACGGCGCGTGGGCAGAGGTCGATCGCATGGCGTGCCAACGCGGTGGCCAGCACCTGTCCGAGACAACCGTCGCGCTGCAGCCGGGCCGTGCCTGCCAGCCGTACCCGCCGCACACGGTGGCGCAGACAGGCCAGTCGGGCCAGCAGTTCATGGCCGAGCCGCGCGACCCAATCACCACCCCCACCGGCCTGCTGGACACGGTCGCCGCCGGCGTCTGCGAGGTCGATGGCAAGCCGCGCTTCAGGCAGCCACACCTGCGGCCGGTAGCCCGGGAGACCGGGCAGGCATGACAGGGAGGTGTCCAGCCGGTAGCGGATGCCGGCCAGGGTCAGGCGGTCGGCGACTTCGCGCAGCGGTTCGCCAGCCACGCGCGAGCCGAGCAATGTCACTGAAGGATGCTGGCGGAGCCATACCGCCCGCTGCCGTCGGTCACGCAGGATGCTCTCGTCACAAGCGGGCCGGAAGTCTGCCGCCAGCCACTCCGCCATCAGCCGAGGCCGCGACCCGGCCTGCACCAGAAGCGTCTGGCGGACGAACGCGCGGAACCCATCGCCGTCGGTGGCAAGGGCCGACAGACGGACGGGCTTGACGGATGCGCTGCGGACGATGTCGAGGCCGAGCGAGTGGAAGGTGTGCACAGCCACCCCCGGACAGGTGCTGGCGAGGCGCTGCCCGACCTCGGCGCGCACCGACTGGTTGAAGGCGAGCAGCGCGATCTCCTCCGGACGTGCCAGCCCACGCATCAAGAGGTAGGCGATCTTGCCCAACAGCAGGGTGGTCTTGCCGGACCCGGCAGCGGCCACCACCAGGGTGGCGTCCTCGTCGACGACGATGGCGGCCCTCTGCTCGGCATTGAGCGGCTGCGGCAGCGCGTGGTTGAAGAAGTCGGCGCAGCGCGCCAACTCGTCGCGCTCGAAGTCGGCGTTGTGGCGGTGACGCCCATCCTCATCCAGCCCACCGCCGGCGGAATGCGCGATCCACCTGTCGCCCGGTGGCCACTGGCTGCCATCGTTGCCGACCCCGGCAGATGCGGCGGGACAGGGCGGCAGACCGCCTGACGCGGCAAGTCGAGTGGGGCCCGGAGACATGCCCCGAGGCTAGGCGAGCGCTGCAGTCCCGGCATCGGTCATGCGACCGGTTCAGGGCCGATGCATCCATCTATGCGCCGCGGCGACAGTCGGTTAGCATGCGCGGCCCTTGGCGGCTATCGCCATCATCCGGACACCCCCTTCCACCCACCCATGAAGATCCGCGACCCCGACCTCGGCACCGACGCCATCAACCGCGAACACCTCGAAGCCGGTCTGCCACCGCTCGAGACCCTGGTCACCGAGGAACTGCGCCACCCGCACCTGGTCTGGGCAGCGTGGGCCACCGGCCTGATCCTGGTGGCACTGGCCCTCTACCTCGCAGGCCAGTTCGTGGTCATCAACGGCGTGCGCACCGGCGCGGTGCTGGAGAGCGTGTTCACCGATCCCCGGTTCTGGTCTGCCGCCGGGGTGGGCTTCGTCGCCCAGATGATCGACGGCGCGCTGGGCATGGCCTATGGCATCTCGGCGACCACCTTCCTGCTCAGCACCGGTGCCTCACCAGCCGTCGCCAGCGCCTCGGTGCACATCGCCGAGGTCTTCACCACCGGGCTGTCGGGCATCTCCCACGTGCGGCTCGGCAACGTCAACCGCGACCTCTTCCTGCGCCTGCTGGTGCCCGGCATCGTCGGCGCGACGGTGGGTGTGCTGGTGGTGACCCAGGTCGACGGCGAGGCGATGAAGCCCCTCATCTCCGGCTACCTGCTGCTGATGGGGTTGTACATCCTCTGGCGCGCCTATCACAAGCGCAAGGCCAACCGCGAGAAGCCCCGCCACGTCGCCAAGCTGGCACTGTTCGGCGGCTTCGTCGACGCCGCCGGTGGCGGCGGCTGGGGGCCGGTGGTGACCACCTCGCTGGTCGGTTCGGGTCACGACCCGCGCACCACCATCGGCTCGGTCAACTTCGCCGAGTTCTTTCTCACACTCTCCACGGCGGCGTCGTTCTCGGCCCTCATCACCGCCAGTCCGTGGCTCACGGTCGGTGGCCTGGTGTTCGGCGGACTGTTCGCGGCACCCTTCGCGGCGGTGCTCTGCAGCCGCATCCCGGCGCGGGCGCTGATGACCATCGTCGGGCTGGTGATCACCTTCATCAGCCTCTACAACCTGCACAAGGCGCTGTCCTAGGAGACAAGCACCGCACTCACCGCGCCAGGGCCTTGAGCGCCGCGCGGATGCCCTCCTCCACCGACACGCCCTCTGCCAGCGTCCGCACCGCAGCAGCAGCCTCGCGCTCGTTGTAGCCGAGCGCCACCAGGGCGGCCATCACGTCGGCACCGACGCCCCCCGCAACGGCACCGCCCGCCCCCGGCAGCGCATCGGCCAAGCGGCCCTTGAGCTCGAGCAACAGGCGCTCCGCGGTCTTCTTGCCGATGCCCGGCACACGCGTGAGCAAGGCAGTGTCCTGCATCGCCACGGCGCGTGCCAGATCGTCGGTGGAGAGGCCGGACAGCACCGCCAAAGCGACCTTCGGGCCGACGCCGGAGATGCGCAGCAGCTCGCGGAAGGTGCAACGTTCGCGGTCGGTTGCGAAGCCATACAGCAACTGCGCGTCCTCACGCACCACGAGGTGCGTCAGCAGCGTCACCTCGGCGCCAAGCGCGGGCAATGCGTAGAGCGTGCTCATCGGTACGTCCACCTCGTAGCCGACGCCGGCGACCTCGACCAGCAACTGCGGCGGCTGCTTGGCCAGCAATGTCCCGCGCAGACAGCCGATCACGATGCACCCGCTCCCGCCGGAGCCACCCTCACCGCAGCCACTCCTCGATGCTGCGCACCCTCCCGCCCCTGCGAGCACCGGTGCGCCGGCCACCATAGCCGTTGACCGTATGCGCGTGGCAGATGGCGCAGGCCAGTGCGTCAGCGGCATCGCCCTCGGGCTCGACCGGCAACGCCAGCAACCTCCCCACCATGTGCGCCACCTGCTGCTTGCCGGCCTTGCCGGCGCCGACCACCGCCTGCTTGACCTGCAGCGCGGTGTACTCGCTCACCGGCAGCGACGCGCCCACCAGCACCGCCAGCGCGGCACCGCGTGCCTGACCGAGCAGCAGGGTCGACTGCGGGTTGACGTTGACGAACACCTGTTCCACCGCCGCCGCTTGCGGCCGGTACTCGCGAATCACCTTGTCGATGCCATCCACCAACAGGCGGATGCGCTCGGGCAGAGGAAGCCGCTCGCCACCACGAACGCGGCCGCTGGCGACATACGCCAATCGCGCACCATCGACATCGATGACGCCGAATCCGGTGACGCGCAGACCCGGGTCGATGCCGAGGATGCGCAGCGTGCTCATACCTCGTCGAACACCGCAGAGGTGTACACCTCCTGCACATCGTCGAGGCTCTCGAGGGCATCGAGGAGCCTCTGCATCTTCGCCGCGTCGTCCCCTGAAAGCTCGGTCTCATTGAGTGGCCGCTGCGTGACCTCCGCCAGCTCGGGCCTGAGACCCGCCTTCTCCAAGTTCTCGCGGACACGGCTCAACTCAGCCGGGCCGGTGATCACCTCGAAGGAACCGTCGCCGTGCGCGACGACGTCTTCGGC